>ENA-OSEO01001448-OSEO01001448.1-sediment-metagenome-genome-assembly--contig:-NODE-1448-length-42875-cov-5.921795_pt1 | contig 42875 bp, 34 predicted proteins | sample MGYA00237883_ERZ534232 | MGnify/ENA metagenome assembly ERZ534232 | reverse complement strand
TGGAGGTGTTGTCGGAAGTGGCCAAGAAGCGGGTCTCTCCTGATGAGGACGAAAAGACCCCGTGGGCGGTGCTGGCCGCGCTGACCGGCAAGAACCGTGACACCGAAATCGCTCCCTATGTGGCGCTGGCTCGCCATGGCGGTCGCTTACTCCGTGTCGCCATGGAGGTCTACAATCGCTCCCGAGATCGGCTTGAGGACTACACGCGCGACCATCTGCTCAGCATCTTCCAGCAGGGCGATGCGGCACAATGGCTCACGACCCTGATTAGAGAGCATGCGGCTATCGTGGCCAGATACCAGTTGACCGCGTGGAGATAGTCAGGTGGAACCGGCGTGTCGTGCCGTACCGGGGCGTTGGGGCGGGCCGGTGTGCGCGCCGTGAAGATGTCGCCCGGTCTGCGGTTGCACCTCGTGCACCGCAGGGGAGAGACCGTGTGGGCCTCCAGTGCGGCTTAAGGGGGCCGGATATACACGGTCCGCCTGAACAGGCCGAACCAATTCCGCCTCGAAGGTCTGAGGGCCGGCGATAAACGCAGCGCCACCATCGTGAGTGACGGTCAAACCCTCTGGCTCTTCTGGCCGGGCGATCGGCCCTACCTTTCGGTCAAGGACGACGACACCCACCCCCCGGTGGGCACTCCATCGGTCACGAGACGAGACTTCTCGGCGTCGGCATGAGTGGCCGACTGCCGATTGAGGTCAGCGGGGATTGTCTTTGCACGCCGCGACCTCCAGGGGTAACACCAGTGCGTTTCTCGTATGTACGCCCTCCAACTATGGGCACAGTCTCGCTTCCTCTCCCTCCATCGGCCCGGACGGCAGGCCAGGTGGCACGGGCCTCCAACCTCACACCCGACCGGCCTTGCAGGAGAAACCGGCGGAAGATCCGTGGCTTCGATGCGTCCCGACCCTTACGGGTTGACGCGCATGCCGTCGGCCAATATTCTGGCTGGCGTGGGGGGGGACCGTGGTTCAGGGATGTGCCGCCATGCGGGTCAGGACGGATTTCGATATTGTGGTCATCGGCGGAGGGATTGTCGGGCTGGCGTCTGCGTACAAGATCGCGCGGGCTCATCCCGAGGTCCGGATCGCTGTGTTGGAGAAGGAGAGTCGTCTGGCCGCCCACCAGACCGGGCGCAACTCCGGCGTGATCCATTCCGGGCTCTACTACAAGCCCGGCTCGGTCAAGGCCGCCACTTGTGCCGCCGGACGCAGGGAGCTTATCGAGTTCGCCCGCCGCCATGAGATTCCCCACGACCTCTGCGGCAAGATCATCGTCGCCACCGACTCGTCGGAACTGCCCGCGATGGAGAAGATCCGCCAGAACGGCCTCCAGAACGGCGTCGAAGGACTCGAAGAAATCGGGCCCGACCGCATCCGGGAGCTGGAGCCCGGTGCCGCCGGCATCGCCGCGCTCCACGTGCCAACCGCCGGCATCATCGACTACGTCCGGGTGGCCGAGAAGCTGGCCGAGTTGATCCGCGAGGCAAACCGCTGCAACAAGGTGCTCGTCTACCACGAGGTGCGCGGCTTCGACAAGCACGACTTCTACACGAACGTGGTGACGCACAAGGGGGCTTTCAACACTCGCTGCATTCTCAACTGTGCCGGCCTGCAGTCCGACCGGATCGCGCGGATGGATGGGATCGAGCCGTCCGTCCGGATCGTCCCGTTCCGCGGCGACTATTCCCATCTCGCCAACTCCGCGGCGGGCAAAGTACGGAACCTCATCTATCCCGTCCCGAACCCGGAGTTTCCCTTCCTTGGGGTGCATTTCACCCGGATGATCGACGGGTCCGTCGAGTGCGGCCCGAACGCGGTCTTCTCCTTCAAACGAGAGGGCTACGGCAAGACCGACGTCAATCTCCGCGACACCTGGGAATCGCTCTCGTATCCCGGTACGTGGCGGCTCTTCGCGCGGCACTGGCGCTACGGTCTGGGCGAGTACGCCCGCGCCTTCCGCAAGAAGCTCCTCGTCGCGCAGTTGCAGCGGCTGGTCCCGTCGCTGCAGCCGGAGGATATCCATCCGGCCAAGGCCGGGGTTCGCGCCCAGGCTCTCGGACCCCGAGGAGACCTCGTGGATGATTTCCAGATCGAGGTCCGCGGCAGTGCGATCCACGTGCTAAACGCTCCCTCGCCGGCGGCCACCGCCGCACTGGCGATCGGCGAGCACATCAACCAGGTGGCCACGGAGCATTTCAAGCTATAGCGTGGACACGTCTTTTCGGGAGATGCGGAAGATGGTCGATCTCGCTCAGAAAGACTATGTTGTGATCCTGCAATGTCACATTGTGAAGGAGCGGTGCCCGGGCTATTTCTGCGAGCGGGCCTTTCATGAGCGGACCGGCGGGTTCGCGGACTATCCGAAAGACAGACCCTTGCGTCTTCTCGCCATTACGTGCGGTGGCTGCTGCGGGCGGGCCACGCACCGCAAACTCACCAGCCTCCTCAGGAAGATCGGTCAGAAAGAGGGAATCACAAGAGACCGGATCGTCGTACAGTTGTCCTCGTGCGTGGCCAAGGACAACTACCACGCGCCGCCGTGCCCGCACCTGGGGTATATCAAGACCCTGATCGAGCGGGTCGGACTGGACGTACGAGAGGGCACCGTCATCAGCGAGCAATCCGAGCAGCGGCGCCGGGGAGGGACGTACCATCGATAGCACGCGACCGCGACGTGGCTGGGTCGAGCGGTTCGGATTTCTCCTGCCGGTCGTATCTTCCCGACCATTCCGTCGCCTTCGTGTCTGGCGGGGCCACGCTGTTGTGCCAATACCCGTTCTCTCAGGTGTCCAGGTACAGCCCAGGCACGCGGATGTTCATTCATACTTGCGGAGTCAACACGCGTACGGGGCCGCTATCGCTCGTAATAACGGACGTAACGGTCAGTCCACGCGATCCGAGTGGGCGGCAGCGCTCCGGCCTCCCGGCCCAATCCTGCCGCAACCCGTGGGACGAATCCCCGCGCCCGGAGTGCTTGACAGGGGAGGCGCGGGACGGTACAAGAGGAATCGCACGAAGGGGCCGGCAGGAACGTGGACGGGAGGTGACCCACGGAGCGGCGTCCGCTGCGGTTGGGAAGAACTTGAGGAACCGGACCTCCAGACGGGAGTAGCTTCCACGGGGGACTACCAATTCGTGAGTCAGATAACGCGTGGCGTAAGGAAATGGCTAATTCGGGTCCATCGTACGGACGATAATAGGCTCGTCCGGGGGCCGGCCAGCGGAAGGGCCGCACGGAACCCGGACCGCGTATTCGGGTTGACAGTCGAGTACATCGATAAGACCATATCACACAAGGAGTTAGCGCGGGCTCTATACTGCCGCTGACGGGGACGGAGTCTGCCGGCAGTGTTGGCATGATGGGCGTGCGGTCGAGATGTCGGTCGATCTCCGGCGTGTTCCCCATCGCGTCGGATGCGAGCGGAGAACCGGAGGGGAGAATTACCCCCGGGCCCGTGTGTTCTGCGCCCGCTTTCTGCGAGCGACCGCACCTATCCCGTCGGACTCAGCTTCACTATGCAAGGGGCGACAGGTGAAACCGATTGTTGAGATTCGTCCGGAGAGTCCCGGGACGCTCCAGATCCGTACCATCATTGAGGAAGACATCGAGGTTCTGCGGCATTGGAAGAACGCCCACCGGGACGTGTTCTTTCACAAGGACGTGATCGATGCGGACCAGCAGAGGGCCTGGTACGGCGGGTATGTCCGACGTCTCCACGATCACATGTTCGTTGTCATCGTGGACGACTGCCAAGTGGGTTGTATCGGCGTCCGGCTCCTCCGCGCAGACGCGGATATCTACAATGTCATCCTGGGAGACAAACGCCGGGCCGGCCGGGGGATCATGTCCGCGGCACTGGGCGCGATCGGCACGTTTGCCGGATTCCTTTATCCAGGTTACCCTATTCGTGTCCGTGTTCTGTGCAGCAATCCGGCGATCTCGTGGTATGAACGGAACGGCTACGAGATCCTTGAGCGAGCCGAAGACCACGTGCTTATGGAATTGAAGGGGAACGTTCCTTCCAGTTATCAGTGCCGCATGACGCTGACGATTCCCTTCGACCGGCAGTCAAAGAAAGAGACAAGGACCCTATGATTTCCGTATTCGGATCGAAAGTCGACGCAGAGGAAATTGCGAATGTCACGGCCTGTATGAAGAGCCAGTGGCTGGGATTCGGCAAGAATGTGGCGGAGTTCGAGCAGAAATTCTCCCAGCAGTTCCGCGTGCCGAATTTCGCCATGGTGGACAGCGGCTCCAATGCCCTGTTCCTGGCGGTGACGTTGCTCAGCCTTCCCCAAGGCTCGGAGATCATCCTCCCTTCGCTGACGTGGGTGTCCTGCGCGCAGGCCGTTCTGCTGGCGGGCCATGTCCCGGTGTTCTGCGACGTGGATCTGGGCACGATGAACGTGCGGCGTGAGGACGTGGAGCAGAGGATCACGCCTCGGACGAAGGCGGTGATGGTCGTACACTATGCGGGACTGGCGGTGGACCTCGATCCCATCCTGGACCTGGGGTTCCCGGTGATTGAGGACGCGGCCCACGCGGTCTGCTCAACGTACAAAGGCAGACCTTGCGGCACCATTGCGGACGTGGGCATTTACAGCTTCGATGCGGTCAAGAATCTCACGACGGGGGAAGGAGGCGGATCACGGCGCGGGATCCGTCGCGGATCGAACGCGCGAGAATGCTCCGTTACTGCGGCATCGGCAAGGCCGGTTTCGAGGCCGCCCTGACCGATGCGAAGGGCAGGGCCCGCTGGTGGGAATACAACATCCGGGAGCCGTTCATCAAGATGCTCCCGACGAATATCGCCGCGGCTATCGGATTGGCCCAACTGGATCGCATCGACGAGTTGCAGGGGATTCGCAAGGTGGTATGGGATCACTACCAATCGGAATTCTCCCGTCTGGGCTGGGTCCAGACGCCGGTGGAGAGCGTCGACGGCGACGTGCACTCCCGGTTCACGTACTGTATCCGGGTCCCCCATCGTGACGACCTGGCGCATTTCCTGCTGGACCGGGGAGTCTACACGACGTTGCGGTATCATCCGCTGCATATGAACGCCTGCTACGGCCAGACGGCGGTTCGCCTTCCCAACTGCGAGCAATTGAATGAAGACTGCCTGAGCATCCCGATGCACCCCCGTCTCTCGGACGACGACGTGAACCGGATCGTCGATCTCATCAAAGAATTCGGGGCGAGCCAGGGGCTCTAAGGGGAAGCCCTCCGGGGCGATCGGGGCCGGTCTTCCCCGACGCGGGCCGGGAGTGGGGAAGAACATGGGCGAATCACTGGGGCTGCGAGCGGGCCGAGGCGTGTTCTGGAGCGCCGTCGATGTGGGCGGCGGCCGCCTCGTCCAGTTCGTCATCGGTGTAATCCTGGCCCGGCTGCTCCTGCCGGAACAGTTCGGCCTGATCGCCTTGCTGGACGTCTTCATGGCCTTGGCCCAGTCCTTCCTCATGAGTGGCTTCGGCCTGGCCCTGATCCAGAAGAAGGAGATCACCCGCGTCGATACCAGCTCGGTGTTCTACTTCAACATCCTCATCGGCCTGGTGCTGGCGGGCCTGCTGTACCTGGCCGCTCCCTGGATCGCGGCCTACGGCCGGGTGCCGGTCCTGACCTCGCTGGCGCGGGCCATGTCGCTGGTGATCGTCATTAACTCCTTCGCCGTTGTCCAGACGGCGATCCTGACGCGCGCCATCGACTTCAAGACCCAGGCCAAAGTCAACTTCCTCGCGGCCCTCGGATCCGGGATCCTCGGGATCGGGATGGCGATTGGCGGGTTCGGCGTCTGGAGCCTCGTCGGCCAGCAACTGTCCGCCGCGCTGCTCAGCGTCATGCTGCTCTGGCTGCTCAGCGAATGGCGCCCTGCGTGGACCTTCAGCTTCCAGGCCCTCCGTCGGATGTTCTCGTTCGGCTCGCGCGTCCTGCTTTCGGGTCTCCTGAATCAGATCTTCGAGCGCATCTACGATCTTGTCATCGCGCGGCTGTTCTCTCCGGCGATTCTGGGCTTCTACACCCGTGCCAGGCGTTTCGAACAACTGCCCTCACAGACGCTGGTCCAGATCATCGGACGCGTCGGCCTGCCGGTGTTCTGCGAAGTGCACGAGGACAAGGTTCGTCTGAAGAACGTTCTGAAGAGGACGCTCGCCGGACTGGTCTTCTTGAATTGCCCGGTAATGGTCGGCTTGGCCGTGATTGCCGAGCCCATGGTGCGCGTGCTGCTGACAGCGAAGTGGCTTCCGTGTGTGCCATACCTGCAATTGCTGTGTGTCATCAGCCTGCTCTTTCCGCTGCATGCCCTCAATCTGAACGCCCTCATGGCGCAAGGGCGCTCCGACCTGTTCCTGCGTCTTGAAATCGCCAAGAAGGTTCTGATTGTTGCCAACATCGTTGTGACGTGGCGCTGGGGCGTGATGGCCATGATCTGGGGGCAGTTCGTCCTGTCCTTTCCCAATTATTTCCTCAACAGCTATTACATCGCGCGATCCATCCGTTACACGGTCGGCGAGCAGCTTCGTGACGTGGCCTCCTATTTTGCGTGTGCCGCGATCATGGGGGGAGCTGTGTATGCGCTGCAGTATGTTCCCTTCCCCAATGACATCGTGCGGTTGGTCGGCCAGATCCTCTGTGGCGTTGTCGTCTATACGTTGTCGTGCGCTCTGTTGCGTCTGTCGGCCTTTCAGGAGACCTGGGATATCGTCGTCAAACGACTGCCCCTGGCCAACTGGAGGACGGTGTAGTCCGCCCAGGGATTCCCTGTTCCCGGAGCCAGCATCCTATGAGCGAGCCCCTTGTCAGCATATCCATGATCGCCTACAACCAGCGCGCGTACATTGTCGAGGCGATGGAGTGTGCGCTGCAGCAGGAGACGGAGTATCCCTTTGAACTGGTGATCGGCGACGATTGCTCCGCCGATGGGACAGATGAGATGGTCGAGGATTACCAAAAACGCCATCCGAACATCATCCGCGTCATCCGTTCCGAGCGCAACGTCGGCGTCACGGCGAACGAGGCGAGAAACCTGGCCGCCTGCCGCGGCAAGTATGTCGCCTTCTGCGACGGTGACGACTTCTGGCACCGGCGCGACAAGCTCCAGTTACAGGTGGCGTACCTGGAAGCACATCCGGATTGTGGTCTGGTTTGCTCCGACCGCAACGTGCATTACGTGGCCTCCGGCAAGACGATCCGGGATTTCAACGTGTACCGCAAGCGCCGGCCCCCCGAGAATCCTACCGTGGCCGACTTCGCCCGGGGGGTCGCGGGACTGGATTGTGGCGCGATCCCGGCCTGTACGGTTGTGTTGCGAAAGGATCTGCTGGACCGGGTCATCGCGGCCGATCCGTACCTGCACGGGGGCAAAGCGTTCATGATGAACGATACGCAACGCTGGGCCGAAATCGCGCATCTCGCGAAGATGCACTACTTCGAGGAGTCCCTGGCGACGCAGAACGCCCCGCCCCAGTCCGTGAGCCGGCCGCCTGACTGGAGAAGGAGCGTGCGCTTCTTGATTTCTGTCGCGGAGATGTTCCTGTATCTGTGTGAGAAGTATGCCTTGCCCCCGGAGATCCGAGCCCGGCACGAGCGAAATTGGTGCCGGTATTCGTTTGAACTGGCGTTTCTCGAGAGGGATTTCGCGCTGGCCGGTCGGGTCCTCGGACGCGGTTATCAGTTTTCCCCGAAGGAATGGGTCAAGTACTGCAGCATGAGAAACGCGCTGACGCACGGGTCCCTCAGGCGTGTTTTGTGGTTTCGGCAACGTCTGGTGTCTCGGTTCGCACCGCCGAACGTGTAGGCGGAGGCTCTTCTCCTGCGAGGGAACAGGATCGCACCGATATGGTATCCGCAGATCGCGTGAAGGTTTCCGTAGTGATTCCGACGTACAACCGTGCGGGCTTCGTCACGCGAGCGATCGACAGCGCCCTGGCGCAGACCTACCGGGATTTCGAGATCGTCGTGGTGGACGACGGCTCCACGGACGATACGGAACGGATCCTGCGGGCATACGGGGATCGCATCCGGTACCTCCGTCAGGAGAACGCGGGGGTCAGCCGGGCCCGCAACGCCGGGATCGCCGCTGCGAGGGGCGAGTGGATCGCCTTCCTTGACTCGGACGATGAGTGGCTGCCGGAGAAGCTGGCGGTCCAGGTGACCTGCATTGAGAGACATCGCTCGCTGGTCGCGCACGCAACGAATGCGCTGATGAACCTGTCTGGCGGCGAGACGGCGGACCTGTTCACCGTGCGTCAGTGCACGCAGTACACGGAAGACTGCGTGGTGGATCGGCCGCTGGCGGATGTCATGATCACGCAGTTCTTCACGCCCACGATCATGGCCCGCCGGGACGCGCTGGAGAGAATCGGTGGATTCGATGAAAGCCTGTCGATCTACGAGGACGCCAGCGCGATGCGACCTCTGGCTCTTGAGGGGCCCTGGGGAGTCTCGAATCGCGCCCTGGTGCTCGTATTCCGACGCCCAGAGCCGCCGGAGCTGAATCTCTCCCGGCAGCACAAGGACCGGTTTGCGTACAGTTGCGAGTGCCTGATCCGCATCGGTACGAGAATCAGGTCCGATCCTCGCCTCCTACCTCGGGAGAGAAGGCTGGTTGCCGAGCATCTCAGCGGCGCCCGATTCGATCTCGGCTTGATCCAAGTCAAGACGGGCGATCGTCGAACGGGCCTGGCGAATATCCGACGGTCGTTCTGGGATTGCCCCTCGCTCAGATCTTTGGCGAAGTGTGCCCTGGTAAGCGGGTTGGGGAGATCGGGCATCTCCGTCATTGAAAGGAAGAGATCGCTGGTGCAGCCGGGCTTCCGGCGATCCGACTTGTAGAGGCGTATCGTGGAACCCATCACGTTCATCATTCCCGTCGGCGACGACCGCGTATTCGAGCAGTGCATCGCCGCCTCGCCGCTTCTTCAGGACGGGCGTTTTGAGGTGCTTGCACAGCGCGGATATCCTTCCGCCTCGGCGGCCTTCAATGCTGGGATCGACCGGGCGCGCAACGATGTGTTCGTGTTTTGTCATCAGGATGTTCTCTTCCCGGCCCGCTGGGACCAGGTCTTCCTGGACAGCCTCTCCTGTCTGCGGGGGATGGAAAGGAATGTCGGTGTCGTCGGCTGTCTGGGAATCACAAACGACGGGGTTGTGGCGGGACACGTCTATCGGCATGATCGGGAGCTGCTTCTCCCGGCGCCCTTGCCCCAGCGCGTGTGCACCCTGGATGAGATGCTCATCTGCTTTCACCGGGCCACCGGGCTGCGCTTCGATGAAAACCTGCCGAGCTTCTTCTACTACGCGGTCGATATCTGCCTTCAGGCGGAAAAGAAGGGGCTGGTGAACTTCGTGGTCGATGCCCCATGCTTCCATCAGGCCAAGAACCGGGTGGGGCTGCCGTACGACTTCTACCGGGCCCAGAACTACATGGTGCGGAAATGGCGCGAGCGCTTGCCGGTGCACACGCCGTCCGGGCTGTTGCACAACGGCGCGCTGAGGCGGGTCCGTGCTCTCAAGAACCGTCTTCTCCTGAAGTGGGGTCTTCGGAAGCCCTGGTGGGCGGAGTTGCCGCAGTTCGACGCCACGGAGATTCTGCGGAGACAACAGGGCCATGGCAAGTCATTGTAACAGATGTAGGAGCCTGCTATGATCAACGTGTTCAAACCGTCTTTCGGGGAAGAGGAAATCACCGCGGTTGCCGAGGTCATGCGGAGCGGCTGGATCGGCTTGGGCCCGAAGACGGCGGAGTTCGAGAAGGCGTTCAGTGCGTACTCGGGAGTACCGTACGCCGTCGCGGTCAACTCCTGCACCGCGGCCCTCGACATCGCCTGCCGGCTGTTGGAAATCCGTCACGGCGACGAGGTGATCGTGCCGGCGATGACCTTCGTGTCGACCGCCCACGTGGTCGCCTACAATCTGGCCTACCCCATCTTCGCGGACGTGGACCGGGATACGCGCAATCTCTCGCTGGCGGACGTGCAGCGAAAGATCACGAAACGCACCAAGGCCATCATCGCGGTCCACTACGGCGGACGACCCGTCGATATGGATGGTCTGCGCCAGATCGCGGGGGACATCCCGATCATCGAGGATGCCGCCCATGCGGCGGGCGCCTCGTACAAGGGAAAGAAGGTGGGCGGTCTGTCCAGCATCGGGTGCTTCTCGTTCCACGCGGTCAAGAACCTGGCCATGGGGGACGGCGGCGCCCTGACGCTCCGAACGAGGGAATTCACCGAGCGGGCGAAGCGGCTGCGCTGGCTGGGAATCGACAAGGGGACCTGGGACCGGACCGCCACGGACCGATCCTACTGGTGGGAGTATTCCGTCGACGAAATCGGGCTGAAGTGTCATCTGAACGATATCGCGGCCGCCATCGGCCTGGTGCAACTCCAGAAACTGGATCGGATGAACGACCGTCGGCGGGCGATCAAGGATCTCTACAATCAGGGTTTGGCGGACCTCGAGCAGGTGGTCTTGCCGTTGGATGATGACGGAGACTACCGCAGCGCATGGCACATCTATTCCATCCAGTGCGAGGACCGGGACAACCTGTCCGCCTACCTGCAGGATCGGGACATTTCGACCGGCGTGCACTACAAACCGATTCACCTGTATCGCTGTTATGGCAATCGGACCACGCTGCCCAATTCGGAGTGGCTCTTCCCGCGCATCCTGACGCTGCCGATGTATCCGGGGCTGACCGATGCGGAAGTGGCGTTCATCATCGACTCGATCCGTTCCTTTTATCGCAAGCGATAATCCGACGAGGGCAAGGCATCATGATTGTGGGCAAGAACATACGACTGCGGGCCATCGAACGGGAGGATCTCGGTCTGCTGCAGGCCTGGCGGAACGACCCGGACGTCTACCGGTACTTCTTCGAGCGCGAGCCGCTGTCCATGGCCATGCAGAATCGGTGGTTCGACCGGTACCTACAGAGCGAGAGCGAGCGGATCTGGATAATCGAACCGCTGACGACCCCGGTGGCTGTCGGCACCATCGGGTACGCGCGCATGGACCGGCGAAATTGCAGGTGCGAAGTCGGCCGGTTGTTGGTATACTCACCAGAGTATCGTGGCAAGGGTCTCGCGACTGAGGCGCAGTATCTGGTCTGTTCGTACTTGTTCGGCCATTGTAATATGCACAAGCTGTACTGTGAGATCTTCGCGGACAACCACGCCAGTATCGGCGTCTACAAGAAACTCGGTTTTCAGCAGGAGGGCATCCTGAGGCAGCACGTGTTCCGGGACGGCGTGTACGAGGACGTGCTGGTCATGTCGCTTCTGCGCGATGAATTCCGTACGATCCCCGCGATGGAAGGGGGCTCACGTCCGTGAACTGCCTCTTGCGACGCCGCCGCGGGACCGCAGGACCGGAGAAGACCATGAGGGACGAGGAGATGAGAAGGGCTGATGACAGCCTGGGTCGAAGGCATTCGGGCACCCGCGCGTCGAGCGCGGCGAAGGACTCGGTGGTGAAATCATGACACCTCAAGAGACAATCACTTCGGCAACCGCACTGATCACCGTCGTGCTGGTGATCCTCATTTTCACATTGCCGCGCCGGTATTTGCTGGTGCCGTTCGTTCTGACCGCATGCTTCGTGCCGGCGGACCAGCACGCCAGTCTCTTCAGCCTTCACTTCTATGTGAACCGGATCCTCGTCTTTTCCGGGATACTGAGAATTCTGATCCGAGAGGAAGCCCGTGTCATACGGTGGACCCGCTTGGACAAACTCGTTCTGGCCTGGGCGCTGGTCGGCTCGTCCCTGTACATTATGCGCACGCTGGAGCTGCAATCCGTCATCTACAAGTCCGGCGTGCTGGTGGACATTCTCGGGATGTACTGGATTACGCGGCAGACGATCTTGTCCTGGGACGACGTCAAACAGGTGGTGACGGCGTTTGCCCCCTGTGTGATCTTGCTCGTTCCCTTCGTGGCCTTCGAATGGTCCACGGGGCGGAACCCCTTCATATTCATGGGCGCGGTCGGCACCATGTGGCGGGAGGGCGACTTCCGCTGCATGGCTTCCTTCCGGCACCCCATCGTCGCCGGGTCATTCATGGCATGTTTGGTTCCGCTGTTCATCAGCATGGCGGTGACCGCTCAGCGCAAGACCCTATATTGGGCAGCGGTGGCCGGAGCGGTCTTCGTCGCGCTGGCCAGCAACTCCAGTACGCCGATCGGCGGCTTGGTGGCGGTTGGTCTCCTCGTCGCGGCCTTTCGGTACCGGTACTATGGCCGATACGTGGCGCTGGGTTTCTTCGGCTCGCTGGCGGCACTCCACATCGTGATGAAGGCCCCGGTGTGGAGCCTGCTATATCGGATCCAGATCGTGCCCGGGTCGACCGGGTACCACCGGTACCTCTTGATCGACGCCGCCATTCGCCACCTGTCGGAGTGGGCGTTCTGGGGGATGGAGAGCACCGAGCACTGGGGGTGGGGCCTGTTTGACGTGACGAATCATTACATTCTGGAGGGAATTCGCGGGGGACTGCTGTCCCTCGGCCTCTTCATTGCCGTGTTGGCTGTGGCCATCCACGCCACGGGCGGCTACAGCGCGCGACGTGTCCCCCGGGATCAGCAGTGGCTATGCTGGGCTCTGTGTGCGTCTCTCGTGGGCCACTGTATCATGTTCATTGGTTTGGGGTACTTTGGCCAGATCGAGATTCTTCTGTACATGACGTTTGCGTTGGCTGGATTCGTATACGAGCAGAACATTCTGCTGGAAGCGGCGGAACGAGTGCCGCGGGCCGGGGCTGCCTCCTACGCTTTATCGGTGGGAAGCCGATATGCGGGTGCGGCGCTTCGATGAGAGTGACGGGAGCGGTGGCATGGATGCTGCTGTTGCACGAAACGCAAGCATGATTCGGTGCGACAAGAGGGGCGCGCCGCATTTATGATCCCGATACTGACTGCCGTCCTGTTTGTTCTTGTGGTTTCCTACTGGGGCTTGCCCCTCCTGTGGGCGCTGGCCGTGCGCGCGCGGCTGAAACGCGACGCCACTCGGCTGGGCCGGCTCCTCTTGACCTTCGACGATGGACCGGGAAGTCGACTGACCCCTCTGGTTCTCGATCGACTCCGTCAGAGCGGCAGCAAAGCCACATTCTTCTTGCTCGGGCGAAACGTCCGAGGACGGGAGGATCTGGTCCGGCGCATCCTTGCGGAGGGCCATGAGGTGGGCACGCATGGCTACAGCCATCTGCACTACTGGAAGGCGGGTCCGCTGCAGACGTTGCGGGACATCCGCAGGGGCTGGCAGACCATTGATCGGGCCTTGGGCCGCACGGGAGGCACCTATCCTTTCCGGCCCCCCTATGGGAAACTGAATCTGGCGTGCCTGCTCTACCTCTGGGTGCGCCGCATGCCAGTCATTTACTGGACGTATGATTCGGGCGATACTTGGCCGGCGGAGTGCCGGGAGGCGCAGTGGGCGCAATGGCCCGTCGGCGTGCCGGAGGGAGCCGTGGTTCTCATACATGACTTCGATCGCACGAGCGGGACTGGCGACGGCATGATCCTTGAGGTCGTCGACAGGTTTCTGCAGCGAGCCGCTGAAAGGAAGACGGTGATCACGACCCTCTCACGCTTCCTTCAAGAGCGCCGAGCGGGCGATGAGTCCGCCCTGCGGGACGGCACAGACCCGCCCGTTGTGATGCGCCGTGCCGATGTCGCCGACCTCAATGCTTTACTCGACATCTGCCGATCCAGTTTTCCAGACTCACTGAAATGGCGGGGGCCGAGATGGATCGCGGCAAAAGTGTGGCGGCGCTGGCTCGATTCGGACAGTTGCGTCTGCTCGGTTTGTTGTCGTGGCACGAACATACTGGGCTTTGCTGTGCTTGTTTCGGACTGTACCCGCTACAGGACAGCGACCCAGACCCGCGTGATGGGGATGCTTGATTCTGTCCTGTTGCTGCTGTGGCATCCTGTGCTGGCAATGAGGAAGGCGTTGTGGGCACTGTCGCGTCGTCGCACGCCAGCGGGAGATACCGGCGTTCGTAGTGGTGTTCCCTATGCTCGACGGGACTGCACGTGGATCGAACTCATTGCAGTTCGGCCCGATGTCCGAGGCAAAGGACTGGGGACCATGATGCTGGAGTATTGTGCAGGTCTCACCGGGACCCTGGGTCGCGACACGATGAAACTCAAGGTACACAAGGACAATGGTCAAGCTCTCAAGGCGTACAAACGGGCGGGCTTCGAAGTAACCGCCGAGGATGCGGATTCCTATACGTGTGCGTATCTTCTGCACCGACGGCCGACGTCCTGACGTGTGAGTTTGCGGAACAATCATATGGATACATCCAGGCAAGCAGCGAGCCTGTCAGACGAGGTTCGGGGGCGCGATCGCGATGATGGCTGGGAGACGGTGATCCTTCGTTCGCTGGACCAGATCGAAGACATCCGTCCGATCTGGGAGGAGATGCAGGCCGAGCAGCCATGTCCGATGATCAATGCGGATATCGACCGATACCTGGCGTTTCAGCGCACCATGGAGCAGGATTGCCGCCCGCTGGTGCTGATCCTGGAACGGGAGGGCCGGCCGCGAGCCATGGTTGTGGGTCGGCTGGGGAAGCAGTCCATCCCGTTGCGCCTGGGCTATAAGGTCGTCGCTCGGCCGGCGCTCCGTTGCGTGACCGTCATCTACGGTGGTGTTCTGGCTCCGGCGGACGAGGCGGTCGCCGACAGGTTGGTCCGCGCGCTCATGGGCTTCCTGCGGCGTCGCGAGGCGGATGCGATCTATTTCAATCATTTGCGGACGGACTCCCCATTCTATCGGCGGGTCACCGCGCTCCCACATTTCCTGTGCCGCAGCCATTTTCCCGCGGTTCATCCTCATTGGCAGATGTCCATGCCCGAGACCCTTGAGGAGTTCTATCAGAGGCTCTCAAAGAAACACCGAGGCAACATCCGCCGGGCCATCAAGAAGCTGGAGGAAGAATGGAAGGATCAGCTCGAAATCGTTCATTACAGCCGGCCGCAAGAGGTGGATCGGCTGTCGGAGGACGTTGAACGCGTGTCCGTCAAGACCTATCAGCAGTCTCTCGGCGCCGGTTTCCAGAACACGCCGTTGATGCAGTCGATTTCGCAGACCGACGCGCAGCACGGACGCCTGCACGTATCGGTCTTGTACGTTCAGAAGCAGCCCTGCGCCTTTCAGTGGGGCACGACCTTCGCAGGCACGTACTTCCTCGAGCGGATCGGCTATGACCCGGCGTGGACGAAATCCAGCGTGGGCACGGTTCTTTTCGTCAAGGTGCTGGAGCGGCTCTGTGGGGAGTCGGGCGTAGAACGTATGGACTTTGGCTTTGGGACCGCCGACTACAAGGAAAGCTATGGCAGCGAGTCCTGGCAGGAGGCGGCCACGACGTACATCCTGGCCCCCCGGCTGTATCCTCTGTTCGTCGGTGCCCTGGAGAGCGCCAACGCCGGACTCGTCCGCGCGTTGACCAGGGTGGCCGGGAGGGCGGTACTGCTCGCCCGGGTCAAGCGGTTGTGGCGCCGGACCCTGCAGAAGACGGCCCTATCACGTAAGCCGGCGTCCGATCCGGACGGCGAGGCGACATAGTCCGGGCTGGAAGGGGGAATACACGTTGGATGTCTCGATCGTCATTGTAAGCTGGAATACCCGCGACATTCTTCGCGATTGTCTTCGAACGGTCTACGAGCAGACGAAGAAGGCGACCTTCGAGGTCATCGTGGTCGACAATGCCTCGGCCGACGGCTCCGGTGAGATGGTCCGGGCGGAGTTTCCCCAGACGATCCTGGTGGCGAACCCGGAAAACAGCGGCTACGCGGCGGCCAACAATCAGGGCATCCGGATCGCACGCGGGCGCTACATTCTGGTTCTGAACTCGGACACGCTCATTCTCGACGGCGCCGTCGACAAGATGATGGCCTTCGCGGATACACAACCCCGCGCGGGAGTCCTGGGATGCCGGGTCCTGAACGCAGACCGGTCGCTGCAGCCGACGTGTTTCCTGTATCCCTCCCCGCTCAACCTGCTCCTGTCGATGTCCTACTTGAGCAAGCTATTCCCGCGTAACCGGTTCTTCGGCCGCGAGACCCTGAGTTGGTGGGACCGCAGTGACATCCGCCCGGTGGACGTCGTCACCGGCTGCTTCATGTTCGTTCGCAAGGCCGCCATCGATCAGGTCGGTCTGATGGATGAGCAATACTTCATGTACGGCGAGGAGACGGACTGGTGCTACCGGTTCAAGCAGGCAGGCTGGCAGGTCTTGTTCACGCCCGTTGCCCAGATCGTCCACTACGGCGGGAGCAGCAGCAGCCGGGTCCGGATTGCTATGCGCTTGCAGTTGAGCGCGAGTCTCCTGCTGTTCATCCGCAAGCATCGCAGCCGATTCTCGTATGCGACCGCGTGTGTCGCCATGAGTCTGTTCTTCGGATTGAGGGTGCCGTTCTGGCTGCTGAAAGCGGCGGTCTCGCGCGCCACGCGGAGCAACGATCTGGAAACGGCCGGAGCCTACGTCCGCGGGGCATGGAGATCCCTGCGCGGCTGGCGCGGGCTGGCCCTGCGATGAGCGGCACTCGGGCCAAGGTATGCCATGACAGAATCCTCCTCTCGGAACCATGCGACGCACTTTGATGGCGTGCTGTGTTTCGGTGGCATCGATTGGTGGTACCACAATCGGGCCCACTCCGACGCGCAGATCATGCGCTGCCTGGCCGAGCACGTGCCGGTGTTGTTCGTGAATTCACTGGGTATGCGCATGCCGGTGCCGGGCCGAAGCACGCAGCCGGCTCATCGCATCCTGCGGAAGATCAGGAGCACGCTGCGCGGCCTGCGGAAAGTGGGGCCGCAGATGTGGGTGTACTCCCCGGTCATGCTGCCGCCGTCGCACCGTCCCCGGATCCGGCGTGTGAACAGCCGTTTGATCGCTTGCCAGGTGCGCCTCATTCTGAGAATCCTCGGGTTCCGGCGCTGGTTCACCTGGGTGACCGTCCCGACGGCCTGCGATGTGCTGGAGAAGCTACCGGCAAGCCCCACGATCTTCAACCGTTCGGACGCCTTCTCGAAGTTCCCCGAGGCGCGGGAGGACTTCATCCGTTCTTGTGAGGACCGGATGCTCGTGCGCAGCGACCTGACACTCTACGTCAACAAGCGGCTCATGGCGGAGGACATCGGCGCGCCGGAGCGCAAGCACTATCTCGGCCACGGCGTGGATTTCGATTTCTTTGCCGGGGCGACCCGCAACGGGCGGATCGAATGTCCGGAGTTCGCGGGCCTCAAGCGTCCCATCGTTGGATTTTTCGGCGCCATTGACGATTACACGGTGGACCTGGGCCTGCTCAAACGTGCGGCGCAGAGCCTGCCGGATATGTCGTTCGTACTCATCGGCCTGAGTACGCTCGATATCTCGGACATCACCAGCCTGCCGAACGTCAGGTATCTGGGATTCCGGCCCTACGCGGAGATCCCGCGACTGGGCGCTGCGTTCGACGTGGCGATCATGCCCTGGCTCCGGACCGACTGGATCACCTACTGCAACCCGGTCAAGCTGAAGGAGTACCTGTCGCTCGGGTTGCCGGTGGTCACGACGCCCATTCCGCAGGCGGATGAATATCCGGGGCTCCTTCAGGTGGCCGCATCTGCGGATCAGTTCATCGAGGCCATCCGGCGTTGCGCCGGGCAGAAGGACCCGGAGAGCGTGCGACGGCGCCAGCAGGCCGTCGAGGCCGATTCGTGGCACAACAAGGCCTTGGAGGTCCTTCATCTGGCCGAGGAGACCGCCCGGAACAAAGCTGTGACGGTTTGAAATTGGTATGTGTGGAATTGCAGGGATCGTCAATTTGGGGGCCGATCGGATGGAGCGATCGACCGTTGCGCGGATGCTCGACGTGATGCGCCATCGAGGTCCCGACGGCGACGGGATCTTCAGTGACCGTCACGTCGTTCTCGGTCACGTCCGCCTGAGCATCATCGACGTGGCGGGCAGCAAGCAGCCTCTCGCCAACGAAGACGGCACTCTCTGGGTGACCTTCAACGGCGAGATCTACAACTACCGCGAACTCCGTGCGGATCTGATCGCCCGGGGACATCGCTTCCAGACCGAGGGCGACACGGAGACCCTGGTGCACCTCTACGAGGAATACGGCCCTCAGATGGTGGACCACCTGCTGGGCATGTTTGCCTTCGGTATCTGGGACACGCGGCGCCGAAGTCTGTTTCTGGTGCGGGACCGCATGGGCATCAAGCCTCTGTACTTCTGCCGGCGCGGCGACGACTTCGTCTTCGCCTCGGAGTTGAAGGCGTTCTTCCAACACCCGCGGATCACGCCGCGGCCGAGCACCGAAGGGATCTGGCACTACCTGACATACCGGTCCGTGCCGGCGCCGGCCACCCTGTTCGAAGACATCGTCAAGGTCCGCCCCGGCCATTGCGTGACCGTCACGGAAAAGGGTGTGGATTGCCGGTGCTACTGGGATATTCCGCTGAAGTCCCAGGCGGCGGTGGCGGAATCCTCGCCGCGGTACGAGCAGATCCAAGAGCAGGTTGAGTCCCACCTGCTGACTTCGGTCAAGCGCCGGCTCATCAGCGATGTCCCTCTCGGAGCGTTCCTCAGCGGCGGGGTGGACTCGAGCCTGATCGTCGCGATGATGAGCGTCCTGACCGAGGCCCCGGTGCGGACCTACTCGGTGGGATTTCGGAATTCCACCACCTCCGAACTGCCGTACGCGAATATCGTAGCCAAGAAGTACAAGACCGATCATCACGAGCTGGTCCTCGATGAGGATTGCTTCGCGGACCATCTGGAAAGACTTACGTGGATTCGGGACAGTCCCCTGAGCGAACCGGCGGATGTCCCGCTCTATCTGTTGTCGAAGATGGCGCGCCGGGATGTCAAGGTGTTGTTGTCCGGCGAAGGCAGCGACGAGCTGTTCGGCGGCTATCCCAAGTATGCCTACGACCGGTTCGCGCCGATCATCAGCCGACTGCCAAGGGGCCTGACCCGCGCGGCCGGCTCGGTGCTGCCGGGACGGATGCGGCGGGTGGAAGTGGCCGTCCGCAGCCTGTGTGAGAAGGACCGGGCCCAGCGGTGGGCCCAGTGGTTTTCGCCTTTCACGCCGCAGGAGAAAGCGGCGCTGATGAGCGCGGATGAGGCCTGGCCGAACCCGACACGCCAGTACGTCGAGAGAGCCAACGGGGTGGGGGCCCTGGACGCCATGCTATACACCGACTGCAAGCTGTGGCTTCCAGACAACCTATTGGACCGCGGCGACCGGATGACGATGGGGGCTTCCGTGGAGGGACGTGTCCCGTTTCTCGACCATGAGTTGGTGGAATACGCTTTCTCCCTGCCGGCGGATGCGAAGGTCCGCGGCTCGGCCCGAAAGTACGTGGTCAAGCAGATCGCCCTGAAATATCTGCCGGAGACTGTGGTCCATCGTGCGAAAGCGGGTTTTCGTCTGCCTCTGGCCCAGTGGTTCCGCGGACGGCTGCGGGACTTGTGCTACGATCGCATCTGCGCCACCGACGGGTTGATGAGACAACTGCTGGCTCGCTCGGAACTCCAACGACTGCTGGACGACCACATGCGCGGGCGGAAGGACTACTGGCTCCAGATCTGGACGCTGCTGGGGCTGTCGATCTGGAGCGACGTGTTCTGCAACCGCCCGCTCTCCCACGCCGTCGCTCACTATGCCACTGCAGGAGACCTGAACACATGAGGACCACCCAGTCGCCCAAGATCTGCCTGGCGGCCTCCTCGGGAGGTCATCTCAGCCAATTGCGGAAGATCGCCGGGGCGTGGTCCGGACGGTCGGTCTTCTGGGTAACGACGGTGGACATCGTGAACCGCTCGCTGGGGGACGGCAGCCGGGTCTATGCGGTGGGGGAGTGCAATCGCGAGCACCTGCTGCGCCTGGTGAGCGTGTTGTTTCGCTGCATTTATGTCGCTTTCAAGGAGAGGCCCGACGTGGTCATCAGCACGGGGGCAGCGTCCGGATGCCTGATGTGTCTGCTGGGCCGGCTTGGCGGCGCCAAGGTCGTGTGGCTGGACAGCATCACCAATGTGGAGCGGATCTCCCTGTCCGGGCGGCTGACCCGTCCGTTTGCCGACCTGTTCCTCGTGCAATGGCCGGACCTGGCGGAACGATACCCCGGCGTCGAATACGTGGGGGCGGTCATATGATCTTCCTGACCGTGGGCACACAGTTTCCGTTCGACCGCTTGGTCAAGGCGGTGGACGACCTCGTCGGCGAAGGGGTGCTTGCCGAGGAGATTTTTGCCCAGGTAGGGGACGGCGCCTACCAGCCGCGGCATTTTCAGGCGGTGGAGGCCCTGGACAAGAAGGCGTTCGATGGGTATTTCCGCGACGCCTCGGCCATCATCAGCCACGCCGGGATGGGCACGATTACCATGGCTCTCGATCACGGCAAATCCCTGCTCGTCATGCCCCGCCGGAAGAAGTTCCAGGAGGTGGTCAACGACCATCAGGTCGGCCTGGCCGACCGATTTGCGCGTCTCGGCCATCTGTTGGTGGCGCGGGACCAGACGGAATTGCGGGACCGGGTGCGTCAATTGGGATCGTTCGTTCCGAAGCCACGCCAGGCCGACCCGGAAGCGGTGACACAGAGAGTCCTGCGATTCCTCAATCGATGGGAGACGTCGGGAGGGCGGTCGCCAAATGGGTTTGTTTCGTAATCTTTCCGCCGTCAGCCGCCGACGGAAGCTCGAGTTGTTCCATGAAACGATGCGGCCGACCGCCCACATGCGGGTGCTGGACGTCGGGGCGCAGATCGCAACTGAGGACGGAGAGACCGGCCTGATCGATGGGTATCCGTGGAAGCACAATCTCAGTGCCGTCAACATCCTCCCCGAGCACGTGCGGGACATCCGGAGCCGCTACCCCGACGTGGATGCCAGAGTCGGCGATGCGCGTCAGTTGCCATGGGAGGACAAGTACTTCGACATCGTTTTCAGCAACGCCGTGATCGAGCATGTCGGCGGTCCCGAGGATCAGCGGAGGATGGCGCAGGAAATCATGCGGGTGGGCCGGCGGTGGTTCGTGACGACACCCAACCGATGGTATCCCTTTGAGTTTCACTTGCGTCTGCCTCTGGTGACCTGGCTGCCGCGGCACGGCTATCTGTGGGCCGGCCGGTTCGTGCAATACGGTCACGTTCGACGGCGGTACATCTTCGGGGTCAAGCCGGAGGGCCTTCGACTGCTCGGCGCCTCCGACCTGAGGGAGCATTTCCCCGGCAGCCGAATCATCAAACAGCGAGTTACATTCATGGCGGAAACCCTGATCGCCATCGGTGGGGAGCTGTGACCGGACCTGTGGGCAGAATGAGGCTATCGGACTTTGCGCCTCCGGTGGACGTTGCGCCAGGGGGGCCGGCGGAGGTGTCCTGGCGAAGCCGGGAGGCAGCCCGGAGTCGAAGTCTTGGTCATGTCCGTCCTCTGACCGGTCGATGATATCGAGGAGTCTTTGCCGGGTCTATATTTATGAGGTTCTTCCGGGGGCCGAAGGCGGTGGACGGCCGATGAAATTCGCTGGAATCTGGGACGTGAGTGTGTTAAGATAGGCCCTGCTGATGGAAGGGGCGCTCCACCTCCCGACACCGGGGCCTTCGCAGAAGGAGTACGGAGAGACGGGGACAGCATGGTCGTGAGGGGTATGTCAAGGGTTGGGAAACCTCATGTTCATGGGGACGGATGTCGCCCGCGCGGAGCGGCCGGGAGCCGGTCCAAGCGTGTGGTTGTCAGGAGTTATGGGACAGTAGGGGCAGGAGCCCTGTAAAAGACGTAATACGAGTGATGACCAGCGGAAGCAAATTGACGCATGCAGGCCTTCGCGTCGTGGTGCTCGTCGGCGGGCGCGACTTTGGTCGCTGTCCGCTGGGTGCCCGCCTACCGGCCGCCCTGTGGCCGGTCGCGGATACCCCCGTGTTGCTGCGACTGCTGGATCGTTTGGACGACGAGGGGATCGAACAGGCTGTGGTTTGCTGCGGCCGGGACGTAGCGGCGGACGTGGAAGCCGTGTGCCGGGACAGTCGGCTGAAGACCTCGCTGGTGACGGAGGAACTGATCGGCGGGACCGGGGGCGCCCTGCGGGACGCCGTTGCCTCCGACCCTGGGGATCTTATCCTGGTGCTCTCCGGTAGTATGATGTCGTCCCCTCCGGTGCAGAGTCTGATCGAGGTCCATCAGTCCAGCGGCGCGGACATGACCGTGGTCTTCAATCCCGGGTGGCCTGAGGAGACGGCACCGGGTTTGCCGGCGGAGGTCTTTGTGTGCGGGCCGCAGGTGCTCGACCATATTCCCTGTGGGGGGTACGCGGACATCAAAGAGGGGGTGATCCCCGCGATCCTGCGCGCCGGCGGGACGGTCCGGCCGCTGGTGCTCGAGAAGCCTGCGGGCAACTTTCGCGACCGGCAAGGGTATCTGGATGCCCTCGACGTGTTCTTCGAGAACGGTGTCGCCGGCGCGCCTGGCGAACTGTCGGCGGAGGACACAGTCTTCAAGGGAGTGGACGCACGGGTGCATCGTGATGCGCGATTGTGCGGTCCGGTTCTGATCGGAGATCGTGCCCGCGTGCTGCCGGGGGCGGTTGTGATCGGCCCGGCGCTGATCGGACAAGATGCGGTCGTAGGCGAGGGGAGTGTGATGGTCCGGGCTGTTCTCTGGGCGGGCGCGGTGCTGGGGGCCCGTTGCGGGATTCGCGAGTCCGTGGTGGATCGCTGTGTTACCGTGCCCGAGGGGATGGAGCTTGTCGGGCGGGCCCTCTGCGGACGTGTGTCGGACTGCCGAAGCGAGGTCCGTCGTATCCGGACGAGCGCGGAGGCAATTATGGAACGAGTGAGATCGCATCTCAATTCCGGGATCGCGGAACTGGCGCGATGGGTGGGGCTGCCTTCCGGGCATCTGGCGGCCCTGTTGGGAGGAGCGGTGGTTCTCCTCGCTCTGCTGTGGTCCTACTGGCCCACGGTGGCCGACCTGATCCGCGTGTTGCCCCGGAGTCAGGAGTATTCCTCCGGTATCATCGTGCCGTTTCTGGCGGCCTATTTGATCTGGTCGCGTCGGCAAGAGATCGGTTCGACCGAAATCCGGCCGGCACTGTTCTGGGGGACCGGCGCGTTCCTGTTCGCCCAGGCGATGCGGGGGGCGGGTCTGTATCTGATGTTTCAATCCGCCGAACGGTTGTCCCTGGTTCTGACAATTGCGGCGCTGGTGCTGCTCGTCCTGGGATGGCGACGGCTGGTCAAGCTGGCGCCGATCTTGGTGTTCCTGTGCCTGATGCTGCCCTGGCCCAACCAGATCCAGGGGGCGGTGGCGCTGCCGCTGCAGCAGTGGGCCACGCGGTCCGCGGTCTTCTGTCTGGAGCTCATGGGCTACGAGGCCGTGCGCAGCGGCAATCTCATCACGATCGGGGGTACGACGGTGAATGTGGCGGAGGCCTGCAACGGCCTGCGGATGATCACGGCATTCTTCGTGATCAGCGGACTGGTGGCGCTGCTGGTGCAGCGGGCTTGGTGGGAGAAACTGATCCTTCTGACATCCAGCCTGCCCATCGCGTTGTTCTGCAACACCGCGCGATTGACGGGCACGGCCGCGCTGTATACGGTGGTCGAGAGCGAGGTGGTGAGAGACTGGATTCATGATTCCGAGGGATACGCCATGATGCCTCTGGCGCTGGCTCTGGTGGTCGGTGAACTGTGGTTGCTGTCCCGGTTGACGACCCCGCCCGCGGAAATCGCGCCGGCCGTGATCTCCCGGCGACAACCACAGCATGTACCGGACCCTTAGTGTGGGAGAAGTGACCTATGAATAACCTGGAGAGATATCTGGATCAGGTGATCGAGCCCAAGCCGATCGTCTACGAGGCGCCGGCCGCGATCCAGGAGCCGCAGCCGCCGACGAATCTGTTCGAGAGCATTCGTCGGCGATGGTACATCGTGTTCGCGGTGACCCTGGTGATCTGCGCGGCCGTTCTGCCGGCGATCTGGTACCTGGCGGAGCCGGTCTACGTCGTCGAGGGGACGGTGCACATTCGACCGGTGATTCGCGATGTGCTGACCGGCGAACCGGAGGTCGGCGAAGTGAGCAACTACGCGACCTTCGTCAATACCGAGGCGTACCAGCTCCGAAGCAGTCCTGTGTTTCTCCTCAAGATCGTCGAAGACTTGGCGGGCCGGAACCTGAAGTTTCTCCGCGGGGAGCCGATGAACCGCGTCGAAGGCCTCCTGGCCAAGGTCATTCCCGGCAATCGGGATCTTAACCCGGATCAGATTCTCCGTAAGGCGATCACCGACGAGAAGATCATTGTCCGCTTCGTCCCGAACAGCGAATTGTTGGGTGTGACGATGAGGAGCACGGACCAGGGGGAGGCGTCCGTGATCGTGAATTCCTTTCTCAACAACTACGTGGCTCAGTACGGCGTCATCCGCTCGTCCTCCGGCACGCAGGAGATCACGAAGCTGGAGCGCCACGAGGAGGAACTCCAAGCCAAGGTTCTGGCTGGACGGGAGCGCATCAGTACGATGGCGGAAGAGTGGGGCACGACCGATCTCAGTCCTCTGAGAGAGATGGAGTTGAATCGCCAGGCCGCTCTGTTGGCGGAGCTGACGAGGCTCGAGTCGCAGCGGATCCGGCTCGATGCCGATATCAGCGTGCTCGAGCGAGACCCGAATATCCCCATTTCTCCGGAACAGATCCTGGCGACGCGGACCGCTCATGTGAACTCCGATCCGATGGTCACGGAGTTGTCGACGAGCATCGTCCAGATGGAGCGGAATCTCATCGCCGCGCAGCAGACGCGTACGTCGGCCAATCCGACCGTCTCGCAGAGCGAGGCGATGCTGGCGGCGTTCAAGGCGCGGCTGGCGGAGAGACGCCGGGTCCTGGAGGAGGAATTCGACGCCAGTCTCGCCGACCGGTTGGATCAGACCGTGAAGCAGCGGCTCGCGCAGGCGAAGACCCAGCGGGCTCAGGTCGATGCGTACGTCGATGAGATCCGGCGCTCTTTGCTGACGCAGGAATTGAAGGCCCAGAGAGTGGGAAAGACCGACCTGAGGATCCGCGACGAGGAATACAAGGTGCAACTGGACCAGCAGACGCTGGAACAGGTGACTCGGCGTCTCCAACTGCTGGAAATGCGGGGGGATCTCGAGCCGCGGGTCCGCGTGGCCTCCCCGGCGGAAGTGAAAGACAAGGAAGACCGGCGCCCGAAATACGCCGGAATGACGGTCTTCGCGGCCCTGGCCTGCGGGATGGGCCTGGCCCTGCTGCGGGACAAGACGGACAAGACGCTCCAGACGCCCACGGACGTCGCGCGGCAGATCGATCTGCCGATCCTCGGGACCACGACGAATTCCCGCACGGTCAAGCCCGCCCTGTTTGCCGAGCAGATCGCCAGCGACTACCAGACGATCCGGACCAATCTGGGCCTGCTCTATAACGGCGGAACACCCAAGAGACTGGTCGTCACCAGCGCCGGCATGCGGGAAGGCAAGACGACGTTTGCCGTCAACCTGGCGACCAGCCTGGCCAAGGCCGGCAAGAAAGTGCTGTTGGTCGACGGGGATCTACGAAAGCCGGATGTCGGACACATGCTCAACATCCTGAACGACAACGGAGGGCTGCAGAATGTCCTGCTGGGAGAAGACCCCAGCAGCGCCGTGTGCGTGCTCCCGTCGAGCGGGCTTCATGTCCTCGTTGCCAATCCCCGCCAACTGGAGGACGCGTACGAATTGTTGACCTCGTCCACGGCGGCCGAGCAGATCGAGAGATTGTCGCGGCAATACGATCACCTGATCGTGGACAGTCCGCCGGCGCTGGCCTTCCCGGATGCGCTGGTCTGGGCCAAGCTCAGCGATGCGGTCATCCTCGTCACCTACGCCGGCCAGACCACGGCACCGGACCTCAAGGAGGCGAAGGAACGCTTCACGCGCATCCGGGCACGCATCCTGGGTGCGGTCCTGAGCAACGTCGCCGTCGATCAGGGCCTGTACCGCTATGCCTATGGCTACCGCACGCGAGGCGCGCAGACCGTGCGCCGGGGCGCCAAACCGAGGAAACTGCTGCTGGCCACCCCCAGCCAGGAAGACAAGGACGGTTCGACCGGGGCATGAGTCCTGCGGCCGTGCGGGGGGACAGCGCATCTGGTCCTGTTATGCAGTTGATTATCGTTCGAGAGCACGGAGAGCGCAGCGCCGGCGGCAGGACGAGCCTGTTGCGGTACGCATTGTCCACGCATCCTCTGAGTGGCGCGGTTCTGGAGGGTCTGGGCCATCTCCGGCACTGCCCGCGCGACGCTGGTCCGATGGAGTCCAGCGGCTGGGAAGCATGGGAAGACCCGCATTGGATCGTCCCGCGGGACTGGCAGGCGGACCTGGCCCTCGATGGCCACCGGATGCTGTTCCACGACGGTTCGCTCATAGACGGTATTCCCGGACCGCAGGACTGGCGCGCCGCGCCATGGATTGTCCTCACCCAGGGACGATTTGGGACATTCCTGAACCAGCGGCTGCTGGGACGGATTCTGGCCACGGCAAACGCCGACGTGATCGCGGTCCACGCGGACCCGGATCTGCTGGCTTATCGGGAACAGGTACGGCTGACGCAAACCAACGAACTGGCCGGCTTTCGACGGGTGTATTCGGACGCGGTCGCGCGCAAGCCCCTGCCGTTGGACTGGCCTCACCATCTCTTCGTCCGGCCGGAGGCATTTGAAGCGGTTGTCAGGCCCCGTGTGCTGGAGGACTTCGGCGCACTGGTGGGACGATGCCGGGCGCAGGGGATGAAGATGCAGGGGGTTGCGGTTGCCGGCGTCGCCTGCGACCTGGAATCGCCGGAGGGAATGCTGGCCCTGTGCGGAGCGGCAACGAGGTCCCGCCGGGACAGCGCCCGGATGTCGAGGACTCCACGCGATCGGAGGGGGGCAGACGCCGATGACGGCACAAGGATCTCCGATCGGTCGCGCCTGATCGGGCACGTGATGCTGGGCCGACAGGTAACGGTCGAGCCGGGGGCGGTGATCGTGGGACCGGCTGTTCTCTGTGACGAGTGCACCATCCAGCGGGATGCCGTCATTGATTCGTCCGTCGTCGGGGCCCGCGCGTCGATTCCTTCGGGGCACGTCGTGCGGAATCGCTTTGTCGCCGGACCGGGACCGGACTCTTCGGCTGGACCCGGTGCTGCCGCCCGGTCGGGCGCACCGCACCGGGCGGAGGTCTGTGCCGACCGCCAGACCACGTTTCGTATGTGGCCGAAGCTTTCGTACGCACGGTGCGTCAAGCGGATCGCCGATGCCTTGGCCGCGGCGGTGGTGCTGGCTCTCTTTGCCCCGGTGTTCCCGCTGATTGCGGTAGCCGTCAAGCTGAGCTCGCCCGGCCCTGTGTTCTTTCGAGACAAACGTCAGGGGCGTCATGGGAAGCTGTTCGATTGCCTCAAGTTCCGCACCATGAGGTCGGGAGCGGACAGAATGCAGGAGAAGCTGCGGTTTGTCTGTGAGGTAGACGGTCCGCAGTTCAAGATCAACGACGATCCGCGGATCACCACGGTCGGGCGATTCCTGCGAGAGACCTATCTGGATGAAATTCCACAGTTCTTCAATGTGCTGTGTGGACAGATGAGTGTGGTTGGTCCCCGGCCGTCGCCGGAATCGGAGAACACGCTATGTCCCTGGTGGCGCGATGCGCGGCTGTCGGTGCGGCCGGGGATCACCGGTCTGTGGCAGGTCTGCCGGACGCGCGCGGCATACAAGGACTTTCAGGAGTGGATTCATTACGATACCCAGTACGTACGGGATCTCTCCCCGAGCCTGGATCTGTGGATCTGCTGGCGGACCTTCCGGAGGATGGTGGAGAACTTTGTCGATCAGTTCTGAGGTTCTAAGGGGTGGCTCCATGGCAATGAGATACTTCAACTGGAAACTGGCGATTGTCCTGGTCGTGGCGGCGGTGATCTGCGCGGTGGCCGCCTTCTCCTTGCACCGTTGGCGCCGGACCTCGATGGCGGAACAGGCGCTGGCTCGTGGCGAGCAGGCCTATGCGGAGAAACGGTGGGACGACGCGGCGAACGATCTTGGCCGTTACCTGTTGGTCCACGGCAAGGATGTCTCAGCCTTGCGCAAGTACGCGGAAGCACAGGTGAAGCGGCGCCCGCAGTCGTCCGTCAATCTTCAGCGTGCCGTCCAGGTCTATCGGACGGTGCTGCTTCTGGAACCGGACGATTTCGAAACGGCCAAGACACTTTCGGGGTTGTACCTGGTCGGCGGGTCGTTCAGCGAGGCCGTGGCGATCGCGCAGCGCTTCCTTGAACGGAAAGATGATCCTACTCTGCGCTGCATCTATGCCGAGGCCCTGTGGCAACTGCGGGAGTTCGACAAGGCCCTGGCGGAAGTGACGCGCGTCACGGAACAGCATCCCAGTGAGATTGTAGCCTTCGAGATCGCGTCGCACTGGGCCGACGAGAAACGCGCCAGCTCGACGAGCAAGACCCGTGCCATGTGGCTCGATGAGGCGGTCTCGAAGAATCCCGATGCCGCGCAGGCGTATACCATGCGGGCCAGCTACCGTCGCGAGCAGGGCGACAAGGAAGGAGCGGCGGCCGATGTGCTGCGCGCCCTGAAGTGCGATTTGTCCGACAAGTTGGTCCGCCTGCGCGTGGCCTCGGAGTTGACCGAGGTGGAAATGTGGGACGAAGCGCGGGCGCAACTGCGGATTCTCCAGGCGAGCGATCCGACGGAGCCCGGGCTCTGGCAGGCCTGGGCCAGGCTTGCCGATGGGACCAAGTCCCAGGACGAGATGTACATGGTGGCCGAGGAAGGAATGAAGGCCCTCGGCGCGGATATGTGGGGTTTCCTGCCTACCGCCACGCGCCTGTTGATCGCATCGGGACACCTCGAGAAGGTACCGGATTATCTCGCGCAAATGCGCAACCGGGATCTGGATCCGGTCGAGGTGAGCTATCTCGAAGGACGTCTCCTGGAAGCCCAGAACGATATGAGAGGGGCTGTCGGTGCCTGGCGCCGGGCCGTTTCGCTCACGGCCAAGCCGAGGAGCCGCCAGGAGGAAACGCAGATCGATGCTTATCTGGCGCTGGCGCGCGCGCTGCACCAACTGGGCGAGACGCAGTCGGCGATCAACCAGCTTCAGACCCTCTTGTCCAAGCGTCCCAAGCACCCCCTCGCCACTCTGAGGCTGACGCAACTGCTCGCGCGCACCTCGGGTGGCGACTGGGAAAAGGTGGCGGGCCAGGCGGCCCGTGCCCACGAGCTGGTCAAGGATAATCCGCGAGCCGCCGCGACGGCGGCGCTGCTGGAGCTTCAGGCTCTCATCCAGGACCAGATCACGACCGGCAGTGCGGATGCCAACGTTGCGCGGACGGAGTGGGACGAGATCGAAGCGAAAGTGGCCCAGCTCGAGAAAAGCGCTGGGGGGAGCCTTGATGTCGCGCTTGTGCGCGTCCAGGTTTTGACGTACCGCCAGCGGTTCGCTGAGGCGACCGCCATGCTCAAGGAGCTGGAGAGCAAGTACCCTAACGACGGCCGCGTGCTGCTGGTCCACGCGGAGCTCTGTGCCGCCGAAAACAAGGAGGCGGAAGCCCGGACCTGGTTCCGCAGCGCCATGGCGGCCTCTCCCGAGAGCTTCATTCCCGTCCAGGGATTCGCGGCCTTTCTGAATCGACTCGGCCAGAGGCAGGAATGCGAATCCTTGATCCAGGAGGCCTTTGTCCGCATCAAGGACTCCCAGAACCGCCGGACTCTCGCTTCGCTGATGACCGATTTCTACGAACTGTGGAAGGAGAACGACAAGCGCTATCGGTGGTTGATGGATATGACCGTGCAGTTCCCCGGAGACATTCGCTTCAAGCGTCGGCTTCTGACCTGTGATTCGCTTCTGGCGGACGCCCGCAGGTCGCAGAGGATCATCGATGAGATCAAGGCGATCGAGGGGGCGACCGGATCTCAGTGGCGGTACGAGCAGGCCAAGCTCTGGGTCCGAAGCGAGGAGTTCCGCAACATGGCCAGCCAGGAGGCCGCCAAGCGCGTCGAAACGAGCGTCTACGCCCAGACGGTCAGGCTCCTGCAGGAGAACCTGCTGGCCAATGCCGACGACCATGCCAGTCGTTTGCTGCTGGCCGATGTCTATGCGTTCGTCGGGGAGCGGCAGTTGGCGCTGACCACATATCGCGAGGCTTATGACCGCGCTCCGGATGACATCCGGGTGGCGGAACGCTACGTTCGGGCGTTACTCGCGGCCGAGGAATTCAAGACAGCGCAGGACGTTCTGGACAAGTTGGGCGATCGCGTCCGTCAGAATCCCGCTCTGTTGCGTCTGCTGGCGGCGAGTGATGTGGGGCGAGGCCAACTCGTCTCCGCGTCGGATACGCTCCATCAGTTGATCGAGCAGGAACCCAACGACGTGACGCTTCAACTGTACCAGGCCCACGTCCTGACACTTCGAAAGGAGTACGCGCAAGCCGAAGCGATCCTGAGCGACGTGTGGGCGAAACGGCCGGACTCGATCCTCGTGGCCTATGCGCTGATGCAGATCCACGTGCAGCGGGGCAATGCGGAAAAGGCGATGGCGCTGTGCAATGAGGCGATCGAGAGACTCCACAACGCTGGTGCATATATGCTTCGGGCCGACGCATACATGCGGCTCCATCAGAGCGACAAGGCGTTGATCGACCTCGGGCAGGCGATCGCCTTGGAGCCGGACAATCCGGATGTCTGGCAGGCTCGTGCCGCAGTGCACCAGGCCGCAGGGCGGCTTCCCGAGGCGATCTCGGACGTCCGCCGGGCGCTGACGCTGGCGCCGGAACGGTCACGGGTTCAGAGGCTGGCCGTGGGCCTGTTCATGGCTTCCGGCAGCGAATCTCTCATGCTGGAAGCGGAGAACCTGCTCAAGAAGGCTATCGCCGACCCGAAGAAACGCGATCCCGAGATGGTTCTGTTGATGGCTCGATTCCTGGGGAGTCGACCGACCCCCACGGGCCCGGATATTGCCGAGGCCCGCAGCCTGTTGCGACAGCTCACCGAGGAGTACCCGCGCAATGTGGAAGCCTGGCGTGTGATGGCCGAGCTCGAGTTACAGCAGGGCGAACCCAGCCGGGCGATGGAGATTGCCACACGTGGTCTGGCCCACAATGAGGACAACAGGGATTTGCTCCTGCTCAAGGCGCTGGCGGAGAAGAGGCTGTCGCCCGCGGTCGCAGCCCTGACGACGCTGCCCAAGCTGGCCGAGCGATACCCACAGGATCTGGAGATACTCCTCCACTGGGCCGACGCCTATGTCAGTGCTGGCCGGGCGGGAGAGGGGCTGAACGTGCTGAGCCAGAGACTGGACAGCTTCACCGGAGGAGAACGCCGTCGCTGCGAGATCGCCCTGGCGCGCACCTTTTACAGCGATGGGCAGCGAGAGAAGGCGAGGGAACTCTTCGACACGCTCATCGCCGCCGAGCCGAATGATCCGACGCCCGTGATGACCCTGGGCCAGTTGCTCCGGCAAGAGAAGCGCTGGACGGAGGTCAACCAGCTTCTGAACCAATGGCGCACCACGAATCCGCAAGACGCCCGGACGTCGACGGATATGGCCCACATCCTGGCCGGCAGTGGGGACCAGCAGGCCCTCCAGATGGCGGAGGATCAGTTGCGCATGATCCTGGACCTGAATCCCAATGCGGTTCGTACCCTGGTCCTGTTGAGCATGTTGATGCAGGATGCCGGTCGGAACGAGGAGGCCGCTCGGCTCAATCGGCGGATCATCGAACTGGATCCCAACAACGTGATTGCCATCAACAATCTGGCCTGGGTGATGTGCGAGAAGGAGAGTTCCTCCTCCGCCACGCTCAAGGAGGCACTGGAACTGGCCAATCGGGGACTGGCGGTGCTTCCGGACTACGCGGATCTGCTGGACACGCGCGGCGTGATCTACTATCGGCTGGGCGAATATGAGAAAGCCGTTGCGGATCTCACCAAGTGCATCAATCTGTTTGCCGTGGATGCGTCCCTCTCGGCTGCGCCACGGTTCCATCTGGCCCGGGCTTATGCGGGCATGCACCACCGGGTCGAAGCGGTCGAGCGCCTCAAGGAAGCCATGACCTTCAATCGCAGGAATATCCGCCTGGCGAGAGACCACGCCGAAGCAGGGCGTGCCACGCATGCGATCAAGATTCTCCGGGACGCGCTGACGCTCCAGGAGGACATGGATCAGTTCAAGACAGGTTTCGACCTACAGGATCCCCTGATGAGCCGGTATGCCGCCGATTGGGTGGACGCAAGACTCTACCTCGAGCAGTTGCAGAAGGGACGTTGATCATGGAGGCACCGGACAATGCCACGATCAAGGACGTCGGGATGGACAAACCCGACTCGGAGTCGTCCGTGCTGCTCCTGGATGGCTCTCAGTGGTCGTATCTCTCGAGGCGGTATGAACTTACGCATCGAGAGGTCCAGATTGCCGCGTTGATCTGCCAGGGCTTGCGGCAGAGCAGCATCGCCAGGCAGTTGGACATCCGGCCGGGAACTGTCAAAACCCACATCCGAAACATCTATCGAAAGGTCAAGGTGAAGAATAAGATCAGCATGCTGCTTCGATTCGTCGGTGACTCCCGAGTGGCTTCCGGCGGATGCGATCACTCCTGACGGGCGTCAGCAAGCGTTTCCTCAATACCTGAGGGGTCCTCGGAGATAGAGTTCCGGGTGTGACCCTCCGTTGCAGCGAACTGCGGCATTCTACTGGACATGGCCTCCGTTCCGCGAGCCAAATCGTTGGCGTGCGGGACGGAGGCTTTTTTTTGTACCTGTCGTACCCCTTAAGGACTACAACATAAGGGGTATATACTGTTGGCTACGTGTTCGGCGGGGTGATTTGAGGGGGGAATCTGGAACCAAAGAATCGTCACATGCAAACGATCATGCGATACATTCTGCAAAATTCGCCTTGACATCCGGCCCGCAGGAGGATAGAATTCAGGAAAGTGACTGACCTCACTGGAGGAGGTCCCACCTGGTCGATCCGAGAATCGGAGGTTGTGCCGAGGAGAAAGGTTTGTTTTCGCATCTGCGCAGACGCCATGCCTTGTAGGTCGTCTGTGGCAGTGATGCGCAGATCGGGAGGAGGAGTAGTGGTGGAGAGACAGGGACCATGGCTGCCGGTCCGGTTGCTTCCGTCGGAGGCGGGACCATGTGGCAGCTTTGTCCTGGGAGCGAATCGGGCCGCGGAGGAGTCCACAAAACCGGCCCAAACGATCCAGAGGAGAAACTCCCTGTCCAATTCCTCCCCCTCGCCGCACTGGATATTCCCTGTGTCACTGTGCGATTCGGCTTCGATGCCGGATTTTCTTCAATCTTGTGTGCCCAGGATTGTGTTTGCACAGTTGCCGCGCGGGCCCCCCGGCGTAGCCATAGAGACCTGCGTAATGGCCGCCCACGGGGAGGGTCGGTGCGCGCAAGGCCCTTCGTGGGAAGGCTGACATCGTCCCGTTTCTCACAGGAACGTGGGCTCCTTCGGGAGCCGCAGTGGTAGGTAGATGTGTTGTGGGAAGTGGTCCATGGAGACACGTGCGGAAAGTGCGATGGCGAGAGAGACTCACCTCGTCGCCCTGGTACGCACGGAATTCCTGGACGCAGCATCAACGCCAGAGGGCAAGGATGATGCTGCAATGTGAACCGGACTCGTGAGGAGTGGCCGTGCCTTATGACTTTGGCCGGCGGCTCGGCGGTGTGCGCCGCCATTGAGGCCGGTTCGGGAGTGCGGGGGCTCTTATGGAGCTCCTGGCGGATCGCCGCAGAGCGGACCGCGAAAAGCGTTGTTTGTGTGAAAGTGTTTGGAGGTGAGTTTTCTATGGAGAAGGTTATGAAGAGACTCCTGATAATGCTTTGTGTGCTCGGCGTTACAGGTGTTGTCGGTGCCGCTACTACGAGCCCGTTGACATCGGGCCCGATAACGGCGGCACCATTCAGCACCGAGTATACGCGCGGCAGCGCAGACATCCAGTGGGTGTTCTACGACCATGAGTGGACAGCACCCGCCGGAAACATCGGTCTTGCCAGCGCGGAGCTTGTCGTCAACGCCAGCAACGTAGACGCTAGCTATAAGGATGGCAACACTACGTGGGCTGCCGACATCCATTCGGTTTGGATTCTGCAGAGCAGTGATGCGACGTGGTACGATCTCGGCGACCTCAGCTTTGGCGAGGCTGCACACAACACCACGTTCGATCTGGCCACGTATCTTGCCTCGTTGGATGGGGACACCAGTTTCGCCATTGGCTTGTTCATGCCCACTTCCGGGACCCCATTCTATAATGACAAGTCCACTCTGAACTCGTCGACCTTGAATCTGGTCTACAACATGCCGGATCCGCAGGACCCCGGGACTGGCGACCCCGGGACCGGCGACCCCGTCATTCCGGCGCCAGGCGCGATTCTCCTGAGCAGCCTCGGCGCGGGTCTGGTCGGCTGGCTCCGCAAGCGCGGCACGGTGTAAGCACTCTGTGTCTGGCAGCGGCGCGGGATATCGATCCTGCCCGATTCCGTCCGTCATGGTCGCGTGCTGAGCTGGCCCTTATCACACGCCTGTGAAGGACAGAGTTTTGCCTAAGAAAGTTGTGTATCGCAGCCCCAGGCAATGAGCAATTGCCTGGGGCTGTACTATTTCTATCGGAGCATGCGGGGGCGACGACAGCGAGGATGCGGCCGTGATGAACCGTACGGGGTCTCTTTTGTATACCTTTGTGACAGATGCGTTGCAGTGATTACAACGGTCCTCGGGATATTCGTAGGGATGCTCGGGCGATCAGAACGGAATCAAGCGGTCTCCGGTTCCGGCGGTTGAGGTGTTAGGCCGGAGTATCGAATCCGTGATGTCGTCCAGGCAAATCTGTGTTTTCTTTGGCTTTTGGCTTGACAAGTCACGATCATCCGTTACGATGACGGACATGCATGGTGGAAGTGCAGGGCTATCCGGGAGGGATGGCCGACCACCAGGTTGATGGACCGGAGTGGGTGAACCGTAAGGAGACGGGGAGATGTGTTCGGGCAGGGAAGTCCAGATCGCGGCCGTTCTCTCGTCCTGTACCTCTGTTCCATGGAACGGAACGGGTGCATTCAGGGCGGGGGAGGGTGTTGGTCTACCTGTTTGCACCCCGGAGAATGAGTCATTGGCCGCGACTCCGACGATCGTCTTCTGCGACCAGGTGCACGGATGGACGGGTCCGCCCGGGCGGTCCTCGGAGGGCTGTCCTCCTCTGATCATTTCGTGTCTGGCCTCGCTGGCGAGAGAGGCGGCGGGTCGGACCGGTGGCAATTCACAGCGGGCCATCCCATCGGATCACGCTGCCATGTGGTGTGCGCGGAGCGGTTCGTCCCTCTCGCGTGCTGCCCGAAGTACGTTGCGAAGGTGTATTCCGCACGTCGCCCATACCAATCATCAGGCTCTGCATCTGTTCTCCGTTGGTCCTGACAAGGGCCGCAACGCGCGGTGGTGGCTGTTGCCAGAGACGGATGCGGCAACGGCGGACTTCCGAGTTCTCCAACGCGTGGATGCTTCTCGTATTGCGGCTGGTTGTTCTCTATCGCGGCGGTGTGCGGAGTTGTCCCGCCCGCCCCCTCCCCGAGCCCCTCCATCTCTGGATCAAAGGATTTATCCTCGGATTTCCGTCTACTGGCACAACAAAGGAGAAATAGATGAAACGGTTTTTCTGGGCGGTAATGATCTGCGGGGCGATGACGACGTCGTCGCTGGCTGTGGATACGTTCCTACCCTCGCAGGCAGATCTGCTGGCTTTCAACATTCTGCCGCTGCCGACGTACACAAATGAAACGGCTACGGTCACCTTCAGCAGTGGCCTATCCTTGTATCCGGCCCAAAGTGGTGTTGTCGGCTACATTGGACTTCCCGTGGGAGACTACGGCAGCCTTGAGTACGTGGGCGTGGGCAAGGCCTTCGATCTCTCCGGCACAACCCACGATGCCTTCTCGCTCGTGCTCTACAACGACAACAATCAGGACTGGCAGTACAGGTTGTTTGCGGGGGACGGCATCAATCCCGTGAATTACAGCAATGCCGGCGCGTGGCAGATCATCGCGCCCAATGGCGGCTCTGCAGTGATGATGGTGGATCTGACGGGCCTGTCACTGGATAGTCTGACCCTCGGATTCCAGGTGGGGCGATCCGATCAGCCCGATCAATTCCATACCTCGGCTTCTCCTGTAATCCCAGCGCCCGGTGCTCTTTTGTTGGCGGGGATTGGCGCCAGCATAGTCGGCTGGATTCGTCGTCGCCAGGCGCTGTAAGCCGAACGATGCCTGGTATAGGATCTCACAGGGGCGCTTCAGGAAGGAGGGCACAAGGATGTGTACTCCTTCCTGCGCCCTGCAGGTCGAAGTGGGGTTCCGACGGCTCACAGGATTTCGCCGTCACCGGGAGGGCACGCGAAGGCGCCCGTCAATTGAGCGAGGGTCTTCGCCAGTCTCCGATACCGTCCCACCAGGTGATGATGTAGTCGGCGGTTTGCTCGCTGTCGTCTCCGGTTGCGCGGCGGATGGCGACGGCCATATCGCGAAGCTGCCGCATGCAGGTCAATCCCCCCAGGCGCCAAGCACTGGTGCCGATATCCACAGCCTCGTACTGCGCGCGCGGGAAATCCCTGGCGTCGCACGCGAGCAACGCGGCGAGCCTCTCGGCGTGCGGACGCAGGTTCTGCTGCCACTGCCGCTGCTCATGCTCCTCGCGGGCAAAGGCCTCTGCCAATAGCTGTTCCCGCTTCTCCTGGCGGGCCCGGCGCTGCGCCTCCGCGTGGGCCAGTCGTTCCAGGCGGTGTTTCCGACTGGCCGGCAGCACCATCTCAATCAGTCCGGCGATGGGATCGACGATCACCCATACCGCAAATGTGGTCCGCAGCGTGCCCATCGCGACGCCCAGGAGGAACCGGACCGGTTCGTGGGTCCCCAGCATGCCGAGTACGCCGGCCAAGCCGCCCAGCAGAGGGGCGGCCACATAGAGACCCATGTAGTAGCTGGTCGTTGTCAGGGGATGCTCGATCTCAATCCGTTGCGCCTCGCCCATCCCGCGGAACAGCGCGAACAGATAGATGCTGATCAGCAGCAGGACCACAAGGGCCGAGTGCCCGGACAGCGAGAAGATGATCCACCAGCGGAATCCCCACTCGTGCAGTGCCAGCACGAGGATAGAGCCGATGCACGCCATGAACCAGATCGTGCTCGCCATGTGGGTGAGTCGGAGGGCTCGTCGTGCTGTCATATGCCTATCCTTGCCCCGCCTCGGGTGGTCACGCGTGGCTGCTACTATCGGTTGTAAACGTTGCCGTAAGGACTGTAGCCTTCGTTGCTTGTCGGCGGGTTCGAGACCAGGTAGTACCCGTAGAAGGCCCGGGCAATCGGGCTGATGAATTCCTCAATGATCATCCCGGCCGCGGCCAGGATCGTCGGCGGGACATACACGATGTCACCTTCCTCGAGCAGTACGTCCTTGGTCGCGTCACCCCGGCTGACCATCTTGTCGTAGTTGACTTCAAAGATCCGGGGTTCCTCCCCTTCGTGAGCGGCGGGCCGAATCACCTGCACTCGCGACTCCCAGGCCATGGAATTCGGCTGTGCCATCGCCAGGGCGGTCAGCAGGCTGTCTCGTCCGGTGTAGGTTCTGGGACCGGCCCGAACTACCTGTCCTACCACGTAGTACACCTGGCTGATATAGGCCGCGATGCGGACGTCCACTGGGTGGTCTCCACCGAGCTTGTACAGGTCCTCGATGCGCTGGTTGATGGCGTCGGCGATCTCCTTGGGCGTCTTGCCGGCGACGTCGACCTCGCCGATTCCTTCGAAACTGACCTTGCCGTCGGGACGGACGCGCTGACGTTGCATGTGGACTTCCGCCACCTGAGAACAGTGAACCTCAATCTCATCGGGCGGCTGCACCCGATAGTTCTCGGCCGTCACATTCACCTCGTACGGCTTGACCCAGGCCTGGATGTCCTCCGGGTTGGAAGCGAAGCAACCTGCGATCAGAGCAACGAAGGCCAACGATGCCACCAGGCCCAGCTTCTTGCACGTATCCACCGCAATTCTCCTTTATCGTAGGGGTGTTATGGGACTTTTCAGTCCTGTACTCCACGCTACAGACCGTCGGCGCGACCTTGCAGCGACCTTATAGTGTACATCGTGCATTGGGTCAAGCCTCTTAACTGGAGTTGTGTGAAAATGGCGACGATACACGCCCCGATGCTTCCCTTGCGGAGGCTCGTGACGCGTCGATCGCGCGTTCGAACCCAGACTGCGATCCCGCGCACAAGCCGTTCCAGGGTATTCTCCCTATCGATATTAGCGAAATCCCTTGACGGGTGGCGCGACCAATACGTATCGTGAATGTTTTGGACAATCGCTGATACAGTGGAGGCAGCGGTATGGATAGTCTGCGTTTTGCACGGCAGTTTCTCCGGCATCCGCGGCAGCTCGGAACCGTGGTCCAGAGCGGCCGGCCGTTGGCGCAACGAATGGCGCGGGAGGTGGGCGGCTGCGTGCGGGTGGTGGAGTTCGGGGCGGGGACCGGGCCGGTGACCCGGGAGATCCTCGCGCGTCTGCCGGAGAACGGGTGCCTGACCTGTTTCGAGATCAATCGGGACTTCTGTCGATGCCTCGAGCAGATCGGCGACCCGAGACTGCGCGTCGTCCATGACGACGCGGCCAACTGCGAGCGCTACGTGGACCGCGCCGACTGCATCGTCTCGGGCCTGCCGCTGACGCTGTTCAGCAGCGTGGCTCGAGAGAAGATCCTGGGGATCGCCAACCGGTCGGGCCGGTACATCCAGTTGCAGTACACGCCCGCTCTGAGCCGGGGCATCCGGCGGTACTTCTCGGAGGTGAAGCTCTGTTTCGTGCCGCTGAACATCCCGCCGGCATTCGTCTTCGTTTGCACGTGCCCCGTTGCGAGCTACGTTTCATGAGGCAAGAGAGAGGACTGCGTCATGGCGACACCCACGTCGGCGACGCCGGAGACCGTCAGGAAGCGAGACGGATCGGTCGTACCCTTCGATGCCTTGAAGATCGAGCGGGCCATTCAGCGTGCGGCGGTCGAGGTGCTGCAGGACGGCCGACGCGCGGAGGAGATCGCCGCACGGGTGACGGGCGTGGTCGTCGAGAACCTCTCCGCGCAGTACAAGGGCAGGACGCCCGGCGTGGAGGAAATCCAGGACGTTATCGAAGCGGCCCTGATGAACGAGGGCTACGGCCGGATCGCCAAGAGCTACATCCTGTATCGCGAGGACCGCTCCCAAATCCGCCTTGCCAAGTCCGCCCTGGGCCTGAAGGACGACCTGAAGCTGCCGGTCAATGCGGTGGAGGTGCTCAAGAGGCGGTATCTTCTCAAAGATGAGTCCCGTCGGATCGTCGAGACGCCCAGCGAGCTGTTTCGGCGCGTGGCCCATCACGTGGCGCGAGCCGAGGCCAACTACGTTTCGGACTCCCAGTCGCATGAAGTCGAAGATGTGTTCTATCGCATGATGCGCCAGCGCGAGTTTCTCCCGAACTCGCCGACCCTGATGAACGCGGGCACGCCGCTGGGACAGCTCGCCGCCTGCTTCGTTCTTCCCGTGACGGACTCGGTCGAGGGGATCTTCAAGACCCTGGCGGACATGGCGCGCATCCACCAGACGGGCGGGGGGACCGGTTTCAGTTTCTCGCGCCTGCGCCCGCGCGGCGACCTGGTTGGTTCGACGCGGGGTCGCGCCTCCGGCCCACTGTCCTTCATGGGCATCTTTGACAAGGCCACCGAGGTCATCGTCCAGGGCGGCCGGCGCCGCGGCGCCAACATGGGCGTGCTCCGCTGCGATCATCCGGACATCGTCGATTTCATTGAGGCCAAGGTCGGCTCGGACGCTTTGCGGAACTTCAACCTGTCTGTGGGCGCCACGGATCGGTTCATGCGCGCGGTGGCGGAGAATCGGCCGTTCGACCTGGTGAATCCGCGGACGGGCAAGAGCGTGAAACGGCTCGGGGCCCATTTCCTTTTTGATCTGATCGTCAACGCCGCCTGGCGGACGGGGGACCCCGGCCTGATCTTTCTGGATGCCATCAATCGAGCGAACCCGACCCCCCGGATTGGGCAGATCGAAGCGACCAATCCCTGTGGGGAGGTCCCATTGCTCTCGCATGAAAGCTGCATCCTGGCGTCGATTAACCTCGACCGAATGACGCGCGACGACGCCGGCGGACGCCTGGGCCGGGCGACCGTCGATTGGGGCAAGCTCCGGGACCGGATTCACTGGGGCGTGCGGTTCCTGGACGACGTGATCGACGTCAATCGCTATCCGCTCGAATCGATCCGGGTGGCCACGACCGGCAATCGGAAAATCGGCCTGGGGGTCATGGGGTTTGCCGACCTGCTCCTCCGGCTGGGGATTCCGTACGGTTCGAAGGAGTCGGTCGCGTTCGCGGGCAAGCTGATGCGATTCGTTCATCGGGAGTCTCTGGCGGCGTCTTCGCACCTTGCGGAGCAGCGCGGCGTCTTCCCCCATTTCGACAGGTCCATTCACGCGCGGGCTGGCCGGAGACTTCGCAATGCGACGGTGAACACGATCGCGCCGACCGGCACGATCAGCATCATTGCCGGCTGCTCCAGTGGGATCGAGCCGCTGTTCGCCGTCAGCTTTGTCCGCAACGTGCTCTCGGGCACTCGGCTCTTTGAAAGTCATCCGCTCTTCGAGCGGGTGGCACGGGAGCGCGGGTTCCATCGGCGCGAGTTGCTGGCCGAGGTGGCCCGGTCCCCGTCGCTGGCGAAGGTCAAAGGCATTCCAGGCGACGTCAAGAAGCTCTTCGTGACCGCGTTCGATGTCACTGGTCGCCAGCATCTGGAGATCCAGGCGGCCTTCCAGAGGCACACGGACAACGCGGTCTCCAAGACGATCAACCTACCCGTCGACGCGACGGTCGAGGATGTCCGTGACATCTACGTGCACGCGCACCGTCTCAAGTGCAAGGGGATCACGATCTATCGTTATGGCTCCAAGGCCGGACAGGTTCTATCCCTCCGCGGCAGCAACGAAATCCAGCACGACGAAATCTCCGATTTCATCGCGGCCGACACCGACTATTCCGGCGGCTGCGCCGGCGGCGTCTGTGACTTCTGACCGAGGCTCAGAGCCTTTGAGAAACCGGGCTTGGGCCGGTCATTGCGAGGAGCGCGGCGACGAGGCAATTCCGGCCCCCGGTAGGGGAGATTGCCTCGGTATCACCGAGGCTCATGCGGATCAGCGTTTGCGGAGGTTGCAGTCAGACGCTTATCTCCATAAGAAATGCGTTCGAACCGGGAGTCCCCACGGTCTTGCGGATGGACGTGTAGACGCGGCCGTCAGTACCGCCGGCTACGAGCAACTCGATCTCCTCGCCCTCGAAGACCTCCGCCGCGTAGGTGATCTGAGCGGAGCGGATCTCGGGTAGGTCCGGGAATCTCTGGCGTGCGGCGTCGAAGGCCCACCGTACGTACTCCGTGTTGTTGACGTGCCCGTTGAAGTCCAGGGCGCTGAAGGGCACGCGGAGGGTGCCGATTTTGTCGTATCCCGGCGCAGGCTGCAGCCGGGCCAGTTCAGTGGGCAAGACCTTCGGGCCCGCCGCTGGCAGGTCGAGGTCGAGCCGGGCAAGGTTCTTCGGCCGACTGCTGTTCCGGTCGAGGATCATCCAGTCGCTCGTGGCGCGGAAGAACTCCCGCCCGTCCGGGTCCCGGCCGATGAACTCCCTCGCGGCGATCAGACGCTGAGTGCCGCTGGGCCAGGTGGTGATGATGAGCGAGTCGGCCCATTTCGGCATGCCGGCCATCTCAAGCCGCAGGTTGACCAGCACCCAAAGGCAACCGCGCCGGTCGAGATCGCGCAAACCCACGCCCAGTTGCTCGGCATGGCCTGCGGCGGCCTCCTGCATGTATTGCATCAGTGCGTTGACTTTGATCAAGCCGTTCGGCCGGCAATCGTACATTCTGACGATGAATCGGTCTTCCCTGGGGCATACCATCCTGCATCCTTCACAGACCATAACCATGACACTCTGCTCTCTCACCCATTATGGTCCTCCGTCGGCGCGAGGACAAGTCTTTGGGGGACTGATGTGCCGTCACGAGTCTGGGGTCGGATTCTCCCTCGCCTTTCGCCAATTGTTCTTGACAGAACGGGCCAGAAAATGTAGAATAGCTTCTAATGGATGTCAGGTTCTGTGTACAGGAGGTCGGTGGACGGGCGTGATTGTCAAGAGCAGTCAGACCTGGAGCAGTGGAGCGGAGGGACATCCGAATCTGATGTTAGAGCTCCGCGAAAGGCCCATTGCCACAGATGACGCCGACGGATGTGGGGGTTAAGGATCACACAGGAAGGAACGGGGGGGGCAAGGAGGTGAACAACGGTTTTGACAGTTGTTGTGGGTGATCTTGTACCATCGTGCAGCTCGGGGTGCGGCGAATTAACAGACGATCGCACGCACTACCACAGAGTATCGGAGAAAGGAAACCCTCGTTTGAGAACAGAGATCGACGTTTCGCGGTGACAAGTGACACGCCGTGACCGATCCAGGGGGAGACTGTCTGCGCAAATCGGTCGGAGAGACGATCGAGCAGCCGAGCATCAACTCCTCCGGGTTGCGCGTCACAGTGGACGCGCGAGACCCGACAGGTGCTATCGACCTACGCCAATAGGAAAGAAGAGAAGGGGATGAACATGAGAAAGATGTTGTGGGTCCTCGTACTGACGGGGGCGATCTGTCCCGGCGTACTCCAGGCGGAACCTCTGAGCTTCATGGGGTCCCTGACCGGAGGCGGCAACCGTTTGTACATCAACTGCCCCGGGCCGGTGGAAACGCACTGGAATCCGTCGGCAACATCGCTGCAGTGGCAGGT
>ENA-OSEO01001447-OSEO01001447.1-sediment-metagenome-genome-assembly--contig:-NODE-1447-length-42878-cov-6.217238_pt1 | contig 42878 bp, 38 predicted proteins | sample MGYA00237883_ERZ534232 | MGnify/ENA metagenome assembly ERZ534232 | reverse complement strand
GGCGTAGCGCTCTTCGAGCGTCTTGATCCGTCCGGTCAGGCGTTGAGCCACCCGCCCCACTTCTTCGTCGATGGAGGCTTGTAATCCAGTCAGCCATTTCTCATCAATAACGAGTGACCTCACATCGTTTTCAGTCAGAGACGGATATTTGCGAAGCACCTTCTCAATTAGGGCGTCCTGTGATGCCTTTTGTTTCGACTTTATCTCGGCCTCCTGGTCCATTAATTGCAGATAGTTAAAAAGGGTGTCCAGTTCGGCAAAAAATCCTTCTTCATCCGCAATTCCCTTTTGCCACTCGTCTTTACCAAAGGTGGTTTTTTTAATGCTTTTAGCTGTTTCATGTTCTGGAGTGTTTGTACCAAAATGCTTCAATATTGCTTCCTTCAATTCCATGACGCGGGCTTGCACGTTTCCCTTCGTAATTCCTCTGGCCCCTTCAAGGCCATCAAGTGCGCCGCCATCACTACCATGTTCCTCTTCGAATTCTGTTTTTGTGTCTGTGATTTGCTCCAATTTGTTTTGCAAACGATCAATTTCAGCTTGCTGATCAGCGAAGTAGCGCGCCACAATCAACGCGGGCGGGATCAGGTCGGTCTTGATTTTCTGGCGCTTGATGATCAGGTCTGGCGTTTCCTTGATGTTGCGGGCCTTGTCGTCAATGATCGTGCGCGGACGGGCTGCCTCCACCCAGTCGCCCGTGCTGACCAGATACACGTCGTCCTGCATAATTTCGTTCCAGTAATTCATCAAACGCTGGTACACGTCATAGCCTTCCAGCAGGGGGGTCTCCGCGAAACGTGCCAGCAAGTCATCGGCCAGGCCCCGGATCACGTTGCTGGGCAGGCTGCCCCGCGCGATCGCGTACAGGTCGGGTTGGTGCACTTCCTTCCAGGCGTCAAACACCTCGCGCACCAAGCCCGCGTAAGCCTGAAAATCGTCATTATTCTGAATGACCCGCTTTAGCTCGCGCGGGTCAATCCGGGCGCTGAGGTAGCCGGGGCGGTTCCCTGGCGCAAATAACACGTCGCGCAGGGTGGGGAAGACCTCCCAGTAGACTTGCAGGTCGTCCACATCCCGTTGCGGAATGCCGCCGCGCAGGTGGGCGTCCAGATCGTGCTGATCTTCCGGATCGCTTGAATCGATGTAGCGCGGGATGTTCAGGTTGAAGTCGTTGGCTTCGATCTCGCTGAAGGGCACCATGCGTGAATAGCGCGAGATTTCCAGCCCGTCGTTGAATACGTCCACGATCTTGCGGATGTCCTGCTCACGCAGGCGGTTCTTGTTGCCATCCTTGATGAATCCCCGGCTGGCGTCGATCATGAAGATGCCTTTGCGGGTGTGGCTGTGTTCCTTGTCAATCACGATAATGCAGGCTGGGATGCCGGTGCCGTAAAACAGGTTGGGCGGCAGCCCGATGATACCCTTAATCAGCCCGCGCCGAACGAGATTCCGGCGGATATCCGCCTCAGCATTGCCCCGGAAAAGCACACCATGCGGCAGGATTACCGCCGCCTTACCGGCGCTCTTGAGTGACTTGATGATGTGCAGCAAAAAAGCATAATCGCCGTTTTTGGCGGGTGGGGTGCCGTACTCGAAGCGGCCATACTGATCGTGGGCAGGGTCAAGGCCACTGGTCCAATTCTTCTGGGAGAATGGAGGATTAGCTACGGCGAAGTCAAAGGTTTTCAGTGTTTCGCCTGGGTTTTTGAAGTGTGGAGCGGCGAGTGTGTTGTCCCGCCACAACTCTGCCGTGGGGTAGCCATGCAGAATCATATTCATGCGGGCCAGGGCCCAGGTCGCGTTGTCCATCTCCTGACCGTAAATTGTGATATCCACCGGCGCTTCGCTGGTGGCTTTCAGCAGCAGCGAGCCAGAGCCGCAGGTTGGGTCATAGATCGTCTGGGTGGAGCGGGTCGCGGCGTTGACGCCAACCACCTTGGCCATCACGCGGGAGACTTCCGCCGGGGTATAGAACTGGCCCTTGCTCTTGCCGGATTCGGTAGCGAAGTGCCGCATCAGGTATTCATAGGCGTCACCCAGCAGGTCGTCACCCTCGACCCGGTTGGCGCTGAAGTCCAGCCCTTCAAAGATTGCGATCAGCTTGGTGAGCCGGTCCTGCATGTCTTTGCCCCTGCCAAGCTTGTTCTCATCGTTAAAATCGGCCTGGTCAATCACGCCTTTGAGGTCGTTGGCGCGGGCTAACTCGCCGATGATCATATTGATTTTGTCGCCGATCTCTTTGTCGCCTTTGAGCCTGACCATGTCGGCGAAACCGCCGCCCGGTGGGATTTCGATCACGGCGCGCGGCTTTCCGGCGTATTTGTCAGAAACGTACTTCACAAACAGCAGGGTCAGGACATAGTCCTTGTACTGCGAGGCATCCATGCCACCGCGTAGTTCGTCGCAACTCTTCCACAGGGAACTGTAAAGCTCACTCTTTTTAATTGCCATCGCCATAAAAACCTATCTGTTCGGGCTTTTGCTATTGGAACATATCATACCAGAGGATGGAATTTCGCGCGGGGATTATTTAGGGATAGGCCGGCATATGGCGCCAGTTAGTAGTAAAAGAGGACATCAGAATATAACCGCTTGTTGATTTTGTCTAGCTGCGACAAAGACTTAGCCCCCTGTGCCCAAATAACACAAGTGATTTCACCAGGATAATTAGCAGTGTTATAATCCTAGAAAAGAACTTATAGTTCTGAGTCAATTAGGCAGGAGTAATCACGTGTCAGATCCAAGCGAACTCTGGGTCAAACATCTCGAATTTATAGAAGACGTTATTAGCCGACAGGCGCGGAACTCCTTTGCAGTCAAAGGCTGGTCGATTTCCTTATCTGCTGCGATCCTCACCTTCTTGCTGAGCCAAGAAGCCGTCACTAATTTCCACAGCGCTGCATACTTTATAGCCTTTCTTCCTGCAGTTATTTTTTGGCTTCTGGATGGTTACTATCTTTATCAGGAACGAAGCTTTCGCTGTCTGTATGATGATGTTCGCCAGAACCTCATCAATGAAAAGAGCGAGCAGACTATTCAGATTTTTGAGATGGACGTGGCGCGTTACAAAAATAGTGGGACGTATCTACGGGCCATTTGCAGCAAGAGTGTCTATGGTATACCGCTTCTAATCATACTTACCTCGATAGGGCTTTTCGCTTGCAGCACAATATGATCTGAGGAGGATAATATGGCAAGGCGAGTGTTTTTCAGCTTTCATTACCAGAGAGATATTTGGCGCGTAAACGTAGTTCGCAACAGCTGGGTGACCCAAGATAGAGAAGTAGCTGGCTTTTGGGATGCATCGCTGTGGGAAGAGGTACAAACCAAGGGGGAAGAAGCGATAACAAACCTAATCGATAACGGACTTCAAAACTCGTCTGTGACCGTCGTTCTGATTGGGGCAGAGACACATAATAGAAAGTGGGTTCGATACGAAATCATCGAAAGCTACAAACGTGGTAACGGTCTTTTGGGCGTGTATATTCACAATATTCTAGACAACCACAACCTGACTGACATCAAAGGACCAAATCCCTTTGACAGTATTTATATCACGCAAAATGAACGAAAAATCTACTTCTCCGAACTCTATCCGACTTATGACTGGAAGTTCGATAACGGCTATACTAACTTTGCTACCTGGATCGAAAATGCGGCGAGAGCAGCAGGACGTTAAACGACAACGGGTTTATCCGAAAGAGGAAGATCATAATATGGCGACAGTAGTAACTGCCCCCGAGTCAATTGAGGTTGAAGGTTTCAAAGTATTTCTCGGCGGGGCAATTGACATGGGGGAAGCGGAGAATTGGCAATCAGAGGTCATTGAGCTTTTAAACTCGTCTTCTAACCTCGTTTTACTAAACCCCAGGCGAGCCGAGTTTACCGCGGAAATGGAGGATGAACAGATTCGGTGGGAGTTACGAGCGCTAGAGACTGCTGATGCCATCTTGATGTGGTTTCCTAAAGAATCAGAAGCGCCGATTTCACTACTTGAATTTGGGCTCTATTTGCAGTCGGGAAAGTTGTTGATCGGAGTGGAGGAAGGCTTTTATCGTCAGCGGAATATCGAACTGACCGCCGAGTATTATGGGGTAGAAGTGTCTCATTCGCTGCAGCAACTGGCAAATAGACTATCTGCTTATCGGCAAGCCTTATGATGCAGGGCATCACTAGGAGCGTTGCTCTCAATACCGTTGATCCCCGCCAAGAGAGTAACTTCAGTTTTCGGTTAGTATGGGCGGAGATCTCACTCCGCCCATGCAAAAACATGCAAGAATCGGTTACTTACTTCCGCCTTCCCTGCACAATCTGCCACACTCGATTCTTGGAAATGCCGAACACCTCCGCTAGAGTAGCTCTAGATTCGCCTCGTTTATAGCGAGCACGAATCTCGGCATTTCGAGCGCACTTTGCCGGAGTAGAGTTGGAGATTGGCGTCTGCGGCAATACCTGACCGTAGTAGCTGATCGCCGTCGCGAAGACCATCGCGAACAGCAGTTTGGGGAATGATGGGATTTCAAGGCCCTTATAGAGCAGATCGTTCCCTATGTGATAGTGCCCCTTCTGCTAATGGATCTTGTTCCCTTCATTTTGAACTCGATCCTGGCTCATGACCTCGATCAGTAGCGCGACACGCACATGTAGTTGGTTAGCTCTACGGACAATTCACTAACCTCTTTTCCGTAGCCAAGACCACTCGGTATAATGTCACTAGTTTAGTATTTCCTGACCCATTAGTGAGAAGATGCATCATGGCTGATGAGATGAATTCGCCATCTCTTGGACAGAGAACACATGCCATGGCTCTAATAAAGAGCCGACTACCAGCAGAATTCGTGCGTTACGGATCAATGCTGGGGGCCATCGCTCTCATTCCCGGATCGAATCTTCCGCCTGGGTTTGAATTTGTGAGTAGTCTCGGCATCAACATACTTAGCAACTTGATCGACCGTGTGGCAAGGGGTGAAGAAGTATCGGATGAGGAGATTTCCAAACAAGTCTCAGAAGCTATACAACATAGCGGATTGTTAACTCTCCGAGATTTTCGAAAAGGAGTGCAACAGTTATTCCGACATATAAATCAGCATCATCTCGAACTACTCGAAGTGGTGGGAGAGTTGCGGGAAGATGCTGCTAAGGCGGAAATGCGGCCAACTATCACCGTGAACATTGACAGCGTGCTGGTCATTCATGGAGCGTCAGCATTTGATGTTCCAGGGGCGGAGGAACGGACACTCCCACTATCGACCATACCATTTGCTATTCTTGGACAATCCGAGCCTATTCTCAATGCTAATTTTGTCGGTCGTAGCGAAGTAATTGCAGACGTACGAAACGCGATTGGAACTGTCCCCGTAATTGTGGTTGTTGGAATTCCTGATGTCGGCAAGACCGCGCTACTTCACCAAATTGCATCCACCATGCCATCTGAACAAGTCTTCTGGCATGAGTTCATGCCAGGATTGGTATCACTCAGAGGTTTGTTGATACGTTTGGCTTATTTCCTCCAAGCCCAGATAAAAATAAAGTCAGGTCTTTTAGAAGCGATTCAATCCGGCATATCTGAGGTTGACGTTATTAAGTTGACTATCAAAGCACTGAATGAAAATCCCTGTTTTCTCTTTTTTGATTCAGTTCAAAATATTAGCGACACTACAGAGCTAAACAGTTTCTTTGAGCTTCTGAAGAACGAATGTGCAACGAGTACGGTGTTCATCGCTTCTAGAACCAAGCCCACTTTTTATACCCAAGCAGATATAGCGAACAAAGCCGTACAGGAAGTCTGGTTAGGCGGATTAACCGAATCTGAAGTAGCTGAGTATCTTTTAAAAAGGGGCATTTCTCTAAGCCCAGACAATATTGAGAAGTTCACGAAGCGGTCGAGTGGTCTACCTATTGCTTTGGAACTCCTGGCACGTCTGATTTTGGAGCACATGTCCGAAACCGAACTGGAAGGGATATTTGATAAGACTGAGGAGACGCTGATCTCCCATCTGTTTAGTGAAATTTATGAAAAACTTGATCGCCGGGAAAGGGACCTACTAATTGCTGCTTCGCTGTTCATTTTCCCATTCTCGCATTTCCAATTATTCAAGGCTCATGCAGCACTCTTTGGAGTAGGAGCAGATCGCCTCCTACTTTTAAAACTGCGACGTCAGGGTGTGATAAGAAATGTGACAGATGAACTTTATGAGGTACCCGACATTGTTGTGGCGCTAACAGCAGAATATTTGGACGAACCCAACGATTATTTCGTTCGGCTTGCGGAGCATCTAGTTAAGCTATCACAGGCCGATCCAGAGATGGATACCCTGGAAAATAATCTCGAGGCTATGTTCCAGTATTTTCGAGCTAGGAGTTTTGATAAAGCGGCGCAACTAGCGACCAGAGTGGTCGATAGAGGACTTCGGATTCACACTCCAGAACTGGCGAGGAAAATCCTTGAAGGATTTAAAGTAGATATGGTTTCGCCCGAACAATGGCAATGGCTCCTTTGCAGTCGCGGATCTTTGGCCCACGCATCGCATCAGCGCAAAGAAGCTGAAGAGGACTATCTTTCAATGTTCCGGCTTGCAACCGAACTTGGAGACAGGAAGGCCCTGTCAGTCGCCCTGAGGTGTCTGGGAAATGTCTACTTGGACAGGGATCACAAGAGGGCCGAGCAATACTATCTCAATAGCATTGCGGCGGCAAAAGAGGCGAATGATCTCATTAGCCAAGTCCAGAACTACAACAATTTGGGGTCGCTTTATATTCATCAAAACCTGTTTGAAGAGGCCTTTAGGATTCTCAATAAAGGAAAAAGCCTTCTAGAGGGAATTACCAATGTTGAGGGTCTGAGGTTGTCGCTCTGCGCAAATTTTGGATATCTCTTTGCGGCACAGCAGAAGTGGGAAGATGCGGACAGATTTATCAAGGTGGCTCTTGAAATTGCTGTAAAGCTTGGATCGAAATATGACGAAGGGAAGTTGATATACAACTTGGGGTGGCATGAGACAGGAAAAGGCAATCGGAATGCTGCTCATGACTATTATCAAGAAGCCTTGGTGATAGGGGAAACCTTTAGTCTATGGGAGATAACAGAACTGGCACAAATAGCATTGGGAACACAATGCCATGTGTCGGAGGATTACTTAGGGGCGACAGCATATTTTACGAAGGTTGCGGAGTCCCAAGAGAGTAGGGGCGACAAGACGAAGTTGGCAATAACATATTTCGATATCGGCACTTTTTATTGGAAATCAAATGATGAATGGCATGCGCTTGAATACTATGAAAGGGGATTCCATATCTTTGAGCATCTGGACGATACAGAGATTGCCCCTTTCCTGAACAACATATACGGCATTTGCCTGTCATCTGCCGAACCGCAACGCATCCTCAAATTGTTGAAGCAGTTAAAGAATCGCCTTAAAAACACAGGTTCAGATTATAAGTTAGCACGTATATATGGGACTCTTGGGCGGATCTACGTGCGCTCTCAAAATAGAGACCGTGTAGCCTTGAAATGCTTTCATCGGGAAATCGAGATCCTTAAAGATATCTCGGATTTGGAAGCGCAAGTCGGAGCATCAATAGATCTGGGACTGCTGTATGAAGAGCGCGGTGATTTTGCGAAGGCTCTAGGCGTATACTCCGAGGCCATAGAGGTGGCAGAGAATTATCAATTGCAGTATCTGTTAGCTGTTGGCCACTACGATCGAGGAAACTGCTTTGCTAAATGCGAGTTACTGGAAGAGGCAGAACAAGACTATCAAAAAGCGTTAGTAATCGCCCGTGAAATCGGGAATCGCGAGTTGGAAACGACAATAAATCATAACCTCGGCGAGGCATATCGTCGCCAAGGATTCCTCGGAAAAGCAATAGAGTTTCTGAATTTCACCCTGGTTTTATACCGCCAGCGCCAGGACCACGAAAATCAGATAATGACACTTAATAATCTGGGTTTGGCTTATGACAATCTAGATATGGATCAAGATGCACGCGATTCGTTCAACGAGGCCATTGAGCTTAGCCGGAAATACTCATTAAAGCTCGAGGAATCAAATACACTGATTAGCCTAGGAAACTCTCACAGCAAAAGGAACGAATTTCATAAGGCCAAAAACGCATATGAGCAGGCACTAGTGGCCGCGCGAGCTGCAGAGGACATTGAACACGAGGAGGGTAGCATTCTCTCGTTGGGCTGGGTTCATCTCCAGTTGGGAATCTTCGAGATCATCTCGGATGAATTTCAGACCATTGGGCAACGCGCAGCTGACATGAAGCATTACGAAAACCTGCTAGAATTCCTCAAACTGGGAGCACAAGTGGAATTCAGCGAAAAGGATTTCCAAGAATCAGCCAAGTCTTATGAACAGGCACTTTCAGTTCTGGTAATGCTTGGAATTCGACGTTCTATGGAGCTTGAGAAATATGGCATTGATCCAATATCCCTCCCAGAGATGTTCAATATCTTCGGGCGAATTAGCGACGGTGTTGAGAAACTGATCGAGGAAGGTTCGCTGGATGAGGCAAGGGCATTCTACGAATCATTGCAGTTATGTCTCCGACAATCGGAAGTCCAAAGATTGATGGGGGATATATTCGCGGATATGTTGGCCCCTATCGGCGATTATCTTGATGAGTTACCGCACATATCCCTGGGTCAGTACCTTCTATCAACATGGACCGATTGAAGCATAGGATTGGATTCCGGCGTAGATAGTGACGACACCAACGGTTAGTAACCTAGACAAATATCTTCCTTGCGTTCTCATCTAGTGTGAGTAGGGCAGGAAACGGGGTTTGGGGAAAAAGCATAGCTAACATCCGTTTCAACGATCATGCGGCAGGCTGCATACGCCAAGCTCTTGAATACGGAGTGGATGTGGGTCCCCCTAACAGAGCAGATCATACCCTCCGAGAAAAAGAGCGGAGCTTTCGCCCCGCTCCAGTAACATGCAATGCTTTTTACTTCCGCCTACCCCGCAGTATCTGGTAGACACGTTTCGTCGAAACCCCATAGTCGCGAGCCAAGTCCGGCACGCTTGTCCCCGACGCATAACGAGCACGGATTTCTTCATTGCGGACAGTCTGCCTAGGGGTAGCTTGAGATTGAGGCAAAGTTGGTGTAGTTTGGCCCGCGTAGAGGTGGAAAACAAGGCGAGCAACTGCATCTTCAAGGGAAGAAATAAAGCTGCCATTTGCTCTGAAGGCATGTGGCAGCCTGTGCCCCATAGGGGACTCGAACCCCTGTTTCCGCCTTGAGAGGGCGATGTCCTAGGCCGCTAGACGAATGGGGCGTTTCAACGACCGTTCCGAATTGTACCAGCCCCCGGAATCGTCGTCAAGGCTTCGTGCCGAATTCCCCAGCCAACACCTGTGCGCGAACCTCCCGAATGCGCGTCACCCATTCCCTCCCCGCCAGATGCGCCGCCTCGGCGAAATCGGCGCCCTGGCTGGCATAGATGATCGCCCGCGCCACACCGATCACCGGTCCCAGGCCGTGCCGCGTCACGCCGTGTTCGACCGCCGTAGCGAGATCGCCTTGTTGAACGCCCAATCCAGGGATCAGGAAAGGGAGGTTAGGCGCCCAACTCCGGATCCGCGCCAGGTCGCGCGGCTGAGTCGCGCTCACGACAATGCCGATCTGGTCGGGATGTTGGTGCGCCAGCGTATTGAGCTGGGCCGTCACAAACCGGAACAACGGCGCCTTGTCGCTCGGCCAGAGCTGGAAGTCGTTGCCCGTCGTGTTGGATGACCGCACCAGCACGAACACCATCCTGTTCTCATACGCCAACAGCGGCGTAACTGCGTCCATGCCAACGTATGGCGTCACCGTGACGGCATCTGCGCCCAGGACGTCGAATGCAGCGCGAGCATAATATCCCGCCGTCAGGCTGATGTCACCGAACTTCGCATCGAGGATCACCGGGATATCATCCGGAACTTGAGCGATGGTGGCTTGCAGCGCCTGGAATCCTTCGGGGCCGTAAGCCAGGTAAAACATCAGGTTCGGCTTGAACGCGCATGCAAACTCCGCCGTCGCATCGACGATCGCTTTTCCGAACGTGGTGAGATCGACACCGTCCGGCATCTGATCCGCGCTGGGATCCAGCCCCACGCACAGCCACGATTGGCGACGTTCCTGGGAAGCCTGCAATTTTTCGACAAACGTGTGCGCCATGAGTTCTCTGTCATCCCCAACTACTCGACTGCTTGTTGCTTGAGTATAACGCCGAATGCCTGTGGTACAATTCGTGCCTGTTTGCTTTTCAGAAGGATGATAGTCGTGACCCAACGAGACATCATTGGCAGTCTTGCTACGGAACTCGCCCTCCGGCGCGATCAGGTGCACCGCACGGTGACCCTGCTCGATGACGGGAACACCATTCCCTTCGTCGCGCGGTATCGCAAGGAAGCCACCGGCAGCCTGGACGAAGAACAACTGCGCCGCCTGTTGGATCGGCTGACCTATTTGCGCAAGCTGGCCGAACGGCAGGACGCGGTCCTGGAGTCGATTGCTGGGCAGGGCAAGCTGACTCCTGAGCTGGAGCAGGCCGTATTGCAGGCTGGCACGCTGCAAGCTGTAGAAGACCTGTATTTGCCCTACAAGCCCAAACGCCGCACGCGCGCGATGATCGCACAGGAACGCGGGTTGGAGCCGCTCGCTGCTCGGATTCTGGCCCAGGAGCGGACGCGCGACTCGCTGGCGAGCCTGGCTCAGCCGTTCCTGAGTGAAGATGTGCCCACCCCCGACGACGCCTTCCAGGGCGCGCGCGACATCGTGGCCGAGCGGATCGCCGACGACGCGCGCAGCCGCGATCTGGCCCGGCGGCTCACCCAGCGGCAGGGGTCGCTCGTTTCGCAGGCGAGCGATGAAAGCAAAGACCCAAAAGGCGTGTTCGAAACCTATTACCAGTTCGAGGCCAGCCTGCGCGCTGCCCGCCCGCACCAGGTGCTGGCGCTCAACCGGGGCGAGCGCGAGGACGTTCTGCGCGTGCGGGTATCCGCGCCGGACGACGACATCATCGACGGGCTGCTGTGCCTCTATCCGCCGGATCGCCGCTCGATCCTGGCCGAGCAGTTGTCGCTGGCGGCAGCGGATGCCTACAAGCGCCTGATCGCCCCGGCCATCGAGCGCGAGATGCGCCGCGACCTGACCGAGCAGGCCGACCGGCACGCGATCGGTGTGTTTGCGACCAACCTGCGCAACCTGCTGCTGCAGCCGCCGCTCAAGGATCGCGTCGTGCTGGGCATCGATCCGGGCTTTCGCACCGGTTGCAAGGTGGCAGTCGTCGATCCAACCGGCAAAATGCTCGATACGGCGACGATCTACCCGCACCCGCCGCAGAACCAGCGCGACGCGGCGCTGCGCCTGCTGGCAGGACTTGTCCAGCAGCACGGCGCCGGCCTGATCGCGATCGGCAACGGCACGGCCTCGCGCGAAACCGAGGAGTTGGTCGCCGCCCTGATCCGTGATGGCGCGGGCGTGCAGTACCTGATCGTGAATGAAGCGGGCGCGTCGGTCTATTCGGCGTCGCCGCTGGCGCGGGCGGAGCTGCCCGATCTGGACGTGTCGATGCGCGGCGCGGTGTCCATCGCCCGGCGTGTGCTCGATCCGCTGGCCGAGCTGGTCAAGATCGATCCGCGCAGCATCGGCGTGGGGCTCTACCAGCACGACGTCGATCAGAAGGCGCTCGCCGCCAAGCTCGACGAAGTGATCGAGTCGGTAGTGAACAGCGTCGGCGTCAACGTCAACACGGCTTCGCCCGCGCTGCTCCAGCACGTCGCCGGGCTGGGCCCTAAGCTGGCCGAGCGAATCGTCGAGCACCGCGATGCCCAGGGGCCATTCCGCTCGCGCATGGCCGTCAGGGCGGTGAAGGGGATGGGCGACAGGACCTTCGAGCAGGCCGCCGGGTTCCTGCGCGTGCCGGACGGCGAGAACCTGCTCGATAACACGGGCGTTCACCCCGAAAGCTACGACGCTGTGTTCCGCCTGCTGGACCACCTCGGCGTGAGTCTGTCCGATCCGGAGCTGGCGCAGCGCGTCCGGCGCGAGCGCGGGGATTGGGATCTGCCCGGCATGGCCGCCGCGCTGGGGATCGGGCTGCCCACGCTCGAAGATATCCTCGACGATCTGACGCGACCGGGCCGCGATCCACGCGCAGAACTGGCCGCGCCGGTGCTGCGCTCCGACGTGCTCAAAATGGAGGATCTCGCGCCCGGCATGTCGCTCACCGGCACGGTGCGCAACGTGGTCGATTTTGGCGCCTTCGTGGATATCGGCGTCAAGCAGGACGGGCTGGTCCACATCTCGGAGATGGCCGATTTTCACGTCCGCAACCCCTACGAGATTGTGGGAGTGGGCGACGTCGTCCAGGTGACGATTCTGAACGTGGATGTACAGCGGGGGCGGATTGCCCTCAGCTTTCGTTCGTGAGCCGGAACGCGAAAAGGAGACAAGCATGACGCTCGAAATTGGCAAGACCGCCAGCCGGTCGAAGACGTTCACCGATGAAGACGTCCGCGAATTCGCGCGGATCAGCGGCGATCACAACCCGATCCACCTGGACGACGCCTACGCCGCGGGAACTCGCTTCGAGCGACGCCTGGTGCACGGCATGCTGACTGCCAGCCTGATCTCGGCGACCATCGCCAACGATCTCCCCGGCGAGGGGACGATCTACATGAGCCAGTCGCTCCAGTTCAAGGCGCCGGTGTTCATCGGCGACACGGTGACCGCGACGGTCGAGGTGGTCAAATACCGCCCGGAGCGGCGGATCGCGACCATGGCGACGCGCTGTGTGAACCAGGGCGGGACGGTCGTCATCGAGGGCGAGGCGGTGGTGCTGGCCCCCTGACAGGGTGGCGAGCACAACTTGACATGCTTCCGCGCCTCGCTATCATAGAACTGCCTGGGACACGGGACCTCTAACTACTAAGGAGACACAGCTATGTCAGAGTTGAGTGGCCGTATTGCCATTGTGACCGGCAGCGGTAAAGGCATCGGGCACCGGATCGCGCTCGAGCTGGCTGCTCGCGGTGCAACCGTCGTGACGAATGACGTCACCGGCTGCTGCGCCGATGACACGCTGGAAGAAATCCGCCAGATGGGCGGCGACGGGCTGGCGATCACGGCGGATGTCAGCGACGCGGCGCAGGTCGAGGACCTGGTCAAGACCGTGCTCGACACCTACGGCCAGATCGATATCCTGGTGAACAACGCGGGCACCACCCGCGATAACCTGATCGTGCGCATGGACGAAGACGATTGGGACCTGATTCTGCGCGTGAACCTCAAGAGCGCGTGGCTGTGCTCCAAGGCGGTGATCCGCCCGATGATGCGCAAGAAGTACGGGCGCATCGTGAACATTTCCAGCGCCAGCGGGATCATGGGGCAGGCCGGCCAGACCAACTACAGCGCCAGCAAGGCCGGCATGCTCGGCATGACGCGCGCGCTGGCCCGCGAAGTCGCGTCGCGCGGCATCACGGTGAACGCGGTCGCGCCGGGGTTCGTCCAGACCGCGCTGGTCGAGAAGATGCCCCAGGACATCCTCGAAGAGCTGACCAGGCTGATCCCGGTGGGGCGCACCGGCCAGGTCGAGGACGTGGCCTATGCGGTGGCGTTCCTCGCGTCCGACCGGGCGAGCTACATCACCGGGCAGGTGCTGTCAGTAGACGGCGGCCTGGTGATGGGGTAGAGTATAGGTATTCACAGGCTATTCGAGGCCGCAAAAGGTGCTGACAGGCCCATGATTCCACGACATCCCAATGATACGGTAACCATCGCGCCCGGCGTTTTGCTGACCATCGTGCGCCGGGCCGTGCTCGACGTGGCCGGCGTGGTGCGCATGGGCAGCACGCCCGGCGGCGTGGACCGCTGGCTGTTTCGCCGGGTGCCGGCGGCGAACGGCGTCCAGATCCTGGTGGAAGACAGCAGCGTGACCGCGCACATTTACGTCGTTGCCGACGCATCCACCAATCTGCGCGAGATGAGCGTCCAGATCCAGAAATCGGTCGAACGCTCGATCCGCGAGCTGCTGGGCATGAAAGTGGAATCGGTGAACGTGCACATCGAGGACGTGTTTTTTACCCAGCCGGCGCAATCGACTCAGGCATAGGGGGCACGTGTTTACAGACGATTATCGACGCCAGGCTCGCGGCCTGGCTTTGCAGGCTCTTTACGAACTGGATTGCACCCGCCACGGCCTGGGCGATGTCTTGAACGAGCGCCTGACGGCGGAGTCGTTACAGGACCAGACGCGCATCCTGGCGGACCAACTGGTGCGGGGCATCCTCGAACACCGCGACAAGCTCGACGCGCTCATCCATCACTACGCGCCCGAGTGGCCGCTCGACCAGATCGCGATCATCGACCGGAACATCCTGCGGATCGCGATTTTTGAGCTTGCTTCCGGCAACAATGTGCCGGTCAAAGTGGCGATCAGCGAAGCAATCATCCTCGCCAAGACATTTGGCACCGAGAGCACGCCGCGTTTCATCAACGGGGTGTTGGGCACGCTGGTATCGCGCGAGACCGATTTGTCTTCTATCCTGGACAGCGTGTCCATGACCGATCATCACGATTAGATTCGAGCGATCTCCAAGCAATGTCCCGACATCCGGTAACCAAACAATCTCCGCCCCAAGAACCCAAACGCTACAAGACCTGGACTGCCCTGAGCGGGGAAGCCGACGAAACGCCCCTGAGTCTGTTGGATCATCTGAACGAGCTGCGCATTCGCCTGTTCCGGTCGATCATCGCGCTGGTGATGGGGGTGCTGTTCTCGGCGGTGTTCACCGACGAGATTCTCAAATACCTGATCAAGCCGTATGGCACCGAGCTTCAGGTGCTGGGGCCCACCGAGAGCGTCATCATCTACTTCCGCGTGGCGCTGCTGGCCGGGGGCATCATGGTGATCCCGTACATCACCTTCCAGTTGTTCATGTTCATAGCGCCCGGCCTCAACCGCAAGGAAAAACGCTGGGTCTATCTGTCGCTGCCGGCCACGACCGCGCTTTTCTTGATCGGCGTGGCGTTCGCCTGGTTCATTATGGTGCCGGCGGCGCTGGGCTTCTTGCAGGATTTCGAGGCCGAGATCTTTCGCGCCGAATGGACCGCCGAACGCTATATCGCGTTCCTGACGTCGATCCTGTTCTGGATCGGCGTGGCGTTCGAGATGCCGGTGGTTGTGTTCGTGTTGGCGCGGCTGGGGGTGCTGGGCCCTGGGCCGTTGATCAGAAACTGGCGGCTGGCCGTGGTCTTGATCATGATTGCCGCCGCGCTGATCACGCCCACCGTCGATCCGTTCAATATGTTGCTTGTCACGGCCCCGCTGATCGGCCTGTACCTGATCAGTATTTTGCTGGCCGCGGTTGCGTATCCCCGCGCGCTGCGCCGCAAGTAGGGCGCACGGCGGGATCTATAAAAATCTTTCAATAGGAGAGTTCGTGAATGGCTAAAACTCGTGTTCTGATTATGGGAGCCGCCGGGCGCGATTTCCATAACTTCAATATGGTTTACCGGGACAACGAGCAGTACGACGTCGTCGCGTTTACCGCCACCCAGATCCCGGACATCGAGGGGCGGACCTATCCCCCCGAGCTGGCCGGGAAGCTGTATCCCGACGGCATCCCGATCTATGACGAGGCCGATCTCGTCAGGCTGATCGGCGAGCTGCAGGTCGACGAAGTCGTCTTCGCCTATTCGGACGTCCCGCACGAGGTCGTCATGCACAAGGCCAGCCAGGTGCTGGCCGCGGGCGCGGACTATCGCCTGATCGGCCCTGGGAAGACCATGCTCAAGAGCACCAAACCGGTGGTGGGTGTGGGTGCGGTCCGAACGGGCTGCGGCAAGAGCCAGACCACCCGCGCCGTCAGCGACGCGCTGCGCGCCCTGGGCTACACTGTGGCCGTCGTGCGCCACCCGATGCCCTACGGCGATCTGGCGAAACAGGCCGTCCAGCGATTCGCCACCTACGATGATCTGGAGCGGCACGACGTGACGATCGAAGAGCGCGAAGAATACGAGCCGCACATCGACCGGGGCGTGGTGGTGTTCGCCGGGGTCGACTACGAGCGGATTCTGCGCGAGGCGGAAAAAGAGGCCGACATCGTGCTGTGGGACGGCGGCAACAACGACCTGCCGTTCTTCGCGCCGGACCTGTACTTCGTCATCGCCGATCCGCACCGGCCCGGCCACGAGCAGGCGTACCACCCCGGCGAGGCGAATCTGCGCATGGCCGACGTGATCGTAATCAACAAGATCGACACGGCCAGCCCGGAAGGCGTGCTCCAGGTGCGCGAGAACATCCGGGCGCTGAACCCCGGTGCAACCGTGATCGATGCGGCCTCACCCATTTTCGTCGACGATCCGTCCGCGATTCACGGTAAGAAGGTGCTCGTGATCGAGGATGGCCCCACGCTGACTCACGGCGAGATGGGCTATGGCGCGGGCGTGGTCGCGGCGCAGCGGTTCGGTGCGGCGGAGCTGGTCGATCCGCGCCCGTACGCGGTGCGCAGCATCGCGGAGACGTTCGCCAAGTACCCGACCACTGGCACGCTGCTCCCGGCGATGGGCTACGGCGAGCAGCAGCAGGCGGACCTGCAAGAGACGATCGACAAGACGCCGTGCGACGTCGTCGTGGTCGCCACGCCGATTGACCTCACGCGCGTGATCGCGATCAGCAAGCCCTACCAGCGCGTGCGCTACGAGCTTCAGGAGCTGGGCAACCCCACGGTAGCCGATCTGCTCGAAGCAAAGTTCGGCAAGAAATAGGTTCGGGCGGAGGAAGCGCACCACGCGATGCGCTTCCTCGTCTTTTGGACCCACGCCCGGGGGAATGCGGTGACCTCGCCCCTTCGGCTTTTCCACCTTCCACGACGATCCCGGCAGTATTGGCGGAGGCTGGCCGGCCTGGCGTGCCTCGCGATTCTCGTCGCGGGCCTCGGCGTGCCGGTGGCACTCGGTGCCGCCACGACGGTCACCTTGCTGTACGCGCCCTGCGGTGAGGTCGGCGCGTCGCTCGGCGACTTTGGGCTGGCCTGGGAAGATGTGGCGCTCCAGGCGAGCGCGGGCGGCCAGTTTCGCGGCTATCTCATCCCCGGCACCAATGGCGCGGTAATCCTCATGCCGCCGACCACCAACGACGGGCGCGGCAGCCGGCTGGACATGGCCGCGCTGTTCGCGCAACACGGCTACGCGGTGCTTACCTTCGAGTCGCGGCGCTGCGCCGGGATGGGGCCGCTGAGCCTGGGATACCGCGAGACGGACGAGGTGGGGGATGCCCTGACTTATGTTACACAGCGCGCCGGGATCGATCCGGGGCGAGTCGGCATCTACGGGTTTTCGTCGGCGGGCGCGACCGCGATCATGGCCGCCGCGCGATTTCCCGGCATCCGAGCCGTGGTGGCCGAGGGGGGCTATGGTGACTTCGCCGAAAACGCCATCGGGCGCAGAAGTGACACGATCTTCGAAGCGATCTATAAATGGTCGTTGGGCGCCAGCTATCGCGTCATCACAGGGCTTGATATAAATAGGCTGAGCCCGCTGGACGTGATCGGCTCGATCGCGCCGCGCCCGATCCTGCTGATCTACGGGACGCGCGAGCAGAGCCTGGCGGGCGGGCGCCGGCAGGCCGCCGCTGCCGGGCCAGGCGCGGAGTTATGGGTTGTTGAGGGGGCCGGGCACGGCACCTACCGGGACGCGGCGCCCGGCGAATACGAGCGACGGGTGATCGCCTTCTTCGACCGGGCGCTGCTGGCCGGTCTCGAACAGACGGAGTGAGAGCTTGAAGCCGACATTGATAGTGCATGGGGGCGCGTGGCGCATCGCCGAGGAGACCCACGCCGATCACATCGCCGGAACGCGCGCCGCCGCCCAGGCGGGCTGGCACGTGCTGTGCCACGGCGGATCGGCTCTGGACGCGGTCGAGATTGCCGTCAGCGCCATGGAGGACGATCCGGTGTTCGACGCGGGCGTGGGCAGCGTGTTGAACCGCGCCGGCGACATCGAGGTCGACGCGATGATCATGGACGGCAGGACGCTGGCGCTGGGCGCGGTGGCCGCCGTCCGCGGGATCAAGAATCCGGTCCGGCTGGCGCGCGTGATCATGCAAGATACCGATCACTGTGTGTTGGTGGCCGAGGGCGCGCGCCGGTTCGCCGAGGAGAAGGGTATCCGCTTGTGCGCCGCCGCCGAGCTGACTGTCCCGCGCGAGATCGAGCGCTTCCGCAAGCTGCAGGAGGTGCCGGACTATCACCTGTCCGACGAATTCACGCCGGACCCGATGGACACCGTGGGCGCGGTGGCGATCGACCAGGCCGGGAACATCGCGGCGGCCACGTCCACCGGCGGCGTGCATTTCAAGCTGCCGGGGCGGGTGGGAGATTCGCCGCTGGTGGGCTCGGGCGCTTACGCCGACAACCTGACCGGCGGCGCGTCCGCGACCGGCCACGGCGAGAGCATCATGCGCGTCCTGCTGTCGAAGACGGCCACCGATGCCCTGGGCCGGGGAATGGGCGCCCAGGCGGCGGCTGAGTGGGCGATCCGGCACATGCACGAGCGCGTGAAAGGCTACGGGGGCCTGATCCTGGTCGATCATCGCGGCAACACCGGGTTTGCGTACAACACGCCGCACATGGCCGTTGCCTGGGTCGATTCCCAGGGCGAGATTCACGCGCAGATCAAGGGCTGAGGGCAGGCGAATGAAACGGCAGATCGGGCTGGGGATGGTGTTCGGACTGGTCGCGCTGGTGACGGGCGGTTGTGGCCTGTGGCAGGATGCACCGCCCACCGTGACGCCGATCATCGTCACCGCCACGCCGGAGCCGCAGGTGATCCCCATCGTCGCAACGGAGACTCCCGCCGTGACATCGGTGCTGATGGCAACCGACGTGAGCTTCCTGCCGACGCGAGCGGCGACGACCACCGCCACCCCGACGCTGCCCGCGCCGATCACGATGACGCCGACCTTCACGCCGACGATGACCGACACGCCGGTGACGCCGGGCGTGGCCGCGTTTGCGCCGGTGGGGGCGGGTGTGGGGGCCGGCGGCGAAGCCTGTCCCACCCAGCCGGGCGGCGCTTTTGGCGCGATATACCAGGGCGCGCCGGACATCGCGGCGGCGATTGGCTGCCCGCTGTCGGGCGCGGTGCACACCGCCAGCAGCGCCTACCAGACCTACCAGAACGGCGTGATGATCTGGCTGTCGTCGCTGGATGGCGCATCCCAGCCCGCGATTTACGCGCTGTACAACAACGGTACCTACCAGCGCTTCAACGACACGTTCATCGATGGCGTCGATCCCGAGAGCGGTGGCGAAACCCCGCCCGATGGTCTGCGCGAGCCGGTGCGCGGTTTTGGCAAGGTGTGGCGCACCAACCTGGGCGTGCGCGATGGCCTGGGCTGGGCAACATCCGGCGAGAGCGGCGGCGCGGCGCAGATCCAGCTTTTCGAGCGCGGCGAGATGGTGTTTGTCACCCAGGCCGGGCAGACCTACGTGCTCATCACCGGCGCGCCGGGCACCTGGACCGCGCGCTCCGGCGGGACGTAAGGGGCGCGCCATGCAGCGACCGGATGGCAGCCTGGCGCTCGCCGGGCGTCACGGACAGCCGCTCGAACGGTATCACATCGACCAGGGCGATACCGACGACTGCGGGCCGCACGTGGTGGCGATGGTCGTCAACTACTGGCACGGCAGCGCGATCCTGCCGGCGGACGAGGTCGCCCGCGAGATGAACCGCCCGCGCCTGGGGGCGGGATTCCCGCCGCTGGTGGTGCGCCGGATTCCCAACTGGGCGACGTTCCCCTGGGGGATGGCCGACATGCTGCGGCGGCATGGGCTGCCCGTGCGCTGGCGCTTCGGCGCGGATGAGGGCGATCTGCACCGGGCGCTGCGCGAAGACCGGCTCGCGCTGCCGATCTTCGGCGAGCCGCTGCGCCGCGAGGGCTGGCGGTGGACCGGCTGGGCGCACATCGCGATCGCCTGCGGCTGGACCCCGGACGACGACCGCTACTGGTTCGTCGATTCGTCGCACAGCGCCGTGCCGTTTGGCCGCCCCGGCGACGAATTCCTCGGCCTGTGGCGCAACATGCGCGGGCTGCTGGTCGAGACGCTTTAGCCCGGCAGCGGGATCATCGCGCCCTGGTCCAGGTACGCGCCGTGCTCGTCCACGACCGCGACGTTCGTGAAGGTCGTCCCGTCGGTGGTGTACATTCCGGCGAACAGGGCGGCTGTCTCCGCCGGCAGGTCCAGCTCGAACCACAGGATCAACGTATCGCCCGCCCGCCAGTATCGCCCCGGCCACGCGAACCGGTCGGCCTGCGCGGCACGCGTCCCCGCCGCGTCCAGCGCGTGAACGAACGCCTGGTAGTCCGCTGTTTCCGGCCCGTCCAGCCGCCAGATCAGCGCGACCTCACCCTCGCCCAACCAGTACCCGGACAGGTGCGCGCCGTTGGCGAAATGGGCCGGCTCGATTGCCGTGTAGCGGATCGGCATGTCGCCGGGCTGCACTGCCTGGAGCACCAGCGGCGCTTCGCCGGGCCGCCGCGGGAATGTCTGCGCGTCCGGGGCGGGATCGGGCGCGCGGCGCAGGTCCGGCCCTTCGGCCAGCAGGACGAGGCCGTCCCTGGCGGGGATCACGGCGGTGCGGGTCCCGTTCACGAATCTCACGCCCGGCACGCGGTCGAGCAAGACGCCCCACACCGCCGGGATCTCGTCGTAGGGCGCGAGCTCTTCCTCGCTGATCACGATTACGTCCTGCGGCGCGCGGTCCAGGATCGCCGCGCGCGCGTCGAGCAGGTAATGCAGCGGCGTGCCGAATCCGCCCGGCGTGGCGCGCCCGTCCACGAAATCGAGCAGCCGGGCGAACAGCAGGACCTGCAGTCCGGCGACGACCAGTAGCAGGGCGATCCCGGCGGCGGCCAGCGCGCGGCGCCAATTGGGGCGGGGGATGCGCTCCAGCGCGGCGGAGAGTCCCGCGCCGCACAGCACGAAGGCCGGCGGCAGCAGCGGGATCATGTAATGCGGCACGACCTCGGTCCACTGCCACGTGAAGATCAGCACCGGCGCCGCCAGCCACGCGGCCACGACCGGGTCGGGCAGGCGCCGCGTGGCGTCCCGGCGCGTCCATCGCCACAGCAGCCACCCGGCGCTGAGGAGGGCCGCCAGCGGGACCAACGTGAACAGCGGGTAGGCATCCGGCACGCGGTCGAGGTAAGCGCGGTACTGCTCCGGCCCGGCCAGCGAGTGAATGTCCGTCCCGGCGGCGGTCATCCAGGCGTAATCGAGCGCGGTCGTGTCGAGCGTGGGGTGGTGATCCGGGTTCGCGTTCAGGGCGTCGCGCAGGGCATCGAGCGTCAGCCAGCCGTCGCGGTAGGCACCGGCCAGCGCGGGCAGCGCCGTCAGCGCGGCGAGCAGCAGGCCGGTCGCGATGGCGCGCCAGGGAAGGCGGTCGCGCCACAGCGCCAGCATGAGGAGCGTCAGCGGCAGCAGCGAAACGGCCCCGTAGTGAATCTGAAGGGTAAGCGCCAGCAGCGGCCAGTGGAGCATCGCGGCCCAGCGCCGGCGCTCGCCAAAGCCGAGCACCCCGCTGAAGACCGTCGCCACGACGAAGGGGCTGAGCATGTTTTGCGCCCAGATTTTTCGCGAGTAGATCGCGCCCCACGGGCTGGCCGCGAACAACAGCGCCGCCACGAGCGCGGCCCCCGGCCCGTAATAGCGCCGCGCGAAGGCCCACGTCAGCGCGACCGCGATCACGTTCAGCGCGCCGACGAACAGCGTCGCCCCGACCGGGGAATCCGCCAGCGCATAGGGCAGGGCGAGCAGGTAGACGCTGATGGGTGGGTTGGGCAGGCCGACCGACGAACTGATGCCGAGCAGCGGCAGGTCGCGCCCGCGCGCCAGCTCCAGGGCCAGGTGCGACAGGTTGCCCTCGTCGCGCTTGAACTCGGTGATGCCCGGCGCGCCGAGCCGCAGCGCCGCCGCCAGCACGAGCACGAGCGCCAGCGCGGCCCACTCCCTCCGCCGGATCGGAGTCTGGATAGGCGTCATGGTCAATCCATCACCAAAAAAGCGCCGGGCAGAGTGGTCCCTCTGTCCGGCGTTCTCGAGTCAATCCGCGCGGCGTGCGGACTCAGTCTGCCTCGTCCTCGGCGACGAACGACTGCCAGGGGCCGTGCATCCCGTCATACGTCACGCCATAATACACGCGCAGCTCGCCATTTTCGCGCTGCACCAGGTCATAACGGACGGTTCCCGCCCGCTTATACCGCTTCCAAAGCCCGATGTCGCCGTGCCATTCGACTTTGTTGGGGTTGACCGGGTCGGACTCTTTCTCCGAGATGGCGTAATGCCACAGCCGCCGCGCCGACGAGCGCGTGACGTTCTTGACGACGTTGCCGTTCCGCAGGTCGCGCATGACGTGATACTTCACGCCCTTGCGCTGCTCGGTGCCCAGGATCTCGACGCCGGTCCGCGGCGCTTCGATCTTGGTGTCGGCGGGTACTTCCACCGGGGCAGGCTCGGCTTCGGCGGAGGCGCTCGCCGTCTCGATCTCACTCGCCTCGCCGGACAGCAAGCCCTGGCGCTGCAAGCTCTGCGCGACGAGCTGCACGATCTCGTCGCGGACGGCCAGGGTCGTCTCGGCCTCGTCGCGCACGTAGATCTTGTTGTCGTCGATGGCGTAGGGCGGATCGTCGCCGCGCGGCACCTGGATGCGGATCACGGGTTTGCCGTGCGTTTCCAGCACGTCGATGTCCACTTCCAGCGGCGGCGTGATCTTGTGCTCGATCTCGGTGCGCAGCGTGTCGCTCGCCTCGGTCACGTTCTGGACTCCGGGCGGTTTTTCCTTGGGCTTGGCGCTCGCGCCCACGTAGATGATCCCGCCGTTGGTGTTCGCCAGGGCGCACACATCCGCGATGACGGCGTAGAGCCGCCCGCCGCGCCGCGTCATGCCCTCGTGGAACGCCTGCACGATGCTGGGGCCTTCTTCGCGCGCCGACTGCACGTGATCATACGGATCGTGGCTGGGCCGGTACGGGCGCGTGCGCGCATAGTCGTTGCTCTGGAAGACCTCCAGCAGCGCCTCAAACGTCCGTTCCGGCAGCAGCACCTCGGTCACGCGGTCGCCCACGCCCAGGTTTTTCTGGTTGCGTGGGTCGGCCAGCAGGCGGTGCGCGTCCGACCCCTGGATGCAGCGCATCGGGCGGGGATATTCGGGCTTGGTGCCGTCGAAGAAGCGCGCTGTCGTCTTGCGCCCGCGGCGATCCAGGTCGGTGACTTCCAGCGCGTGCAGGTACGGGTCCTGCGTGTAGGCGATCTTGGTCTGCCCGCCGAAGTCGAAGCCGCGCATGGCGACCCCGTGGCTGGAGTTCGCGTGGGCGGCGATGACGATCCCCCCGGCGTTGTTGATCATGCGGTAGGCGGTCAGCACGTCCGCCGAGGCGCCGACGATCGACGAGCCTTCATCGAGCGCGGCGGGTGGGATATTCAGGCTGAGCAGGATGTGTTCCAACTGGCGCACGGACGTCTTGGGCGAGAAGATGCCCAGGATGTGAAATCCGAACGTGGCGGTGAACTCGAACCCGGGCAGAACCAGGATCTTGTCGAGCAGGCGCCGGTATTCGGCCAGCGTCCGCTTTTCATCGGCCTGAATGCGGCCCAGGTCTTCGAGGTATTCCAGTTGTTCGATCTCGTCCATCATCGACCGGTACCCGGCCACCGTGTTGTGGTCGGTGAAGGCGACGATGTCCACGCCGCGAATCTCGGCGTGGCGCAAGATGTCAAGGTAGCTGACGCCAGGCTCGTGGTAGTCGTTGGAGCGAGGCGTGTGCAGATGCAGATCCATACGGTACCACTGCATCCTGGCGCGTTTTGATTTTGATGTCACAAAGCAACTCTCTCTCGGTCACAAATCGGCATGTGTAATGAGTTCGGACGTTGAGAAAGCCGCGTTTACCCGATTAGATCATTGAACACGCCGGCCAGTTTTCCCGGCTCGAATGGCTTCACCAGGAATGTATCGGCGCCGGCCTTCAGGGCGTCGGTTTCGACGTCCAGGCCCGAAGCCATCACAATCGGCGTGGCTGCAAACAACGAATCGGAGCGGAGTTGCGCGATTAATTCCACACCCGGCATGTCCGTCAAATGGTAGTCCACCAGGAACGCGTCGGGGATGATTTCGCGAGCCAACTCTATCGCCTGCTGCCCGCGAGAGGCCATCGATACCTCGAAGCCATCCATCTCAAGCAATGTTTGCAGCAGCCTCACGGTCGTCCGGTCGTCGTCCACAATCATGATTTTAGGCAAAGCAGCCTTCCTTTGATGAATGCGATAACGCGCTGGTCAACTGCCGGAGGCGGGTTCCGGCTCCAGCTCGACATCACGTTCGGTTTCTCCCTCGGGCATCAACGCCGCGTCGAGCACGGTCGTCATGTCGTCCGCGAAAATGAACGTCATCTCGTTGCGGACTTCTTCGGGAATGTCGTCGAGATCGTGCTCGTTCTTGTGCGGCAGGATCACGGTATCCAACCCGGCACGGTGAGCCGCCAGCACTTTGTCCTTGATGCCCCCAACCGGCAGCACCTGCCCGCGCAGGGTGATCTCGCCGGTCATCGCCACGTTGCTGCACACGAGCCGCCCGGTGAACAGCGAGGCCAGCGCCGTCGCCATCGTGACGCCCGCCGATGGTCCATCCTTGGGCACGGCGCCCGCCGGCACGTGCAGATGGACGTCATGATGGTCGAAATAATCGTCGGACAGGCCAAGCTCGCGCGCCTTGGACCGGATGTAGCTGAACGCAGCGCGGGCGCTTTCCTGCATGACCTGGCCAAGCTGGCCGGTATACTGAAAGCCCTTGCTGCCCGGCATCTGGGCCGCCTCGACGAACAGGACGTCGCCCCCGACCGCCGTGACGGCCAGGCCCGCCGCGACGCCCGGCACGTCGATGCGATCCTCGATCTCGGTGCGGTATCCGAAGCGGGGATGATCGAGCAGGTCGAGGATGTCGTCTTTGTCGACGACGGCGGTTGCCTCGCGTCCCTCGGCGATGCGCGTCACGATTTTGCGCGCCACCCGCCCGATCTCGCGCTCCAGATTACGCACGCCCGCCTCGCGCGTGTAATCGCGGATGATCTTCAACAGGGCTTCGTCGGTGAACGATAATTCCTCGCTCCGCAGCCCGTTCTCGCGGATCTGGCGCGGCACCAGGTACTGCTGGGCGATCTGGACTTTCTCGTGCTCAGTATACCCGCTCAGGTGGATGATCTCCATCCGGTCGAGCAGCGGGACCGGGATGGTCTCCAGCGTGTTGGCCGTCGTGATGAACATGACCTGCGACAGGTCGAACGGCACATCCAGGTAGTGATCGCGGAACTCGAAGTTCTGCTCCGGATCGAGCACTTCCAGCAGGGCGGACGCCGGATCGCCGCGGAAGTCGCGCCCCAGTTTGTCCACCTCATCCAGCATGATCACCGGGTTGCGGCTCTGCACCCGGCGCAGCGTCTGGATCAGGCGGCCCGGCATGGCGCCGATGTAGGTCCGCCGGAAGCCGCGAATCTCGGCTTCGTCGCGGATTCCGCCCAGCGACATGCGGGTGAAGCGGCGGCCCATCGCGCGGGCGATGGACGTGCCGAGGGACGTCTTGCCCACGCCGGGCGGGCCAACGAAACACAGGATGACGCCTTCGCGCTCGCGCCGGACGAAGTCGATATGACCATCGTCGGACGCCAGCTCGCCGGCGCGTTCCTGGCGCAGCTTACGGACCGACAGGTATTCGAGGATGCGCTCCTTGATGTCTTCCAGCCCGTAATGGTCCTCGTCCAGCACGGCGCGCGCGTGCTGGATGTCGAGGTTGTCCTCGGTGGTGACGTTCCACGGCAGGTTGACCATCCAATCAAGGTACGTCCGGATCACGCCGTATTCCGCCGCCGCCGTGGGCAGCCGGGAGAGGCGGTCCAGCTCGCGGCGGGCTTCGCGCTCGGCCTCTTCCGGCATGTTCGCCTGCTCGATCTTGCGGCGGAACTCCTCCACCTCGACGGCCTGCTCGTCGCCTTCGCCCAGCTCGCGCTGGATGGCCTTGAGCTGCTCGCGCAAGAAATACTCGCGCTGCATCTTCTCCATCTCGGACTGGGCTTCGGTCTGGATCTGGTGGCCCAGCTCCAGGACTTCGAGCTCTTTGTTGAGGATGGTCATCAGGCGGCGGAGCTTCTCCAGCACCGAGTCGAGCTCCAACAGGTTCTGCTGGTCCTCGAGATCGATGCGGATGTACGTCGCCAGGGCGTAGACGAGTTGCAGCGGATCGTCTACGTTCAGCGCGGCGTTGATCAACTCGCTGGGGATGCTGGGCACCAGGTCCGCCATGCGCCCGAACTGCTCGACAACGTTCCGCATCAAGGCTTCGACCTCGATCGTCTGCTCGACGATCTCGGGCGCGGCGGTGACGCTCGCGCGCAGATAAGGCTCGGTTGCCGTGTATTCGTCGATCTTGATCCGCGCCAGGCCCTGCACCAACAGCCGGATGGTGCCATCCGGGGCGCGGAACAGGCGGTGAATCTGGGCGAGGGTACCGTAGCCGTAGATCTCGTCGGGGCCGGGCGTTTCCAGCTCCGGATCGCGCGAGGCTACCAGACCGATCAGCCGGTCGCCGGCGACGACTTCATCGACCAGCTTCACCGAGCGCGGCTGGCCTACCGTCAGCGGGATCGTCGTCTGGGGATACACGACCAGCCCGCGCAGCGGGAGGATCGGCAGGTCGTCCGGTATCTCGACCTCGCTGTTGGGCGCAGACGAGGATTCCGTTTGTGCGGCCTCGGGATCATCCCCAGCCGCATCCAGCGTATTGGTGATGTTTACTTCGCGCTCGTCATCGGCCTGCTTGGCCGTTTCAATCGTTTGCTCGTCGTCAGGATGTTCCTCTGGGGCGACATCCTGGGGTTGTTCCGTTGGTTTTTTCTTGGATTTAGCCATAGCACGCTATCTTCAATCGGTATCATGCTGGTCGTGATCGGGTTCTTCGACATCGACGTTCACAATCTGGACCTTCTGGGCCGTGGCATGGGGCAGTTCGACCCGCAGGAAACCATCGCGGTAGGTGGCAGATACCTCGTCGCGCGAAACGGGCCACGGCAGCTCGACCTCGGTGCGGAAGTCGCCGAACGAGATCTCGAGCTGGTAATAGGCACAGTCAGGGTCGGTCAACCGGCGGCGCGTGCCGCTGATGGTCAGGCGCTGGCCCTGCAGCGTAACGTTGAAGTCACCGTCGCGCATCCCGGCGATTTCGACCGCCACCACCAACCGGTCGTTGATCTCATAGACGTCGGTGGGGGGATGCCAGGCGGTGGTATGGCGAACGATCACCCACCGCTGCATCAAGTCCGTCTCCATTGGATGTTGCGCGCCCGGTTTGCCGGCCCGATTCCGAGAAACACTTTCATCTGACATCGATACTCCGAAACCCGCGGTTGCTGGAGTTGGTAGATTATGCAGATGATACCACACGGCTGCATCAGGCTCAATAAGAGATATGCTAGAATGGTATCAGAGACAAACGAACGCGCCAGTTTGTCGGTGCGAGGTTCTTAGTGTATGCTTCAGTCGGTTGTTGGCGGTGTCCAACACCGGCGGTCTGCGGTTGTGGAACGGCGTGGCGCCTGAGGAGCCAGGGAAGATGGCATTACTGGACCTGTTGAAAGCCGCGGGGCTGTTTCACGGTCTCACCGACGAACAGCTTCAGCGCCTGATCGCGATCAGCCAGGAAGAAGTGTACGACGAAGGTCAGGTTATCTTCCGCCAGAATGCCGAGGGGGATAAGCTGTACTTCATCGGTGAGGGGCAGGTCGAGATTCGCATTCGCAAGCGCCCCGACGCGCCCGAACGCTCGCAGGTCTTCCTGGGGCGCGGCCAGATCTTCGGCGAAATGGCCCTGCTCGACCTGGGCAAGCGCTCGGCAACCGTCCAATGCAGCCGCGATCGCACCGTCCTCCACTCGATCAGCCGCGAGGCGTTCACTGCGCTCTGTAATTCGGATACGGCTATCGGCTACGTGATCATGCGTAACCTGGCGATGGATCTGTCGTTCAAACTTCGTCACCGCAATCTGGATTTGGGCGCCGATAGCCAGTAGTTCGCCTGAATCGTGAGGAAGAAGACCAATGATCACCTACAAAGTCAGCTACGTGGTTATTGGTGGCGAACATCCGGGCGCCATCGTGAACGAGTTCGAGCGCCCCGAAGTGGGCGGTCAGGTGGAGATCGGCAAGAGCGTGTTCGAGATTGTCGAGATCTACGAGGTCATGCCCCCGCGTGGTGACTTTGCCTTTCTACATGCCACCGTCAAGCCCGTGAAACCCGCCGAACTATCCAAATCTGTGTGAGTGCATGCCGCCGCCGGGGCGGTTCGAGCCTGGCGCCGGGGAGCATCCCCGGCTTTTTTGTTGGCGGCTCACAGGGTGAACTCCTGGAAGTCTTCGGCGCGCTCCACCGGGCCGGCGAAGGTGGTCCGCGCCTCATTCACCAGCGGCTCCGGGTCTTTCTGGCGCACGTTATAATGGATCAGCACCAGCCGCCTGGCGCCCGCCTGGGTGGCAACCCAGCCGGCCTGGGCCGCGCTCGAATGGCCGAACCCCTCGCCCGCCGCCTCGTGCAGCAGCAGGTCGGCGTCGCGGGCCAGCTCGACGATGTAGGGAATCGGCTCGGTGTCGCACGAATAGCCGACGACCGTCCCCGTCGTTTTGACCTCGATGCGCAGGCCGATGGTGGGGATGAAATGCCGGGTCGGCCACGACCGTATCGCGAAGTCGTCATCGTCCAGCAGGGGCGTATCCGGCTGTTCGGGCAGCGTGTGAAGGATCACCGGGAAGAAGTTGGGCCACGTATGCCACTGGAAACCGTCGCGCATCAGCGCCTCGACGCGCTGCAGGCAGTGGTGCAGCCCGTAAACGTGCAGCGGATTCTGCCGTCCCATCACCCACAACTGCATCAACATGATCGGCACGCCGCTGACGTGATCGGGGTGGAAGTGGGTCAGGATCATCGCCTGGATCTGCTCGTGGTGGATGCCGTAGCGCCTCAGCTTGGGGAGGGGGTTGGAGCCGCAATCGACGAGCACCAGGCTGCCCCGGTCGCCCTGCAGGATGAAATGGGTGTTGTCGTGCTCCGCGTTGGACACTGCCGATGCCGAGCCCAGGATGATGAGGCGTGTCATGTGCGTCCCGTCCCCGGAATAGTCGTGCTGCCTATGAAAGCCAGGATGTCGTATATAGCAGGTTTAGTGTGTGAGCACAAATTCCACCACGCGCGGCGTCAGGCTTACTTCGAGCACGCCGGCCAGCACGATCAGCGGCAGCACCACGCCCAGGCCGATCTTGAGCGTGTCGCCCAGAGCGCGCAGCCACGCCGTGCCGACCGGCACGCCATCCGGCGGGCGGGTGACGATGCTGCCCAGGCGCAGCGCGGCGGCCCCGGCGATGAGCACGGCGGGGATCTCGATTAGGCCGTGCGGGACGACGGCCATGAAGAACGGCAGCGGGCTGAGGCCGGACGCCGTGACCTGCGCCAGCGTGAAGCCGAGCACGCCAAACGGTAGCATCACCAGGATCAGGGCGAGCACGCCGAAGGTGAAGATCGCCAGCAGCGTCGCCACCAGCAGCACGCGCGAATTCTGCGCGATCGCCAGCGCGATAAGCTGGGGGTTGTCCTGACCCAGCTCGAACCACGACTGCAGGTTGGCGATCAGCGCTTCGTCGTTGGACTCGAACTGGTCGAGCGAGATTGTCCAGTTGCCGGCGGCGATCCAGCCGCCCGCGAACGCCACGACGATGCAGATCAGCACGGCCACCGCGCCGGTGCGCAGCGAGGCGACGGCGGGGAAAACGCTGAGCCGGTACCACCGCCAGAGCGTGAACCGGTCGCCGACCGGCCCGCGAAACTGCTCCCAGGTGGTCCGGAAGGCGTACCGCAGGTTGATCTGGTCCAGCGAGCGGCCCAACAACTCCTCGCGGTTGAATATCCGCGCGCCCATCCGGATCAGCAGCACGACGGTGACGAGCAGCCCCAGCATGATGTACCACAGCAAATAGCGGCGGTGGGGCTGGACCATGATCACGCTTTCGAGCATGACCAGCATCGAGACGGGGATGATGATGAAACTGGCGAGCAGGTTGGCCGCGCGGGTGGATGTCGTCTGGCTGGAGACGACGACCGCCCCGGTGACCATCACCAGCGCCTGCACCGTCGTCAGCAGCACGATCTGCGCGACGAGCAGCGGTTCGGGGCGCCACTGCTGCTCGCCCCACACCAGCCCCAGGATGTAGATCGTCATACCCGTGTAGCTCGCCATCAGCGGGGGCAGCATGGCGGCGAACGATTTGCCGAGGTACAGCTCGGTGTTGGTCAGCGGCGTGGAGAGCAGCGGCTCCAGGCTGAGGCGCTCCTTCTCGCCCACGAACGTCTCGAGCGCGATCACCAGCGAGATCGACACGGGGAAGAAGCCCACGATCATTGGCATCAGCGGCAGCAGGGCCGGCAGCAGGTCGTCGGCCCCGTTCGTCTCGAAGAAGTCGGTGAACATCTCGGTCATGCCATTCGCCAGCAGCGGGAAGATCAGCGTCAGCATGAAGATCGGCGCCATGATGCGCCAGTCGCGCAGGCTGTCGCGCACCTCGCGCCGCGTCACGATTAGCGCGTTGGAGAGCGTCTGCCGGATAGCTCGCCTGGCGGGGACGATCTCCGCGCGCGGCAGGGTGGGGGCCATGCGATCAAGAACGCCGGTCATGGTGGTCTGCCCCTTCGTCTTCTTGCACGATCTGGAGATAGACGTCTTCCAACGTCTGCGAGACTTCGCTGAGTGTGACGATGTCCAGCCCCAGCCCGGTCAGCCGGCGGATGATCTGCGGATTGTCCTCGGCGGGGCGGGGCGTCCGGTAGCGCACGCGCCGCGCGTCGCATTCCACAACCTCGACCATGTCCTGCAGGTCGCCCAGCGCGCCGTTGGCCGCCTGCGCCAGGTGCAGCTCCATGAGCGGCGCGCCGACGAACCGCTGCGACAGCTCGCGGAAGGTGCCGTTGGCGATGATCCGCCCCTTGCGAATGACCGCGATCCGGTCGGCCAGATTTTGCGCTTCGGTCAGGTTGTGCGTGGTAATGGCGATGGTGCGCTCCTCGCGCCGCAGTTCTTTGATCGCCTCGCGGACCAGGCGGGCACTCTGCGGGTCCATCGCGGAGGTCGGCTCGTCGAGCAGCAGGACCGGCGGGTCGTGCAGCATGGCGCGCACCAGGGCCAGCTTCTGCTTCATCCCCTTGGAGTATTCGCCCAGGCGCTTGTCGAGCGCATCGCCCAGCCCGAAGTGATCCATGAGTTGGCGCGGGCGGCGCTGGCGTTCGTCCGGCGGCAGGTGATAGACCTGCGCGAAGAAATCGAGGTATTCGATCCCTTTCATGCGCTCGTACAGGCCGTGCTGCTCGGTCAGCACGCCCACCAGCGACCGGACCTGAGTCGGGTGCTGCGTGACATCAAGCCCGGCGACGCGCGCCCAGCCCGACGTGGGCCGGAGGATCGAGGTGAGCATGCGCACGGTGGTCGTCTTGCCCGCGCCATTTGGCCCCAGGATCGCGAAGATCGTTCCCGGCTCGACGGAAAAGGTGACGCGATCCACGGCCAGGAAATCGCCGAATGTCTTGGTGAGGTCGTGTGTCTGGATCATAGGCTGGGCTGCTTTCTGCCGCATGGTCGGCTGGCTATTCTGATTGTAGCCCTGGCCATGCCTCCGATCCAAGCGGCAGCGGCGGCAATCCGCGTGAATTATTTCTGAATTCTGTCGCGCGGCGAGCGCGGGCGTCAGGTCGAGCGCGTGCGCTTGCGGCGTTTTGACGAAGCCGCCCCCGAGTTGTCGCGGTTGAAGATGTCGCGGTGCCGGTAGAGCAGCACCACGGCGCTGGCAATCGCCACCGCGAGGCTGAAAACCTGCGACACGTTGACGCCGCCGGCCATGGCGACCTCGATGCGGAGGTATTCGAGCAGGAAGCGCGCGAACGGATAGGCGATCAGGTACATCAGCAGGAAGTCACCCCTCTTGAACCGGTCGCGGTAGCGCAGCCAGACGAACAGCAGCACACCGCAGGTGAGCAGGTTCCAGAGCGACTCGTACAGGAACAGGGGATGGAAGTGGGTGTGGTCCGCATATTCGAGGGGCGGGTTTTCGATGCGCAGTCCCCACGGCAGATCGGTTGGCTTACCGTACAGCTCCTCGTTGACGTAGTTGCCCCACCGGCCAATGGCCTGGCCCAGCGGCACGGCGATCGCGGCGATGTCCAGCCACGACAGGAGATCGAGCTTGTGCTTGCGGGCATAGAGCGCGATCCCGATCCCGCCGCCAATCACCGCCCCGAAGATCGACAGGCCGCCGTTCCACATGATGAAGGGCCCGTCGTGCAGGTCGAAGGGGTGGGTGAGGTACCATTCCGTGGTGCGCCCGGCTTCCACCGACGAGATCGAGGGGAACAGAATGTGCCAGATGCGGGCCACGATCACCCCGGCGATGACCACCCACACGACGCCATTCCAGACGTGTTCTGGGTCCTTGTCGTCGCGTTTTGCCATCCAGGCGATCAGCATGGTCGCCGCCGAAATGCCGATGACGATGATCAGCCCGTACCAGTGAAAGGTCGGGTTGATCGACAGGCCGAAAATCTCAATGGGGCCGATTTCGAGGCCCGTGCGGTCGATGGTCATCGCGAGTTGTCTCCTTGTTGTTTCAGTGCGCGATAGACGTACCATACACGCTGGATCACGGTCACGTGCGTGCCGATGACGAGGATCCACAGGCCGGGGACCACCAGCCGGGTGATCAGCATCGCCAGAATGATGAAGACGCGCTCCATACGTGTGAGCAGGCCGACCTTGCAGTCCAGGCCCAGCCCTTCGGCGCGCGCGCGGACGTAACTCACCATAATCGAGCCGAGCAGGGCGAAGATGCTCAACAGCATGACGTTCTGGTTGCCCTGTTCGCTGTAATAATAGGCCAGTCCCATGAAAATAAACCCGTCGGCATAACGGTCCAGCGTGGAATCAAACATGGCGCCGAATCTGTCCGTGCGCTGCATCGCGCGCGCCACGGCGCCGTCGATGGCGTCGAGGGGGGTGCCCATCAGTAATATCAACCCGCCGGCGATGAAATGTCCCTGGGCAATAACGACCGAGGCCACCGCCACGATGACCAGCCCCAGGGCGGTAATAAGATCCGGATGAACGCCTTTGCTGTAGAGCCACCGTCCGAGGCGCGTGGTCAGGCCGCTGGTGTAATATCGCACGCGGTCGGTCAGCGTATTGAAATGCGGAGCTGATTTTCCCTGAGTCATAAGAGTGTCCTGTTATGGCAAATTGCGAGTTCTGATCCCCGCCAACTTGGCCCTTGTCAAGTCGCGGGGTGTAGGGTACACTACCAGCCACTCGGGGCGTAGCGCAGTTTGGCTAGCGCGCACCGTTCGGGTCGGTGAGGTCCCCGGTTCAAATCCGGGCGCCCCGACAGCATTCTACCGCATTTTGTACCTTTTTGGGTCCCCAATTCATGTCCCTGTGCGCGGCTTCAAAAGCTTGGCGGCAGGGTTTTGTTTTATTTCCTCCTGCCAGGTGCCATCCCGATTCTCCAACAGCCGTCCAGCATTCCTCAAATCCGACTCGTCGACATCCTGGTAGTATTCCAGCGTGGTCGTGATGTTGGAGTGTCCGAGATAGTGCTGGGCAATGCGCGGCGCAACACGCTCACGGGCGAACTTCAGGCCGACGCGGTGCCGCAGCGAGTGGGCTCCAAGAGCACGCGTCAAGCCGGCTGTCCGTGACAACCGGCGGATGATCTCTGTGATCGCTCGCGACGAGAGCGGGCTGTGATCGCGCATCGACAGAAACACATAATCGTGTGATGCGTCGGGGCGGATTTCCAGCCACGCGCGCAGCGCCTCTTGCGCCGGCTCAAAAAAAAGAATCTGTCGCCGGATATCCCCTTTGCCAGTGACAGTGGCAACCATCTTCTCCAAATTCAAATCCTGAATCTTGAGTGTAGCCGCTTCGCCTGCCCGGCAGGCCGACTCGGCGAGCAGCGTCAAAAGCGCGAGGTCACGCGGTTTGAACTGCGCCGCGACCAGCAGCAGATCCAGTTCCTCGTCCGTGCACGCTTTTCCCTGCCCCAGTGGACGCACCGGTCTTTTGTTCACCAGGAAATCCGCCGGCGATTCCGCCAGGTGGTGGTGATCCACACACCACTTGAAGAAGGTCTTGATCATCTTCACGTTCTTGTAGATGGTCACGCTGGAGAGTGGCGCTGGAACCGTGGGGCGACGCGAATGGTCTTCGTACTTGACCTTGCGGTTGCGCATCTCGTCGACGTACTCGGCGATGTCTTCCGAGCGGATGCTTTGGAGCTGGCGTTCGGGGCCGATGGCGTTGACGAAGCGGCGTAGGAACTTCTCGTAAGTCTCGCGGGTTTGTTTGGCGCGATCAACCAAAAGAAATAAAGCCAGTGCTTCCTTGAGTTTCATGACTTCAATCCTCCTGATGCGGAATGTCTAATTTACCAGACAGGGGAATGAAGTTCAAACAAGATTAACAATCACATACAAAAACGCCCGACAGTCGAGAACACTCTCTGACTGCCGAGCTGGCCAGCACACGGGGCGCGACCGTGTGGTGGTTGAGCGAGAGTATACCGATTTCCCCGCTCAACTTCCACCCGGCGTCCGGTGAATACGAGAGGCCCAGCAACATGCGCGGAAACGCAAAGCGCCCGTAAGAGGCGGGCGCGGCGCGTATTCTGTCGCACAAGGAGGTAACCCATGTGCGCTACTCAATCGGATTCTAACCCGATTGCAGGAAGAGATCAACTCCCCACGAGAGAGGCCGCGTCCAAGTTTGCGGCCCCGGATACGGTCTGCGGGCTGACAGGCAAGGACGACGAAACATGAGCGTCAAGGTGATGACAGCGGTCTGGGATCATTCCCGAGCCAAAGGGAGCGCGCTCCTCTTGCTGCTCGCTATAGCGGACAATGCCAACGATTACGGCTTGGCCTGGCCGGGCATCGAAACGCTCGCGCAGCGGACGCGGATCGGGAAGCGCGCGACCATCAAGCAGTTGGAGAAGCTCGAGAAAACTGGCGAACTCATGATCTACCGCCGCTCCGGCCAGCACAATCATTACATCCTGAACGTCAATGCGACCGACGAGATGAGAGCAGTTGCTATTAGCGCACTGGCCGCCAAGCTGGGCGAATCTGTCGAAGCGATCAAGTCCGGGCTGTTGCCACTGGTGAACCCCAGTTCACCAGTTACGGAAAGTTCACTGGTGAACTCCAGTTCACCAGTCGATGAGCCCACTGGTGAACGCCAGTTCACCACTACTGGTGAATCAGGGTTCACCCGATCCATCAATGGATCCGATGATGATGAATCCCCTGATCCAGAGATCCAGGATCATCAAACAAACAAGCGCGCCTGGGACGACGGGACACGCGCGCTGGTCGCAGCGGCGTGGAAGGGCATGGGGCTGTCCAAGGCGCTACGCGAGCTGCTGCTGGCGCGGGATCCGGAGATGGCGCTCGGGCTGGTCTACCACGCCCGCGGCGAAGCGAAGACGAACGCCGCCGGGCTGCTGCGCACGATGCTGGAGAACGGCGACGAGCCGATAGCGAAGTACGCCGATCGAGCGGCGTGGGCGCTGGCCAGTGAGTCAGCGACGGATGATGCCCAGGTGCCGGTCGACGCGATGTATGCCGAGATCGCGGCGCGGTTCGGGCCACTGGTCGCCGAATCGATGCGACAGGCGCAGGAACAGCGCGCGGTGAGCGAGCCGGCGCCATCCGAGCCGTCGCCGGAGGTACTCGCCCTCGACGAGGTGGCACCCGGCCAGAAGACCAGCATGCGCAGCGCCTGGCTGGCGGTCATGGGGCAGTTGGAGCTGCAGCTCAACCGCTCGACGTTCGACACCTGGCTGCGGCGCGCGGAGCCGGTGCGGTTCGCGGACGGCGTGCTGACGGTGAAGGTGCGCCACGCCTACGCGCCCGACTACATCCCGCAGCACTTCCCCGACATCGAGGAGATGGTAGCGAGGGCGGCGGGGATTCCGGTGAAGGTCGCCTACGAGTGCGACGTGAAGTTGTTCAACCACAACCGCAGCCCGGCGCCGGCGGAGTCGGGTCATGACTGAGCTGGCCGCGGCGCTGACCGTGCTGCGCGCCAGCGTGGAGCGGTGTGCGTGGAGTTCGTTTTACGAAGGGAGTCGGGCCGTGCATGAACGAGCAGATCGCCCTGCGGCGGCGCCGGTGACCCGGCCAGCGCTGCGCTATCCCGGGGGCAAGTGGCGGCTGGCGCCGTGGATCATCGGCCACTTTCCGGCGCACGAGTGCTACGTCGAGCCGTTCGCCGGCGCGGCCAGCGTGCTGCTGCGCAAGGACCCGGCACCCTACGAAGTGCTCAATGACCGCGACGGCCAGGTGGTCAACTTCTTTCGGGTGCTGCGCGAGCGACCGGATGAGTTCATTCGCCGGGTCGAGCTCACCCCCTGGTCACGGCGGGAGTTCGAGCTGGCGGCGGAACCGTGCGACGACCCGCTCGAACGGGCGCGGCGTTTCTTCGTGCGCTGCTGGCAGTCGTACAGCGGCGGTGGCGTGAGCCACTGGAGCACGGGCTGGGCGTATCAGCAGCGGCGGAGCAGCAACAAGCCGAAGGTGCTGACCTGGCTGGACCAGTCGCACCTGTGGGCGGTGGCGGACCGGCTGCGGCGAGTGCAGATCGAGGCGGACGATGCGCTGGCGGCCATCCGGCGCTTCGACACGCTGGACACGCTGTTCTACGTCGACCCGCCCTACGTGCAGAGCACGCGCTCGAAGTGGGCCGGCAAGATGTACGTCTACGAGATGGACGACGCGGATCACCGCGAGCTGGCGCGCGTGCTGCACGCCGTCGAGGGGATGGTGGTCGTCAGTGGGTATCCGTCTGCGCTCTACAGCGAGCTGTATGCCGGCTGGCGGGTGGAGACCACCCGGTCCAGGACGAACTTCACGAATCTGGCGGACGAGTGCCTCTGGCTCTCGCCGCGGACGCACGAGCGCTTGCAGCGGGATACCGAAGGCGACTTCGGCCCGCTGTTCGCAAACACACCTTGAGTGAATCGCTGGTATCGAGGAGAGGACATGAACGACCGATTGACCGCAGCGCTCGACTACGCTGCACGGGGGTGGTACGTCATCCCGCTCGACCCGCAGAGCAAAGTGCTTTCGTGGGATATGCGCGCCAAGCTGGCTTTCGACTGGCACGGCGACGTACCAGCGCCCGACGCGAGCATGATCCAGCATTGGTTCGATCTGGAGCCGGCGCTCAACGTCGGCATTCGCATGGATGGCAGCGACCTGGCCGTGCTCGACATCGACGAGATGGGGCACATGCACAAGATCCCGGGCTTCGAGCCCGACGGCCTGCCCCTTACACCCACCGTCCAGACGGCGCGCGGCCAGCACTACTACTTCCACGCGCCCGAGGGCGTCGAGTCCGGCCAGGTGCGCGTCTTCCAGCCGCCGAAGCCATCGCTGCTGGTCGGTGATTTCCTGACGACGTACCTGCCGCAGTGGGCAGTCGGGCCGGCCTACGTCGTGGCGCCGCCGTCGCGCCATCCGGACGGGTTCTTCACCTACCAGTGGCTGGACAATCCCAACCTGCCGCTGGCCGAGGTGCCGGCATGGCTGCTGGCCGCCGTCGTGCCACCCCTGCCGCCGTCGAGCTGGTTCGCCGACCTGGCGGCTTGGCCCGAGGAGGACGAGGCGTATCACGACGCGATGACCGCCGACTTCGAGTGGGACGAGAACGACTGAGGAGGTGAACAGATGCCTTTCATACCCGACAAGCTGGAGCTTCGAGCACAGGACGTGCCGTACTTCGAGGATAGCCAGCAGCGCGATATCCCTGGCCGGGGGACGCACAAGACCGTCGACCAGCTCCAGCGGGAGGTCATCACCATGCTGGCGCGGCTGGGCGCCGGCAGCGTGCAGTTCGTGCCGGGGGTCCACGACGGGCCGCGCAAGCGGCACGGCTACCAGATCCTGTTCTGGTACGGCGGGGTCCAGGGGCGCATCGACTGCGCGGCGCTGCCGCTGCGGAGCGAGACGCCGGGCAAGAAGGACCGGGCGCTGGCGCAGGCGCTGTACCTGCTGCGCGACGAGCTGCAGGCGATGGTGCACAGCGCGGTGTACAAGCCGGGCGCGGTGCCGCTGGTGCCGTACCTCATCGGGCCGGGCGGCAAGACGGTGACCGAGTGGCTGGTCGAATCGCAGGACGTGCCGCAGCTGGCGGCGCGGACGTGAATCAGACGGCCCCGACCGCCGGAGCGGCCAGGGCCAGGAGTGAGGAAAGGATACCACAGATGAACGAAAAACCCATCACGCTGACGGCGTACCTGCGCAAGGGCGGCGTCGGCAAGACGACGCTGGTGGCGCTGCTGGGGCAGTACCTGGCGGGGCTGGGGTACCGGGTGGCGATCATCGACCTGGACCGGCAGGGGTCGCAGGCGGCGGTGTTCGACCTGGTCGACGAGACGGGGCACGGGGGCGAGGTGCTGCACCTGGTGCTCAAGCGGCGGGTGGACATCCTGGCGGCGCTGGCGCCGGTGGCGGTGCCGCGGCTGGCGGGGCATGAGCCGGGCGAGCTGTACGTGGTGCCGGGCGGGCCGCAGACGGCGGAAGCCATCGAGGACATCGCGGCCAACCCGGTGCGCTACAAGATGCCCGACACGCTGGACGTGGTGCGCGGACCCATCGCGCAGCTGGCGGGGCACGTCGATTTCGCCCTCATCGACATGGGACCGAGCGACCAGGTGACGGCGCTGGCCGGGCTGGCGGCGACCGACCGGCTGCTGATCCCCACGACGATGGACTACCTGTCGGTGACGAGCATCGCGCCGGTGCTGGACGAGGTGGCGGTGGCGGAACAGGTGAACCCATCCCTGGCGGTGCTGGGCATCGTGCCGATGATGACGCGCTACTACTTCGGGGGCTTGCGCAAGAGCCAGAACGTGCAGGCGGGCGAGGAGTTCCTGATGGCGAACTACGGCGAGCTGGTGCTGCGGGAGGGCAAGGCGATGCTGGACTTCCCGTACCACGAGGAGGTGCACAAGGCGACGTGGGCGGGGATCTCGCTGCTGTCGGAGGAGGTGAGCAAACCGGTGCGGGCGGACGTGCTGCGGCTGCTGAACGGGCTGGCGGCGCGGTTGGAGATCCAGGGGGTGGCGTATGCCTGACTACAAGTCGCTGATCAACGCCCGGGTACAGCGGGCGGGCGAGCAGATGGACCTGCGCGCGCTGCAGCGCCAGGCGGCGCAGAATGAGACGGTCGAATGGGACACGACGGTCGACGCCGAGCTATTGCAGATCACCGTGGACGAGCGCATCCAGGTGCGAGTCGGCGGGTTGGACCAGGACAAGGTGCGGGAGTACGCCGTCGTGATGTCGGAAGGCGGGACGTTCCCACCGGTGGTGCTGTTCCGCGACGGCGAGACGCTCTACCTGGCCGATGGCTTCCACCGGGTGGCGGCAGCTCAACAGGCGGGGAAGAGCCAGATCCGGGCCGAGGTGCGCCCCGGCGGATTCGCCGGCGCCGTCGAGTATGCCGAAGATGCCAACCTGACCCACGGCTTCGCGCTGAGCACGCGTGACAAGCGGAACATCTTCGAGCGGCGTGTGCGGCGAGGGCACGAGTGGGAAGTAACGAGTGATCGTGAGGTTGCGCGCCAGTTGGGCGTCGATCAGAAGACCATAGGAAACTGGCGGCGCTCTTTGACTGAGGAAATTTCCTCAGTCGCGCCGCGACAGCGTGTCGGCGCAGATGGCCGCGTGTATGACGTGAGCAACATCCAGGCGGCCAACGAACAGCGTAGCCAAGAGCAAGCTCAGCAGAAACAGGAATCATCGCGCCCACCCGCTCCTCGACGCGTAACGCAGCACGACGGCTACGACTTCAACCAGGACAGCGGGTACGAAGAGGGCGCGCTGGACTACGGCGAGCCGGAGACCTGGCGCGACGTGCGGCAGCACCAGCCCGACCTGGCATCCTCTGATGGCGAGAGCGCCGCGCGGCGGGTGAACGTCGCGCTGGTGGCGCTGCTAAACGCCGTCCTGGAGACAGCAGCGGCCATCGAGACGATGGACGCCGGCCAGGACCACTTTACCGCCGGCGAGCTGCGCGACATCGAGACCTCGGCCACCGAGGTGCTCCAGTACCTGCAGGGGTACCGCTCGCGGCAGGGGCGCCGTGTGGCCGGACTGCTCGATCTGCTCGACGGTCTGCGGCGTTTTGTACGGGGAGGTCTTGAATGAGCGCGACGAAGACGACGATCCCCCTCGACGTGGCCGAACGCGCCGCCACGCGCCTGGTCAACACGCTGGCACCGGCCTGCTCCCGGATCGAGGTCGCCGGCAGCATCCGCCGCGGCAAGCCGGAGGTGGGCGACATCGAGCTGGTCGCCATCCCCAGCGTGCTCGAGACCACCCAACTGGACCTGTTCGGCGAGGTCCGGGCCGTCCACGCCCGCAACCTGCTGGACGAGGAGCTGGAGCGGCTCATCGCCATGCGCGCCATCCGCCGCACGCCGCCGGACGGCGCCCGGGCTGCCTGGGGCGAGCACTACAAGAAGTTCTGGCTGGCCGCCGGCGGGCAGGTGGTCCAGGTCGACCTGTTCCTCGCCACGCCGGAGACCTGGGGCGCCCTCTTCTGCATCCGGACCGGGCCGGCAGCCTTCAGCCAGGCGCTGGTGACGCACCTCAAGCTCCGCACACCGTACCGCCAGCAGGATGGCGCGCTGGTGGTCGAGGAGACGGGCGAGCTCGTGCCGGTGCCGGAGGAGGCGGACTACTTCCGGCTGGCCGGCGTGCCGGTCATCCCGCCGGCGGAGCGCACGGCGGGGCGGCTGCACCGGCTGCTGAGCCAGGCGCGCCCTGCCCCCACGCCGGGCGTGGCCAACATCCGGGACCTGCCACCCGGCTGGCAGCGCGACCCGCGCTACGTCTACATCGGGCGGCGCAACAGCCGGTACGGCGTGGCGGATTCGAAGTGGCTCAACCCGTTCGTGGTCGGGCAGGACGGCGACCGTTCGACGGTCATCCGCCTGTACCGCGAGCACCTGGCGGAGCGTCCGGACCTGCTGGCGGACCTGGACGAGCTGCGGGGCAAGACGCTGGTGTGCTGGTGCGCGCCGGCGCCCTGCCACGGTGACGTGCTGATCGAGCTGCTGGCGTGCGGCGACCCGGAACAGCACCTTTGACGACAAATCGCAAACGAAACCAATCAGGAGGACAAATCATGAAAACCCGACTCTCACTCATCACGCTGGTGATCTTGCTGCTGGTGGCGGCAGCTCTGCCGGTCGCGCCGGTGGCGGGCCAGGACGGCGACGACACCGAGGCCCGCTGCGAGCGCCTGCGCATAGCGCTGTCCTGCAACTGCCTGGCCATCGTCACGCCGGATACGGTCATCTACATGCGCCCGCTGACCGACGAAGAGCGGGCAACGTACCTGGCGCTCTACGACGAGCTGGGCTGCGCGGCGTTCGAGCCGACCCAGGAGCCGGAACCAGAGCCGGAGCAGGAGGCGACGCCGAAGCCGAAGCGCACCGCCGTCCCGCAGGTGCCGTCCGACGATCCGCCGGCGCCCGCCGCGGCCACGCCGCGTGACCCGGCCTGCCGCGTGACCGTCATCCCGGACGATGCCGTGCTCGTCGAGCTCGTCGAGGACACGCGGCTGCTGTGGGCGCCGGATGCAGCGGCGCAGACCGAGTACACGGTGCCTGCCGGCACGACCGCCTGGCAGATTGCGCTCGACGAGAGCGGCGAGTATGCCGCGCTGGCCTGGACGTGCAGCGTCGTGATCTACGTCCCGGTCGACCACACCGCGCCGGCGCGCGCGGACTGACCGGGCGGCGCGCATCCGGTATACTACCGGCGCAGAGGACCCGAAGTGCCCGGCGCGTGGCTCGAGACGCGCGCCGGGCTGTCGTGATGGAGAGGAGACACATGCCCAAGCGGACGGACCGGACCCGGGTGATGGACCACGAGATGCACCAGCTGGAGACGCTCAAGACGTTGGAGCCCAACACCACGCCGGCGCGGTGGCGCCCCTTCTCGGACGCGCTGGTCGACGTGGCCGTCGAGGCGCTGCGGATCGCGCGCGAGCTGGAAGCCGGGCGCAAGCTGGACCGCTACCAGATCCAGCACCTGGTCTCCCTGGTGCGGCAGCTGCCGGACGCCGCGCCCAGGAAGTCGCCGGACGAGACACCGGACGAGGAGTGAGCATGGCGGGCGCGTGTGGGAGCGGATACCACCAACTGAGCCTCTTCGAGGAGGTCACCTGCCCGCGCTGCGGGTACAGCTTCCAGCCGCGGGCGCGGCGGCGGTCGCTGTCGCCGGTGGCGCTGGCGATTCTCGCCAAAGTGCCGCAGCGGTATCTGCGGGGCGATACCCTGCCGGTGCGCGACATCGCCCGCCTGATTGGCTACAGCCCGTCGCATACCTGGCGCGGCTTGCAGGAGCTCGTCGCGCTGCGACGCGGGGTGGAGCAGCACCGCATCCGCCAGCGACACGTCTACCGCTGGGCGCCTGACTCGGGAGGTGAGGAGGAGCGCTCAGAAAGATGGAACAAAACGGAACAAATTTAGCCCAAATCCGTGTTACACTGATTCTGACTTGAACATGCGTGCTGTGCCGGCCACGGGGCTCCGCCGGCACAGGCGACGGCGACAGGAGCCCGAATTGGGGCCGCAATCCCGGTAAACCCCTCCTGATGTGACGCGCAACACCGCGGCCCCACTTCTCTCCCACCGGACTGGCTACCCGGTGGCAAGATAACCCAGGCGGTCCCCTGCGAC
>ENA-OSEO01001444-OSEO01001444.1-sediment-metagenome-genome-assembly--contig:-NODE-1444-length-42916-cov-3.608044_pt1 | contig 42916 bp, 54 predicted proteins | sample MGYA00237883_ERZ534232 | MGnify/ENA metagenome assembly ERZ534232 | reverse complement strand
AGGAAAAGGCAAAGACCGTGAAGCCCCGGGCCCTTATCCACAGGCAAAACCGCTCCCCGATTTATGTCACCATGACCCTGAGTGACTGGATAACCTTGTTTAGGGAGGCATTCGCATGAAAGCGGCCATAGCAAAATCGCTTGTGACGGCCCTGCATCGGGAAACCGACAGACTGAGGCGGGGGCGAAAAACCCAGGAAGATTTTTCCCGGCTGGCTAAGTTTTTGGAGGCTTACAGGGATCGGGTGCGGGATTTCCTGGGCGGTTTTCAAACCAAAGAAAGGGCCGGAATTGAAGACCTGCTATGGCCGCCGGTTTGTAGCTACGTGAAAATTATTTTTGAATTATGGAATGAGGCTTATAAGGCCGGGATCATCAATGCGACCCTGGCTTACGACATAGGCATGTTGGGGAATTCGCTGCTTTTTGTTAGCAGTTTATCAATGCGGGTAGTTTGAAACCGGCCAGAGAAATTCTGGCTTCCAATTATAAGCCAGGGGCAGGGAAGCCCTGGCGGAAAAGGAAATGTGACATGAGCTACCAACAAGTCTTCCTATCTTCCTTCTTTGGCGGCCTGGGCTTGGGCCTGGCGGCTATTATTTCGATCTACCTGGCTTCTGTCCTGGATAAGGCGGAAGGGGCCATTAAAGAGCTTTGGGGAATTCGCCGGGACATGAAAAGGAACCCGGCAAAAGGAGAGCATTTAGAGGCCGGGGCCAAAATGCCAGCTAATATCCTGCCGGGAGTACCCCCAGGCTCAATAGCCCCCCATGATCCGGCCATGGTGTCAGGGGCCTTAAATTTGGAAGTGAAAAAGAAACAGTGTAACTGTGAACCCGGCTGTCAGGAATGCTGCGGCTCTGTTTCGTTTGAAAAAACCCCGTGACGGTGTTGGCCCGGCCTTTGTGCCTTTTGGGTTACAACCTGCTGTCCGGTTTCTGAATATTTGAAGTGCTCTCCAGTAGGATTGCCCCCCGGCGAAAAGTCTATAGGGGCGGCATTCGATGGAGAGATTAAAAACCACTCTCAAAAGGAGATCGTCATGTCGATGAGTCAGCTTTTGGCCGAGATGCAGAAGGCCAACGATAACATTGCCGGTTTTGATAGTCGGCTGAGATATTTGGAAGATCAAACCCGTCCCCGCAAATGGGCCAGCCTGCCCGGCCTGGAAGATGAGAAGTACAGGGGCGAAAGCTTTTCCCTGTTCAAGGCTTGCAACGCCATTGCTTACGGGGATTGGCGGAATGCGGAATTCGAGAAGGAAGTTTTTCGCCAAACCGCCAGGCTCCGGGATATGAGCGCCGGGAATGATGCCGCCGGGGGTTACATGGTGCCCGTTCAGGCGATCCCGGAGCTAATCGAAATGCTCAAGGCCGAAGCGGTCTGCTTCCAATTGGGGGCTACCCTGCTTGACGGCCTTACCGGAAGTCCTGTGCAAATCCCCAAGTTAATCGGCGGGGCTGCCACCTATTGGGTGGGAGAGAATAGCACCATCACCCCTTCCGATCTGGCTACCGGCCAATTGCAGTTTTCCCCGAAAAAAATCGCATCCCTGGTTAAGCTTAGCAACAGCCTCCTTCGCATGTCCGTGCCGAGCGCCGAGGCCATTATCCGGGCCGATCTGACCCGCAACCTGGCCCTGGCCGTGGATTTGGCGGCCTTACGGGGCACGGGGGGCACAGAGCAGCCCTTGGGGATTATCAATACCCCCAACATCAACACCGTGACCTGGGGAAGCGGCGGCAACGGCGCTCCTTTGGGCAACTCCCTGGATTTGTTCTGGGATATGGCCTATGAGGTAGAGATTGACAACGCCTTGAGAGGGTCCCTGGGCTTTGCCTTTTCCCCGGCCATCCGGCGGGCCTTGCGCAAAATGAAGGTTCCCCAATGGGACGGCGACACCGGGGGTTATCCTTTGATTCCGGCGATGATCTGGGCCTCCATGACCAGCGGCCAGGCCCTCCAGGACGCTATCGGGCACCCTTTCAAAACGACAACTCAAATTCCCGTTGATCTGGTAGCGGGTACGGCGGAAAACTGCACCGAGCTCTATTTCGGGAACTGGGCTGAACTGATCATCGCCCAATGGGCGGGCCTGCAACTGATGGCCAGCCAGGAGACTTCGGACGCCTTCGCAAAAGACCAGTGCTGGATAAGGGCGATTATGGAGGTGGATGTGGGCCTGCGCCACCCCGAGAGCTTCTGTCTCTGCAATGACTTGGCCATTGCGTAAACACAGCCCCCAGGGGCGGGCTTCGGTCTTCCCCTGGGGCTTAAGGATTTCGGGGCGGGTTTGACTCCCCGGGTCCGCCTTCCACCTGGTTATAAGTAGCGGCGGGTGCGCCCCGAATTAGTTCCATCCCCGCTTGCGAAAAGGAAGGCAAAAATCAGGGTGCAAGAAGCCTTTTGCCGGGGCCTGCCCCCCTCCCCGATATAGTACCGCCAGGTTGCGCCCTGATAAAATTTGGCCCTGGTTTGGGAATAGGGGGGCATTTATTTAAAGGAAAGCCGATGGAAGAAAAGGTACGATCAATCAAGTTCCTGGCAAAAAAATATAATTGTTATTTTGTGCATAGCGTTGTAAATCACTTATCTTTGGGCGCAAGACTTGCCAGGATAATACTGTTTCGCCAAACAATGTCAACATCATCTTTAAGACCCGATACAAATGATTGGACCTTTGGGCCTTGTGGTTTTGGTATTTTACTGAAAGGTGGGGTAGTGTTAGCTGGTATGCCTCATGACATGGGAACAGTACTTATTGGTTTAAAAGAAAGACACTCGATATTTGATGATATAGCGAGTAGTATCATTAGTATAAAAAGATCAATTAATAGACCTGTGGAAAAACCTAAAATGATTGATGGAGTTAATTTGAAAGATGGACAGCATAATGAATTAGTCGTTGAAAACCCGGAAGTTGCTGGGGTATGCCTTAAATGGTTTGATGGATTGCCTCTAAATGATGATATTGAAATATTTTCGCAAGACGAATATTTTAGGGGGTTACTGGAGGATCATTCCTCAGTATGGAGATGGTTCAAAATCGTACATTCGCTAAATATCCCTCTATTTTTATTAACACCTGATAATCATGTAAGAAAGTTGCATGATATTAACTTCATAGAAAGAAGTTTTAGAGTTTCGGTAAAGTGGAATCCTGGGGACATAGTTGAGGCCGGGCTGAGATCGGGAGAGGGGGAGAAAACCCATGACCTTTGATAGCATCCTTGAGCGCATGGCGGCCATTCATAAGGCCAAGAATGCCGACTATGGAAATTCCTATGAGCTTTCGGCCCGGCTCCTTGCCCGGCCTGTGGTGGAGGGGCTGCTACACCGAATGTCTGACAAGCTGGCCCGAGCCTGCCGATTGGCCCAAGGGCAGACCCCACAGGTAGAGGGGGAAGCCTTACAGGATACCTTACTTGATTTGGCCAATTATGCGGTTCTGGCGATTCTGGCCCTTGAAGAAAAGAGGAAGAACCAACCCGAGCCATGAATATCATTCAGGCCATTAACGACAGTAACTTATTCCAGCCCCTCTTCAAGACCCTGGAAACTTGGGCCAGTTGGATAGTATTTCTGAAGGCCCTCTTTGCCTTGGCCATGACAGAGGGTGAGCTTACCCTTTATCAACAATGTACGGGCCGGGAGACACCCCCTGAAGCGCCGTTTAAAGAAGCCTGGGTTCCCACAGGGGTTAGGTCTGGCAAATCGTTTATTGCGGCCCTGGTAGCAATCTATCTGGCCTGCTTCCGGGACTACCGGCCATACCTGGCCCCAGGGGAGCGGGCCTATATTTTGGTGATTGCGGCGGATCGGCAACAGGCCGGAGTGATTCTTAGGTACATCAAAGGGTTCCTGAATTCGAACCCGATGTTGAGCAAGTTGGTGGAAGGGGAAAAGATAGAATCGGTCGATCTGGTGAATAGCGTGAGTATTGCGGTGAGCACCTGCAATTACAGAACCGTCCGGGGCTACACCTGTGCGGCGGTGATCTGTGATGAAGTTGCTTTCTGGCGGGCCGATGACGGTGCGAACCCGGCAACGGAAGTGCTCCGGGCCATAAGGCCCAGGCTGGCCACAATCCCGGATTCCCTTCTCCTGGCGATTTCCTCCCCCTATGCCCGGAGCGGCCCCTTGTGGCAGGCTTTCCAGGATCACCACGGCAAAGACGATTCTGATGTGCTCTGCTGGCAGGCCCCCACCAGGTTAATGAACCCCACTATCCCCCAAACCTTGATTGATCGGGATATGGCCCTTGACCCCGAAGCCGCTAATTGTGAGTGGGGGGCGGAATTCAGAAGTGATCTGGAAGCATTCTTGCCTATCGAGGCGATAGAGGGGGTTACAATCCCAGGCCGCTATGAGTTGCCCCCCATGCCGGGGGTCACCTATACGGCTTTTGTTGATCCGAGCGGCGGCAGAAGGGACGCTGCTACCCTGGCCATAGCCCATTGTGAGAATAGTCAGGAAGAATCCGAGACTGAAGAAGGGGAGCGGGCCGTTTTGGACCTGGCCCGGCGCTGGCCTGCCCCTCATGACCCTGCCCAGGTAGTCAGGGAAATGGCCGGGATACTCAAAAGCTATGAAATTCAACGAGTTACAGGTGACCGCTATGCCAGGGCTTGGCCGGAGCAAGAATTTAGGAAGTCAGGAATATTATACGAACCATCGCCCAAAGACAAAAACGGTTTTTATCTTGAGCTACTGCCTATAATTTTAAGCGGCAGGGTAGAGTTGCTGGACAACAAGACCCTCTTTTCTGAATTGCGGAACCTGGTGAGGCGGACCCGGAGCGGCGGGCGTGATTCGGTGGACCATCCCCCACGGGGCCATGATGATCTTGCTAACGCCGTGGCCGGGGCCTGTGTAATGGTGCGGGAAGAAGGAGGCGGGGCCAAATATCGGGTAAGGTGGATTTAATGGGGCGGCTCCCTCCTGTGAAAGCGATCCGGGCCAAGTGCCTTGATTGCGCCGGGAGCATGAAGGAGGTTCGACTGTGTTCAACCGAATCATGTCCCCTCTATCCCTACCGCATGGGGAGGAATCCAAGCCGGGCCGGGATAGGGGGGAGGGCCTGCCAATTTAAAGGCCCCGAGAAGAAAATTTTCTCCCACTCAAGTTAGGATTTTTCGAAGAACTTTCTTGACAGGTATTACCCTCCTATGCTTTAATATATCTGTCAAAAATAGCATAGCGGGAGGCCCCCCGAGATGTGGCCATTTTTATTTCAACCTCAAATCGTTAATATCCCGAGTGTCCCGGATTCCGTGAGGGCCGGGGGGTCCCTATGCGGCCTTGACAACACTCGGGCTTTTCTTTTGCGCCTATGGAGGAATTGCCTTTGGATCAGCAAAATACTAACCCAGAAACCCCAAGAAGAGATTGGGAATGGCTCTCAGATTTGATTCACCGGGCTTTTTGGCCCATGGATGGCTTCTTGAAGGTTCTCCTTGCGGAGCATGGTATTGAAATTCCACCTGAACACCATGACCTGCTGGCGGTCCTGGTCCCCCTGGTGGAGAATTTAAAATCAGACCTTTTGGTCATCAATGAGGTTTTGGAGAAATCTTTTGGGGGGCCGATTGGGGTTAAGACTACCGTCTATCTTCAAGAATTTAAAAGGCTTGATTTGAAGGATTTTAGGGAGGCATTTGTGAGTCAACCCCGACTCCGGCCCCCGGTGGCCCTGGCGATTTGCCCCTCTGAAGACCGGGAATGAAGAGAGAAGGAAAGGGAACAACCGAGCCGAATTCAGCCCTTGGGGGGGACCAGGGGTTGAATTCAGGGAATCCCCAGGCGACTGAAAGGCTCAATGGTAAGGAAAAGGGAATGAAGAAAGGGAAGGGAACCACCAAGCCGAAGGCTGACCCCGGCGGGGACCGGGGAAAGCCTCTTGAAAGCCCCCAGGCGACGGAAAGGCTCTTAGCTACGGATATGTCCCCTTCCCTGGCCCGCAATCTCCTAAAGGAGCATGGCGTTCAAGCCCGGATTTCCCCTTCTGGAAAAATTTTCTACCAGGAGGCGGATGAAGAAAAGGTCCGGGAAGTTTTCCCCATTGATCCCGGTGACCGGGAAATTATCGTCTACTTGAACGCCCAAGGGGAAGCGGTACCCAAGGAAGAGGCAACGCATGTCAGGCTTGTAATTTATGAAGATGGTAAACGCACCGAAGTTTACGGCGAGCTTGCCCCGGAAGAAGAAGATTAAGGGCACCTGGCTTTATTCTGGGAAGCTAATAATAAGGGAGGAAATCAAATGAGTTACATGAATTTTAAAACGAGGGAACAAGCAGAAGCTGAGGCCGCCCAAAGACAAAACGTGGCGAAGGAAAAATGGAAGAGTCCTTTTACTTACTCGGTTGAAGAACGGTTTATTATAAAGCGAAAAATTGACTTACCGGGTGCCCCCGATGAATACTTAATGGAAGATGGTTCTTTCATGGAATATGAAGAAGGTGAGCTAGTTTATTCTGGATTTGATCCTTCTTTTCATCTTACATGATCCTTTGTGTTGATGGAGGAAAGCCATGGGAGTAACGGTCAGGCAAAAGGTAAAGGGCAATGGACAGCCCTGGTGGGTTTTTGTAACCCACAATGGCAAAAGGTGGTCTAAGAGGGTAGGAGACAGGGCTGCGGCTAATAGCATGGCCAACAAGATCAGGGAAGGCATAGCCTTGGAGGAGGTGGAAATCAAGAAAGGAGCGGCATCATGGGAGTGAAGGTAAGGCAAAAGATCAGGGGTAGAGGCAAACCTTGGTGGGTTTTTGTTGCCCACAATGGCAAGAGATGGTCCAAAATGGTAGGAGACAGGGCTGCGGCTGACGCCTTGGCCAGCAAGCTCAGGGAGAAACTCAAGGCCGGGGAGTGGAAGCTTGATTCTGAAAGCGAGAAGGAGATACCCACCTTTGGGAAATATGCCCTGGATTTTTTGAACAATGTAACTCGATTGAAGCACTCTACCATGGCCAGTTATGAAGGTATCCTAAGGAATCACCTGGGAGCCTTAAAAGACCGCCCTTTGGATGAAATCAAACGGGCCGACATTAAAGACCTCATTACCGCCAAACAGAAACAGGGCCAGTTGTCTCCGGGGACCGTTAAGAATATTCAACGATTCATCTCCAGAGTTTTCAGTGATGCCCTGGAAGACGAATTGATTACTGCGCACCCGGCCGAAAAAATGGGGAAACACATCGACAGCAAGGAGCAAAAAAACGAGATTAATCCTTTGACTCGGGAAGAGGCAAAGGTGTTCCTGGAGGCGATACAAACCCATTACCCCAGGTATTATCCCTTCTTCCTGTGTGCTTTGCGAACGGGGATGCGCCTGGGGGAATTAGTAGCCCTGCAATGGGGGGATATTGACTTCCATGGCGGGTTTATCGAAGTGCGCCGATCCTTTACTCGTGGCCATTATACGACCCCCAAGAATGGAAAAACCAGGCGGATTGATATGAGTCCGCAGCTTGCCGACACGCTAAAGGAACTGAAAACGGAACGCAAGCGTGAAACCCTGGCCGGGGGATGGCGGGAAATGCCGGAGTTGATTTTTGTGGACCCCGCTGGCGGCATGGTAAACGGGGACATTCTGAGAAGGCGGGTTTTTTACCCCGCTCTGGAAAAGGGCGGACTTCGGCATGTCCGAATTCACGACTTGCGCCACTCGCTCGCCAGTATGCTGATTCAGAATGGCGAGAACCTGGCCTATGTGCGGGATCAGTTGGGCCATAGCTCCATCAAGATCACCGTGGACATTTACGGTCATCTGGAGCCTGGGAAAAACCGGGGGGCCATGGCTAAGTTGGATGACGATTTTTTCACTTACGAGAAAAAAGCCGAGTGCGCCAGTGGTGAATAGCTGGCCATTAATGGCTAAACTTGGCAAGGGTAAGTAACTTAATTCATTGATATCAGGGAGGAATGAGGGAACTTGAAAACCGCAGACCGATGAGGTCCGGGAGTTCGAATCTCTCTCCCTCCGCCAGATAATTACGGCAGATCAACGGACCATCATGGAAATTTTTGCCATTGCCGTGCTGACTCTGGTCGCCAGCACCATGGGGACCATAACGGGTTTTGGTACATCGACTCTGATGATTCCGGTGCTGGTCATGGTCCTGCCGCCGGTGGAAGCGATTTTTTTGGTGGCGATTATCCACTGGTTCGGCAATGTCTGGAAGGTCACGCTGTTTCATAAAGGCTTTAACCCCAAACTCATCGCCTTGTTCGGGGTGGTGGGCCTGCTCACCAGTTACTTGGGAGCTTCCGTATCACTGGGCGCGGGAAAAGAAATATTGCTGCGCTGCTTGGGTTTCTTTCTGGCCGGTTACGCCGCTTTTCTTCTCTTTCAAGCGAAATTTAAGGTCCACGCCGGCAACCTTGCAGCTTTATGCGGCGGTGCGCTTTCCGGGTTTTTTGCGGGCATGTTCGGTATCGGCGGGGCCATCCGCAGTTTGTTTTTATCGGCTTTTGACTTACCGAAAGAAATGTATATCGCCACCGCCGGAGCCATCGGCTTGATGGTGGACGCAACGCGGATCATCGCCTATTTCACCGGCGGCACTACTTTGCCGCCTAAACTATGGTGGAGTTTGCTCCTTCTCATTCCGGTTTCTTTTGCGGGGGCGCAGGTTGCCAAAAGAATAGTGGATAAGATCCCCCAAGAAAAATTTCGCCGGGTCATAGCTATATTTCTGGTGATAATCGCCGGAAAGTTAATGGCCTTTCCCTAATGTGCGCTTTCCCTCCACCCCTAAATGCTTGCAGGCCAGGACGGAAGAGTTTAAACTAAGCCGGTGGAAGGCAGAGTAAACAAGTGCCACCCGAAGCGGAGAGATGACCGAGCGGCCGAAGGTGCTCGCCTGCTAAGCGAGTGTGGGGGGAAACTTCCACCGAGGGTTCGAATCCCTCTCTCTCCGCCATTTTCAGTGCGGTTTGCGGTTGTTAGTCTTCGGTTTGCGGCAGCAGATTAATAATTCGGCACGGCCCAGAGCCTTTTCCTGCCCCACCCTTCAATCCGAAAATGCCAGAGGAATAATCATTGTCGATATCGGTATTGCAAATCGGGCAGATCGTGGCCCTGGTGGGCATGGTGCTCCTGATCTTGAGCGGCATGGGGCGCCAACGGGCCAGGAAAGAAGGAAAACAGAGGGATCCCGCCTTTCTGAAACAGCAGCGCTGGCTCCACGGCGCGGCTTACGGCCTCATTTTGCTAGGGCTGTTTCTCATGTGGGCTAAGAAATAACAAGCAGTAGGGGAGGGGGCCGGAGGCTGCGAGCTCCTTTCACCCCTTATAACCTAAGATTTTTTGCCGCGGGGGAGTCAGGCCGGTGGTCCTGACTCCCCCGGTCTTTTTTGTCGTACCGAGCTCCAGACCAAGAGGGATTAAAACGTATGGGCGAACCTGGTGTTCGCCCTGAAGCCACTTTACCTCTGAATGCCAAACCTTTCCCAGATCACCGGCCGCCAGAGGCGGGGACCGTTCACGTCCAGGTGGATGGTGAGGAGTTGTTCTTCCTCCCCGGCCTGGAGGATGACCCAGTCCCTAAGATCGTCCCAGTTGCGCACTAGGCGGGAGAGTTCCGCCCCGTCAACCGGTCCGGGGGGTTGGATGGCAAAAGACCCGCCCCCGCGCATGGGGTATTGGCGTCCGGCGATTTCCGCGGTAAAGGAGGAGGTGTTTACCCCCACCACCGGCAGATAGTTGTCGAAGGCCCGGACCAGGGCTCCTAAAGACCAGTGGCCCCGGAGGATGGGAAAGATGCTGGGGTTGACCACCAGGTCCGCGCCCAGGTCGGTGAGTTGACGCCCGGCCTCGGGCTGGCCCCAGAAATCGATGCACACGGCCATCCCCAAGCGGCCGAAATCGGTGTCGAAGACCTGGAAGCCGGCCCCGGGAGTGACGCCGAAACCTTTGCGCTCCAGGTTGCCCAGGGTGCATTTGCGCTGGCGGCCCACCAGGTTGCCGCCCCGGTCGAAGAGGGTGGCGGTGTTATAGCGGCGGCCTTTGCTCTCTTCCACCAGGCCGGCGACGAGGTAGGCCTTAAGCTCCCGGGCGGCCTGGGCCAGGGTCTCGTCCCCGGAGAAGGGGAAATATTCCGGAAAGCAGATGAGATCGGCTTTCTGATCCCGGCAGCCTGCCAGCAGCTTCAGAGCCCGGTCCACGTTTTCCGGGCTGTCCAGAGAGGATGAGGGTAGAGGCTGAATGAGGATGATTTTAATCAAAGAAGACATGTTCTCCTCTAGATTTTCTGCTCCTTAAAGCGTTGCTCCCGCACTTTCTGCTGTTTATCGGGTTTCTGGTCTTGAACCTGCATTTCCAGTTTGCGCAGTCGCAGGGCCGTGGGCGGATGGGTATGATGCAGGCCGGCCTGCCGCTTTTGCAGGGCCAGCATGCTGGTGAGGAGCGCGGCCAGGGCTGCCGGATTATACCCGGCTCGTTTCAAGGTGCGCAGGGCCTCCTGGTCAGCGGCCCACTCCGCGGTGCGGCTGTAACCGTTGGTAACGATGGCCTTGAAGACATCGTTGATGGCGCCTTCGTACAGGTTGGCCATTTCCGCGGCCCGGCCGCCCCGCTCCTTGGCCCGGGCGATGCGGCGCTCGGCCACCACCTGCGCCCACCGGGATTTGACGATGGAGTTGATCCCGTCCCGGTGGGCCACGTGGGCCACCTCGTGAGCCAGGGCCGCGGCCAACTGGTCTTCATTGGCGCACATTTTAAGCAGGCCCCGGGTAATGAGGATGATGCCCCCGGGACAGGCGAAGGCGTTGGGCTCCGGGCTCTCCAAAACCGCAAAGTGATAACCCCGGTAGGCTTGGGGCCGGGAGGATTTTCGCGCTACGGTCTGGCCCACCTCGTTGACGTAAAGTTGGAGTTTGGGGTCCTGGACCAGGGGATGAGTGGTGAGGATGCGGGCGGCCACGGCCCGGCCCACCAGGTATTCCTCGGAGTCGCTGATGTTCCGGGTGGCCTGCTGCATCCGGGCCACGCGCCTCTCCGCCCGGGTCATGGGGGAGAAGGGCTGTGATTGGGCCTCGCCGCCCAGGGGCAGGAGCGCGGCCAGCAGGATGATGGAGAGGAAAATTCGGGTCACAGTCAAGTCGCTACCTTTAAGATATTAAAATTTAACAGTGCAACGGCTAAAAGTCTAATTTTGATTAAAAAAAGTCAAGAACAGCGGCAAGTTAAAACGGCCCAGGCTGGAAAGCCTGGGCCACCGACTTATCTCCCGGTTCCCGAACTTAAGGTTGGGAACCAACTATAGCGGGTATATCCCAAACTTTGAACTTTGAACCTGGAACCTTGAAATGTTATTTATAGCCTACCGGCATGATCAGCAACGGTTCATGTTCCCGGGGGAGGTTGAGAGTTTGGCTCAGGGCCTGATCGGTGAACGCGCCCACGATGCCCGCGGCCAATCTCAAGGCTTGGGTTTGGAGAAAAAGGTTTTCTCCGGCGTGGCCCACCTCCATGTGGGTGTACATGACGCCGCGGTTCCCGTAACGGGCGGTGCAGCGCTTAAACTCGGCGGCAAAGACTACCATTACCGGCGCGGTTGCCATCCAGGATTGGCCCAGGCAGGCCCGGGCCACCGGGGCCCGATAGTCGCCTTTGAGCGTCAGTTCCAGGGCGTGGCCCTTAGGAAGGTAGCGGTAGATGCCGGGAGCCAGGCCGGTGACGCCATGGTCCCCTACCACCAGGTAGATTTCCAGGGGATAGGTGGCTCCCGCGGAGGGCGCGGTGCGCAAGCCCCGGGGATCGGTGATCCCCTGAGTGGCCCAAAGGAGTTGGGAGATTTGTTGCAGGTCCAGGCTCCGGGAGGCGAAGCGGCGCACGGTGCGGCGCGCTTGCAGAGCCTCTTCCACGGAGACGGAGCCTTTCAGGGCCGGAGGGGGCAGTTTTACCAGGTCCGCGGCCTCTACCCCCGGCGGTTGGAGGAACATGCCGAATATAATCATGATTAAGCCCCATAATAGGTTCATGGCTTATCCTTTAAGAGGAAATCACGAGCATCTTCACCCCGCCTCCCGGATCAGGGCCAGCAAATAGGCCAGAAGCTGCGCCAGGTCTGCCGGCGCCAGGAGAATCACCAGGTCCGCCTCCTGGCAGGGCACGGTCCGGGCCTTAAATTCCCCCAGGACCGCCAGGTCCATGACACCGGTTCTGCCGGGCCGGGCTTCCAGCGTAGATTTTTCCGCAAAAATGAACTTTTTAGGGCCGGGGAGATGGCAGGCGGCCAGGATGGGGCGGACCAGGCAAGCCCCAGGCGGTGCGGCTGCCGGGGGCAAGGTCAAATTTTGTTCGACTGCGAAACTTTTGATGTCCCGGACCAGAGTCTCCCCGGGCGTCAGTTCCACTTCCAGGAAAAAGCCGGATTCTTCGCCGGGGGCGGCAGTTTCCGTCAATTTCAGGTCCCCCGCCTTGAGGATCAGGGTGCCCCCATGCTCATCCAGGAGCAAGGGGGCCGGTTCCTCGCTCTCTAAGCATATCTTTTCCTGGGGGAAGAGGACCTGGACCCGGGAGCAAGGCAACAGCATGCAAGCCTCCGGCTAAAGGGTGCGCGGCCGAGGAACAAGGACCGTAAGGGCGGGTTTAACACCCGCTCCTACCATCGATTGTCTGCTTTATCATAGCAGAACGCGGTTCCAGGAGCAGGAGAATTTTGCCGCCCTTTAGTTTTCCCTTTCAGTTTCTTGACCGCGGATGATAACGTAGTTATAATTTTGACTAAATTATGTTGAAATCACTGATGGGAGAAAATCATGGCTTATTCCCCAATAGTATTGGATCATTTCAAAAGTCCCCGTAACGTGGGAGAGATAATCGATGCGGACGGCCTGGGCGAAGTGGGCAATCCCGTCTGCGGGGATATGATGAGCGTCTATATCAAGGTTGAGGGTGACCGCATTGCGGACATCAAGTTCAAGACCTTCGGCTGCGGCGCGGCCATTGCCGTCTCCAGCATGATCACCGAGTTGGCCAAGGGCAAGACTCTGGAAGAGGCCATGAAGATCAAGAACTCGGACGTGGCCGAGGCCCTGGGGGGACTGCCGCCCAACAAGCTCCACTGCTCCAACCTGGGGGCCGACGCCCTGCATTCGGCCATTAAAAATTATCTGGACCGCAAGTCCGGTAAAGTTGCGGCCAAACCCGAGGAGAAAGAACTCCACCTGCCGGAGAAGGGCGAAGCCTGCTACTGCCCTTATTGCGAGAAGAAGGTGGAAGAAGAGTCTCCCTTCTGCATCTTCTGCGGCAAGGAAATGCCTCACGAACACGATCATTGATCGCCCCTGCTTAAACTTGGAAAGGACGCCGCCATGGGATTAATCTATTTGGACCACCAATCCGGCACGCCTCTTCACCCCCTGGTGAAGGAGGCCATGATTCATCATATTGAAACCGTCTTCGGCAACCCCATGAGCGATCACCAGGTGGGGCAGCCCGCGGCCGCAGCCCTGGATAAGGCCCGCAACCAGGTGGCGGCTTTGATCAACGCCAAGCCCGCTGAGGTAGTTTTCACTTCCGGAGGCACGGAGTCCGTCAACCACGCCATCAAAGGCGTGGCCATCGGTCTCAGGGAAAAGGGACGGCATATCATCACCTCCAACATCGAACACAAGTCCGTGCTCAACTCCCTGCGCACCCTGCGCCTCCTGGATTACCGGGTTACTTCCCTGGACGTGGATTCCTATGGCATGGTTGATCCGGCGACCGTGGAAAAGGCCATTACCCCGGAGACCATTCTCATCAGCATTATGATGGCCAACAACGAGATCGGCACCATCGAGCCCATAGCCGAGATCGCCCGGATCGCCAAGAAACATAAGATAGCCATGCACACCGACGCGGTGGCCGCGACCGGGAACATCCCTGTGGACGTCCAGGAACTGGGGGTGAATCTCCTGAGCCTGGCGGCCAACCAATTCTATGGCCCCCCGGGAGTGGGCGCCCTTTATGTGCGCAAAGGCACCCCGGTGTGGCCCCTGATTGACGGCGGCACCCAGGAAAACAAACGCCGGGCCGGGGGGGAAAACCTCATTGGCATCGTTGGCCTGGGAATGGCCGCGGAATTGGCCCGGGCCGAACTACCCCAGCACCAGGTGCGCCTCCGGGCCTTAAAAGACCGGCTGGAGCAGGGCATCAAGGCCCGGATTCCGGAGATTCACATCAATGGGCACCCCACCCACAATCTCCCCCACCTGCTCTCCGTGTCAGTGGAATATATCGAGGGTGAGAGCCTGATGCTCATGCTGGACGAGGAAGGTATCTGCGTGGCCACCCGCTCCGCCTGCGCCTCCGGGTCGCTTAGGGCCTCCCACGTGCTCATCGGCACCGGCATGGATTTCGCGGCCGCCCAGGGTACTTTGGTCTTCACCCTGGGGGTAGAAAATACCGAGGCCGACATCGACCGGGTCTTGGAGGTGATGCCGGGGATCGTCCAGACCCTGCGGGAAATGTCGCCCCTGTACAAGAAATCCGCCAGTTAAGGCTAACTAACTAAAATACAATGCAAAAAAGCCGGGAAACCGGCTTTTTTTGTGCCCGGAGGCGGCAGGCACCTGTCCGGGCGGCATGGCGGCGCGCCAATTGCTTCTAGGCAAAATCTGCCCTCCCGGGCCGTCGGAGCGGCGGGTAAATCGGGGAAAATTTGGGTCATAATCAACCCTTATCTCTCCCGGTATGGGACTTGCAAAAAGTCGGGCCAGGAGGTGGGCATGATTGCTTTAATCCCCCAACTCGAGTCCACTCTTGCCTATCTGCAGCCGGAAGCGAGACCCTCGGCGGAGAGCTTTGACGATGTGCTCAAAGCCGCGGCCGACTCGACTCCGCCGCCGCAGCCGGCAGCACCCCCCCAATATGTAGTGCAGCGGGGGGACAATCTTTCGGAAATCGCTAAAAAATTGGGTTACTCCGATCCCATGGAACTGGCCCGGACCAATGGCATCAAGAACCCCGACTTGATCCAGGTGGGCCAGGTACTTAATCTTCCTGCGAAAGACAGTGGCACCCAGGGTACTACTATGCTGGCCGCGACGGGTAAGGCGCACCAGTCTGCAAAAACCGCCGCGGCTAATGTCCAAGTCAAAAGGATTAACGCCAGGGCGGGCAAGCTGGTGGTGGCCTCCTGGTATGGGGCGAATCATGCCGGGAAACCCATGGCCAATGGCCGGCCTTTCGACATGTATGCCGATACCGTGGCCCACAAAACCCTGCCCCTGGGCACCAAGGTGACCCTTACCAATCCCGCCAACGGCCGGATAGCCACCGCGGAGGTTACCGACCGGGGTCCCTATATCTGGGGACGGAACCTGGATGTCTCCTATGGGGTGGCCCGGAAATTGGGAATGGTGGAACAGGGCGTGGCCAAACTGCGGATGCAAAAGGGCTAATCGGACGGCGTTTCTTCCAGTTGCGCCCGGAACTGGGCCACCGCCCGGGGAATCAGCCTTCTCAGGAATACCGCCTGATCCATGGGGTGCAGGGTGCGGTAACTTTCGTATTCCGGATACTCGGAAGAGAGGTGGGGCAGCTCCCGGGCAAAGGCTGCGCCTTTACGCCAGGCCTGGGCCACCAATTCGATAAGAGGGGTGTCCATGCCTGGCGCCGCGTCCACCCAGCCCAGGCGGCGCATGACTTCAAACCGCACCCGGTCCACCAGAGCGAAAGCAGTGTCCATGATCTTTAACTTCACCTGGTAATCAAGATCGTCCAACCGGAAGCGTACCGATCCTCCCAGACCCTGGGCCCCCATGATCAAATCGAAGTAAACATAGAGATTATCCTCCCCCGGGCTGGCCAAGTATAGCAGGGTTTGGGGGCTCAAGTCCTGGAGGCGGGTTTCCGGCCCGAACTGCTCCTTGAACCGGGCCAGCCAGGTGCGGAAGGCCTGGTCCGCGGCCAATTTGCGGCGGAAACCATCCAGGTCGATGACCTCAGCCATGGTTGTTCTCCCCCCGCTGACTCATTAACCTGAGGCCGATAAAGACGTAGTGCACCCCGCACACGGCGGTGATCCCCCCGGTAAGCCAGAAGGTCCCGGTTAAGACGAAATGCGGGAAGTGCCAAATTTTCTCCACCAGCACCATGAGGATGGTAAATATCTGCAGGGTGGTGGTCCATTTGCCCCACCAGGTGGGCGCAATCTTCACCGGCAGATCCGCCAACCGCAGGATGACTACCCCCAGACCCACGGTCACGTCCCGGCTGAGCACTACCACTGTCAGCCAGGGGGGGATCAGGTGGGCAATGCTTAAGGTGACGAAACTGGAGGACATGAGCAGCTTGTCCGCCAGGGGGTCAAGATAGGCTCCGAGAGGGGATTTCTGGTGCCACGCCCGGGCCACCAACCCGTCCGCCAGGTCGCTCAACCCTGCCAGCAGAAAAATCATCAGGGCCTTGCGGTAACCCCCCTGGATCAACAGGATGATAAACAGGGGCGTCAGGAGAATGCGAGCCAGGGTGATAATATTGGGGATAGTAAGGCTGGCCTTGGTGTCGGACCGGGAAGCCATAACGGAATTTACTTTTAGCATAAAACCTGAGGGAAAGCCAATGCTTTGGCTGGCGCAAAATGGCAGAATGTAGCCGCAGGCTTCAGTCTGTGCCCGCGGTGGCATAGTAACCGGCTGGTGGGGCGAGTATGGCCTATGGTCCCCAGCCTCCTTCCGCAGATTGTCAGATCCCGAAAAATTCCCGCAAAGCGGCCAGCATCTCCGGCACCTGGTCCGGGGTGTGCCAGCGCACCTCCGGGTCTTTCTTAAACCAGGTGAGCTGCCGTTTGGCATAGCGCCGGGTATCCCTTTTCAGTAAATCGATGGCTTCTTCCCAACTCCATCTTTCCTGCAAAAAGGCGATGAGGTGCCGATAGCCCAGGGCCTGCAAGGGTTTCAGATCCGGGGGATAGCGGCTGAGGAGTCCTTTAACCTCCTCCAGCCAGCCTAAAGCCAGCATCACCTCTACCCGGGCCTCGATGCGCCGGTTCAACTCCTCCCGGGGCCGGAGCAGTCCCAACTTCAGGGTGCAGTAGGGGGCATCCCGGAACTGGTGGGACTCGTGGAGGGCTGAGAGGGGTTCCCCCGTGGCGGTGATCACCTCCAGGGCCCGGAGGATGCGGTAGGTGTCGTGGGGGTGAAGCCGCCAGGCGCTGGCCGGGTCCAGGCGCTTAAGGCGCTCATAGAGATGGAGCAGCCCCCGGTCGGCTAATTCTTCCCGCAAACGCCGGCGTATTTTCGGGTCGGGGCTGCCTTCAGTAAAAAGTCCGGAAAGCAAGGCCTTGAGATACAAACCGGTGCCGCCCACCACCAGGGGGAAGATGCCTCGGTCCTGAAGTTCGGTAAGGACTTCCCGCCCCTCCCGGGAGTAGCGGTCCGCGTCGTAGGCATCCGGCGGGTCCACCACGCCCACCAGGTGGTGGGGCACCAGGGCCCGTTCCTCCAGGGTGGGTTTGGCAGTGCCGATGTCCAGCTCCCGGTAGACCTGGAGGGAGTCGGCATTGACGATCTCCGCGCCCAGTTCTTGGGCCAGTTCCAGGGCTACCGCGGTTTTCCCCACCGCGGTAGGGCCCACCAAAACCGCCACCCGGGGGTGGGTATCAGCGATAGCTTCATTTTTTCCTGGAAAGATGTCCACCTAAGTAACTGGCCAGCGAAATGGAAGATTTTCCCCCCTTTTCTAAAGGGGGGCAGGGGGGATTTTATCCAACCGCTTGAAAATCCCCCTAAATCCCCCTTTATAAAGGGGGACTTAAAAGCCCGTCAAACGGGATGCGTTTGCAAATGATTGTCATGTCTTTTTCTGAACCCATGATTCTACTCCCGGGGCCGGCGGAAGCTCTGCCGGATGTCGCTGATGGGGATCAGACGCCACAAGGGGCGGCCGTGGGGACAATGGGAAGAGACCTGGAGTTCGTCCAACTGCTTTAAAAGAGCCTCTATCTCTTCCCGCTGGAGTTCCTGTCCCGCCTTGATGGCCCCCCGGCAGGCCAGGTACAGCCGGGCCTGCTCCAGCACCGTCTGGGGTTGGCTGGCGCTTTTTAGGGGGGCCAGGGCTTCCACGGTCTCCAGCACTGCGGCCTCCAGGTCGGTCTGGGCCAGATAGGGGGGCGCGGCGGTGATCCGGAAGCTGGCGCCGCCGAAGGGCTCTAACTCCAGGCCCGCCCGGGCTAGATGCTCCAGGTTTTCCTGGAGCCAACCGGCCTGGGCCGGGGGCACCTCCACCACCCGGGGAAACAGCAGGGGCTGGCGGGCCGGGGCCGCGGCATCCTTGAGCATCTCGTACAACACGCGTTCATGGGCCGCGTGCTGGTCGATGAGCACCAGGCCCTCCGGGCCTTGGGCCAAGATGTAGGTGGCCGCCAGCTGGCCGATGATCACCAGATCCTGGAAGCGCCAGGATACGGAGGTCAGAGGCGGGGGCGGGATTTGACCCGGCTCGGTCCTGGGACCGGAAAAGGGCGCGGCTCCCGGTCCCGGCAGGGGCGCTGGCCTAAAGCCGCTGAAAGTTTGGGGCGCGGGCGCTGGCGTTTCCTGGGCCCGGCTCAAGGAACCGGGGCTCCAGGTGACGGTGTAGCGGGGCTCTTCTCCCTGCACCATCAGGCCCTGGCGCAGCGCCGCGAGAAGCAGGGCAAAGAGGCGGCCGGATTCCTGGAAGCGCACCTCGGTCTTGGCGGGATGGACGTTGACGTCCACCATCTCCGGGGGCACCTCCAGGCGGACGACCACCGCGGGATGGCGGCCTTTGGGGAGCAGGCCCTGATAGGCTTCCTTCAGGGCGCCTCCCAGGAGGCGGTCCTGGACCACCCGGCGGTTGACCAGGAGCACCTGGAAGCGGTTGCTGGCCAGGGAAAAATCCGGCGCGGACAGCAATCCCGACACGCGCACCGGACCCCCGTCCAGGTGGAAAGGCAGGAGATGCGCGGCCATTTCCGCGCCCAGGATGGCGGACACCCGCTCCTTTAAGCTCTGGGTGGCGGGTGCGGCCAGGAGTGTCCGGGCCGGGGTCTTCAGGAGAAAATGCACCTCCGGGTAACCCAGGGCCAGATGGCGCAGGCTCTCCACCAGATACGCCTGTTCCGCCTGGCGGGAGCGCAGGAACTTGCGCCGGGCCGGGGTGTTGAAAAAGAGTTGGGACACGGTTATCTGAGTGCCGGCAGGCGCGCTCCAGGGGGAGGATTCTTCAATCTTGCCGGCCATCGCCACCAGACGGTAGCCTCCGGTTTGCCCGGGGGGGCAGGTGATCATCTCCAGGCGGGAGACTGCGGCGATGCTGGGCAGAGCTTCGCCCCGGAAACCCAGGGTGGAGATGTTCAAAAGATCCGTCTCCAACCTGAGCTTGCTGGTGGCGTGGCGCGCCAGACTTAAGAGCGCTTCCTCCGGGGTCATGCCGAAGCCGTCGTCCACCACCCGGATGCGGCCCCGGCCCCCTTCTTCGATCTCCACATGGATGGTCTTGGCCCCTGCGTCCAGGGCGTTTTCCACCAGTTCCTTGACCACGGCCCAGGGCCGGGTAATGACCTCCCCAGCGGCGATTTGCGCCGCCACCTGGGGATTGAGGATGCGGATGCGGGTCCGGGATTCCACTTGCCTTGCAGCCCCTATCGGTTATAATGCCCTCAAGGAGGGCTGTGATCCGGTTCTTCTTCCCCGCCCCGCCGGTCATTCGAATTGGCCTTCTTCTGACCGCGGGGCTTTTTCTTGGGAGGGGTAGGGGGCTTTGTGCGCGCTTACCCCTTCCTCCACTATAACAAAAATCCCTGCGGCATGGGAGGCGGATTTATGGGACGGGACAAAGAGTTAACCGCGCCGCTCACCCCCCGGGAAGAGCTCCTCATGAAGGTGGCCAAAGAGATCGTGGTAAAATTCATCGAGGAGGGCCGGGTTTCCCCCACTTCCTTTGCCGAGACTTTTAAAACGGTGATGGATGCTTTGCGCCAATCTTTTAAGGCGAGTTAGGGATTTGGGGCAAGGTTGGTGGAAGCGATCAGCTTTCAGCTTTCAGCAAAAGATAAAAGTAAAAGACCTGCGATTTTTTGGCTGATAGCCGATAGCTGATAGCTATTTCCGCTTGGCACCCAAAGACAAAGGAAAGGACAGTATGCGGCGTGCTGGGGGCCGGGGCCCGGAAGAACTGAGGGCCGTGAGTATCACTCCGGGTTATCTGAATTACGCGGAAGGCTCGGCACTGGTGAACTGGGGCCACACCCTGGTGCTTTGTGCGGCCAGCGTCCTGGAGCAGGTGCCCTCTTTCCGGCAGCACACCGGAGGCGGCTGGGTCACCGGCGAATACGGCATGCTGCCCCGGTCCACTCACACCCGGCGGGTACGGGAAGGCATCAGCGGCAAGATTTCGGGGCGCACCCAGGAAATCCAACGCCTCATCGGCCGGTCGCTACGGGCGGCGGTGGATCTTCAGGCCCTGGGGCCCCGCACCGTGGTGTTGGACTGCGACGTGCTCCAGGCGGACGGCGGCACTCGCACCGCCGCCATTACCGGGGCTTTTGTGGCCCTGGCCCTGGCCCTGGAAAACCTGCGGCGCCAGGGTCTGGTGGAGCCCATGCCCTTAAAAGAGCAGGTGGTGGCGGTGAGCCTGGGTCTGGTGGCCGGCAGGCTGCTCTTGGACCTGGATTATGAAGAAGATTCCCAGGCTGCGGTGGACGCCAATTTTGTGGCCACCGGCAAAGGCGGCCTCATCGAGGTGCAGGCCACCGGCGAAGATGGTCCCTTTCCTGCGAACCTGATGAACGAGATGTTGGCACTGGCCCAGAAGGGCTTTGCCCAAGTCGCCCGGATACAGGAGGAAGCGCTGGTCCCATGGCTGCCCCTACCCTGGTGATGGCCACCCGCAACGCCGGCAAGGTCCGGGAGCTGCGGGACCTGCTGCAGGGCCTGGGGATTGAACTCCTGAGCCTGGCCGATTTCCCGGACCTGCCGGAGATTCCGGAAGAAGGAGCGACTTTTTTAGAAAACGCCTCCTTCAAGGCTAAGGAGGTGGCCCGGCTGACGCATCTCCCGGCCCTGGCGGACGACTCGGGCCTGGAAGTGGCGGCGCTTGAAGGAAGACCCGGGGTCTTCTCCGCCCGCTACGCCCAGGACCGCACCGGGGGGGCCATACCCAGCGACGCGAATAACTGGCGTAAACTCCTGGAGGAGATGCAAGGAATACCCTGGGAGGAGCGGCGGGCCCGGTTTGTCTGTGAAATCGCCCTGGCGCTCCCCGACGGCCGCATCTTCACGGCCCAGGGGGAGTGCCCGGGCTACATCGCCAACGAGCCCAAAGGGGAGCACGGCTTCGGCTATGACCCGGTCTTTTGGGTGCCGGAATTCGGCTGCCACATGGCGGAACTGGAACCGGCAATCAAGAACCGCATCAGCCACCGGGCCAGGGCCCTGGCGGCCTTGCGGGAAATTCTGGTGTCCATCAAAGATGAACTTTAAATAACCGTTTTCCGTATCCCGTTTTCGGTAAAAAGGGTTCGGAGGATAAAACAGAAAACAGAAAACTGAAAACCTTCTCTTCGGGACGTGGCGCAGTCTGGTTAGCGCGCCTGCCTTGGGCGCAGGAGGCCCCCGGTTCAAATCCGGGCGTCCCGACCAGTTTTTGACAAATAACCTCCTTGAGTAAACCGTCCTCTTCGCCTGCAGGTGAAAGAGGCAAGGTGCTGGAGAGTCTTAGCCTGGGAGAATACTGGTGAATATCAAAGAATATACCGAAGAAAAAGCTACCCTCTTTGACAGCGACATCGCCAAAGGGGTGGCCGCCCGGGTGGTCATCGGCCAGGCGGATGGGGCCCGGAATTTCTGGATGCGGGTTTTTGAGATTGCCCCCGGAGGCCATACTCCCAGGCACGCCCATGACTGGGAACACGAGATGTTCGTTCACGCCGGAGCCGGGGAGATTTTCAGCCAGGGTCAATGGCTCCCCCTCAAACCCGGGAAGGTGATCTTTATCCCGGGGCAGGAAGAACATCAGATGCGGAACGTGGGGCAGGAGCCGTTGGTAGTGGTCTGTCTGGTGCCGGGAAGCGCGCCGGAGTTGTAAAAGCTGCAAGCTGGCGGCGGTCACCACGACTCTAAAGCGTCCTTGCCCAGTGGCGCAGGCAGTCTCCCGGGGGCGCTCTCCGTGGCCCCTGGATCGATCCCCCATCGGCAGCTTATCGTCCAGCTCCACGCACCAGATTCGCCTATCTTCTTATTCATATTCAGGTACTTTTTCCACTAAAGCCAATCCCTGATTGAGCCGATGAATAGACAATTCGAAACTGCAAACAAGAGAGGTTCGAGCCTATGAAGCCGGAAATTAATTTAGGTATGAAGGTCCTGGTCGTTGATGATTTTGCCACGATGCGGAAAATAGTCCGCAATATTCTCAAACAGATTGGTTTCACCAACATTGTGGAGGCAGACGACGGCGCCAATGCCATGTCGATAATCAAAGACGATAAAATAGATTTTGTGGTGACTGACTGGAATATGCCGAATATGACCGGCCTGGAACTGCTGAAAAATATTCGGGCCACGGAGAAAGCTAAAGATACGCCGGTTTTGATGGTCACCGCGGAAGGATTGTCTGAAAATGTGGTGGATGCGGTAAAGGCCGGAGTCGATAATTATATCGTCAAACCTTTTACGGCTGAGACGGTGCAAGCGAAGATTGAGCAGATATTCGCCAAGCGCGCGAGTAATGCATAAGGGGAACGTTAATGAACGTGGAATTTATTAATCCTTTTCTCAGCGCCACCATCGGCGTGCTGAAAACCATGGCTTTTACCGAGGTGCAATCGGGAAAGCCGTATTTGAAGAAGGATAAAATTTCTAGCGGCGATGTTTCAGGAGTCGTAGGTATTACCGGCCCTCCCAATGGTTCCATGTCGTTGACCTTCAGCAAAGATTGCATTATTGCCATCGTTTCCAATATGTTAGGGGAGACTTTTCAGGATATCACGGATGATATTAAAGATGCCGTGGGCGAGCTGTCCAATATGATTTCCGGCACCGCCCGTAATGATCTGGGTAATAAGGGCTATTCCTTCAAGACCTCGATTCCCACGGTGGTCTCCGGTCCCGGCCATGAAATCAGGCATATGTGTAAAGCCCCCACCATCGCCATTCCTTTTAACACCGCAGCCGGGCCTTTTGTAGTGGAGATAAGTTTTGAGAACGGCTCCCCCGCTTGAGAATCCGGTTTTGGGACTTAATTCGTGGTCGGGTTCATCAAACCTTGAGATGCATGCGGATGATCACCTGGAAAAAATTTTTGGCGCCATGTCTGGTTTCCCCCTCTTTGTTCACACCTTGCACCTCCAAGAACAATGACTTTCGCTCCCCCGTCTTTACCGGCTAGATCGACTCTCCAAAAAAAATAACCTTTCGGGCTGCGGATGATCTAAAATAAAGGCACGGGCCTTAAAGGCGCTGGCATGTCCTGATCCGGCCTTCGCCTAACGAAAAAGAATTTTTGCTTGGAGGAAAAACCATGCGCGCGAGGAAAGCCGTGAGAATACTCGTGGTGGCCGCGCTCATCTTGACCCTGGCTACTCCCGCCCTGGCCAACTGGCAGTCTTTAGGCTGGGCCTTCTTCGGTCTGGCCGCGTTCAATTCCGTGGTGGCGGCCAGCGCCTTGGCCCGACCTTATCCTCCTCCCGCCGTTGCTTATCCCGCGCCGGTTTACGCCGCCCCCCCGCCCCCTGGTTATTACTGCCCCCCGCCGCCGGTGTATTATCCCCAGGGCTATTATTACGCGCCCCGGCCTTATGGATATTATTACCGCTAAAGGTGTGAAGCGGACTCTGCCGCAAGCTTATCTTTAGGAAAGCCGGCCGGTTATTCTGAGGGAGGGCCGGGGGATCCCAGGCAAGCCAGCCTGGGCGATAAATCCCCCGTCCCTTCCTCAACTTATTTCCGGCCCGGTAGAGTAAAGACCTTTTCCCCCAGGACCCAGCGTTCTCCGGGCTGCGGTCGGGCAAAGTAATCCAGGAGGGCGCGGCTCAGCTCCAGGGCCGCGGACTGGCAGCCCACGTCCCGGCAACCGGCCAACAAACCCTGGCTGATGGAGAAAAAGATTTCCTGGCGGTGGGCATAATAGGGGGGACTGGAAAGGTCGGCGGTTTTCAGAGCCTTTTCGCAGGCCCCGGGGTCCAAGGCGTGCATGGCCCGGCAGACCAGGGGGCGAACCGGGTGGGCCATGCACTTTCCTTCTTTAAGAAGGGGACAAGGAAGCTTTGCCCTGATCTTGGCGATTTTCTTCTTACTTTTACCGGCTTGCAGGTCCAGGGAGCGCTGGCTGCGGGCCAGCAGTTCCTTTTTCTCCGTCTCGGAGAACTGCTGCTCCACGTATTCCCCTAAAATCAGGGCCTCCGGAGGGGTGAGTTCCACCTGGGCAAAGCAGCAGAAATGACAACCCACCTGACAAGGGATGGGGCGGGGCAGAGGATTGGCCGCCTCTATCAGGTTGATGACATGGTCCGCGAAAAAAAAGGCGCTTAAGGCCATTTCCCTGGCCTTATTTCCGCTCCCGCCTGCCTGGTGGAAGATTTCCATGACCTTGGCTTGCTGGAGCACTGCTAATTTTTCGTCCAGGGAAATGCCGTGCATGTTGATGATTATCTAAGCCCCTGAGAAGTGAAGAAAGAGCAGGGCAAGCGGGCAAACACCCCTTGCCGCGGCCTTTGGTCTTGGCTGTTCCAATTGGAACCAGACGATAACCCTGCGGCCGTACAAAAAAACAGGCCGGAGAGCAATTATCATTTAACTACTTGGAAAGATTTCTCCGCTAATTTCTTCCCCCGGGAATAAACCTGGATAGTCCATTCGCCGGGAACCAATTCCCAATCATGATCAAACGTGTAGCCGACAAAGACAGCCTTACCTATCTTCTGAGTGGCCCTGGTAGTTTGGCTGGTGAACGATTTTTTCGTTTGCGGATTCTGTACCAGTGGATGGAGATATTTGTTAGTCACCTTGATTTTAGCATCCACAGGACTCCCTTTGACGGCATATTGAAAACCGAATTGCGTGCCTTTACGCGCAGGAATGCGAGTGGTTTGGGTCACCAGGACAGCATTACGCACTATGCCTTTCGATCCTGCGGCTGCTCCTGCGGCAGCTTCACTTCTAACAACTTCAGATTTAAAGATGCCGAATTTTAGAACCTCCGCGCCCTCAATCTCCGCAGCCTTGACCATGATAGGCGTACTGGAGATAGCCAGCACCAACGTGAGCGTCAGCAATAATTTGGACATAAAAAGCCTCTGATAAAGTTTTAGTATTGTGCGGCAGAAATTCCTGTAATTGACAAGCAAACCGCTGGGTTAGGCAAACAGCTTTTCCGCCAACCGCTGCAAAGGGGCGATCCCCTGGATTTCCGTTTCAAATAGGGGCACCAGGGCCCGGACGTCGCCGTCAAAGAGCTTCCAGATGGTCTGCATGTGCTCCGCCTGCATCTCCCGCCGGTTGCGGACAAATTCCGGGGTCGTGGCCGGGTCGCCTTCGGGCAGCAGGCCGTTGACCACGATGCCGCCCACGGGAATGCCGAAATCCTGAAACCATTTTAAAAACCGGGTGATCACCGCGATGGGCAGGGCCTCGGGCAGGGTCACGAAAAAGAAGGAAGTGAGGTCCGGGTCGGTCAACAACTCCCGGGCATGGCCCATGCGCTCCCTAAAGCCCACCAGGTAATCCATCAGGGGGTCGGCCTCCTCCTTTTTGGAGAAGGAGAGAAGCTGGCGCAGGGATGTGGCTTCCTCCCGGCTCCGGACCATCTTGTCCACCCAGAGGGAATAAATCTTGGACATGCCCAGCAGCCGGCGGGCATTGGCGGTGGGCGCGGTGTCGAAGACATAGACGTCGAATTCCTCCCCGAACATCAAGTCCAGCATGTTCTCAAACATGGCGGACTCTTCGAACGCGGGGTTCAGGGTGGCCGCGTCCACAAATTCATCGGCCTTGAGCTGCAAATCCGCGAAGCGCAGGAACCAGTTGATCTTGTCCCGGATGTCCTTTTTGGATTTTTCAATGGTGTCCTTGGTTTCAATCTCATAGGCAAAGGCCTTCTCCACCCCCGGAATAGGGGTGATTTTGCCGAAGACATCCAGGTCCAGAAGGCCGGAGAGAGAGTGAACCGGATTGGTGGAGGCCAACAGGGTCTTTTTCCCCTGGCTGGCCAGCCACAGGGCCGTGGCCCCGGCCATCACCGTTTTGCCCACCCCGCCTTTGCCGCCGAAAAAGAGGAACTTGAGGCCGGGGCGATGCTCAAGATAATCGCGCATGCTGTGGGTAATCTGATTTTCCATGACGCCTCACTTGCAGAGATAATCCGCTACCCGGGAAATCATGGGTAGCCCGGTGACGTCCCGTTCCAACTCCGGCACCTGGGTGAGCACCTGGCCGCCGAAGGTCTCCTTGATCTTGGCCAGATATCGCCCTTGCATCTCCAGGCGATGGCGCAAATACTCCGGGATGTTCTGTTTCTCCAGGTCGGCCGGCAACACCCGGTTGACGATGTAACCGGACAGGGGCACTTTGAATTTGCTGAAGAGTTCCGCAGCCTTGACGGTATCCACAATGATCATGTCTTCGGGCACCAACACGAAGAAGAATGCGGTTTTCTCCTTATCCGTCAGTATCCGGGAGCTGGACTGGATGCGGTCCTTGATGTACAACAGCTCGTCTAAGATGGCGTCTTCATCCATGGTGGAGTCTTTTTTGAGGTGCGCCGCCACCTGGTCGTACTCCCGCATCTGCTCCCGCAGGGCGGTGATTTTGCCGATCCAGGCGTCGTAGACCGTGGCCATGGAAAGGTAATAGAGCGCGTGGCCCAGGGGCACCAGGTCGTAGATATAATAGTCGTAATCCCCGGTCACCACGATGTCCACCACCGCGTCGAAGATGGCGGACTCCTCCATGGCCGGTTCCGCGGACGCGGCCTGGATGTAGGAGTCGATCTCTTCGGGTATTTCTTTGAAGCCGTACATGTCCCGAATCTTCTGGCGAATTTCCTCCTGGTAGGCCTTGACCCGATGGTCGGCGTCGATCTCCTGGGCCCAGAGATTGTCCATGATCTTAATGGGCCCCTTGCCGAAGAGGTCCTGCTTAAAGATGTCGGAGAGCGAGGCCTGGGGGTCCACGGAAAAGACCAGGACCTTGTGGCCCTGTTGAGCCAGCCAGTAGCCCGCGGCCGCGGAGAAGGTGGTCTTACCCAACCCCCCCTTGCCGCCGAACATCAGATAGCGGCGGTCCGGATGCTCTTTGATGAATGTGGCGAGTGAAATGGTGCACCTCCGGTGAAGCTGTCAGCGGTCAGCTTAAAATTGAAATCAATAAAATTATAGATTATGAAATTAACTTCATATATCAACTTCGTAGGGACACAACGGCAATTTCTTTTATTTGACACAAAGGTTTCTCAGGTTTTTCAAGAGTGATCAACTCATCTGCCTTTGACAGAATCGCGGTTCCAGCATGTAAGGCGTCCTTAGCTCCAAGACTATATTGGCAAGCCAGAGTCAATGCTTCATTGGTTATTTGGTCATTTGCTCTCACATATTCTGCTGCATTATCTAAAAAGGTCTCCATGAATTGGATTTCTTCATAACGTTGATGAAATGTAGGTTGAGGTATCACTTCAAGCTTTAGATAATCACTTACTATGAAATCACGCTCAGGATCGTCAATAACCTCCATCGCTTTTTGCCAAATCTCCTCAATTCCTTGGAATGCCGTGATTAGAACGTTAGAATCTACAAAGGTCTTAGTTTTTGACATTAAGAAATCTCTCCGCGGCGTCGACGCATTTCTTCTATGACTTCGTCGGCATCCAATAATCGGAGACCTTTGGCAATTGCCTGCTCTCGTATAGCCATTAATCTCGCTCCCAAAATAGTCCTCGGCTGGTATTTTGGCTTCTCAGTTCTATCCCATAGTATGATATCGCATACTGGACTAGAGGAACTAGATGCCTCGATAACCTTGTAATATGGTTTCCTTGGAAGAATCTCAGGGGAATAAGTAATATCCGCACTTAAAAAAGCAAGGATTGCAAAAAGGGCAGCAGGTCTCGTTACCCCCCAAAAGCTTTCTTCTGAACGTAGGCGAGCGAGTATTGGTTCTGTAATCGTCATAAGAGCCTCAGTATTCAGGTTCAAGCTGGATTTCAGTTTCTTGAGTTAGGATATGAAAGAACAAGTTTTTATTAAGCAAATGAGCGCGATTTAGCAACTGACGAAAATCTCCCCAGAATTCGTCGGTTTCTTGTTGGTAGATGATATCAATATCAATTAATAGCCCTTCAAAACGTTCTCCACTTGTAAGAACTGCTTGGGCTGGTGATGCAATCTGTATAATATGGCGGAATCCATTCTCGAAAAGCTCCGTACGTAGTTGGATAGGATTAGTTGTCAGTTCATGATTACCTAATTTCACTTTAACTTGCAATGGCTTCAAAGAGGGCATTTCATCTAACGGTATAACATCAATGTATTTTAGTGAAAAGCGTTCCAGCCGGGTAAGTAAGTTAGTTGTCTTTAACTTCTTCGTCAACTGTATGATCTTTGATTCAAATTCCCCCCACCCTGTATACGGGCGAGGGCAGCTCAGAGAAACAACATGTTCTCCTATTTGAATCGAGTACGGGGGGTCTTCTAATCGAACGGTTGGTACATAGCGTAAGGTCGCATCCTGCAGTAGAACTGCGCGCGGCAGATTAGAAGCCGGTAAACGTTCGGTTTTCGGAAATGATTTTCCCATGGCCTGATAAATTAAGCCAGGCAGCAGTTCAGCAACCGACTCTTTATCGCTGCTAAATCGAACTTCCCACACCGCCTCTATTAGCGGTTCTTTTCTAAGTCGCTTCGGAACAGGGCGGCCTTTTTCAATCATAAAAACTCCGCTTACCTGGATAGAATGATTTTAAAATCTTAACATTGGTTACTCCGCTAGGCCAACGTATCCGTCAAATCCTTCTCCCTCAACATCCGGCGTTTCCAGGTGGCGATCTGGGGCACCACGTAGGGCAGGAGGCGCAGAGAGTAGTAGGGGGGCAAGAGCGGCACCCCCACCAGGTCCCCCATGGTCACCAGGATGAAGAGGTGCTCCATGTTGGCCCGGGTCTTTAAGGCAAAACGGGCGGAATCATGGGCCGCCATGCCGTAAATGAATTCCTTGATGGCGTTCAGGAAACCGCCTTTTTTCTCCTCAGTCATGAAGGTAGTCCTCCGAAATTATTTTACCACCAAGGCACAAAGACACAAAGAATCACCAAGGAAAGGCATTATGGTTTGGCGCTCTGGCGCCAAACCATAATTCATTCTTTGTGTATCTTTGTGTCTTGGTGCCTTAGTGGTTAATCTCATTTGCCTTCCGCGGGCACGGCGCGGCCCGGCTTCCGGTAGCGTTTCAGGGCCTTGAGGCCGTCGGCCAGAAGCATGACGGCCGCCACCACCAGGAAGAGGGCGACGATGCCCATGAGGCCGTTGCCGATCAGGGCTTCGCCTTTAACCTTGCCTTCGGCCACCTTGCTCAGCAGGTTATAGGAGGTGTAGAGCAGGGCGGCGATGGTGGTGATAAACATGAACCACATGGGGATGAGGGCGAAAGTGGCTTTCTTGCCCTGGGACAGGAGCCACAGGGAGGCTACCAGCAGGGCCAGGGAGGCCAGCAACTGGTTGGCGCCGCCGAAGAGGATCCACAGATATTGCCACCAGCCGGTCATGATCAGCAGCAGCACCAGGAACGCGGCCACAAAGGTGGCCACCGGGCCGTTACGCATTATGGGCAACTGATCGCCCACCAGTTCCACGGCTGCCACCTTCATGAAGCGGAGCACCAATTGCATGACGGTGATGGCCAGAATGATGATGATCACCGTGGCCATGGTCCGGCCGTAAGAGATGGGCAAGCCGATGACATGCAGCAGATTGGAGAGGCCGGTGGCGAAGACCGCGCCGGCTCCCCCGGACTTCATCAGCTGCTGGTACTGGGTATAAGGGATGGCCGCGCCCGCGGTCATTAAGGCCACCACTCCCAGAACCATTTCGGTGAACATGGAGCCGGCCAGCACCGGCTTGGCGTCGCACTCGGATTCCAACTGGCGGCAGGTGCCGGAGCTGGAGACCATGGCATGCCAGCCGGAGCAGGCCCCGCAGGCGATGGTGACAAAAAGGATGGGCCATAAGGGGCCGATGCCGATGGTAAATTGGTTATAAGCCGGCGCGCTCACCGGGGGCAGGCCCACGAAGATGCCGATGATGCCGCCAATCAGACCAAACATGACGATATAGAAGGCGACGTAATTAAGGGGCAGGCCGAAACGCCAGATGGGCAGCACCGCGCTGATATAGCAGAAGATGACCGCAAAGAGGCCCCAGGTTAATTTGCTTTTAGCCAGGGAGCCGATAATCACCGGGGCGGGGAACATGTCCCCCAGCTTGATGCCCACCAGGGCGATGGCGACGCAGACCACGGTCATGACGATAATGTTGACCCGCCAGCGATAAAGCATCTGGCCCGCCAGGGCTCCGGCCAGCCCCAGGATGAGCACGGCCAGGGGGCCGGAGGGCAGCTTGATCAAGGCCCCGGCGATAACGCCGCCGAAGGCCCCGGCCAGGAGCAGGAGATAAAAATAGACGAAGGAGAGCAGGATGGTGCGGGCCCGGGGGGAGATCAGCTTGTAGCTCAATCCGCCCAGAGAGAGACCGTCGGAGCGCATGGCCACCACGCCGGCGAGATAATCGTGCACCCAGCCGATGAACAGGACTCCCAGGAAGAGCCACAACAGGGCCGGGAGCCAGCCCCACTGGAGGGCGATAATGGCCCCCACCACCGGTCCGGCCCCGGCGATGCTCTTGAACTGGTAGCCGAAGAGGACATTTTTGGAAGTGGGCATGAAATCCACCCCATCCATGTACATCTTGGCCGGAGTCACCCGGTGGGGATCGCTCTCCACCACTTTCCGGTCCACGTAGCCGGCGTACCAGCGGTAGCCGCCGATGGCCACGGCCAGGGCTCCCAGGATTATGAATGCCGCATTCATGGCGCCGTCCTCCTCCTTTAGGCAAGAAAAATGGCCTTATTGCCAATCTCCCCAAAAAAGTCCGGAGAGTATGACCTTTGCCTGGTATCCATCTCTGGATTTAAGTAGTTTTTTACCGCAATGCAGCAGCCGGAAAGTTGGCTTGGCCTAAGCCCCCGGCGCACTCCTCTGGATGCGCCAATTTCTCAGGCTGTCCACGAAGTTAACCGGCCTCAGCCGTTCTCAAATTACCATACCAGCCGGAGAAAAGTAAATAGGAATGCTTTTGCCGGGAGAAGATTAACCAACTGAGACCATGACTAGGAAGCGGTGGTCGGGGAATCATGATGTTTGACTGGTAGATATTGGGGACTTAACATATTGATTGACCCCCAAATTATATTGGAGGACCCAATAAATGAAACAAAAAATCGGTTTTCTGGGCTTGGGCATCATGGGCGGGGCCATGGCCGCCAATATCCTTAAGGCCGGCTACCCCCTCATGATCTATAACCGCTCCCCGGAAAAGTGCGAGCCCCTGGCCCAACAAGGCGCCGGGGTGGCCTCCGACCCCAAACATCTGGCCCACACTGCCGAGATCATCATCGCCATGGTCACAGGTCCGGAAGCGCTGGATCATCTCCTTTGGGGGCCCCAGGGCGCGGCCGCAGCCTTTAATGAGAAAAAGGTGTTCATCAACATGAGCTCCGTCTCTCCCCGGTACACCCGGGAACTGGCGGCCAGACTGGCTGAAAACGGCGCGACCTTCATTGACGCGCCGGTCTCCGGCACCAAGAAACCCGCAGAAGAAGGGAGCCTGGTAATCCTGGCCGGAGGCAGGGAAGAAGCGGTCACCGGCTTGGAGCCCCTGTTCCTGACCATGGGGAAGAAAGTGATTTACTGTGGCGGGGTGGGCCAGGGTTCCATGATGAAGATGTTCATCAACCTGCTCCTGGGGATCATGATGGCGGGGTTTGCAGAATGCTTGAACTTCGGCCGGCTGGGGGGCCTGGATTTTGAGGCCATGCTGGAGACGGTCTCCTCCGGGGCCATGAACGCCCCCATGTTCCAGGTGAAGGCCGCCAATCTGCGGGATAAAAGCTATCCTGCCGCTTTTCCTTTCAAACATCTGACCAAGGACGCCAAGTTCGTGGTGGACACCGCCTATGAGACCGGCGCGCCGGTCGGCATGGGGCAGATGCTCTTACACCTTTACCAAATAGGCGTGGCCCAGGGCTGGGGGGACGAAGACATCTCCGCCGTCGCTAAAGTAATGGAGCATCTGAGCGGGAAGTGATTCCGGGGAGGGGGTTAAAAGGCTGCCAGGCCCTCGGATTCCACTTTGCCGAAAAAATGTTTAAATACTATTATTCAGTGGATGGCGATAACTAATCTTCAGTATTAATTTTAATTGACCTTTAATTAAGGAGACCCTATCATAGGCAATCGCCTGGAGGCTTTTATCATCCTTATTGAAAAAGGAGGAAATGGCCATGAAATTTATCCACCTTAGCGATCTTCATTTTCATAGTCGCGATGTTGATAACGTTGACGCACTGACAACCTTACAATACATCCAAGAGCATTATCCCCAACATAATCTCATTATCACCGGTGACATTGTGGATGACGGTCACGAGAAGCAATTCCAGCAGGCGTTTAAAGCTCTGGAACCTTTTATGGGGCGAATCTTCATCGCCCCCGGCAACCATGACTTTGGAGCAGTGGGAAATTTCTTTAGCCAGGAGAGGGCGGAACGGTTTGACGAGTTTCTATCCAAACCTCTGAAGCAGGGAGGGACCTTTACCGGGGACCAGACGCCGGTGGTCAATCTCCTCCGGGAAGGTGATAATTTGAAAGCCATGCTCATCGCCCTGGATACCAATTTGGAAACAGAGCACCCCTTTGATTTTGCCTGCGGTGAGGTGGGAGAGAGGCAGCTCGGTTTTTTGAAAACCGTTTTAAGGGACCCGTTTGCCAAAGATTATAAAAAGATCCTTTTCTTCCATCACCATCCGTTTATCCACAATGATCCTTTTATGGAACTGATTGATGCCCGCCAATTAATGCGCTCCATTTATAACTGGGTGGATGTGGTCCTTTTCGGCCATAAACACGTTATGGGCCGCTGGGAAAAAGTCAACGGCACTTCCTACATTCTGGCCTCTGACAACTCTCCCGGCAAAAAGATCGCCTGGGAAATCGTGGTCACTCCTGACCCGGTTAAACCTATTACTGTCAATGAACTGGCGATAAGTTAAGGAGAGGGAGTTAAGAAGGATCAGGTCTCGAAGGATCACCCATATTTACCGGTAATATAATCCTCCGTCCTTACGTCCTTGGGCCGGGTGAAGATTTGGCCTGTTTCTCCGAACTCCACCAGTTCCCCCAGGTACATGAAGCCGGTGTCGTCGGAGACCCGGGCCGCCTGCTGCATGTTGTGGGTGACGATGATGATGGTGTAGAGCTTTTTCAGCTCCCGCATCAATTCCTCCAGACGCAGGGTAGCCAGGGGGTCCAGGGCGGAGCAGGGTTCGTCCATCAACAAGATTTCCGGCTCCACCGCTAGGAGGCGGGCGATGCACAGGCGCTGCTGCTGCTCTTCGGTGAGGGCCAGGGCCGAGGCCTTCAGGCGGTCTTTCACCTCGTCCCAGAGTTGGACGGCGGCCAGGGAGTGTTCCATCAGGTTTTCCAATTCCCGGCGGGGGGGGCGGCCATGGAGGCGGGGGCCGTAAACCACGTTGTCATAAATGGATAAGGGAAAGGGGTTGGGGCGCTGGAAGACCATGCCCACTTTTTTGCGGAGTTGGATCAGGTCCGTACCGGGGGCGTAGATATTTTCACCGTCGATGATAACTTCCCCGGTGATCTGCACTCCTTCAATCAGGTCGTTCATGCGGTTCAAGACCCGCAAGAGGGTGGATTTGCCGCAGCCCGAGGGGCCGATGAGCGCGGTAATGGCCTGCTGCTGGAAAGCGCCGTTGACCTCTTTTAAGGCGTGGAAGCCGGTGTAGTAAAGATTGAGGCTCCGGAGGGTAATGATCCCCTCCAGGGGGCACTGTTGGTAATTATCCGAATCTGCCGGAGATATAGTCATCGGTTCGCTTATCTTGGGGCACGGTGAAGACTTTGGGAGTGTCTCCGATTTCAATGATCTGGCTCATGAGCAGAAAAGCCACCCGGTCCGTGGCCCGGGCGATCTGCTTGGTGTTGTTGCTCACCAAGATGATAGTATAATTCTTTTTCAGTTGGAACAAGGTCTCTTCGATTTTGGCCGTGGAAATGGGGTCCAGGCCGCTGGTGGGCTCATCCAGGAGCACCACCTCCGGCTCCATGGCCAGGGTGCGGGCCAGACAGAGGCGCTGCTGCTGGCCCCCGGAGAGGCGCAGAGCCGAATCATTAAGCCGGTCTTTGACCTCATCCCACAACTGCGCGGCTTTCAGGCTTTTCTCCACCATCTCTTCCAACTCCTGGTAGTCCTTTTTCCCGGCCAGCCGGGGGGCCAGGAGAAGATTTTCCCGGATGGAGCGGGGCAGAGGCACGGGTTTGCTGAGCACCAGGCCCACCCGGCGGCGGAGGTTCACCACATCGCAGTCCGGGGATAAAATATCCTCATCATCCAGCCAGATACGGCCCGTGAACCGGGCGCCGGGGATAAGGTCGCACATGCGGTTTAAGACGCTGAGCAACGTGCTCTTGCCGCTTTTGGCCGGCCCCATGAGGCCGAAGATTTCCCGGGGCCGGATCTCCAGGTTGATGTTATTCAGGGCCTGGAAATTGCCATAAAAAAAGGAGACTTCTTCCAGGCGGATTTTGTAGTCTTCCATGTTCATGGCGCTTTTTTTCTTTGGTAATGGAAAGTGCCAGGGTTCAAAAGCTGATAGCTGATAGCTGACCGCTTAAAGCTATTATCACGAAAACCGCCGCATCATCCGCTGCATCAAAGTGTAGGCCGCCAGGTTAATCAAGAGGATGGAGACCATGAGGATGGCCGCGGTGCCGTAAGCGTTGGGCATGGAGATGCCTTCCCGGGCCAGGATGTAAAAATGCACGGCCATGGTGCGGCCGGAGTCAAACAGAGAAGTGGGCATCCGCAGGGCTGACCCCGCGGTGAAGAGCAGCACCGCGGTCTCCCCCAGGGAGCGGCCCACGCTGAGCATGATGCCGGTGGTAATGCCCGGCAAGGCGCTGGGCAGCACAATGCGGGTGATGGTCTGCCACTGGCTCATACCCAGGGAACAACAGACCTGGCGGTATTCCTGGGGCACGGCCTTGATGGCTTCCTCCGAGGTGCGGATGATGATGGGCAGCACCATGATGGCCAGGGTCAGGCCCCCGGAGAGGATGGACCAGCCGAAGCCCAGTTTCAGGACAAAGAGGACAAAGCCGAAAAGCCCTAAGATGATGGAGGGCACGCCGGCCAGGCATTCGGCGCCGAAGCGGATGATGCGGGTGGCCCAACCCTCCCGGGTATATTCGGTGAGATAGATGGCGGTGCCCACCCCTAAAGGGGAGGCCAGGATGATGGCCAGGAGGGTGATATAGGCGGTGGAGACGATGGTGGAGAAAATGCCACCGTGACGGCCCATGTCCTGGGGGTCCTGGAGGAGGAAGCTGGAGGTCACCTGGGGCAGGCCCTTAATGGAAATGTTGACGATAATAAAGAGAAGGATCAGCAGAGTGAGGCCGGTGAAGGCCCACAGCAGGGTCTTGGCTATCGCTTGGGTAACCCGGGGATGGAGACGCCGGCTCACACCTACTTCCTCCGGGCGAGTAGGGTCGCGGAAAGGTTAAGAATCATAATAATTACAAACAGGACGATGCCGGTGGCGAATAGGGCCTCCCGGTGGCGGCCGGCGGCGTAACCCAACTCCAGGGCGATGTTACTGGTCAGGGTGCGCACCGGGTCCAGAATGGACGTGGGAATCTTCAAAGCGTTACCGGCCACCATGATCACCGCCATGGTCTCCCCCACGGCCCGGCCCATGCCCAGGATGACGGCGGTGATGATCCCGGAGGAAGCCGCGGGCAGCACCACCCTATGCACCGTTTGCCATTGGGTGGCCCCCAGGGCGATGGAGCCGTCCCGATAGACGTCCGGCACCGCGGTGAGGGCGTCGATGGAGATGCTGATGACCGTGGGCAGAATCATGATGCCCAGGATCACCGCCGCGGCCAGGAGGGATAACCCCGGGCCGCCCAAATAATTGCGGATCAGGGGCACCAGCCAGATAACCCCCAGAAAACCATAAACCACCGAAGGGATGCCGGCCAGCAGCTCCAGGGTGGGTTTGAGCAGACCCCGCAGACGCTCCGAACAAAATTCCGCCAGGACGATGGCGCAAGCCAATCCTAAGGGCACCCCCAGGACCATGGCCCCCAGGGTGACCAGAATCGAGGAGATGATCATGGCGGCGATGCCGAAGTGGCCCTTGGTAGGGGCCCAGTGGCTGGAGAAGATGAAGTCCTTGAGCCCCGTGTGGAAGATAAGGGGCAGTCCCTCCTCAAAAATGAAAATGGTGATGATCACCAGGGAGCTGATGGAGGATAAGGCCAGGAGAAAAAGCACCCGTTCCACGAATTTTCCCCGGTCCACTATTTTACCCCCACCAAACCTTCGGCCTCCAGCAGGCGCTGGCCCTGGGGGCTGAGGATGAAATCCACAAAGGCCCGGCACTGCCCGCTTGGAGTTTTCCGGCTCACCAGGAGAAAGCGGCGCACCAGTTTATATTTCTGAGTTTTAATGTTCTCCCTGGTGGGGAGAATGCCGTCGATGGCCACCGCTTTTACCCGGTTATCCACCAGGCCCGCGGAGATGTAACCCAGGGAGTAAGGGTCACCCGCGACAATTTCCCGCACTGCGCCGTTCGAGTCCTGGACCAGGGCACCGTGACTGACCTCGGTTTTACCCATCGCCAGGTGTTCAAAGGCCTCCCGGGTGCCGGAGCCCTCCTCCCGGGAGATGAGATCAATGGCATGGGGGGGCAACCCCAGGTCCCGCCAGTTGGTGATCCGCCCTTGAAAGATCCGGCGCAATTGTTTTAGGGTGAGGTTATTGAGGGGATTGCTGGGGTGGACGATGACCGCGATGCCGTCCCAGGCAATGGGAATTTCATGGAGGGCTTTTTCCGCCTGCACCAACTCCCGGGATGAAGCTCCCAGGTCTGCGGCCCCTTGCTGGGCGGCAAAGATGCCGGCGCTGGAGCCGCCCCCCTGGACGTCGATGCGCGTCCGGGAGTGCTGCTCCATGTAGACTTCGGCCAGTTTTTCCGCGAAGGGCTGCACCGAAGTGGAGCCGGCCACGCAAATGGCAGGGGAGGTGCTGTCGGTCTTCCCCCGGCACCCCCCCGGACCCAGGAACAGCAGCACAGATAAAAGAAGAATCCCGGCCCGGAGCAACTTGCCGGCGGGCCAAAATGAGCCTCGCAGGCCCGCCTCAAAGCCGGGCCTCTGGCGGCGCTTCAGGGCCGCGATAATCTTTGCAGGGAAACAGGACATGGTTGAATGAGGGTGCCGCCCAAACTGGAAAATGACAGAAGGGTCGTTGCTATTATTACAAAAAATAGAGAAACTTCAATCCAAAAGGCAAGAGATGCCGGAGAAGGGCCAATATTTATCCTTATTCCTAAATTGCTATGCTAAGAAATTCCAAGCATTTCGCAGATAAATGGAGATTAGATAATTAATCTCCTGCAGGACCTTGATAAACCGCTTCTTAACGCAGTATTTCTTGGCTATTGGCTTTTGGCCTGCCTGATGAAAGCTATATGAGGCATATTTTGGCTATTTACCATCCTTCCTCCCTATTTCAGGAGCACCGCCGTTTTCAGGACTTTGCCCGGGCCTTGATCCGCCTGCCGCAGCCGGGTGAGGGACCCCTTGATTATTTACTGCCGGAGGCCCGCTGGCAAGAGTTATGCTCCCAAATTGGGGAACGGGAGTCCTGGTTTATGGGGCTGTCCCAGGCCACGGGCGTCTATTTTTTCCCCTCCCGGGAATGGCTCCCCCGGCTGGCCAGATATCTTAAGCGCCTGGGCGTGAGGCGGCTGCTGGAGGCCGGGGCCGGCCGGGGGTATCTGACCGCCGCCTTGGGGCCTTTGGTGGCGGCCGCGGATATGGATTTTCTGGCCCTCGACCGGGGGGACGGCGAATTTATGGCCGGGCTACCGGTCTCCCCCCTGGTGCAGCCGGGGGATGTGTTCACCGCCATCCGGGAGTTTCAGCCCCAGGCGGTGCTTTATGCCTGGCCGCCGCCGGGGCAGTCCATTGCCCCTCTTTTCGAGGTCCCGTCACTGTGCTACCTCCTCTTAATTGGCGAGGAAGGCGGAGGCGCGGCCGGAGCCCAGGAGGATTGGGAGAGCCTGCCCCATAAAAATTCTCCATTTTTGCGCCATTTTTCCCGGGGCCGCACTGGACCGGAGAAGCACCGGGTGACTATCTTCTCTAGGGGAAAGAAACAGGCGGAAAGGAGAAATGGGTAATGGCGGATCATATTCCGGTTATCGTGGAAGACGAGTGCATCGCCTGCGGCGCGTGTGTGGAGATCTGCCCCGAGGTCTTCACCCTTAACGAATCCCTGGGATTTGCCCAGGTGATCAATCCCGGGGGCGCCTCGGCGGATAGAATCCAGGAAGCTATCGACGCCTGTCCGGTGCAGTGCATCCATTGGGCGGATGAGATGGAATAATTCCCTTGATCGCGGGCGCTGGGGGTAAGGCCGCACTGCCCCGGATTTTCCTCTAAAACGCTCCTCGGGGCGGTCTTCTTAGGGATGGAAAAATGAAGGCCCCGGGGCTCAAGAAAATTGTATGCAACTGACCCAAGAACTGGCGGAGGGAAAATTGTGAAAAAAGTCAGTCTTTTTGAAGAGGGCAAATTTGGCGACAAGGGGATGGCAAAACTTCTGGTCCATGATTCCCCTTATTTCAAAATCATCAATTTCAATTTCAAGCCGGGTCAGGAACTGCCGGTGCATGCCCACGACATCGAAGGCCAGTTGAGCTTAACGGTGCTGGAAGGGGAGGGGGAATTTTTGGGCAAAGACAACGCTTCTATACCCGGGAAGACAGGAGACATCTTGGTTTGTGACATCGCCGAACCCCACGGCTTCAGGGCCAAAACCAAGGTGCGGCTCCTGGTGGTTATAGCGCCTCCCATTTGAGGTGAAATAAATCTAATTTCGTCTGCGTTCAGAAAACGGGTGAAAATCCCAAAGCTGAAAGGTGGTTATGATGGCTCAAAGAGTACCAAAAATCGAGGTAGAAGAGTGCATCGCCTGTGGCAACTGCGAGGCGGTGTGCCCCGAAGTCTTCCGCCTCAATGAGAACTTGGGGCATTCCGAGGTCATAAATCCCCAGGGAGCCCCGGAGGAGAAGATTCAGGAGGCCATAGACCAGTGCCCGGTCCAGTGTATTCACTGGGAGGAGGAGGAAGATTGAGGTGCGGAGGGGTGCGGTTTCGACCTCCGGCTCAAGTAGCGGCGGTGGAGATGCCGTGATCGCAGGACCGGCGCCGGAAGGCGGCAAACGTGCCGGGGAGTCTTATTCCCCCTGGCTTTTACCGCTAAATATGGTAATTATATTTAGATAGTTAAAGAAACTTGAAAACGGAGCATACCTGGTATGACGGAAACCCGCAGGCTCTTCGGCACCGACGGAGTCCGGGGAGTGGCCAATATCTATCCCATGACCGGGGAGGTGGCCCTGCAACTGGGAAGGGCCCTGGCCTACGTTATCAAGACCAGCCCCGGGAAAGACAGCATCGTGGTGGGCAAAGACACCCGTCTTTCCGGATACTTGCTGGAATACGCCATCACTGCGGGTATCTGCTCCATGGGGGTGGATGTTTTCCTTTTGGGGCCGCTGCCTACTCCGGGTATCGCCTTCATCACCTCTTCCATGCGGGCCGACGCCGGGGTGGTCATTTCCGCGTCCCACAATCCCTACCAGGACAATGGCATCAAGTTTTTTTCCGGAGACGGCTTCAAACTTCCCGATGAGATTGAGGCCCACATCGAGAAGTTGATGACCGATCCGGGGGTGGAAGAGGCCCGGCCCACGGCCACCGACATCGGCCAGGCCTTCCGCATTGACGACGCCCGGGGCCGCTATATTTCTTTCTTGAAGAGCACCTTTCCCAAGGACCTGGACCTTGACGGCCTGAAGATCGTGGTGGATTGCGCCCACGGCGCCACCTATAAAGTGGCCCCGGAGGTCCTGGAAGAGTTGGGCGCGGACCTGATCACCGTGGGGGTGCGGCCCAACGGCAAGAATATCAATTACAAATGCGGCTCCACTTATCCGGAAGTGACCGCCAAGCTGGTGCAGCGCCACCGGGCCGATCTGGGCCTGGCTTTCGACGGGGACGGGGACCGGGTCATCATGGTGGACCATCAGGGGCAAGTGGTGGACGGCGACCATATTATGGCCATCTGCGCCCAGAATTTGCTTAGCCGGGGGAAACTGCGGCGCAAGACCGTGGTGGGCACGGTAATGTCCAACCTGGGCCTGGAAGTGGCCTTAAAAGACCTGGGCTGCCGCCTGCTGCGCACCACGGTGGGAGACCGCTACGTGGTGGAAGCCATGCTGCGGGGCGGCTATAATCTGGGGGGGGAACAGTCCGGGCATTTGGTCTTTCTGGACCACACCACCACCGGGGACGGCATCCTCACGGCATTGCAGCTACTGGCGGTGATGCTCCGGGAAAACCAACCCCTGGCGGAATTATCCCGGGTCATGCAGGACTTTCCCCAAATCCTCATTAACCTGCGGGTCAAGGAGAGGCGGGATTTGCAGACCTTGCCGGAAGCGCGTCAAGCCCTCCAGGCCGCGGAAAAACGCCTGGGGGCGCGGGGACGCTTGCTGGTGCGTTATTCCGGGACGGAGCCGCTGCTGCGCATTATGGTGGAAGGAGACAACGACCAAGAGATTCAGAGGGTGGGCCAGGACCTGGCCCAATCCCTGGAAAAGCTGTTGAGCTGAGGGAGCGAAGGTTCATGCTGCTGGTCATGGATGTGGGCAACACCAACACGGTTATCGGCGTCTACCAGGGAGAGACCTTACTGAGCGACTGGCGCATCCGCACGGAAAAAGAAGCCACCATTGATGAATTGGGCATCCTGCTGCGCAATCTCTTTCAGGCTCAGGATCTGGTCCTGGAGCCCGGCACCGATCTGATCATCTCCTGTGTGGTGCCCCCCATGGTCAATACCCTGGATGGTTTTTCCCAGCGTTACCTGAAGACCAAGCCTTTTTGGGTGGGGCCGGGCATCAAGACCGGCATGCCCATTCATTACGATAATCCCCGGGAAGTGGGCGCGGACCGTATCGTCAACGCGGTGGCCGCGTACGAGCAGGTCCAGGGCAGTGTCATCGTCGTGGATTTCGGCACCGCCACCACCTTTGACGTGGTTTCCCGCCAGGGGGAATATCTAGGAGGGGTCATTGCCCCGGGGGTGATGATCTCCTGTGAGGCCCTGTTTCTTAAGGCCTCGAAACTGCCCCGGGTGGAGATTTTTGTCAAACCCAAGAGCATCATTGCTAAAGATACCATCAGCAGCATGAACGCCGGCATTATTTACGGTTATGTGGGTCTGGTGGACGGCATTGTCAGCCGTATCCGGGAAAGCCTGCGGGACGGGCCCAAGGTCATCGCCACCGGCGGCCTGGCCTGCCTCATCGCCTCGGAAACCAGGAGCATCGACCGGGTGGACGATTACCTGACTCTGAAGGGCCTGAAGATCATCTACGAGAGAAACCGTCCCCGCCGGGAAGAGCGCGGCAAGGCGTAGCATTCGGGGCCGGCCGGCGGTCCTGGCGCCCGGGCGGGCTCAGGTTAGGGGCCGCGGTGATCGCCAGGTCAGGGAGGCAAGCATGAACTCCGAAGAGACGGGCATTGGCCGCCGCTACCTGGAGGAGACCCGCTACCGGCGGCGCAACCTGGGGGAGAAGAGCCTGGCCTATCCCCGGGCGCCGCTCTATAAAGAGTACCCCGAGGCCGCCCAGCGCCTCCGCCTGGCTGCCGAGGCCGGCCGGCCGCCGGCTGATCTCTGGCAGGCGGTGGCGGCGCGGCGCTCGCAGCGGGACTACGTGCATCGGCCCCTGAGCCAGGCGGAACTGGCGGCCCTGTTGTGGGCCACCCAGGGGATCACCGGCTCCATGGGCGGGTATCATTTCCGGGCCGCACCTTCGGCCGGGGCCCTGTACCCGGTGGAGACCTACCTGGCGGTGCAGCGGGTGGAGGGGGTGACGCCGGGCATCTGGCACCTGCACGTGCTGGATTTCGCGTTGGAATTGGTGGCCGCCGGCGATTTTCGCCCGGACCTGGTGGCCGCGGGCCTGTCCCAAAGCTTCCTGGGAGCGGCGGGAGCGGTGTTTATCTGGACCGGCGTGTTGAACCGGGCCCGGTGGAAATACCGGGAGCGGGCCGTGCGCTACCTGTTCCTGGACGCCGGCCATATCTGCCAGAACCTGATGTTGGCCGCCACGGCCCTCCATCTGGGGGTCTGTCCGGTGGGGGCCTTTTTCGACGGCGAAGTGGAGCGCCTGGTGGGGGTGGACAAGCAGGAGGAGGTGGCCCTGTACCTGGCGTCCGTGGGGCCGCTGGCTTAAGGAATCGTAAGAAGAAGGATTCATATCGCGTCGAGTTCCGCGGGTCATTTTTTTTTCGTCTGCCGATTTTTCAACCAGGGAGGATAACTATGAAGCGGTGGATAGTCGCAGTGCTGGTCACGGTGAGTCTGATGTTGGGCGCGGGGACCCATTTATTCGCCAGCGATGTGGCGGAAAAGGTGAAGGCCGCCAACTTGCGGGCGGCCCAGGATTATCTCCAGGAGGGGCTGCTGCAGGCGGGTGAAGGGCGGGACGCCCAGGCGGCGGAGGCCTTTCGCCGGGCGATCGGCATGAGACCGAACT
>ENA-OSEO01001442-OSEO01001442.1-sediment-metagenome-genome-assembly--contig:-NODE-1442-length-42937-cov-4.668525_pt1 | contig 42937 bp, 35 predicted proteins | sample MGYA00237883_ERZ534232 | MGnify/ENA metagenome assembly ERZ534232 | reverse complement strand
GCGCCTCCTCTTGGGCGAGCGGGGCGGCCTGCCTCCGGCCGGCTTTGACGGCGGCAACTCGCCCAGTCAGGCCGCCCGGCTGAAGGCGGCCGGAGGTAAGGCCATCCTGACCACCTCGGCCGGGACCCGGGCCGTGGGCCGCCTCGAGCGGGCCTGGGCGGTCCTGTTCGGCTCCTTCGCCAACGCCGCGGCCCTGGTCGAGGCCGTCCGCCAGGCCGGGCCTGTCAAAGTCCACCTCCTGCCCATGGGCTTTGAGGCCCGGGAGCCGGCCCTGGAGGACGATGAGGCGGCCCTCTATCTGAAGGCCGCCCTGGAGGGCCGGCGGCCCGACTTCGGCCCCATCCGGGCCAGGCTGCTGGGCTGCCCCGGGGCAGATCGGCTCAGGCGGCTGGGCCAGGCCGATGACCTGGAATTCTGCACCCGCCTGGACAGCCACAAGGAGGTGCCCCTGGTAGTCAGGGGGCAAATTCCCCGGGCGGTCAGATGGCCTGGCCCGGGATCGGGCTGAGCCGTGGACACTGCCCCGGTCAGGATCAAACCCGACCTGAAGCGGATCGAGCGGGACATCGAGGCCCTGGCCCGCATCCGCGACCCGGACCAGCCGGGCTTCACCCGGCTGGCCTTTTCCGAGGAGGACCGCCGGGCCAGGGAGCACCTGGCCGGGCTGATGACCGGTGAGGCCAGCCTCTCGGTCCGGATCGACGCCGCCGGCAACCTCATCGGTCTGAGGCCGGGCCTGGCGCCGGGGCCGAGCCTGATGGTCGGCTCCCACCTGGACACGGTCAGGGGCGGCGGCCGCTTCGACGGCGTGGCCGGGGTGGTGGCCGGCCTGGAGCTGGCCCGGTGCTTGGAGGAGGAGGCGGTCCGGACCCGCCACCCCTTGGAGGTGGTCGTCTTCCTGGCCGAGGAGCCCACGCCCTTCGGCCTCTCGGCCGTTGGCAGCAGGGCCCTGGCCGGACGGCTGCCGGCCGAGCTCCTGGGGTCACGCCCGGACGATCAAGGCCGGACCCTGGCTCAGGCCCTGAAAGAGATGGGCGGCGACCCGGCCCGACTGGAGGAGGCCAGGCGGCGGCCGGGCCAGATACTGGCCTTCCTTGAATTGCACGTCGAGCAGGGCCGTATTCTGTACGACCAGGGCCTGCCCTTAGGCCTGGTCAGCGGCCTGGTGGGCATCCTGCGCGGCCGGATCCAGGTCCGGGGCCGGGCCGATCACGCCGGGGCGACTCCCATGGTCGCCCGCAAAGACGCCCTGGCCGCAGCGGCCGAGGCCGTCCTGGCCCTGGAGGACATCTGCCGCCGGGAGGAGGGTCTGGTGGGTACGGTGGGCCGCCTGGAGATCCGGCCCAACTCGCCCAACGTCGTGCCCGGCGCGGCCAGTCTGGGACTCGAAATAAGAAGCCTCGACCGGGATCAGGCCGAGGCCGCGGCCGGCCGCTTCAAGGAGGCCCTGGCCCGGATCCAGGCCCAAAGGGGCCTGGAGATCGGCCTCGACCTGGCCCTCAGCTCTCCCCCGGTCAGCTTTGACCGGGGCCTGATCAACCTCATGGGCCGGGTCTGCCGGGACCTGGGCCTGGCCTGCCGGGAGATGCCCTCCGGGGCTGGCCACAACGCCGCCAACCTGGCCGGAGTTGCCCCGGCCGGGATGATCTTCATCCCCTCCCGGGAGGGCCGCAGCCACTGCCCCGAGGAGTGGAGCGAGTTCGAGCACCTCGGCCTGGGCCTGGAGGTCATGGCCGGGACCCTTCTCCGCCTCGACCGGGAAGGCGCTTGAGCCGGCCCTTCCTTGCAATCTGAAATCGTGCTAATAATAATTTAATAAGCGGGCCTCGACCCCGGACCGGACCCGGCCGGGGCCCCAGGCCGCCCGGGGACCGGGGCCCAGCCGGGCGGAGCAGGGGGAGCATGGAAAAGCGCCGGGTATTTCGGGACTGGGGCGTGCTGGTCATCGCCCCTGACTACACCCAGAAGCGCTTCGAGGAGTTCCTCCACCCGATGGGCTTCCGGCGGGTGGTCTCCACCGACCAGGACAAGCAGGCCCTGGGCCGGATCAAGCGGGACAAGCCCAACCTGGTCCTGACCGCCCGCAAGATAGACGTCTTCTCCGGGGTCCAGCTCCTGGTGGCCGCCCGCTCCGACCCCGAGACCCAGGAGGTCCCCTTTGTCATCGTCGGCCACAAGGAGGATCTGGCCCCCGGCGGCCTGGCCGAGAAGGTGGCCGGGGAGGGCATGGCCGTCCTGGTGCCGGAGCCTCTGGACCAGGAGAAGCTGAGCCAGGCCATCAGCGGCCTGGTCCAGGGCCTGATCGACTCCGACGAGGAGGATGCCCTGGCCCTGGTGGACGAGGCCGCGGCCAAGACCGAGGCCGAGGACTTCCAGGCCGCGGCCGAGCTCTACCGCCGGGCCCTGGACATCTACGACCGTCAGGCCGACACCTGGGCCGGCCTGGGCCTCTGCCTGACCAAGCTGGGGGAATACGCCGAGGCGGAGAAGGCCTATCTCCAGGCCCTGGAGAGGGACGGCCTGTCGCTCAAGGCCCACTTCGGCCTGGCCGAGGTCCACGAGCTCCAGGGCCACTACCCGCAGGCCATCGAGACGCTCAACCGGGCCCTGGAGGCGGCCGAGACGCTCAAGGCCCAGGGGTCCAGCCGGGCCAGGATCAACTTCTACGTCGGCGAGTTCGAGCTGAGGCTCAAGCGGCTCAAGGAGGCCGACAATTCTTTCACCGAGGCGGTCAGGCTCGATCCGGAGAACGTGGATCTGAAGTCGGACATTGGCGACGCTTACGCGGACAAGGGCTATTACGCCGAGTCGGAGAAGTACTACCAGGGCGCCCTTGAGCAGGAGCCGGACCGGGCCCACGCCCTCAACCGGCTGGGCATGGCCTATCGCCGGCAGGGCAAGTACGAACAGGCCCTGCGGCTCTACGAGCAGGCCAAGAAGTACCACCCCGACGACGAGAACCTGCTCTTCAACATCGCCCGGACCCTCCGCGAGGACGGCCAGGCGGAAAAGGCCATGGAGACCCTGGCCCAGGCCCTCCAGATGGCCCCGGACCACAAACAGGCCAAGGTTTTCCTGGCCGCCCTGGAGAGCCAGGATCAGGTCGAGGCCGAGCTGAGGGCTAAGAAGCTGGCCGAGGACGAGACGCGCGACCGGGGCACCTTCGGCCGCTTCGACCGGCCCGCGCCCAACCGGGAGGAGCCGGACCAGTGACGAACGGGCCAGGTTCCCGCCGCCCCTGAAGAGCCAGACCGGCCGCCTTTTCCGGAACACCCCCACCATCCGCTCAAGCCGAAGGCGAACCGGCAACGCCGCCGGACTTGACGGGTCCGTTTAATTATTTTAGTATATACGCAAAAGCTTATGAAGACCTCGGATACAGATCGAGACAAGGAGCTGGCCCGGGTCTTCGGCTGTCTGTCGGCCGAAGCCAGGCTCAGAATCCTCGGCCTCCTGAAGAACCGGGTCCTCTGCGTCGGCGCCCTGGCGGCCCGGCTGGGCCTGAGCCAGGGAGCCGTCTCGCAGCATTTGAGGATCCTGAGGGACGCCGGGCTGGTCGTCCCGGAGAAGCGGGGCTATTTCGTCCACTACCGCCTCAACCCCGAGACCCTGTCCCTGTGGCGCCAGGAGATCGACCGCCTGCTGGCCCCGGGCGGCCTGGAGCTGCCCTGCTTCGGTCAGGAGGGCGGGTAAGGAGGAGAAGATGTGCGATGACCATTGCCGCTGCCAGAGGCCGGAGGAGCTGAAGGGCAGGCCGGAGGAGTGCTCGCCCGAGCAGATCCGGCGCTGCCACGGCCAGGTCGAGGGACACCCCTGCCGGGGCGAGGCGGAGAGCGAGGCCGATGACTGAGCCTGAGGCGGCCATCAGGGTCGAGGGCCTGGTCAAGAGCTACGGCCGGGTCGAAGCCCTCCGGGGGGTCAGCTTCGGCGCGGCCAGAGGGGAGGTCTTGGCCTACCTGGGCCCCAACGGGGCCGGCAAGACCACGACCATCAACATCCTCTGCGGCCTGCTCCGGCCCGACGCCGGCCGGGTGAGCGTCTGCGGCCTGGACGTGGACCGCCAGGCCCTGGAGGTCAAGCGGCGGATCGGGGTCGTGCCCGAGGAGTCGAACCTCTACGGCGAGCTCTCCTGCGCCCGCAACCTGGAGTACCTGGGCGAGCTCTACGGCCTCTCCGGGCCTCGAAGAAAGCAGAAGGCGGCCGAGCTGCTGGCCGCCTTTAAGTTGGAGGAGAAGGCCGGGGCGCCCTTCCGGACCCTCTCCCGGGGCCTCAAGCGGCGCCTGATCCTGGCCGCGGCCCTGGTCAACTCGCCGGAGGTGGTCTTCCTGGACGAGCCGACCATCGGCCTGGACGTGCCCAGCGCCCGGGCCCTGCGCGACCTGATCCGCCGGCTCAAGCAGAGCGGGACAACCGTCTTCCTGACCACCCACAATCTGGCCGAGGCCGAGGAGCTTTCGGACAGGATGGCCATCATCATCCGGGGCCGGATCGTGGCCGCTGGCGCCGCCGACCAGGTCCGGCGGCGGGTGGAGAGGGCCAGGGTGGTCGAGGTCTCCTTTGTCCAGCCCATCGAGGCCGGCCCCATCCAGCGGGCCTGCCCGGCCGTGCTGGCCGCAATCCCGGCCGGGGAGGGCTTCAGGCTGGAGGTGGCCGACGCCCACCAGGCCCTGATGGAGTTGGCCGCCTTCGCCGACCGGGAGGGCCTCAGAATAGCCGACCTGGCCACCCCCAGGCCCAGCCTGGAGGAGGCCTTCCTGAGCATCCTGGAGGAGGAGCAGGGGCGATGAGCCAGCTCAGCCGGGCTTTCTTCATCTGTCGCAAGGACGTGGAGAGCTACTACTCCAAGCCGCCCCTGGTCACCTGGGGCCTGCTCTTCCCGGCCGTCCTGATCCTGGCCACCTTCCTCAAGGAGCCCGCCGCCTCCCTGAGATTGGCCCCGGGGATCATCGCCCTGACCCTTCTCTTCGGCTCGACCTCCATGGCCGCCATCGTCGTCACCTGGGAGAAGAGGTCCGGGACAATGAAGAGGCTGCTCCTGGCGCCGCTGACCCACCGGACCATCATCCTGGGCAAGGCCTTGAGCGCGACCGGCTACGGCCTGGCCACCTCCCTGGCCCTGACCCTGGGGCTGGCCGCGGTCCTGGGATTGCGGGTGGCCGACCCGGTCCTCTTCCTCCTGGCCCTGGCCGGGGGCGGGCTGACCTTCTCCCTGCTGGGGCTCCTGGCCTCGGTCATGGTCCGGGAGGTCTTCGAGGCCATGACCCTGATGAACTTCTTCCGCTTCCCCATCCTCTTCCTGAGCGGCGTCTTCATGCCCCTGGAGGAGTTTCCGGCCTGGCTCAAGCCGGTGGCCCTGGCCTCGCCCCTGACCCACCTGGTCGAGCTGCTCCGCCTGGCCAGCTCGGGCCAGGGCTGGTTTGCCTCGCCCCTGATCCCGGGGTTGGGTCTGGCTTGCTACCTGGTCCTGGCCTGGGCCCTGGCCGGGCCGGTCTTCAGGCGGGGGGCAAATCTGTAGGGTCGGCCATTGGTCAGGGCGTGAAGCTCAGAAGTTCTCCAGCCTGGCCCCCTCGGCCACGCTGCCGACCAGCCTCCGGTAGCGGGCCAGGACCCCGCTGACTTGTTTTTCCTTGATCTTCACGCTCTTCTTGCGCCGCTCGATCTCTGCCTCGTCTACCTTCAGCTCCAGGCGCCTCTGGGGGATGTCGATCTCGATCAGGTCGCCGTCCCGGACGTAGGCGATGAGCCCCCCGGCCGCGGCCTCGGGGGCGACGTGGCCGAGGCAGGGCCCCCTGGTCGCCCCGGAGAAGCGGCCGTCGGTGACCAGGGCCGTGCTCTGGCCCAGGCCCAGGCCCATCAGGGCGGCCGTGGCCCCTAACATCTCCCGCATGCCCGGGCCGCCCTTGGGGCCCTCGTAGCGGATTACGACCACGTCGCCGGGCTTGATCGCCCCGGCGTAGATGGCCTCCTCGGCCTCCTCCTCACCGTCGAAGACCCTGGCCGGGCCGGAGTGGACCAGCATGGCCGGGTCGACCCCGGTCTGCTTGACGCAGCAGCCCTCCGGGGCCAGGTTGCCCTTGAGCACGGCGTAGCTGCCCTGGGCGTGGACCGGGTCGTCCAGGGGCCTGATCACGTCCTGGTCCAGGACCTCGGCCGCCCGGGCCACCTGGCCGACGGTCTGGCCCAGGAGGTTCTTCTGGTCCAGGTGGAGGAGGGGCTCGAGCCGCTTGAGCACGGCCGGGACCCCGCCGGCCCGGTCCAGGTCGAGGAGGGTGTAGGGGCCGGAGGGCTTGATGCTGGTCAGGTGGGGGGTCTGCCGGCTGATCCGGTCGAAGTCGTCCGGCCCCAGCCTCAGGCCCAGCTCGCCGGCGATGGCCGGCAGGTGGAGCAGGGCGTTGGTCGAGCCGCCCACCGCGGCGCAGACGGCCACGGCGTTCTCCAGGGACTTGAGGCTGACGATGTCCCTGGGCTTGAGGCCGGTCTCGATGAGCCGGACCGCCTCCCGGCCGCTCCGCCGGGCCAGCCGCTTCTTGGCCGCGTCCACGGCGTGGGCCGTGGCGCAGCCGGGCAGGGTCAGGCCCAGGACCTCGGCCACCACGGCCATGGTGTTGGCCGTGCCCATCATGGCGCAGGAGCCCGGTCCGGGGCAGACGCAGGCCTCCAGCTCCCGGATCTCCTGGTCGGTGTACTCGCCGCGGACCCAGCGGCCCACCGCCTCGCGCATGTCCGGGATGGCCACGTTCCGGCCGCGAAAGCTGCCGGGCATCATCGGCCCGCCGGTGAGCATGATCGAGGGCAGGTTCAGCCGGGCCATGGCCATGAGCATGGCCGGCTCGATCTTGTCGCAGGAGGAGACCAGGACCAGGCCGTCCAGCTGCTGAGCCTCGACGACCAGCTCGATGGAGTCGGCGATCAGGTCCCGGCTGGGCAGGACGTAGCGCAGGCCGATGTGGCCCTGGGTGATGCCGTCGCAGATGGCGATGGTGTTGAACTCGAAGGGGACGCCGCCGGCCTGGCTGACGCCCTTCTTGACCTCCTCGGCCAGGCCGCGCAGGTGGACGTGGCCCGGGTGCATCTCGTTGAAGGAGTTGACCACGCCGACAAAGGGCCTGACCAGGTCCTCGTCCAGGAGTCCCAGGGACCTGAGGTGGGCCCGCTGGCCGGCCCTGGCCGGGCCCTGAACCACGATGCGGCTGCGGTACTTCTTGTCCAGGGGCAGGTAATCCATGCGCCTCTCCCCGGCCCGGCCGGGCCGTCTAGTCCAGGGGCAGCAGCCGGCCCGAAGCGTCGAACTCCAGCCGCCGGGGCTCATCCTCGACCGTCAGCCCCTCCTTGGCCCTGAGCTCGGGCAGGAGGGCGGCCGTGGCCCAGAAGGTCTCCAGGTGGAGGGTGCTGCGGATGCGAACCAGCCTGACCCCGGCCGGGTCAGGACAGTTGTCCACGGCCGTCTCCACCGCGGCCCGGTCATCCTCCAGGGCGACGGGCAGCTTGACGCTGCGGAGGACCTTGGAGGTCAGGGCGTTCATGTAGGTCGCCTTGAGGTCGACCTGGGCCATCATCCGGCGGGTGGTCAGCTCGGCCATGGCGATGCCGGTGGCGTTGCCGTGGGACTCCGGGCTCAGGTCCAGGACGATGATGGTCCGGTAGTCCGGCTCCCGGGGGCCGCCCTCGCGCCGCCAGAAGCCGACCACGTTGGGGTCTATGCCGGCCCCGGAGATGTTCTTGCCCATCTGGTCAATGACCAGGATGTCCAGATCGTCCAAGGGGATCCGGGGCAGGAGGGTCCAGGCTAATTTGAGCATGTCCCGGTCCTGGGCCACGAACTCCTCGGGCCGAGCCAGCCTGAGGGTCTCGATGCCGCCCAGGGGGTTCTCCACCGTGGCCAGGCCGCAGAGGACCGGGACCTTCTCCAGGATCAGCCGGGCGGCCGGGACGATGGTCTGGCCCAGGGAGAACTTGTGCATGTTCGAGGCGCCCTTCTGCCGGCCGCAGCCCACGGCCATGATCTTGCACAGGCCGGACTCGACCTCTCCCCGGAAGGCGGTGTGGGGCTTGACCCGGTTGATGACCGCGAAGTGGTCGGCCTCCAGGGCGTCCCGGGCGAAGAAGACCTCGGCCCCGTTGCCCAGGCGGCCCAGGGAGACCACGTCCATGGTCGCCCTTATGGGCACGCCCATGGTCGCCTCGCTGATGCCTAGGCCGGCCAGGACCTCGGCCTGGCCCTCGCCCGTGGCCGCGCCGTGGGAGCCCATGGCCGGGATGATGTAGGGCTTGAGCCCCAGGGCCTTGAGGCAGTCGATGGTCGTGGCCACCAGGGTGGTCAGGTGGTGCAGCCCCCTGGAGCCCACGGCCAGGGCCACGCTCTGGCCGGGCTTGACCTTGTCGCCCGGGTCGAAGCCGGCGAACTGGGCCCGGACCGCCCCGGCCACGTCCTCGATGGACTTGGCCTGGAAGTGCTGCCTGACGCGGTAAACGGCTGGCAGGGTCATCTGGCTCTCTCCTCCCTGGCTCTTACATTAAGGCCTGGCCGCCTGGCAGGCAAATTTAGAGCAAGGGCGCTCAAAACTCAAGGCCGCCTGGATCGGCGCATGGCCCGGACCTGGGAGACGATGGTCAGGATGAGGAAGACGAAGAGAATCAGGCCGATGGGCCGCTTGAACATGGAGGCGATGTCGGCCGAGTAGGTCAGCAGGGCCCGCCGCAGCGAGGTGTCGGCGAAGCCGCCCACCAGAATGCCCAGGACCATGGGGGCCAGGGGAAAGTTCCTCTGGCGCAGCAGAAAGCCGAAGACCCCGAAGCCGAGCATGCAGTAGACGTCGAAACGGGTGAAGCCGGCCGCCCAGGCCCCCAGGACGCCCAGGGCGGCTGCGATGGGCAGGAGGATCTCCCGGGGGCTGGAGAGGATGCGGATGAACGAGGGCGAGATCAGGATCGCCCCGGCCCGGGTGAAGATGGCCGACAGCCAGAAGAGGAGCACGATCTCGGCCACGAAGCCCGGCCGCTCGAGCATCAGCATCGGCCCGGGCCTGATGCGGTACATGAACATGGCCGCGATCAGGAGGGCCGTGGGGCCGCTGCCCGGGATGCCGAAGACCAGGGAGGGGATCAGGGCCCCGCCCGAGGTGGCGCTGTTGGCCGCCTCGGCGGCGATGACGCCCTCGACCTCGCCCTGGCCGAAGCGCTCCTTGCGCTTGGAGGTGCGCCGGGCCAGGTCGTAGCCGACCCAGCAGGCGGCCGACTCGCCCACCCCGGGCACGATGCCGATGCCCACGGCCACCAGGACCGAGCGGAGGATGGTGACGATGTGCCGGCCCATCAGCCGCGGGTTCAAGGTCACCCAGCCGCCCTGGCCGAGGATCTGGTAGGGCTCCTTCTGCCGGAGCACGCTGAAGACCTCGGCCAGGCCGAAAAGCCCGATCAGGGCCGGCACAAAGGCGAAGCCCCGCTGGAGCTCCAGAGTGTAGCCGAAGCGGGGGTAGGCCCAGATGTCCTCCATGCCGACCATGGCGATGACCAGGCCGATCAGGGCCGAGATCCAGCCCTTGAGGGGGTTCTTACCCGAGAGGCCGCCGGCCAGGGTGATCCCGACCATGGCCACCAGGAAGATCTCCCAGTCGCCCAGCTTGAGGGCAATGAGGGCGATGAAGGGCAGGAGGAGGAGGGTGGTCAGCTCGCCCAGCAATTCGCCGACAAAGGAGGCGCTGAACGAGGCCTCGATGGCCTCCTTTACCCGGCCCAGTTTGGCCATGGGAAAGCCGTCGACGCAGGTGGCCGCCGCGGCCGGGGTGCCCGGGATGTTGACCATGATCGCCGTCACCCCGCCGGCGGCCATGGCCCCGACGTAGATGGCGATGAGGAGGCCCAGGCCGATGTCGGTCGGGACCCGGAAGGCGAAGCCGATGAGGAGGGACATGGCCATGACGGCCGAGATGCCCGGCAGCATGCCCACGATCATGCCCACGATGCCCCCCAGGGCCAAAGTGGCCATGAGCAGGGGGTTGCTCATGACTTGGAGGGCGACCGTGGGCAGCAGCCTCCACTCTTGGGCGACGAGGGACCAGTCCATGGGCCTTCCCCCGGGATCAGGGCACGGGCATCTCAAAGAGTCCGGGCAAGAGATAGGCCACCAGGAAGGTGGCCAGAGCGGTGTAGAAGCCGATCTTGAAGGGGCCGCCGATCTTCAGGTAGATGAAGATGAGAAGGTGAAAGACCAGGGTGGCCGCCAGGAAGGGAACCCGGCCCAGCAGGCCGACGACGTAGAGGGACATCAGGCCGACCACGACCAGGAACCTCCGGCTCTCGTCGTCGGCGACAACCTGGCCGAGCCACTGGCCCAGGTGGCGGTGTCCGCCTCGGCGAAGAGCGCGCAGGTCGATGACCAGGCTGAGCAGGAGCAGGACCGTGCCGGTGAAGAGGGGGACGAAGCCCGGACTCATGACCAGCCCCAGGTGCCCCCGCCGGGGCATGCGCGCGGATTCCTCGATCACGAACAGGGCGAAGGCGGTGATGAAGAGCCCCAGGAGGAGCTCGGCCGCGGCCTCGCGGCCGGCCGGATCGTCTCTGGATTCAGGCGGCATTTTTCGCCCCGGAGTTGGGGCGCCGCCGGCAGGGCCGGCGGCGCCTTCTTAAGAACCAGCTCTCACTTCAGGCCCTTGAAGATCTCTTCGACCGCATCGGGCCAGGGCTTGACGTTCTTGGCCCGATCGTGGGGCGGCCAGGACCAGTCCTTGAGCTTGGGCACCCCGAACTTGGCCGGGTCGTTCTTGGCGATGCCCAGCTCGGCCAGGGACCAGCCCCGGGCCGACTCGATCCTGGACATGTGCTCGTCCGAGGCCCGGCCGAGCAGGGGAGCCCAGACCCCGGCCCGCTCCTTGACGGCGATCTTCTTGAAGCCGTCCTGCTGGACGGCGAAGGTGAAGGCCTCGGCGATCTTGGTAACGATGTCCGGCGGCGTGTCGCGCCGGATGTAGAGGCCGAAATAGGGGTTGATGGCCGAGAAGGGGACCAGGTCGGGGTAGTCGGCCTTGATCGAGGGGAACTTGACCCCTTCGAACTCGAAGTCCCGGTCGTAGAGGTTGGCGATGGGGCGGATGCGGCCGGCCACGGCCCAGTCGCTCAGGTCGCCCAGGGTCACCGAGACGAAGTTAACGTCCCCGGAGAGGAGGTAGCGCCCGGCCTCCCGGCCGCCCTTGTAAGGCACGGGCTGGACCTTGTCGGTCACCCCGGCCGCGCTCATGATCAGCCCGCCAAAGATGGCCCCGTTGCTGCCCGCCCCGGGCGAGCCGAACTTGAACTTGCCCTTGGGGCTGGCCTTGATGTCGGCGATGAACTCCTCCATGTTCTTCCAGGGCGCGTCCGCCTTGACGTAGATCGTCGTCGGGAAGACGACCGAGAGGAAGGCGTAGAAATCGTTCCAGGAGACCTTGGCGTGCCCCAGGATCGGCCAGGTGCCGTGCACGGCCGCGCCGCCGAACCAGAGGTAGCCGTCGGCCGGGGCCTCGGCCACCTGAGTGGCGCCGATGCCGCCCAGGGCCCCGGTGACGTTGGTCACCAGGATCTTCTGGCCGAGCTTCTTCTCCATCTCCAGGCAGGCCGCCCGGGTGGTCACGTCCGAGGACCCGCCGGCGGACCAGCCGACGTAAACTGATATCGGTTTATCCGGCCAGGCCTGGACCGGAGGGGCCGAAACGGCCAGCCCCAGGGCCAAGGCCAGCAGCAGGCCCAGGGCTAAAAGCCAACGCATGGTCTGCATCTTACGCTCCTTCCTTGGGTGAGTGCCTCGAGCACCACGCTGGGAGGCTGGGGTTGCGCTCCTCAACGTCCCTGGAGTTACTTTGTCAAGTGAGGTGGTCCTGGTTCGGTCTTGAGGCCCTTTCCTAGCTCAGGAAGACATCACCCCCCTTCCCGAGAGCCGCCTTCCCACGGCCCGAGCAACGGCCCATCGGGCCGCCCTCGTTGGAGGTGAACTGAGCACTTGCCTGACGCTGTCTCGATCCCGGCCCCGGGTTTGGCAGGCGGTGTCGGCAAACGGAGCAGCCGCCCCGCGACGCCGCTCTCCCGGCCGGGAATCCGACCGCCTGCTTCCCAAAAGACCCCCGTGTCCTCAATACTAAGGCAGCCCCGGCTCTATTTGTCAACAATTTTGTCCACAACGTCTTTTGAGCTTGACCAGGCCGTTTTTTTGAGGATAGGCTAAATGCGGGTTAGGGGATTCTCATTTTTCGTCATCAGACTTACTTACTCACTGAGAAGGGAGGGACTCAGATGTCTAAGGTCACTCGGAGGAAGTTTGTCAAGGGAATGGTCGTCGGCGGGGCGGTCGCCGCCGGCGCCATGGCCGTCCCCGGGCCCTTGCGCAAGGCCTACGCCCAGAAGCCCAAGCTCAGCATCGGCTTGTGGAATCACTGGGTTCCTGGGGCCACGGACGTCCACAAGCAGCTCTGCGCCGAATGGGGCGCGGCCAACAACGTAGAGGTCTCGGTTGACCTGATCGGCCCCCAGTGCCGGGACATCAGGACCATTGCCTCGGCCGAGGCCAGGGCCGGCACGGGCCACGACGTCATGGCCGTCTGCACCTTCGACGCCTGGTCCTTCAAGAACCATCTGGAGCCTCTAAACGACGTGGCCGAGTACCTGGAGAAGAAGTACGGCAAGTTCGACGACGTGGGGACCTATCTCTCCTTCTCCGACAAGGACGGCGTCTGGATCACCATTCCGGCCCCGACCGGCTCCCACAGCTACCCCATGGTCAGCCGGATCGACCTCTACAAGGAGCACGCCGGCGTCGACCTGGTCGAGCTTTTCCCGGCCGACGCGGCCAAGCGCGACAAGGCCAAGATAGACAAGTTCGACTACGCCAACTTCCTGGAGGCGGCCAAGAAGCTCCACAAGGCCGGCTTCCCCTTCGGCAACCCCATCAGCGAGACCAGCGACGCCAATGACTGGCTCTGCCCGCTCCTGCTCTCCTTCGGCTCAGAGCCGATGAAGAGGGACGGGACCATCACCATCGAGTCAGAGGCCACCCTGGCCGGTCTGGAGTACCTCAAGGAACTGACCCAGTACATGCCCAAGGAGATCTACGGCTGGGACGACGCCTCCAACAACCGCTGGATCATCTCGGGCAAGGGCTCGACCGTTCAGAACCCGCCCAGCGCCTGGACCGTGGCCAAGCGGACCCAACCCGACACGGCCAAGCTGCTCTGGCACCACGACACGCCCAGGGGGCCGGCCGGCCGCTTCCGGGGCGCCCTGTTCTACAACTTCTGCGTCTGGAAGTGGGCCAAGGAGAAGAAGGCGGCCAAGGACCTGATCGCCTGGCTGCTGGAGAAGGACCAGCAGTGGAAGATCCTGGCCGCGGCCCAGGGCTACGACATGCCCCAGCTCAAGCCGATGTACGCCCATCCGGTCTGGCAGGAGGAGGGTCCGCCCAAGGGGACGGTCTACAACTACATCCCCAGGGGCGACGAGAAGCTGATCGTCGGCGGCTACCCGGCCCATCCGGAGCAGGGCGTCCAGATCTACAGCAAGCACATCATTCCGGTCATGGTGGCCAAGGCGACCACCGGCGAGATGTCGCCCAAGGAGGCGATGAAGTGGTGCGCCAAGGAGCTGGAGATGGTCACCGGCTGACCGGACTTGCCTGAGGCTGGGGGAGGAGGGTCCGCCTCCTCCCCGATTCTACACCGGAGATTCCATGATCACGATTGCCTCCCTGGTGAACGGGCGACCCTCCCGCGGCTTTTTGAGCCGGCTGCGGTCCAGGCGCTACGCCGCCTACTGGATGGTCCTGCCCCTGTTCGCCCTCATCGTCGGCTTGATCGTCTATCCCTTTGTCTACTCGATCTACCTCAGCCTGGAGAACAAGGCCGAGACCAAGTTCGTGGGCCTCAAGAACTACGCCATGCTCTTGAGGCACGGCACCTTCTGGCTGGTGGTGGGCAATTCCTTTCGCTTCACTCTCATCGCCGTCTTTTTCAAGGCCACCCTGGGCCTGATCCTGGCCATGATCCTCAACAACCTGCCCTTTCGCGGCCAGCGGATCTGGCGGGGGGTGTCGCTGATTCCCTGGGTCATGCCCCTGGCCCTGAGTTCCATGGGCTGGTGGTGGGTCTTCGAGCCGACCCACAGCGCCATCAACTGGCTGCTGGTCCAGTTCGGGGGCGCGGCCAAACCCTGGCTGAGCGATCCCTTCTGGGCCAGGGTCTCGACCATCGTCACCAACATCTGGTACGGGACGCCCTTCTTCATGATCATGTACCTGGCCGGGCTGAAGTCCATCCCCCAGAGCCTCTACGAGGCGGCCCAGATCGACGGGGCCAAGGCCCTCCAGCGCTTCCGCTACGTGACCCTGCCCATGCTGAGCAAGCTCATCGCCATCACGGTCATGTTTTCGACCATCGTCACCTTCGCCAACTTCGATATCGTCCGGGTCCTGACCCGGGGCGGGCCGCGCTACACCACTCACCTGTTCGGGACCTACGCCTTCAACGTGGGCATCGAGGCCGGCCATCTGCCCCGCGGCTCGGCCGTGGCCCTGTTCATGTTCCCGATCCTGGGCCTGGCCGCCTTCTTCATCCTGCGCAATATCGCTCGAGGTGAGGAATGACTGGCTCCCTGGCCGCGCGCCAGAAGAGGAAGGTCCGCCTCTCATACCTGGCCCTGGTCCCTTTCCTGGTCTTCTTCCTCTTCCCGCTCTACTGGATGCTGATCACCTCCTTCAAGACCGACCACGAGATCACCAGCCTCAAGGGCATCCCCCTGTTAATCCAGTCGGCGCCGACCCTGGCCCACTACAAGATGATCCTCTTCAAGACCGAGTTCGTGACCTGGTTCTGGAATTCCCTACTCATCGCCGTCGTGGTCACGGTCCTGACCATGGCCATCGCCATACTGGCCGCCTACGCCATTTCCCGGCTCACCTTCCTGGGCTCCCGCTACTTCGGGGTGGGGGTCTTCTGCACCTACCTGGTCCCGCCGGCCCTCCTGTTCATTCCCTTCTACAAGGTCGTGGGCATCCTGGGCCTGCTCAACACCAAGTGGTGTCTCCTCTTTCTCTACCCGACCCTGACCGTTCCCTTCTGCACCTGGATCCTGATCGGCTACTTCGCGGCCATACCCAGGGCCCTGGACGAGGCCGCCTTCGTGGACGGGGCGACCTACATCCAGATGCTGACCAAGGTCTTCCTGCCCGTGGCCTCCCCGGGCCTTATCGCGGCGACCATGTTCGCCTTCACCGTCTCCTGGGCCCAGTTCCTCTACCCCCTGGCCTACATCTACAAGACCAGCGAGATGATGCTGACCAACGGCATTTACACCACCCTGATCAGAGGGGACGTCTACTTCTGGGGTGAGCTGATGGGCGGGGCCCTGCTGGCCTCGGTGCCAGTGGTGATCCTTTTCGCGTTCTTGATGGACTATTACGTCGCCGGGCTGACCCGGGGGACGATCAGATAGGCGGGTCAAAGAGCCGAATCGTCTGAGGAGGAGGGCCGAGTGGCTAAGGTGACGCTGCAGAACGTGAGCAAGAACTTCGGCCAGGTCAAGGCCGTCTGCAACTTCAGCCTGGAGGTGGAAGACAGGGAGTTCCTGGTCCTCTTAGGCCCCTCCGGGTGCGGCAAGTCAACGACCCTCCGCATGATCGCCGGCCTGGAGGAGCTGACCGAGGGCGACATCTTCATCGGTAATGAGCTGGTCAATGACCTGCCCCCCCGGGACCGCAAGATCGCCATGGTCTTTCAGGACTACGCTCTCTACCCCCACATGACCGTCTATCAGAACATGGCCTTCGGGCTCAAGCTGGCCAAGCACCCCAAGTTTGAGATCGATAAGAGGGTCAGGGAGGCGGCCGACATTCTGGGCATCCATGAACTCCTGGCCCGCAAGCCCAGGGAGCTCTCCGGTGGCCAGCGCCAGCGGGTCGCGGTCGGCCGGGCCATCGTCCGCAAGCCGTCGGTCTTTCTCTTTGACGAACCCCTGAGCAACCTGGACGCCAAACTTAGGGGCCAGATGCGGGTCGAGCTGTCCAAGCTCCACCACACCCTCAGGACGACCATCGTCTACGTCACCCACGACCAGGTCGAGGCCATGACCATGGGCACCAAGATCGTGGTCATGAAGGACGGGCTGATCCAGCAGGTCGGCGAGCCCATGGAGATATACCGCTATCCGGTCAACAAGTTCGTGGGCGGCTTCATCGGCAGCCCGGGCATGAACTTCGTCCCGGCCAGGATCGCGGCCGAGGAATCAGGGCTGGTCATTGACGCGGCCAGCTTCAAGCTGCCCATCCCCCCGGACAAGGACGCCTTCCTGGCCGACAAGACCGGCCAGGACCTCATCCTGGGCATCCGGCCGGAGCACATCGAGGACAGGGCCTTTGCCGAGAAGGGCGTCTTCAGCGGGGTCATCACCGCCACGGTCGAGGTGGTCGAGACCATGGGGGCCGAGGTCCAGCTCGATGTGACCACCGGCGAGCACACCCTGGTCGCCCGGGTCGATCCCCGGACCAGGGCCAAGCGTCACGAGCCCATCGAGCTGGCCGTGGAAATGGACAAGATCCACATCTTCGAGACCGAGCCCCCCAGCAGCCGGATCAAGACCGAGTAAGCCGGGCCGAGTTTCCGCGGCCGGGCCTCGGCCCTCACCAGATGGTCGAACCCCCATCAACCAGCAATGTTTGGCCGGTGACGTAGTCGGAGGCGGCTGAAGCCAGGAACACGGCCGCCCCGGCGTAGTCCGCGGGGTCGCCCATCCGGCCCATGGGGATGGAGTCGATCCTCTCCTGGAGGTCCCGGGGGTGCGCCTCGAAGAAATTCTTGTTCAGCTCGGTGACGGTCGGTCCGGGCCCGATGGCGTTGACGTTGATGTTGTCCCTGGCCCACTCCAGGGCCAGGGCCCGGGTCAGGTGGGAGACCCCGGCCTTGGAGATGGCGTAGATCGACCGGCCGGCCATGGCCACTTCGGAGACGTTGGAGGAGACATTGATTATCTTGCCCTTCTTCCGCTTGAGCATCTCCCGGCCGACCAGCTGGCAGCAGAAGAAGAGGCCCTTCAGGTTGGTGTCAAAAATGTGGTCCCACTCCTCCGCGGTGTAGTCCTGGGCCGGCTTCCTCAGGATGACCCCGGCGTTGTTGACCAGGATGTCGATGGCCCCGTAGTCCTGGAGAACCCTGGCCACCAGGGTGGCCACCGAGGCGCGGTCCCTGACGTCGGTGGGCACGGCCACCACCTTGAGGTTCTCGCCCTGGAGAGCTTCGGCCGCCTGGCGGCCTTCCTTGGCCCGGCGGTTGGCGATGACCACGCTGGCTCCGGCCGAGGCCAGACCCCGGGCGATGGCCAGGCCGATACTCTGGTTTCCGCCGGTGACGATGGCTGTTTTTCCAGTCAAATCAAAAAGGTTCATGCATTCCTCCCCCTAGGCTTGACCCGGTCAAGCAAGCGTCATCGACCCCAATCCGCTCCCCGATCCGCTCAGAGGTAGTCGCTCCGCTGGACCAGGCCCTTGAGCGGCCGTCCGTCCAGGAAGCGGGCCGCGTTGGCCGCGGCTTCGGCCGCGGCCTGCTGGAGCATGCCCGGGACGTGGTCGGCGTTGTGGGGCGAGCCCAGGAAGTTGTCCAGCTCGAAGAAGGGGAACTCCAGCCGGAACTCGCCGTGGCTGCCGGGCTCGACCCACCAGACGTCGATCCCGGCCTGGAAGCTGGGCTGGGCCTGGAGGCGCTCGTAGAGGGCCCTCTGCTGGACTATCGGCCCCCGGGCCACGTTGATGAGGATGGCCTCGTCCTTCATCCAGGTAAGCTCCCGGGCCCCGATCAGGCCCCTGGTCCGATTGGTCAGGGGGATGGAGAGGAGGACCACGTCAGAGGCGCGGAGGACCCGCTCCAGGTCGGCCAGGGTGCCGATGAAGTCCACCTCTTCCTCAGTCCGGCCGCTGGTATTGAGGGCCAGGATTCTCATCCCCAGGGGCCTCAGGAGCCGGGCCGCGGCCCGCCCGATGCCGCCGAAGCCGACTATGCCGCAGGTCCCGCCCCGGAGCCGCTTGCTCTCGGGAGGCCGGCCGAAGTCTCCCCGGGCCAGGTCGAGGTGGTTCTTCATCAGATCCTTGCCCAGGGCCAGGATCAGGCCCAGGGCGTGCTCGGCGATGGGGTCGGCCCAGGCCCCGGCATTGGCGCAGACCATGGCCCCCGGCGGCAGCTGGGCAAAAGGGAGGTGCTCGACCCCGGCCGTGACCGACTGGAGCAGGGCCAGGTTTTTAAGGAGGGGCAGTTCCTCGGGCCTGACCTCCCGGCCGAAGAGGTAGCTGAGCAGGACCTCGGCCGCCCGGAAGGCCTGAGCGCGGCCGTTGGCCGGGATCTCCTCCAGGAAGACCGGGTCGGCCGTTCGGCCCAGCCCGGCCGTGACGACCTCCCTGAGCTGACCGTCGGCCGGAAAGGTGACCAGGACGTTTCTCTTCACCGGGGAGCCTCCAGGTTGGGGGGCGATTTGGCCGGCTTGGCCGGTTGAAACCTTACCACTGGCCGGCCGGCCGGGGCAAGGGCGTCTGGCCGGCCGGGCTGGTTGCCTCCTCGGGCGAGCCTCGCTGATGGCCTCCAGGAACTCGGCCCCTCATCACGGACGCGGCCGGAGAGGGAGCCCTGGTCCGAACCAGGCCCTGTTCTGGTACAATGTCCCAAGCCGGACTTGGGGAAACCGGACGGAGTCGCCGTGTTTTTCAAGCGCCTGGGCGACCTGGTCATTGTCGTTCACTTCCTCTGGATCGTCTTTATTCTGATCGGGCTGCTGCTGGTGATCAGGCGGCCCAGACTGGCCTGGCTCCACCTGGCCAGCCTGGGCCTGGCCCTGGTCCTCAACCTGGGCGGCTGGTACTGCCCCCTGACCTACCTGGAGAACTGGCTGCGGAGCCTCCACGACCCGAACCTGACCTATTCGGGCTCGTTCGTCATTCACTGGCTGGAGAAGATCGTCTACCCGGCCCTGGCAGAGAGGCAGCTCAGGCTGGGGGCCCTGGCCTGGGTGGGTTTGAACGCGGTCGGGTACGGGCTCCTGTTCAGGAAGAGGAGGCGAAGAGCCTGAGCCGCGTCACTGATTGCCTAACTAAACGGCCACGGCCGATCCGTGGCCGGAGGGCCCAGATTGAGCCCGGTCAGCCCCCGAGCCGAGACTCCGAGACTGGCCGCTCAGGCGGTGATTTCCCGGCCCAGGGCCTCGGTCCGGCGGAGGGCCTCAACGAGCTGGTCCACGCTGACCGGCCGTACCATCTGGTGCAGGGGGCTGCTGGCGGCGCAGCTGGGCTCGGCAATGGCCCGCAGGTGCTCCTCGCTGGCCTGCTTCAGGCCCAGGTCGGCCAGGGTGGCCGGCAGGCCGATCCGGCGGTAGAAGCCGATCAGGTCGGCCATGAACTCGTCGCTGCGTTCCTCCAGGACCAGTTGGACCAGCGTGCCGAAGGCGACCTCCTCGCCGTGGAGGCAGCCGTGCAGCTCCTCGATCCGGCTCAGTCCCCTGGTCAGGCCGTGGGCCGCGGCCAGGCCGCCGCTCTCGAAGCCCAGGCCGCTCAGGTAGATGTTGGCCTCGACGACCGCCTCCAGGTCCTCGGTCACCTCCTGGCGCTCGGCCGCCTCCTTGGCCCCCAGGCCGTGCCGCCTGATCAGGTCGTAGCAGGCGTCGGCCAGGACCAGGGCCGTCCGGCAGGGCCGGCCCTCGAACTTGTTTATCCCGCCGCTGGCCCAGGTCTGGTCGGCCTCGAACTTGGTCGAAAGGGCGTCACCCATGCCGGCCACCAGGAACCTGGCCGGGGCCCGGGCGATGACCGCCGTGTCCACCAGGACGACCAGGGGGTTGAAGGGGATGACCCTGACCTCGCGCAGGTCGCCGGCCGGGCCGTAGATGACGATGACCCTGGAGCAGGGGGCGTCGTTGGAGGCGATGGTCGGGGCGATGATCAGGGGCACCGGCGCGCTCAGGCTGACCGCCTTGGCTGTGTCGATGGTCTTGCCGCCGCCCAGGCCGACGATGGCCCCGACCCCGGACTCCCGGGCCAGGGCCGAGATGCGCTCGATTTCCTCCAGACAGCACTCGCCGCCGAACTCGGCCCGGACAGGCTTCAGCCCGGCCTGGGCCAGGCTGTCCCGGACCCTCTGGCCCAGGAGGTCCCAGACGATCCTGTCGGCGATGATGAGGGGCTTCTGACCCAGGTCGTCCAGGATCGAGCCCAGATGGTCCAGGGCGCCGGGGCCCTGGATGTAGCGGCCCGGCCCGCCCATGATCCTGAGCTTTGACCAGGGGGTCGATCTGACCCCAGGGCTGGCTTGGCTAGACATGTCCGGTCCTCCCTTGAGATTCCGCTCCGCTTCGTTCTAGAGCTGGATGGAGAAGCCGCCGTCCACGGGCAGGGCCACGCCGGTGACGAAGTCGGCGGCGGTGCTGGCCAGGAAAACGGCCACCCCGGCCAGGTCGGCCGGCTTGCCCCAGCGGCCGGTCGGGGTCCGGGCCAGGACGTTCTCGTTCAGGCCGGGCAGGTCGATCCTGGCCTGGCGGGTCAAGTCGGTGTCGATCCAGCCGGGCAGGATGGCGTTGACCTGGATGTTGTCCGGGGCCCAGGCCGCGGCCAGGCTGCGGACCAGCTGAACCACGCCGCCCTTGCTGGTCCCATAGGGGGCCAGCTTGGCCCCGCCGAAGATGGAGGTCATGGAGCCGATGCAAATGATCTTGCCCCCGCCGGCGGCCTTCATGGGCTTGTAGGCGGCCTGGGCGCAGAGGAAGACGCTGCGCAGGTTGACGGTCAGGACCTGGTCCCACTCGCTGATGTCGTATTCCTGGGGCATCTTGCGGATGTTGGTCCCGGCATTGTTGACCAGGATGTTGACCTGGCCCATCTTCGATGCGGCTTGGTCCATGGCCTCCCGGAAGTCCTCGGGCTTGGCCGTGAGCATGTCGATGGTCTGCCAGAGGTGCTTGCGGCCCAAGGCCTGGACCTTGGCCCTGGTCTCGGTCGGGTCGTTGCGGTCGAAGCTGACCAGGTCGGCCCCGGCCTCGGCCAGACCCAGGGCGATGGCCTGGCCGATGCCCCGCCGGGAGCCGGTGACCACGGCGACCTTGCCGCTCAAATCGAATTTGGATTCAGCCATTTTAAAACCCCTTTCGATTGACGTTCGGCCGCCCCCGGGCGGGACTGCTTCAAAGCAAGGCGCGCGGCCTGAAGAGGCCCGGCCAGGACCAGTCCGCTCTTCCCGCCGCTCAGATGAGACTATCCCGGCCGCGGGACGGGTGTCAACAGTGTGGGGGAGGGGGATAAGGTCCTGGCCCGGGCCGGGCCGGCCAACCCGCTCTGGGCGTCTTGGTCCCAGTTTCAAGATTGGGGCCGAGTGTGTTAGAAGTGAAGTTGGCCGGAGCGACCATAGCCCTCGGGCGGCCCAAAGGGCCCGGGCGGGCTGGCGATCCAGCCGGTAGTGGGGTGGGGGCATGCCCGAGATCAAGCGGATCATCGACCTGAGCCCGGCCATTGAGCCGGGCATGCGCCTTTTTCCGGGCATGGCCGAGCCCTCCCTGACCCGGATCAAGACCCATCCCGAGCACGGCCTCCAGTCGACCAGGCTGGAGATGAGCGCCCACGCCGGCAGCCACGTCGACGCCCCCCGGCACTTCCTGGCCCGTGGCAGGACCATTGACCAGGTCCCCCTGGCCGCCCTGGTCGGCCAGGCGGTGGTCTTTGACCTCAGGCACCTGAGCCCGGGCCAGGCCGTCACCAGGGCCGACCTGGAGCGCCAGGGCCTCGAGGTCGGGCTGGGCGACATCGTCATCCTCAACACCGGCTGGCAGCACTACCGGGATCCGGGCCGGTACTGCTTCCTGGCGCCCGAGGCGGCCGAGTGGCTGATCGGGCGCCGGATCAAGGGCCTGGCCCTGGACGCGCCCTCCCTGGACCCGGTCCCCCGGCCCGGGACCAGGGCCTCCAGAGAGACCCACCCGGCCCACCACCTCATCCTCAAGGCCGGCATCGCCGTGGTCGAGTGCCTGACCAACCTGGAAGCCCTCAGCCGGCCGCGGGTCTTCTTCTGCTGCCTGCCCCTGAACCTGGCCGGCAGCGAGGCCGCCCCGGCCAGGGCGGTGGCCCTCGAGTTCGACTGACTCCCTGCCCAGGAGCGAGTGATGCGAATAACATCCGTGGAGGCCATCCCCCTCGAGGCCCCGCTGGAGAAGCTGGTCAACCGGGCCAGGCAGACCGTGCCCCTCAAGGCCAGGCGCTCCCTCCTGGTCAGGATCACCACCGACGAGGGCCTGGTCGGCCTGGGCGAGGGCCTCACCCCGGTGGCGCCCGAGGCCGCGGCCAAGGTGGTCGAGCGGGTTCTTGCACCCTTCCTGATCGGCCGCGACCCCCTGGACAGCGAGCCCATCTGGGAGAAGCTTTACGCCACCAACAGCAGCCGGGGCTATTCCCGGGGCTACCAGATGATCGCCATCAGCGCCGTGGACATCGCCCTCTGGGACCTCAAGGGCCTGATCCTGGGCCAGCCGGTCTACCGGCTCCTGGGCGGGGCCTTCCTGGACCGGGTTCCGGTCTACGCCACCGGGCTGATGATCGAGAAGGAGACACAGGCGATCCTGGACCTGGCCCAGGAGTACTACGATCAGGGCTTCCGGGCCATGAAGCTCAAGATCGGCCTGGATGATGCCCAGGACCTGGAAACGGTCCGGACCCTGCGCCGGGCCCTGGGCCCCGAGGTCAGGATCATGGTCGACGCCAACGGGGTCTACGATTCCAGCACGGCCCTCAGGATCGGCCGCCGGCTCCAGGAACTGGACGTCTTCTGGTTCGAGGAGCCGACCCCGCCCGAGGATCTGGCCGGCCTGGCCCGGGTGCGGGCCGGCCTGGATTTCTACGTTGCCGCCGGCGAGTGCGAGTACACCAGGTTCGGCTTCCGGGAGCTCTTCCTCAAGGAGGCCGTGGACGTCTGCCAGCCCGACGTGGCCCGGGCCGGGGGCATCACCGAGTGCCGCCGCATCGCCGCCCTGGCCCAGGCCTTCAACGTCCGCTACGCCCCCCACGCCTGGGGCGGGGCCGTCTGCCTGGCCGCGACCGGCCACCTGGCCGCCTCTCTGCCCAACTTCCTGATCTGCGAGCTGGACCGGGTGCCCAACCCGCTCCGGGACGAGCTGACCCTGGAACCACCGGACTTCAGGGACGGCTTCCTCCATCTCCCGGACCGGCCCGGCCTGGGCCTGGCCCTGGACGAGAAGGCCCTGGAGCGGTACCGCCTCAAGGCCTGAAGGGCGGCCCCGGCCCCTTGCCGCCTTGCCGAGGCGTGGTAAAATTTCCGGGCAGTACGCGCCCTTGGGAAAGACCTCATGTCCCGCCTGTTGCGCCAGCCCGGAGTCAGGGAAACCTGGATCTCGCTGAGCCTCCTGGCCGCCCTGGCCGGGGTGGCCCTGGGCGTCTTTATCAAGCAGTTCCACTACGATGCCTCGATCTACGCCCCGCCGCTGTTGCCGGCCCAGGCGGCCCCGGCCGGCTTTGAGCCGGCCGACTGGGAGGCCGCCGGTCTCAGTCCCCTGGGCCCGGCCGAGGTCTTCGGCCCGGAGAACCTGGCCGACAAGATCGACGGCCGAGCCGAGCTCTACCTGGCCGCCGGGTTCAGGAGCCTGGAGGCCCGCCGCTTCGCCGCCCGAGGAGACACCGGAGCCTGGTTCGAGGCCTTTGTCTACGACCAGGGCGGCCTGGAAGGAGCCTTCGCCGTGTTCAGCCAGCAGCGCCGGCCCGAGGCCGAGGCCCTCGACCTGACCGGCCTGGCCTACGGGGCGGCCAACGCCGTCTTCTTCACCCGGGGGCCCTACTACGTGGAGCTGATCGGCGCCAGCGAGGACCGGGCCCTCAGGGAGCGGATGCTCGAGCTGGCTCGGGCCTGGCTGGCCCGCCGGGCCGGCCTGCCGGACCGGCCGGCCGAACTGGCCCTCTTCCCGGCCCAGGGGTTCAGGCCCGGCTCCGCCGGCCTGCTGGTCCGGGACGCCTTTGGCTGGGCCGGCCTGGACCGGGTCTACACGGCCGAGTACGACCTGGCCGGCCGGAGCCTGCTGGCCTTCTTCTCCCGGCGGGCCGACCCGGCCGAGGCCGAGCGGCTGGGGACCGGTTACCTGGCCTTTCTCAAAGAAAACGGCTTCACCGAGGCCCAGGCCGGCCCCGAGGCGGCCGGCCTCCAGGTATTGAGCCTGCTGGGCGCCTTTGAAATCGTCTTCAGTCAGGGCCCCTTCCTGGCCGGGGTCCACCAGGCCGAGAGCCTGCCCCAGGCCCTCGATCTGGCCGCCCGGCTCAGGGCCGGCCTGGCCGGAGTCAAGCCGTGAGCCAGATCAACCTCAGAGAGCCCGACCGCCGCCGCTTCCTGGGCCGCCTGGCCCGGGCCGGCCTGGCCGCGGCCGGGGCCTCGGCCCTGGGCTTAAGCCTCTGGTCGGGCCGGGGAAGCCGGACCGAGCCGGGCCGGGCGAGTCTCTCGGGCCTGCCCGATTTCAGTCTGCCCGCTCTCAAGGGCCGGCTGAGCCTGGTCCAGGGCTCTGACCGGGCGGCCGCGGTCAGGGCGGCCATCCTAGCCCTGGGCGGTATCGAGGCTTTTGTCCGGCCCGGGGACCGGGTCCTGATCAAGGTCAACGCCGCCTTCGCCTCGCCGCCGGCCCTGGGGGCGACGACCCACCCCGAGCTCCTGGCCGAGGTGGCCCGGCTCTGCCTGGCCGCCGGCGCGGCCCGGGTGGCGGTCACGGACAACCCCATCAACGACCCAGCGGCCTGCTTCGAGCTGACCGGCCTGGCCGGGGCGGCCCGTTCGGCCGGAGCCAGGCTGATTCCGCCCCGGCCGGACCTGTTCCGGCGCCTGAGCCTGGAAGGCGGCCGGCTCATCCGGGACTGGCCGGTCCTGGCCGGGCCCCTCCTCGAGGCGGACAAGCTCATCGGCCTGGCCCCGGTCAAGGACCACAGCCGGGCCGGGGCCTCGCTCAGCCTCAAGAACTTCTACGGCTTCCTGGGCGGGCGGCGGAGCGTCTTCCACCAGAGGATCGACGATATCATCGCCGAGCTGGCCCTCCTGGTCAGGCCCAGTTTGGTCGTCCTGGACGGCATTGTGGCCATGACGACCAACGGGCCCACCGGCGGCAGCCTGGCCGACCTCAAGGCCACTCGGACCATGATCGCGGCCACTGATCCGGTGGCCGCCGACAGCCTGGCCGCGACCCTGCTGGGGCGCTCGGCCGGCCGGCTGCCCTATCTGGCCAAGGCCGAGGCCCTGGGCCTGGGCAGGACCGACTACGAGTCCCTGAACCCGGTCAGGCTGGCGATTTAGGGGGCGGACGTGAGGATCGTCGTCGCCAGGCGGATCAGCCAGGGCTTCTTCGTCGCCCTCCTGGTCTGGCTTTGCCTGGCGGCCGCGCCTGGCCAGGCCTGGTGGCAGCTCCGCGGCTGGCCGGTGAACTGGTTCCTCCAGCTAGACCCCCTCCTGGCCCTGGGCACGCTCCTGACCACGGGGCGGCTCTACTCGGGCCTGCTCTGGGCCCTGGCCACCGTGGTCCTGACCCTCTTCCTGGGCCGCTTCTTCTGCGGCTGGGTCTGCCCCTTCGGGGCGATGCACCACTTCCTGGGCTGGCTGGGCCGCCGGAGGCGGCCCTTGGCCGAGAAGGTCAATCTCAACCGCTATCGCCAGGCCCAGTCGCTCAAGTACTACCTGCTGGTCTTCCTTCTGGCCGCTGCGGCCGGGGGGCTGCTGATCAGGCCGCTCCGCCTGGGGCCGGACGGTTCCATCTGGCCCTCGCTCCTCCTGGCCCTGGGCCTGGCCTGGCTGAGCTGGCTGGTCATCCGGCGGCTCGTGGCCCGGAAGGGGACCGCCCTGGCCATACTAGCCGGCCTGCTGGCCCTCTGGACCGGCCTGGCCTGGCTGAAGCCGGTCGGGGCGGGCCTGGCCGGCTCGCTCCAGACCGGCTTGTTGGACCCGCTGCCCCTGGTCCAGCGCTCCATCAACCTGATCGTCCTGCCCCTGGCCGACGCCCCCTGGGGCCGGCTCTGGCTGGCGCCGCGCTGGTACGAGGGGGCCTGGCTCATCGGCGGGCTCTTTCTGGCCGCTCTGCTGCTCAACCTGGTCGTGCCCAGGTTCTACTGCCGCTTCGTCTGCCCCCTGGGTGCGCTCTTCGGTCTCCTGGCCGGGCCGGCTTTGTGGCGGCTGGGCCGGGTCAGGCCCGAGTGCCGGAACTGCCTAGCCTGCGAGGCCGACTGCGAGGGGGCCTGTCAGCCCTCCGGACGGATCAGGCTGAGCGAGTGCGTCCTCTGCTTCAACTGCCTGGACGGCTGCGCCGACAATGAAATCGCCTATCAGAGCCAGGCCCCGGCCGCCGGCCTGGCCGTTGAGCCCGAGCTCTCCCGCCGGGGCTTCCTGGCCTGGCTGGGCGCGGGCCTGCTGGCCGGGCCGATGCTGCGCCTGCCCGGGCTGACCGCGACCAACCCCCCGGCCGGCCTGATCCGGCCGCCGGGCGCCCTGGCCGAGGCCGAGTTCCTCCGGCGCTGCACCAAGTGCGGCCAGTGCCTGCGCGTCTGCCCGACCAACATCATCCAGCCGGCCCTGCTCCAGGCCGGCCTGGAGGGCCTCTGGACCCCGGCCCTCAACTTCCGGGCCGGCACCTCGGGCTGCCAGCTCAATTGCGTCGCCTGCGGCCAGGTCTGCCCGACCGCGGCCATAAGGCCCTTGAGCCTGGCCGAGAAGCTGGGCCGGGACGAGTTCTTCGGCCAGGGGCCCGTCCGCCTGGGCACGGCCTTCATCGACCGGGGCCGCTGCCTGCCCTGGGCCCTGGACCGGCCCTGCCTGGTCTGCGAGGAGAACTGCCCGGTCAGCCCCAAGGCCATCTTCACCCGGACTCTTTTCCAGGAGATAAGGGGCGGCCGGCTCGGGGCGGCCCGGCTGGAGGAGGGACGCTTGGATTTGGAGGGGGACCCGCCCCAGCCGGAGCGCCTGGCCTCGGGCGATTACTACTGCCGGCCCCTGGAGGGCGAAAAGGGCCGGCGGCTGATCCTGGCCGTGGCCGGCCGGAGCCTGACCCTGGCTCCCGGGCCGGACTGGAGTCTGGAGGCGGGCCAGAGGGTGGTCATCGAGGTCAGGCTCCAGCAGCCCTTTGTCGAGGCGGAGCGGTGCATCGGCTGCGGCATCTGCGAGCACGAGTGCCCGGTGGCCGTCCAGCGGGCCGTCCGGGTCAGCCCGGAGAACGAGTCGAGGAGCCGCCGCCGGCCGCTCCTGATCTGAACCCCTCAAAGGCGGGAGAAGAGATGTCTGACCAAAGCAAACATCGGCCCGGCCCCTCGCGCCGGGAGTTCTTCAAGACGGCCGGCGCGGCCGGCCTGTCCGGCCTGCTCCTGGGCCGGCCAAGCCGGGCCGGGGCCGAGCCGGCCGGACCGATGCCCCAGCGGCCCTTTGGCCGGAGCAAGATCATGGTCTCCAGCCTGGCCCTGGGCGGCATGTTCGACACCCCGACCAACCAGCTCCTGCTCAAGCAGGCCCTGGACCTGGGGGTGACTTACTGGGACACGGCGGCCAGCTACGGCTACGGCCGCAGTGAGGAGGGCATGGGCAGCTTCCTGGCCAGGAACCCCGGGGTCAGGTCCCGCCTCTTTCTGGTGACCAAGGGCGGCAGCAACGACCCCGAGGGGCTGAGCCGGCAGCTGGAGGCCTCGCTCAAGCGCCTCAGGACCGACTACGTGGACCTCTACCTGGTCCACGGCATCAGCGACATCAGGGAGATGAACGACGGCCTCCAGGGCTTTGCCGAGCGGGCCAAGGCCCAGGGCAAGATCAGGCTCTTCGGCTTCTCCAGCCACTCCAACATGGCCGCCTGCCTTCTGGGCGGGGCCAAGCTGAATTGGCTCGACGGGGCGATGGTCACCTACAACTTCAGGCTGATGCACGAGCCCGAGATGAAGGCGGCCGTGGCCGCCTGCGTTGAGGCCGGCCTGGGCCTGACCGCGATGAAGACCCAGGGCGGCGGGCCGGTCAGGACCGGTTCCCCGGCCGAACTGGAGCTGGCCGGGCGGTTTCTCAAGCGGGGCTTCACCGACAAGCAGGCCCGGCTCAAGGCCGTCTGGGAGAACCCGGCCATCGCCAGCGTCTGCTCCCAGATGCCCAACCTGACCATCCTGGCGGCCAACGCGGCCGCGGCCCTGGACAGGACCAAACTCTCGGCCCGGGATCTCGATTTGCTGGACCGCCTGGCCCGGGAGACGGCCGGGGCCTACTGCGCCGGCTGCGCCCGGATCTGCCAGACGGCCGTGGCCGGCCGGCCGCCGGTGGCCGAGGTGATGCGCTGCCTGATGTACTACCGCGACTACGGCGAGGTCGAGGTGGCTCGCCAGGTCTTCGGCCAATTGCCCGGCCCGGCCCGGCTGGCCCTGCCCGACCTGGACTACTCCCTGGCCGAGCAACGCTGCCCCCAGGGGTTGCCCATCGCCCGGCTGATGAAGGAGGCGGCCGAGCTGCTGGCCTGATTCAGGAGGCCACGACCTTCTTGAGGTCCAGGCCGTGCTTGCGCATCCGGTTCCAGACGGTCACCCGGCTGACGCCCAGAAGCCGGGCCGCCCGGGACTGATTGCCGCCGCTCCGGCGGAGGGCCTCGATCAGGGCGGCTTTTTCCTCTGAGGCGGCCGGATCGGTTCCGGTCCCGGGCCGCGGGGCCGGCCGCTCCAGGTGGGGCGGCAGCTGGTCCGGCCGGATGAGGCCGCCCTCGGCCAGGACAAAGGCGTACTCCAGGGCGCTCCTGAGCTCCCGGACGTTGCCCGGCCAGTCGTAGTCCTGGAGCAGCTTCATGGTTTCGGGCGTGATCCCGGCGATCCTCTTGCCCGAGCTCCGGTTGAGCAGGCCGACGAAGTGCTCAATCAGGAGGGCCAGGTCCTCCGGCCGCTCCCTCAGGGGCGGCAGCAGGATGGGGATGACGTTGATCCGGAAGAAGAGGTCCTGGCGGAAGGCGTTCTCGGCGACCATCCGGCTCAGGTCGCGGTGAGTGGCGGCGATGACCCTGACGTCGGCCGGGATGGGCCGCTGCTCGCCGACCCGCTCGAACTGCTTGGCCTCCAGGACCCGGAGGAGCTTGACCTGGATCGAGAGAGGCATGTCCCCGATCTCGTCCAGGAAGATGTCGCCGCCGTGGGCCGCCTCGAAGCGGCCGACGCGGTGGCGGAAGGCCCCGGTAAAGGCGCCCTTGACGTGGCCGAAGAGCTCGCTCTCCAGCAGGGACTCGTTCAGGGCGGCGCAGTTGAGCTGAATGAAGGGCCCCTCCCGGCGCCGGCCCAGATCGTGGATCGCCGCCGCGACCAGCTCCTTGCCCGTGCCGCTCTCGCCGTAGATGATCACCGGCGCCTCGGACAGGGCCGCCTTGCGGACGATCTCGAAGACCCGGCGCATGGCCGCCGACTGGCCGATCAGGCCGTGGAAGCCCGGGGAGTCGTCCAGCCGCCGGGAGAGCTCCCTGATCCTGTCCTCCTGCTCCAGGCTTTCCGAGACGTCGGTCACCGTCTCCACCGCGCCCAGGACCCGGCCCTGGGCGTCCCGGAGCAGGGAGGCGTTTTTCAGGGCGGCCAGATAGGTCCCGTCCTTGCGCTGCAGCAGGCAGCGCTTCCGGCGCGGGGCCGGCTGGCCGCCCTCGAAGAGCCGGCACCAGCTCTGGCCCCTCTCCTGGCGGGCCTTCTCGCAGGCGTCGCAGTTGAAGATCAGGCAGGACTGGCCGATCAGCTCGGCCTCGGCGTAGCCGGTCATCTCCTCCAGGGCCCGGTTGGCCAGCCTGATGACGCCGTCCGGGCCGACGACCATGAGGCCGTCGTTCATGGTCTCGATGATTTCCTTCCAGGACTGATCCAGCTTGAGGCTTTCCATGGCGGCCTTACACTTGTTTAATCAATTGTCAAGATAACCGGCCGCGGCCGGGCCGTCAAGGATCCTCCCCGGCGCGGGTTCGGCCCGGCCGGACCAGAAACTTGCCCTGGACCTCGAGGTCAAGTACAATACTGTGATAAAAGCGGCTCTGGCAGAGGCCTGACGGCCTCTGCCAGAGCCTGGTCCAGGGCGGCCGGGGACGATTCCGGGCAAGAGGAAGTTGTTTAAGCGCTGGCGATGAGGTAATCGATATTGAAAGCCGAGATTGCCGTGGGTGCCCTGAGCCAAACCTTTCGCATTCTGGCCGCTGACGACGACCAGTTGATCCTGGACCTCTATCGCGACATCCTGACCGGCTTCGGGGACCAGGCCGGCCGGAGCTACGAACTGGTCGCCTGCCACAGCGGCCTGGAGGCCATCGACGCCATCAGCGCCTCTCTCAAGGCCGAAGATCCTTTCGCCGTGGCCTTTCTGGACGTCCGCATGTCGCCGGGCCCGGACGGGGTCCGGACCGCGGCCATGATCCGCCAGCTCGACGCCGACGTCGAGGTGGTCATGGTCACCGGCTACTCCGATCTCGACCCGGTGGAGATCGCCCGGCAGGTCGGGCGGCCCGAGAAGCTGCTCTACCTCCAGAAACCCTTTCACCCCCTGGAGATCCAGCAGTTCGCCCGCTCGCTGGCCACCAAGTGGCAGGCCGAGCGCCAGGTCAGGGAGGCCTACCGCCACCTCGAGGCCCAGGTCGAGGAGCGGACCGCCGAGCTGGCCAAGGCCAACCAGAGGCTTCGCCGGGACGTGGCCGAGCGGGAGCGGACCCAGGCGGCTCTGCGCCGCAGCCAGGAGCGCTACCGGCAGCTCGTCGAGAACATCAACGAGATCATCCTCACCCTGGACGACAAGGGGGTGGTGACCTACATCTCGCCCGTGGTCGAGCGCCTGATGGGGCATCGGGTCGAGGACGTGGTCGGCCGGCCGTTCTCCCGGCTCATCTATCCCGATGACCGCGAGATTCTGCGGCGGACCCTGGCCGGTGCGCCGGAGCCCCAGGAGCTCCGGGTTCTGGACGGGGAGGGCGGCCTCCGCCTGGCCAGCCTGTCCGGCCGGGTGATCACGGAGGGGGGCCGTCCGGCCGGGCTGACCGCTGTGCTGACCGACCTGACCGAGCTGAAGAGATGGGAGTCGCAGCAGCGCCTGGCGGCCAAGGTCCTGGAGAACAGCATCGAGGGCATCATCGTCACCGACGAGCGGGGCGTCATCGAGATGGTCAACCCGGCCTTCACCTCCATCACCGGTTACACCGCCGACGAGGCCCTGGGCCAGAACGGCCTGGAGGCCTCCTTCAACGAGGAAGGCGGGGAGATCAGCCTGGAGATCATGGACTCCCTGGCCTCGACCGGGCAGTGGCGGGGCGAGGCCTGGAGCCGCCGCAAGAGCGGCGAGGCCTACCCGGCCTGGCGGACCATCAGCGCCATCAAGGACGACCGGGGCCGGGTCAGCCACTACGTCATCGTCTTCCACGACATTTCCGAGATCAAGCGCCGCCACGACGAGATCAAGTACAAGGCCTACCACGACGCCCTGACCGGGCTGCCCAACCGCCTTCTCCTCGAGGACCGGCTCAAGGTCGCCCTGGCCCACGCCCAGCGCAGCCGCAGCCAGATCGCGGTGCTCTTCCTGGACATCGACCGGTTCAAGGACGTCAACGACGGACACGGCCACGGCGTGGGCGATCAGCTCCTCCAGGAGGCGGCCCGCCGGCTGAGCCTGGCCCTGCGCCAGGAGGACACGGTCTCCCGCCTGGGCGGCGACGAGTTCCTCATCGTCGTGGAGAAGGTCAAGTCGGCCGAGGACGCCCAGGGCGTGGCCTGCAAGCTGGGCCAGATGTTCGCCCAGCCCTTCGAGATCCAGGGCCGGCCCATCCAGGTGACGGCCAGCATCGGCGTCTCCATCTTCCCCGAGCACGGCCAGGACCCGCGCACGCTCATCCTCAAGGCCGACAAGGCCATGTACCGGGCCAAGGAACTGGGCCGCAACCGCTGCCAGCTGTACGAGGACTGACCCGGCCGGCCCTTGACCCGGCCTCTTCCCCTGCCCGGTTAAAACTGATAGGTTGCCCTCCGCGATGAAGGCAAGACGCTGGCTCATCTTCGCCAACTGCGCCCCGCTCCTGGTCATGTCCATGTTCTTCAGGGCCTCCAGCGCGGTGATCGCCCCGGACCTGATCCGGGACCTGGAGCTGGGCCTGGACGACCTGGGGCTCCTGGGCGCGGTCTTCTTCTACGCCTTCGCCCTGGTCCAGATACCTCTGGGCCTGACCCTGGACCGGATCGGCGCCCGCCGGACCATGGTCGGCCTCAACCTTATCGGCGGCCTGGGGGCCCAGGTCTTCGCCCAGGCCGACTGCCTGGCCTCGGCCGTGGCCGGCCTGGCCCTGCTGGGCCTGGGCATGTCGGCCAACCTGATGGGGCCGCTCTGGCTCTACACCCGCTGGTTCAGGGCCAACGAGTTCGCCACCATGTTCGGCCTGACCATGGCCGCCGGCAGCCTGGGCAGCATCCTGGCCACCTCGCCCCTGGCCCTGCTGGTCCACTCCCTGGGCTGGCGTCTGTCCTTCCAACTCCTGGGCGGCCTTAGCGCCGCCCTGGGCCTGAGCCTCTGGCTGATCGTCCGGGACAGGCCCGCCGGGCCCCCGGCGGCCGGTCCGGCCGCCCCGCGCCGCTCGGCCTGGGCCTCGCTCAAGCTCCTGGCGGGCAGCCGCAGCTACTGGGTCATCTCCGGGACGACCTTCCTGCGCTACGGCACCTACGCCGGCATCCAGGCCCTCTGGGCCGGACCCTTCCTGATGAACCAGCTCGGGCTCAGCCAGGTGGAGGCCGGCCATTTCCTGCTCCTCCTCAACCTGGGCTTCATCACCGGCGGGCCGGCGGCCGGCCTGGTCTCGGACCGGCTCCTGGGCTCGGCCAAGCGGACGGTCCAGATGGGCCTGATCGCCGCGGCCGCGACCCTGCTCTGCCTGGCCTTCTGGCCCGGCTGGGTCGCCTTCCTGGTCCTGGGCCCGGTCATGTTCGGCCTGGGCCTGTTCAACGCCTTTGCCAACGTCACCTTCGCTCACATTAAGGAGCTGATGCCGGCCGACATGCCCGGCACGGCCATGGCCGGGATCAACCTCTTCGGCATGCTCGGCGGCGGCGTCTTCATCCAGGGACTGGGCGGAGTCCTGGAGCGGCTGACCGCCGATCCGGCCGAGGGCGGCTTCAGGACGGCTTTTCTGATCTGCTGCGGGGCCATTGTCCTGGCCCGGCTCATCTACTCGGCCAGCCGTGAGGCTTCCCCGGGAGCCTGAGCCAGACGGGGCATCCGGCTTTGACAAGTCTTTCGCCGGTCGGCATAATAACCATTTCTCGCCGCGCGAGCTCCGGCCTGATCCGACCGGGCGAGCCTGTGTGGGGGGCTGAGTGGAGCCGAAGTTAAAGTTATGGCTGATTCTTGCCGTCCTCCTGTTCTGTTCGGCCCGGCCCGCCTGGGCCCAGACGCCGGGGGAGGGTCCGGCCGGGGAAGCGCCGGCCCAGGTGGTCGCGGCCGAGATCCGGGCCGGCCTGGTCCAGTCCGCGGCCGAGTTCGTGGGCACGGTCTACTGGGTCGAGGTGGCCAAGGTCGCGGCCGAGATCAGCGGCAAGGTCGAGCGGGTCGACTTCGTGGAGGGCGGCCGGGTTCAGGCGGGCCAGACCCTGGTCGAGGTCAACTCGGATTTGCTCAGGCAAACCCTCCGGGCCAAGCTGGCCTCCCAGCAGCAGGCCCAGGTGGAGCTGAGAAAGGCTCGCCAGGACTTCAAGCGCTTCGCCCGCCTCTATCGGGAGGCAACCATCTCACAGCAGTCCTACGACGAGTATCGCTATCAGGTTCTGGGCCTGGAGAAGAAGGTCGCCTCCCTGGAGGCCGAGGCCGAGCGTCTCAAGCTGGAGCTGGAAAAGAGCGAGGTCAGGGCGCCCTTTGAGGGCCTGATCCTGACCAAGCACGTCAGCCCGGGCGAGTGGCTCTCGCCGGGCTCGGCCGTGGCCAGCCTGGCCCGGGCCGACTCCCTGGAGGTGATAGTCAACGTCCCGGGCAAGGTGGTCCGCTTCGCCCAGCCCGGCCTCGAAGTCGAGGTGGAGGTCTCGGGCCAGAGGCTGTCCGGCCGGGTCCTGACGGTCATCCCCAAGGGCGACGTGGCCACCCGGAGCTTCCCGCTCAAGATCGGGATCGAGAGCCGGCCCTGGCTGATCGAGGGCATGGAGGCCCATCTGCGGCTGCCCTCGGGCGAGCGGGTCGAGACGCTTCTGGTCCCCCGCGACGCCGTGGTCACCCCCTTCGGCCAGACCGTGGTCTTCGCCGTCCGGGAGGGGCGGGCCCGGCAGGTCCCGGTCCGGGTGGTCGGCTACGAGGGCGTCTGGGCCGGCGTGGAGGCCGAGGGGTTGAGTCCAGGGGACCAGGTGGTCATCAAGGGCAACGAGCGCCTGAGGGACGACCAGGCCGTCCAGAGCAAGGAGGAGTGAGCCCCGGGCTCGACCCATGGACCTCGTCAGGGCCTCCATCACCCGGCCGGTGGCCGTCCTGGTCGGCGTCATCCTGGTCGTCTTCTTCGGCCTGGTCGGCCTCTCCCAGATGCCCTACCAGCTCACCCCCAGCGTGGTCGAGCCGGACATCACCGTCGAGACCACCTGGCCGGGGGCCACGCCCTACGAGATCGAGCGGGAGATCATCGAGCCCCAGGAGGAGGTCCTCAAGGGCATCCCCGGCCTCAAGGAGATGGAGAGCGAGTCCTTCAACGGCCTGGGCCGGGTGACGCTCCGCTTCCGGATAGGCACCGTGGTCGACCAGGCCCTGCTCAGGGTCTCCAACAAGCTGGACGAGGTCAGGTCCTATCCCGACACGGCCGAGAAGCCGGTCATCCGGGCCACCGGGGCCTCGGCCTCGCCCGTGGTCTGGATGGTCGTCAAGACCGTCGAGGGCAACCCCCGCTCGGTTTACACCTACCGCACCTTTTTCGAGGACGAGATCCGCCAGTACCTGGAGCGGGTCGAGGGCGTGGCCGACCTCTTCGTCGGGGGCGGGGTCCTGGACGAGATGCACGTCGTTCTCAAGACCGACAAGCTCTCGGCCTACGGCCTGACCGTCAAGGACGTCATCTCAGCCCTCAGCGCGGCCAACGTCAACGTCTCCCTGGGCAACCTGGGCGTGGGGCGGCGGGACTACCGGGTCAGGGCCGTGGCCCAGTTCCAGTCGCCCGAGGAGATCGCCCGGGTGGTCCTCAAGTCCACTGGCCAGGTGCGGATCACCTTGGCCGAGGTGGCCACGGTCAGCTACGGCTACGAGAAGTCCTCGGCGGCCACGGTCCATAACGGCCAGGAGAGCATCACCTGTGGCATCAGGCCCGAATCCGGGACCAACGTCCTGACCCTGACCGACCGGATCGAGGCCACGGTCAACTGGCTCAACGAGAACAAGCTCAGGCCCAACGGGATCTACCTGGACTGGGTCTACGACCAGCGGCCCTATATCAAGGGCGCCATCGGCCTGGTCCAGCAGAACATCCTCATCGGCGGCGGCCTGGCCGTTCTGGTCCTGCTCCTCTTCCTGGGCTCCCTCCGTTCGACCCTGGTGGTGGCGACCTCGATTCCCATCAGCGCCATCGGCACCTTCATCCTGATGAACGCCCTGGGCCGCAACCTGAACGTCATCAGCCTGGCCGGGATCTCCTTTGCCGTGGGCATGCTGGTGGACAACGCCATCGTCGTCCTGGAGAACATCGACCGCCACGTCCACCTGGGCAAGTCGCGCCTGGAGGCGGCCTACGACGGGACCAGGGAGGTCTGGGGCGCAGTCCTGGCCTCGACCCTGACCACGGTGGCCGTGTTCCTGCCGGTCGTCTTCGTCGAGGAGGAGGCCGGCCAGCTCTTCAAGGACATCGCCATCGCCGTCACCGGCGCGGTTTCGCTCAGCTTCCTGGTCTCGGTGGCGGTCATTCCCATGTTCTCCCGCCGGCTCCTGGCCCGGGTCCGGGCCGGCGACCGGGCCGGCTGGCTGCGCCGCCTGGGCGGCCTGCCCGCGGCCGGGATAGTCAGGCTGGTCGACCTGAGCCTGAGGCACTGGCTGACCCGGCTGCTGACCATCTTCTGCCTAATCGGCCTGGCCGCGGTCTCGGTGGTCCTCCTCTTTCCCAAGATGGAGTACCTGCCCGAGGGCAACCGCAACCTGGTCATCAGCATCCTGGTCCCGCCGCCGGGGCTGAGCTACCAGGAGCGCAAGGACATCGGCGACTACCTCTATAACTCCCTGAAGCCTTACTTCCAGGCTGACAAGGACGGCTACCCCGGCATCGACAGCCTCTTCTACATCGGCACCGAGTGGATAACGCTCTTCGGCTCCTCCTCCATCCACGAGCAGCGGGCCGGGGAGCTGATTCCGCTGTTCATGAGGACCATGAACTCGATCCCGGGGGTCTTCGGCATCTCCCAGCAGGCCGGCATCTTCCAAACCAGGCTGGGCCGGGCCAGGACCATCGACATCGACCTCTCCGGCCCGTCCCTGGAGAGGCTGGTCGCCCTGGGCGGGGCCATGTTCGGCCGGCTCAACCAGGAGCTGGGTCGGGTCCAGATCCGGCCCATCCCCTCCCTGGAGCTGATGTATCCCGAGGTCCGGCTCATCCCCCTCCGCGACCGGATCAAGGCGGCCGGCCTGAACGAAACCGACCTGAGCGCGGCTCTGGACGTGGCCCTGGACGGCCGCAAGGTGGGCGAGTTCAAGCGGGAGGGGCGCAAGAAGATCGACCTGATCCTCAAGGCCCGGGACAAGGACGTGGCCACGCCCGAGGAGCTCTACCGCTCCCTGGTGGTCACGCCCGCGGGCCGGAGCGTGCCCGTCTTCTCCCTGACCAGCCTGGAGCGGACCACGGGCATCAACGTCGTCCGCCACCTGGAGCGGCAGCGGACCATCACCCTCCAGGTGACCCCTTCTAAGGATCTGGCCCTGGAGGAGGCCATCGAGGCCATCCAGGCCAAGGTCATCGGACCGATGAGCTCCGAGGGCCAGCTAAAAGGGATCGAGGTCAGGGTCAGCGGCGCGGCCGACAAGCTCAGCCAGACCAGGGAGGTCCTCCAGTGGAACTTCCTGGTGGCGGCCCTGATCACCTACCTGCTCATGTCGGCCCTGTTCGGCAACTTCATTTACCCTCTGGCCATCATGTTCACCGTGCCCCTGGCCGCGGCCGGAGGCTTCATCGGCCTCAGGCTGGTCAACGTCTTCATCGCCACCCAGGCCCTGGACATCCTGACCATGTTAGGCTTCGTCATCCTCATCGGCGTGGTGGTCAACAACGCCATCCTCATCGTCCACCAGTCCCTGAACAACATCCGCCTCCACGGCCTGGAGAGGCGGCAGGCCGTGGTCGAGGCGGTCAGGACCAGGCTGAGGCCGATCTACATGAGCGCCGCGACCTCGGTGCTGGGCATGCTGCCCCTGGTGGTGGCGCCCGGGCCGGGGTCGGAGCTGTACCGGGGGCTGGGCAGCGTGGTCCTGGGCGGGTTGGCCGTGTCGACCGTGTTCACCGTGTTCGTCATTCCCTGCCTGTTGATGTTCTTTATAAAGATGGAGAAGTGAGGGTCTAGAGGGAAGGGGGAAGAGGCCGGTTCAGGGAGCCGGTGCTGAGACTTCCCTGGGCGTGCAGGAGAAGAACATCCTTCCCCAAGTCTGAAGACTTGGGGCACCCTTAATTCCCATTTGCTCTTGACCTCACCGACCCTGGGCGGATGGCCGTTTCCGTCATTGCGCGGCGGTGCCAGGGACGCGGCCCTGGCACCACGAGAATCTCTAACAACTTACCATTATATATTATAAAATGTGGCGTCGGGGCCGCGTCCCCGACGCCAGGCCGAAGGCCAAGAGAAGCCCCAGCCATATACGAATAAATTTCCTCATCAGTTGTACTCTGTTAAAACAAATCCTCTGATCGTTCACCACCCGGTCGTTGACTTGCAATTCAGGCCGTGGCAAATTTTTTCTTCAAGAAGATCATCAACGCGATCGGCCCCGAACGACCCGGTTATTAAAGGCGAGCGGAACAAGTTCCCGGAGCGGCCATGCCAGAACGACGGGACAGACCAGTGGCCAGCCTAAAGCCAGCCAGGTTGAATTTGCTGAAGGTCCTTTTCTCATTCAAAGGCCGGGCGGCGCGGCGAGCCTGGTGGATATCGGTCCTGGCGATAATCGTAGGGTATCCCACTATCCTGGAAGCTCTTGGAGGAATTGAGACAATTATTTATGGTTCAGATCCCGACCCCAACGCCGGACCATTTCACTTCCCTATGAGCTTATTAATGTTGATGTTTATCTGGATGGCCGGGGCTATGAGCGTTAAAAGAATGCATGATATTTTTGATCCGGAAGGAGATAACTTACTTTACATCACTCCCGGCGTCGGCAAAATAGCCAGCTTTTTCCACGTTGCCTTCAAACGAGGCGTCGTCGGGCCGAACCGTTACGGCCCTGACCCCCTCCAGGACCCCAGGGCCATAATCGGTGTAACCTATCTTCCAGATCCTGACGGCTGATCCAGGGCCGGAAAACATCTGGCGAACTCCCGTACTACTCGTTAAGCCCCCCTTCCTTGACAACTCTCCCGTCTCGTCCAGAATGTTCACGTTAACCCCCCGGCCGGGGTTTCCCCCCAACCCGGCCCAGCCCAGGAGGCCCACCCATGCCCACCCTGGTTTTGCTCCGCCACGGCGAGAGCGTCTGGAACAAGGCCAACCGCTTCACCGGCTGGATCGACGTGGACCTGTCCCCGGCCGGGATCGAGGAGGCCCGCCGGGCCGGGCGGCTCCTCAAGTCAGGGGGCTACACCTTTGACCTGACCTGCACCTCGGTCCTCAAGCGGGCCATCAGGACCTTGTGGCTGGTCCTGGAGGAGCTGGACCTGATGTGGCTGCCGGCAATCAAGTCCTGGCGGCTCAACGAGCGGCACTACGGCGCCCTGCAGGGGCTGGACAAGCAGGAGACGGCCGACCAGTACGGCCCGGCCCAGGTCAAGGCCTGGCGGCGCTCCTACGACACCCGGCCGCCCCTCCTGGCCGCCGACGACCCGCGCCACCCCGGCCGCGATCCCCGCTACGCCGGGGTGGAGCCGTCCCTCCTGCCGGCCGGCGAGTCCCTCAAGGACACCCTGGAGCGAGTCCTGCCCTTCTGGCGGGAGGTCATCGCCCCGGGCCTCAAGGCCGGCCGCAAGCCGCTCATCGCCGCCCACGGCAACAGCTTGAGGGCCCTAATCAAGCACCTGGAGGGCGTCTCCAACGAGGACATCGTCGGCCTGGAGATCCCCACCGGCCTGCCCCTGGTTTACGAGCTGGGGCCCGGGCTGGGCGTTCTGGAGCGCCGCTATCTGGGGGAGAGGGAAGAGATGGCTTGAGACGGACCGGGCCGTCCCATCCGGGCGGGCGGGGGAGCGCCGCCCGCCGCTTCGATCAGAACCTCAATCGATCTTCTTGAACTTGTCCCCGGCCAGGCCGCAGACCGGGCACTTGTCCGGGGCCGCCTTCTCGACCGTGTGGCCGCAGACCGGGCAGACGTAGTAGGGGTAGAGCTCGCCGGGCTCGCTCAGGGAGTCCAGGACCTTCTGGTACAGGGCGGCGTGGACCTTCTCGGCCTCGTTGGCGTAGTTGAACGAGCGCAAGGCCTTCTGGTTGCCCTCTGCCGTGGCCGCCTTGATCATCTCCGGGTACATGCTCTTGAACTCGTGGGTCTCGCCGGCGATGGCCTCCTTGAGGTTGTCCGCGGTGGCGCCGATGCCGCCCCAGGCCCTCAAGTGGTTGTGGGCGTGGACCGTCTCGGCCTCGGCCGCGGCCCGGAACATCCGGGCCGCCTGCTTCTTGCCCTCCAGGTCGGCCTTCTGGGCGAAGGCCAGGTACTTGCGGTTGGCCTGGGACTCGCCGGCAAAGGCCTGTTTCAGGAATTCCTCGCTCTTGGACACGATAGCCTCCTCCTTGCGGTTCAGTTTTCTTTTTGAAAGGTTCAGAACCGGACAGACCAAGGTTTTTTCGGGAACTGACCAAAGATAAAGCCTGGCCGCCGGGTCTTCAAGGGCCGGCGGGGCGATTTCGGCCGGGCCGGCTCAGAGAAAGAGCCAGAGGAGGAGCCCGATCAGGAGCGAGGCGGCCACGCCCAGGGGGATGGTCCAGCGCAGGATGGCCCCCTCCTGGCCCTGGGCGTTGCACATGGGCGTGGCGATGGCGATCTTGAAGGGCGAGGAGATCGAGCCCAGGGAGGTGCCCACGGCCAGGCCGGCCGAGAGCCAGTTGGCCGAGACGTTCATCAGCCCGGCCGCCTGGACCTGGAGCTGGCCGAAGAGCATGATCGAGGCCACGCCGTAGCCGGTCAGAAAGGTCCCCACCCAGCCCAGGAAGGGCACGAAGACCGGGTAGAGCGACCCGGTCTGGACAAAGAGCCCGTGGGCCAGGAGATGGGGCAGGTTGTGGGCCTGGTCCAGCGAGTCGAAGCCGGCCGACCAGCCCGAGAAGGCGATCATCTGGCCCATGGCCCCGAAGAGGGACATGGCCAGGAAGGCTCGCCAGCCCTTGCCGCCGCCCTGGCCGAGGGCTTGGCGGACCTGTTCGGCCGGGACCCTGAGCAGCCTGACGGCCAGGAGGAAGGCCAGGAAGAGATAGGTGTAGGCCGAGAAAAACGGGGTCAGGGTGACGGCGTGAATGGGCACCAGACTGATCTTGAGGCCTAGCCGGTTGACGGTCAGGTCCTTGAGAGGCGGGATCACGTTCAGGAGCAGGAGGGCCAGGAGCATGAAGCCGAAGGGGGCCAGGTCCCGGGCGATCTGGCCGTTCAGCTTGAACCCGCCCGGCCCCAGGACCAGCAGGGCCACGATCAGGCCCAGGCCGCCCAGCATGCCGGCGATGGACACGCCCAGCCAGGCGGCCGCGGCCAGGGCGACCAGGCCGACCAGGAGGCCGCAGCCCAGGGACAGGGCCAGCCGGCGCCAGTGGCCTGGCGGGCCGGGCAGGAAAAGGGGCAGGCAGGCGGCCATGCTCAGGGTGGCCGGGACGGACAGCCAGGCCGCGGCCAGGCCCAGCTCGTAGACTGGCAGGCCGGTGACCAGAGCCAGGACGGTGATGACCAGGCCGGCCATCTCCAGGGTCATCAGGCCGGCGTAGCCGATTATGCTCAGGCTGGCCGCGCCGAAAGGGCTCACCCCGGCCGCGGCCAGCATGGGCGCCACCACCGGCTCGGCGATGACGCTGGCCCCCTCCATGAAGTTGCCCACGCCCAGGGTGATCAGCAGGCTCCGCTGAAAGGCGTCGCGGACTCCGGCCATGGCCCAGTCCACGATCCGCTTGAAAGAGCCGGTGGCCAGGAGCAGGCTGGAGAGGAGGATGCCGGCCAGAATGACCAGGGTAATGGGCAGGGCGGTCAGGACCCCGTCCAGGGCGGCCAGGAGGGCCACCCGGACCGGAGTCTCGAACCAGAGGACCACCAGGCCGAAGGTGAACAGGGCGCCCCAGAGGGACATCTCCAGGGCCGGCCGCTTGAAGGCCACGGCCAGGACGGCCAGGAGCAGGACCGGGCTCCAGCAGAGGAGAAAGGTCAGGGGGTCCACTGGGCCTCCGGGGCGGGGTTGACCCGAAACCCGGCCATGATAGCCCAGGCGGCCGGGCCGTAGCAAGGGGGCGGGCCGGCGCGCCGGGGAAGCCCTTGCCCGGCCCCGGGCTTGCTGCTATCTTCGGCGGAGGCTTAAGGAGGCGCCCGGCCGCCTGAATCACCTTTCGGCCGGCCGATCCGGACATGAGCGAACCGTCGTCCTGGAAATCCCCCCTCGTCGAACTGGCCCCGGAGCTGTTCGAGCGCCTGGTCGTGCCCCTGCTCCTCATCGCCGGCATCTTCGGCCTGGGCACGGCCGGCTACTTCATCCTGGGCCAGGGCAGGTGGGGCCTGCTCGACTGCGCCTACATGGTCTCCATCACCCTGACCACGGTCGGCTACGGCGAGGTCCTGGACAGCATGGGGCCCCAGGCCCGGACCTTCACCATGGTCCTGATGTGGCTGGGCATGGGCGTGACCCTCTACGCCGTGTCCACGGTCACCGCCTTCGTGGTCGAGCACAACCTGACCCGCATCTTCCGGGAGCGCAAAATGGAAAAGCAAATCGCCGCCCTGGAGGGGCACGTCATCGTCTGCGGCGCCGGCCAGACCGGCTTTCACGTCGTCAGGGAACTGGTCACGACCAATCACCCCTGCCTGGTCGTGGAGCTGGACCAGGCCCGGGTGGACTGGCTGAGCGGCCAGTTCAAGGACCTGCTGATTATTGCGGGCGACGCCACCGAGGAGGCCACCCTGCGGCGGGCCGGGGTCAGCCGGGCCAAGGGCCTGGTGGCCGTGCTGGCCCAGGACAGCCAGAACATGCTCATCACCGTGGAGGCCCGCTTCATCAACCCCAACCTCAAGATCGTTACCCGCTGCAACTCCAACAACCTGGTGGGCAAGTTCACTTACGCCGGGGCCAACTACGTCATCAATCCCGCCTTCATCGGCGGCATGCGCATGGCCAGCGAGCTGATCAGGCCCCACGTGGTCACCTTCCTCGACCGGATGCTTCGCGGCCAGGACCCCTCCATCAGGGTCGACGAGGTCCAGGTGGCCGAGGGCTCCCCCCTGGCCGGCAAGTCCCTGGCCGAGGCCGACGTCTTCGGCCGGACCGGGTTGACCCCCATCGCCCTCCAGCCTCCGGACCAGAAGGAATTCACCTACAACCCCGGCCCCGAGACCAGGATTTCGCCCGGGGCGGTCCTGCTGGTCATCGGCAACCCGGAGCAGGTCGGCCGCCTGGAGAAGCTCTGCCGGGGCTGACGACTTGAGCGGAGAAGGGCCTCCGGCTTGACCTGGCCCCGGCGGCCAGATTAAAGTCAGTCAGGCAGTCCATTTCACCTCATTTGAAGGAGGTTGCAGGGCATGTCAGTCAGTGAATACAATCCGTTCGAGATGGCCCAGGCGCAGCTGGACGACGCGGCTGAGCGTTTGGGGCTGGACGAGGCGACGCA
>ENA-OSEO01001439-OSEO01001439.1-sediment-metagenome-genome-assembly--contig:-NODE-1439-length-43038-cov-7.508601_pt1 | contig 43038 bp, 25 predicted proteins | sample MGYA00237883_ERZ534232 | MGnify/ENA metagenome assembly ERZ534232 | reverse complement strand
ACAAGGTCTCAACAGCTTCTCCAGCCAGACCTGTAGCCTCCTCGATACAGAATTGAATCTCCCCCCTTGGCATTTGAAGCACACCTGAATACGTGTCGGACAGTGCACGCTTGACCAAACCATCGTAGACACCCCTTATGGCCGTCAAACGATCCTTATAGAGCACATCCAAGCTCTCCAGTTCCTGTTTCCGTTGTTGAATGGTCTCACGTAATTTGGCGGCTCGGCTCATTTCTTCCTGCAGCGGGGTGTTTGGTGTTCGTCCATCGATCAGAACCAATGCCCTCTGACGCTCTTCAAGGTGGTATTCAATGCGCCGCAACCCCTCCCTGCATCTTGCCAGTTCTGTTTCTCTTTGGTTCTTTTCAGATATATCCTTAGCCAATTTCTCCCTCAACTCATTGAGCAATGACACAATTTGCTCATGGTCCTTCCGCTGCTGTTTTAGGATGCTTAGCCTGAGATCTGTTTCGGAGGCCACACGCCTTTCTTCCCGTACCTTCTGGAGATCTATGACCTTCTCCGCTTTTGCCAGCCGATCCTTTACATGCAAACACTCAAGAAATGGAACATCCCCATAGTCGCAATCTCTTCCACGAAGTTCTCGGAGTTTCCGTATGGTGTCGTCTTCCTCTTCTTGGCCTTGCGGTAATTCGGTCCCTTCTTTGGTAGCATCAAGCGCATCACGAAAGAATCGCTCCTGTTCATCATAGGAGGCGAGCCAAATGCGTTTCTGCGCTATTCTGAGGTCAATCTTTTGGATCTCCTCTTGGGCGGCCATGATGGCGTTATTAATGTCCATCCGCCTGATAACCACAGGTGATGTCAGGTCTGACGGGTCGGCATTCAGTACAGCACCCAAAGGGAGGTCAAGGAGCATCTTCAGGGCTTCTTCCTGGTCCCTGAGGCGATACTCCGGTTGCTGTCGCAGGTCCTCGATTCGTGTCTCTCTTTCCTTCAATTCTCTTTCCAAATCAGCGAGCGCCGAGGACATCTCAAGTTCCTTTTCCTGCACCAAAACCAAGACCAGACGAATCAGGTAAAGCGCGTGCTCCTTTGGTCTTTGGAATTTTGCCGTATCCTTTCCGCTGCGGGGCGACCTCCAGTCATGCAAACTCTGAAATCGTGCCTCCTGGTCGCGAGTCAACCACGCAAGCAAATGCCTCCATTCATAGGGTTTATCCGCGTTGGGAGGAGAGTTCGCTGGTAGTTCCGGTAGTATGAAGTCTTCCAGGCGATCAATGAATTGCCGGTATTGGTTCTCTCGCTGGTTCTGATCGAAAAGGTCCTCGACACAGATTGATTGGCCTGCCATGGAGTTTCCGGAGTGTCCTATGGGCTTGAGTACTGCCCACTCCTGGTTATCCAAAGTGAGTTCCATTCCAACCCAGCCATCAGGAAAAGCATATCTTATGCGGCTCATTGCGCCAGGGTTTCCGAAGCTTGGCTCTCCGAGGCAGTAACGAATCAGACGGCAGAGAGTTGTCTTGCCAACGGAATGCCCTGAAAGCGTCACGGGTTCCCCGCCGCTGGCCCCTGCATCGTCCGGCAACTCCACGCCCCAAACAATGTTAAGGCCCCTGTGAAAGGGAACGTTGCGGAATGGGGCACTTTTGTTCATTTGTGAATCAAAAACAACGAGCCGCCTTATCCACAAGCGTGGTGAGCTCTGATCATTGTTTTTGACAACACTGCTCAATTTGCGCCTCCTATGCCACCATCAACTCCTTCAGTTCGTTTTCAACTACATCCGCTGCGACAGTGATACTCTCGGATTCAGTCTTCTCAAGGGCGTGGCGTTGCAGTTTATCCAGACTCTCCGCGGCCCGGAGTATCAGCCGCAGCATCGGCTTCAGTTCTTTGGGCAAGGGCGGCAAACGAGATGCAGTATCAATCGTCGTTGCGCCGGAGCTGGCATCCGTCCGGATGATCAGCTTGCTTTGCAGTTTTTCTCGGACCATTTTCCGCCGGATTTTATGCCCATCAGGAAATTGCAGCCAGTCCAGGCCTTCCATTGCCTGGCGATACTTGGTACGTTGTTCCGCGCTCACCAGCAGGGTCTCGCACCGATCCGCACGCGATGCCAGCAACGCGGCGTCACGGTAGAACTCAAACTTTTCTCCAGGATTTTCCTGAACCAGATATGGGATGAGTGCGTAGACAAATGCCTCACGTCCGTCCCAGGGGAATATCTGATCGTCTTCAAGGTAATTCCATCTCTTCTTACAGATCCCGAACCAAGACAAGAATATCGATTCTTCCCAAACCGAATTGGGGGGGTGGAGATGCACTGGCCAGGTTTCAAGGTCCATCTGGTACATGGAAACGAAATCTCCAAGTGCATCTGTTGGTGGGCCAGGGCGAGGATCCAGGCGGGTCTTGTAGGCAGTCCCTGTGCGCATCGCCTCGGCCATTTCGTCGTAAATCTCAAGGATGATGCGTTTGGTGCGGTACTCGCCGTGCTTTTCCTCGTCCCTCCGGCGGACGATGGGGAAGGTATCCATAATGTGGGCGACAGCATCGTGGGGCGTCGGAAAATGGCGCCTAAGCTCGGATAGTTCATCTGGAGAGTCATCGCGAACAGCACCTTCAGCCGAGCGTGCGATTTTCCATCGTCCATCAGCACTACATGGTAGATAGAGATTGAAGAAAGCAGCATCTATCTCACAACGGATTCTAAAACGGCGCTCCTCATCCCAGCGAAATGCTGGGCCAGTCCAACCGCAATCGTACGCGAAGGGGGACAAATCCCATGCGGTAAAAGTCAATTCGAGAATACGGGGAATTATCCAGCCACTGACCTTTGCTTCGTTCCCGACCCAGTGGGCCCTTTGTTCCAGGAGACTAGGGGGAACGGCTGGAATTTGATGAGTTATGTAGTCGGACGCGTGTAACCCAGCCAGCGATTTACGAAAAAGATAATCGAACACGAAAGAATTGAGTAGTGCAACGAAAAGAGCACCTTTATGAGGTTCAGCTGTACCAAGAAACTGCACTGTCCGAATTGTGAAGTTTGTGGCCACGTACGGCAATATAGTGGCAATCATACTGCGTTCGTTAGTGACAGATGTAATATCTTTGAATCCCAAAATCCAACGATTGAAGAATCGACTTGGATCGACTCCAGCAAGTCTGTTTCGAGGAAACCAATAGAGCGCTTGGGGAGAATAGGATGGATCACTTAAAGCCGCATAGGTTGAATCGACACTTTGTGCGCCCCGCTGAACATTAAGTGGATTAAACAGAACACCAGCGGCTCGATGATTAAAGGCATCCAACATTTTACCTTCGAACATTGGAATGTAGTCTTTTTCGAACTCAGCTTTTGAATTGGTAATCTTCCCACGCTGCAAAGTGGATTCGCGTATCTGTGTTATTGATTTAGAAAGTGCTGATATTTCGCTTTGGCCCATGTCAAAGATACGCCGGATCCGGATGCCCCAGAGATTCTGCTCCGGCCGAATGCCCTGTGACTCGATAATTAGTACTGGAACTCGGCGGTAGATAGCCTTTGCGAGTTCTGCATCCCGCAGTGATTGGAATGTCGGGCATGTGCGAGTGTTTGGGTTGAGAAGGGAAATGTCTTCGGCAGATAACCTAAATCGGCGTTCTTGATTGCCTAGGTCCTCGATGGCGTAGGCAAGAAAGGCAAACTCCGCAATCTCAGCAGTTGGAAGCTGTCCGTTTCCACTCGTGAAGAGGCAAAACCGTGTACGGTAATAGACGCCTGGAAACAGTGTCCGTTCTCGATTTTCGAAGTCGAACAAGCTGACGAGGGATTTCTTTTCCACGACATCTTGAAAAAAAGATTTCGTTGTATCATCTGTGGCGATCCCTGTAGGTAGAACGCAACCAACTCGGCCTTTGTGGTTCAATAGTCTGCGCATGAGTTCAGCGAAGACAGCGTAGAGATTTATGTCACCCCGGCCACAGAGGGGATATGATCCGCTGTTACGTAGAAAGTGACTTTCGCCTTCTGCTTTTCTTGAATCCTCTAGAAATCTATTGTGAAGTCCAGGATTAGATACCTTAAGCGCCTCGATAAGACGTTTGCGGTCGGCAGCTTTGGGGACATTGGCGATCTCAGGGCTGCGCTCAGCAAACCACTCCTTTTCCTGGAGTTTCACACGCTCCCATGGCGGGTTCCCCAACACGCAATCAAAGCCGTTTTTGGCGAACACTTCCGGAAAGGCCAGATGCCAATGGAAGAACTGGTACGAGCTCGCCAGGCGAACAACCTCGAGGTCTATATCCCCTACCAAAGGGAGGTCTTTGGCGAGGTCATTGAGATGTTGCTGGGTCAAACCGGACGGTTCCAAAGATGGAAAGCGTGAATCAAAGGAAGGAGGAAAATATTTCCGGATAACGAAAGCTGCGCACCAAGCATTGGCAAGACGCATGGCAGCTACGTAACCATAGCTGTGCTGGCTCTCCGCAAACGTTTCAGCCTTCCTGCGTACCTCGTCAGGAGTATCGCCTTCGATTTCCTCCAAGGCGAACGCAGACCGTCGGAGGGCCTCCTGATTTGCCGTATCCTCGGCAACGAAAAGACCGCCGATTCCCCTTCGCTCCGCCGCACTTAGCTTCTTGAGCGCGGAGCAGGCTTTCTTGTCGTCCCCCTCAATAGGCTTGAATGCCTCATCTGGGATACCCTTGGCAATAAGCTCCGGGGTCGTACCAAGAAGGCTATTGCCCACTCGGATGTGGTGATCGAGGAACGAAAGAGGTTTTCCAGGCTCCAAGGCCTCCATCCAGAGGCTAACCTTGCATAGCTCAGCTGCCATGGGGTTCACATCAACACCGTACAGACATCTGCCGATCACATCACGAAGGGCGCTCCTTGTGGCCTCGGGACTCGGCTCTTCTTCCCCGGTTCTGGCAGCGGCGATTCGCCTTGCCATCCTATGAGCTGCAGCAATCAGGAAATGGCCTGAGCCAACGGCAGGGTCGCATATTCTGAGCTTCAGAAGAGCCTCTGCAGCTGCAGCACCTTCCTTGCCCTTAACCGCCGCTGACATAACTGGCTCAAGCGCGGAGTCCAGGAGGGACTGCACCAGGGAGTCATGCGTATAATAACTACCGGAGGTCTTTCTCTCGTGACCCGCGGATGTCTCAAGCTCAAAAGTTCCGACGTCTGCATTCACGAGCGGGTGGAGTTCCAAAAGACCCTCGTACACTGCACCGAGTTCCTCAGACCCCAAATTCTTGTAGTCCACGGCACGACGTACGCTGCCTTCCCGGACAAAAGCCAAGGCGTGAATTGCTTCCAGGAAGTGGCGGTTGGAGATCAGACACTCATTTAGATCGGCGGTAGCTTCCGGACTCCAAAGGAAGCTTCCAAGCGGAGGGAGCGACAGTTCCGGACATCCTTTATCCGAGCCCAGCCATCGACTCACGAGGTTGAACACGCTCCAGAGGTCTGGGTGTGGAGTGCCTGCACGATGGAGCGTGAGATCCCGCAGACGAGAAATGGAATAGTAATCGTGATATCGGCGCCGGGCCTTCAAGGCCTCATCCATGGCTTCTTTGCCAGCATTTTCTTCCGGTAGGGGAGTATGAAGAAGATCCCGGTCCTCGGCTACGAACAGGAAAAGCATCCTGTAAACAATACGCAGAATCTGTCGATAGAAATCCTGAGTTGTGAGCTCACCAGAGCTGAGCTTCGATCTGAGGGTCTGGTTGGCTTTGTGTGATACCAGTCCAGCGCCTAAGGAGGAAATGGCCTTCTCGACTCCCGGTCGAAGATTCTCCAGAGCCCGCAAGCCCTTCTCTTCGGCTTTTTTCTTCCACTTCTCGATCCAGCATTGATCCGGACGACCTTCTTCCGGCTTCTCAAACCGGGACTGATGGCATACCAGCCATAGCAGGAAGAATTCCGGATAGAGATCGCCGTCAAAGATGGTCTGGAGGTCCCATTCGACATATGCAATGCGGGTAAGGGTCAAGTTGTCGCGGAGAAGGCGAAGAACAAAACCATTTGAGATGATACCCCACAGGTGGTTCTCGCTTCCGTTCAGGACCTGCTGGACCAGGGAATGCGGGCTTGCCTTGGCCGCTCCGATAGCCCCGGGGGTTCGCCGGTCCAGATCCACGTGTGTGCCAAGGAGGTGAATCGGAACAGATTCCCAGCCATGTGACACCGGGTAGCTCTTACCGTCTATTTCGATGGCACGGGCAGCGGTAAGGCGGCCGAAATCGAGCTCCTGGAAAAGTGGGAGCAGGAATCTTTCACGGGTCTCAGTAGTAGTTGGTTCGCCCGGGTTCTTGGCTTCGATGGAGCGTTTAAAATTTTCCCAGCAACCCTTCAGACGATTCCAACTCCGGTTTACCTGATCGCCAACACGTTCCCCCGGTGAAAGCCGATAGGTGACGGGGTCCAGTCCCTCTACTCCTGATTTAGGTTCGGCCAAGGCTGCCAGGAAGTCTCCCGGCAAGAGACCGCCTTCAGAAGTGATACCTGTGAAGATGTGCTTCGCAGCCATAATCACACCAATTTGAGGACCGGGAGGAATACATATAGCCCGAGGATATCGGGCGGGTTGTGGTCAATACGGTAACTGCCCCGCGCACCAGCAGCAGTCCGGACTCGGCGATGATTTTCAAGAAGGTTCTCACCCCGGCGGCGCGCCAGATCATCAAGCGCTGTCTGTAACCTGCCCAAACCGGTGGAAATGGGTTCGAGGGCATTTCGCGCCACATCCGGGGGGACATTTCCTTCGGGCGAGGCGGCAAGGAGTGCCTCTGCCCTAGCCTCATCAAGCCATTGGGGGGATTCAGGGGTACCGGTAAACGCAGCAATGAGGGAGTCCTCGGCGAGAAGGTGGCGCTCTTCTTTCCGGATGGTGGTTACAATATGAAAACGCAGACGAAGCAGCAGAAGGACCGTGCGGGTGTTCACGGCTCTGGTTCGGATCAGGCCAGCCCTCCGGGCAATGCCACCGACCTCTCGATCGAGCGCAGAGTTAAGGAAATAGGCCGCAAGGCCTTCGACCAGAGGATGTGTCCGGTGGAGCTGGATGACTTTTCGCTGGGCGACGGGTTCAAAGCTGACCCGTAAAGAACTCACGCCCTCAAGAGCATCGCGCAGTCCAGGCCTTACACCTGCGAGATCGACCTCGATGAGAGCCCCGTTGCCAACGGTCGCGCCGGAAAGGGCAAGAGACCCACGGAAAAACTCCTTGAGATCCTGAGGCGACCCGATGGCCTTTTCGGCCGCGTCCAATTCGGCGGCCACCTCCTGAAACTTGATTGATTCCTGTGCGAACATAGTCCTGGATCGTTTTTCCCGATCCGCGGCGTTCTCCCAATCTTTATGGAGTTGCTCGCGCTGAGGCCGGAAAAAATCCTCTCCGAAGAGGGATTGCTGCACCTGCCTATCTCCGCCGGCATGTTTCCGAAGAAGGAGGCCCTCGAACACGGCCTTTACGATCTGCTCACTGTCTATCGGCATAGGAACCGACACGCCCAGTGCATTGCGGATGGTGCGGTGCTTGCGGAGAAGTACATCGAGCACGATCCCATCGATCTGATTGTCAATCCCATAGTAGGTCAGTACCCGGACCTCAGGGCTCTTTTGACCGAAACGGTCTACCCTACCGTCTCTCTGCTCATGGCGAGTGGGGTTCCAGGAGAGGTCGTAGTGGATAACGGCATCGAACTTTTCCTGAAGATTGATGCCTTCACTCAGACAATCTGTGCAGACAAGCACCCGACGAGTGGAGCCGCTTCCATCCAGCGCCTCTATTCTGGCTGAGCGCTCCTCGGGGGCAAGACGACTGGTAATACAGGTGACCTCTGCCTGTTTCCCAAGCCTCGAAGAGAGCTCCGCCCCGACATACTCGGCTGTCTGGATGAATCGGCAGAAAATGATAGGATTGAATCCCCCCTTGAGCAGTTGCTTCAGTTCGGGCAAAAGGCTGATCAGTTTGCTGTCTTCTTTGCCGCGAAGTTTTTCGGCTTCTCGGGCAAAGGCCAGAAGTTTGCGGCGATTCGAGGTCTCGCCCGCCTCTTGCTCATGATCAGCGCCTGGTGCCAGATCTCCGCTTTCCTCCCCCAGTTCTTCGGTCGAATCCAGGACCGCTTTTCGACCAAGTTCATCTGCAGCCGCCTCATCCACTGCCTCGTTCACCCTGGACCGCTCCCTGAGGGTTGCAGCCGCAGCAGCGGGACTGCTTGCCATGGCCCGGAGCAGCGAGAGTGCCGACCACCACCGGACCCTCTGGCGCAGGGTTCCGCCTGATGTATCCGATGCGGTTTCACGGGCGTAGGACAGCACCTTCTCAAACAGGGCTTTATAGGCGAGACTTAAGTTGTAATGAGTCTCGAGGTCTTTTCGTTCGGGAAAGGGGGTGTGTCTCTGGAGAAAATGCCGCAGATCGGCCCGGCGGCGCTGCACCAGGTGTGCGGCAAGGCGCCGACGGTGGTTCGCATTGTCGGGACCTGAGAGATCTTCAGGCAGATTCGAAAAACCCGTATCGAGAAGGGAGAGCAACGAGCGAAATGCCCCCTCATTTCCGCTGTGAGGGGTGGCGGTCACAAGCACCAGATGCCGATCGCTATCCCTTATGAGTTGTGAGAGGAGAAGGAAGCGTTGATGTGATGTGCCTCGCCCCTCAGCCGCAGCAGCGCAGGTATGGGCCTCGTCTACGATCACGAACTCGGGACAGGTCCGTAAAAAATCGTGACGTCGGCGGTCTGTCTTGATGAAGTCGGTGGAGACCACCGTAAACGGGTGGACATCAAAGATGGACTGATCACCGCGGAGGTTTCGCTCCAGCCTTCGGGCAGTGCTCGATAGCACCAGTTCGGCAAAAATGTTGAACTTTGTTCCCAGCTCCATCCGCCATTGCTCTGCCAAATGCGGAGGGCAGAGAACGCAAATACGGTTGATCTCTCCCCGGTCGAGCAGCTCGCGAGCGACCAGGCACGCCTCAACGCTCTTTCCAATACCAACGTCGTCTGCGATCAGGAGCCGGACCGGGTCGAGCTTGAGAGCCATAAGAAGCGGAACGATCTGGTAAGGACGAGGTTGGCATGCAAGCCGTCCAAAGGAGCGAAAGGGGCCTGCGCTTGAGCGAAACCCGAAGCGTACGGCATCCCTCAGGAGCCTGCACGAGACATGACTACCCAGGTCATGAAGGCCAGGGGGAGGAAAAGCGGCAGGTTCGACCTGCTCCAAAGCCGTATGTATTCCCGCAGTCTCCTGCATGGTCCCCCCAAGGGGCCTCACAATCAGGAAGTCGCCTTCGGACTCTGGAAGGACCACCCATTCCCTGCCACGTGCGCGAATAAGGGATCCGGATGCGAAGCTCATTTGATCTCTCCGAAAATGGATGGGTGCTTTCTAATGAGCTCCAGCCAGTCGTCCCGGTGGTGAAAGCGGACCACGGTTATGCCCTGCTGTTGAAGCGCTGCAGTTTGTTCCTTGTCGCGTTCCTGGCGATGCGGATAATCGTGCGGGGGGCCATCCACATAGATAAATGCAGGGTTATCACCAACGTAGGAAAAGTCAGGCCGGCTCTGAACTTCCTCATAGAAGTGCTGTGCACGAGTCGGAAGCCGGAGACTATGTGCTTCGAGAAAATCCAAAAAATCCTTCTCCAGCCCCGAATCACAAAGTCTTCTTAATTGCTCCAGGTGTGTAGCTCTCGGTATTTCGACAGGAGATGTAACCAAGGTGGCATCTCGAAACTTCGTCAGCAAATCGCAAATTAAGTGACGATCAATCAGGGGGTGATCAGGCTGGTTAAAGTAGCTGAGCAGACAATCATAGCAGGCTGCCTGACAGTTCTCCTCCGCATGTTCCGCCTTTCCGAGGTCATTGCAGCTCACCGGGTCGAAATGGCAGAGTTGAAGCGCTGCTCGTGCCACCCTGGCCCATGAAGCGGTGTCGTCCACCAACTGTCTTAGGACCCCTGCCCCGCCTTCTGAAGCCTCATAGAAAAGGAGGTACCTCCGATTCCTCTTGTCTGGCAGGGGCTCTGTGGCAAGTTCCGAGTCCTCGAGCTGAAACTCCATTTGAATTGCACGTCGCAGAGCCGCCTCTAGCGATGCCATTTGCCCCGGATCTACTTCGGTCAATAAGGCTACCAGAAGGGTATTTCTCCGGTCTTTCACAAAGGGGATGACGCGCTGAATCTTTCCGGGGGGATCACTGTCCTCCTCCTGGTCATCCGGATCGATGGCCCGTTTGGTCCATCGCCTTTTCTCCACATCGAGCCAATATCCCCGCTCCTCCTTCTTCTCCCGGCGAGACCACCCAAGATTGATCCTCCAGATCTCGGCTGCATCCCCGTACCTGATCTCAGCGAGAGGGCTCTCTCCGAAAATGAGTTGGGCCGAACGAAAAAGTGGCCTTCCGTCTCGTTCAGCAAATCGAACTCCGGTCTTTAGCTCGTAGCCGAGACGGAGACGCTCTTCCTCGTCGCAGTTTATACGCTCCCGGCGCCGAGTCACCACGTTTTGGAGGCCGAACATGTTGGTCCAGATGTCCTCGGCCTCGAATTTCTTGCCGCAACGCTCACAGTTGGAGGGTCCGGGTTCGGTGGTAGCCGGATGGAGGGAACCACATTGGCCGCAGACTGCCACTCTGGAGGTTGGAAGCTCACCCCCTTGATCGCTCTGAAGCGGCATCATGATGCGGGTCACCTGATAGCGTGCACCCTCATGGTAGATCAAGGCCCCCGGCCCGAATTCCGAGATTGCAAGGAACCGAGGCCGCGATATGAACTCCCTGGAATCATCGATAGTAAGACGTCCTGGGATATAGGCGGAAAGCGGGAGTCTTGGAAAATTGTAACCCGGCAAAAAACCTTCGCTTGCAAAATAACGGTAGCTGTAAAAGTCCGATTGGATGGCGCTCTGTCTGTCGGTGAGGAGTTTCAGTTGAGCTTCGGCCTCCTGCCTGAGTCTCTTGGCCGATTCGTGATCCCGGACCCGCGAATGGTCCAGAATGATCCGATTGGCTTGATCAGCCTGGTTCCTTGCTGCTCTATAGAGAAACCGCCACCGCTCCAGGGCAGACTCAAAGGCGTGGGGGATGACTCGAATCACCTCCTCAAGCCATCCGTCAGCATACCATCCTGCCAAAATAAGGGCAGGGAGCACCCCCTGGATAACCCGTTTTGCCCGCTCTAATGCTCGCTGCTGGGGAATGCGATCGAGGAGTTTGTCCCTGACATCAGGCAGGAGCTCCAAGGTGGGTTTATCACCTGAGAGTTGAAGCAGGTCTCCGGGGGTGTTGCCAAGATCAAGACCAGACTCCTGGAGCCATATGGCATGGATGTGCGCACGGATAAGGTCCTCATTGGTGATATCTATCCTGGGGGTCTGGACCTGTCCGGAGACCATGAGTTCCGGGTGTTTGAAGAAATGCTGGTCATGAGGACTGCCGAAAGCACAATAAGAAAAAACGATCGCCGGCTGCCCGCTTCTCCCGGCACGGCCGCTTCGCTGGGCGTAGTTCGCGGGAGTAGGCGGAACGTTTCTCAAGTTCACCGCATTCAGGTCTTTGATGTCAATGCCAAGCTCCATGGTTGGCGAACAGAAGAGAATGGGAAGACGCGCCTCTCCGAATTCCCGTTCCCGCTCGATTCGTACCTGGCTGGGAACTTGGGCTGTGTGCTCACGTGAGTTGATTCCCCGGAAGTGATGAATCCCTGTTCTGTACAAGTGAATGAAAAAGGGGTTGGGCAAACTGCCTTCAGTTGGCGCGTTGGGCATGCGGATGCGGTCGTGGTATGCGGCTTTCCCGTCACCTGCCTTCCAGATGAGGGCACCAGAGTTGATGCGGTAACCAGGAACAGGAGCACGTTTCCCTTTTTCAGAACACTCGCGGAGGATGCTGGCCTGGCGCAGTCCCTCGAATAAAGCCTCGATCAATTTGCCGGTTGTCTGCACATCGGTTGGGGTTTGCCCTGGCAGAGCGGAGGGAGACCGTAGGAATTGCCCGAAACCTGAAAGCGGTGAGACGAATACGGAATAGCGTTCATCTTCCGATTCTGATCTCTGGCACGGAAACGCTGTCCTCTGTCGTTCAAGGTTCTCTCCCTCATCAAAGGCCCATGGGTCCCGGAGCTGATTCCTGCTGTTCCTCTTGAGGGTGTCCTGATAGTCCGGATCCAGGTAATCCACTTCGATACACAATTCGCGACGGATGAAATCAAGCAGTGTACTGCAGATCATCTTGCGGGTTTCTGCGGAGGCTTTTCCCATCACAGGGTGCAGGGTAAGCCATAGATCTTGATCAGTGGCAAGGGCGTCCAATTCTGTATAGTCGATCTCCAACAGACCGCACTGCTCCAAGTTTGGGGCGCTTACGCGCCATCCGCGGCGAAGATCCCGGTACACACGATAGCCGATAACCCCTCGAAGGGCTTTCTCCACGGCATCACGACCGTATTTGGTAGCCGGGTCCCTTGCATAGTTCTCGAAAGGAAGTGCCAACGCTGCAGTAACCTTCTGGCTGATATTCTCGTCTCGGAGACCGTCCGCTCCGGCGTCCTGGGCAGCGTTGAAAATGGCTCCCCGCAACAGACTCACCTCGATGAAGTCGTTTAGATGGCCTGACTGGAGCGAGGCATCCTGTCTATTATCCGTAAAGCTCAAGAGCTTGCGAGCATTTGGGTTGACCGTTTCTTCGCGCTTGAGCCCGGCCACCGAAGAAGTCGCCAGAATGGTAGTAGCCGTACTCCTACCCTCGGAACCCAAGGTTCCTATTTTGGGAAAATCTGACCGCTGTCTTGCTGAGTATGTGGCCCCGCAGGAAATACAGAAAAGAAAAGGAGTGGGAATGAATGCCGCCGCGCACCCGCCCCGTCCTACAGAGCCATCGGGTTTGACTATGATCGCCTCTGGAACTCGGGTGCGGCGAGAAGCGACGACGCGTCTCTGCCCTCTTCGCTCTTCGATCCAATCCGGCGGTAGCTGTTCCAGCAATGCGTCCTTCTCATTCAACCCGGGCCACGGCTTGGCAGGATTGAGATAGACGAGCCCGGGAGTCTGGCCAGGCACCTCTGTGCGGTCATGCGGTTCGCGGGGGAGGAAGCGCTCCAGCCCGGTCTCTGAATCCCTGGTTCGATAGACAGAGTAATATTCCAGGCCGCACTCCCTGCAAAAGCACAATGGCAGCAAAACCTTACCCTTGTCGGTTGGTGAGAAGAGCTGCTTATTGATTGTGAGATATCGATTTTCCGGTATTTCCAAGGTGGCATAGATCGTGTCGCCACGGCTGATGAACTGGTGTAAGCGAAACGCAAAGACCGGGAACCCTGTTGGAGGATGGCGGATGGCAGTTGCTCCTGCGAGAAGCGTCTGGGCGATCACCTCCATGCATAGATCAGCTGCTTCCCCGGTGAGTTCCGCAAGACGTTCGGCAGCTCCTTTACGGCCGGTCAATGGAATCGGTTTGGAACGGAGTAAGCGGCTTGTGCCGAATTCGGGACTAATACCGAAGGTCCCTTCCACCCATCTTGCGATAGGATCGCGCCTGAGATCCTCGAAGCCGGCGATGTTCCGCTCGACACCTGCCCGTACTGCTTCGGCTAATTCCTTTTTGTTTTCAGGATCCGACTCGTCAAGAGGCAGGGTGACTCGCTCAAGTGTTTCTCCGATAACATCATCCGGCAGCACTTCCGCACCGAAGAGACGGGTGCCGAGATCAGAGACTTCTTTCTTTTGGTTCTCCCATGGCCCTTGACTGGAGATAGTCGCTGAGGTGCCTACGCATTGGAGATCTTTCCCGCCTAATAACTGCCGCACACGCCGGAGCAACATAGCCACATCTGCGCCCTGCCTACCTCGGTAGGTATGCAACTCGTCCAGTACGAGGAATTCCAATCCCTTTGCAGATGCGATGAGTTTCTGTTCTCGAGGTCTTGTCAGGATCAATTCGAGCATCACGTAATTTGTGAGCAAGATGTCAGGGGGTTGTGCGATGATTTGGTTGCGGGTCTCATCGTCCTCCTGGCCCGTGTAGCGCTGGAAAGTGACCGGTCCCTTTTTGTTTGGGAATCCGAGATGGAGGAATTTCTCCAACTCTCCGAACTGGCTGTTTGCCAACGCGTTCATCGGGTAGATGATGAGGGCGCGAATTCCTTTGGTCGATCCCTCACGAAGAACCCGGTCCACAATCGGAATGATATAGGCGAGGCTTTTTCCTGAGCCGGTGCCGGTTGTCAGAATGTAGTTCCTATGCTCCCTCGCGATGCGGATCGCCTGCTCTTGATGGGCATGGAGACGAAGGTCCGCTCCGCTCCCTGACACCTCGGTCTTATCTCTCCGAAAGACCTGGGAACAACCGGTGTGAAGGATGCCTTCCGCGACAAGTTCATCAATCGTTTTGCCGGGTTTGAAGGAAGGATTCAGCTGAATCAGCGGATCGGGCCATAGTGAGCCTTTTGAGAAGCAACTCTCAGCAAAGTCCTTAATCTTCGGGTCAGCGATTCTGATAAAACTGGTGACGTATGATCGATACTCACTAATAAGTTGATCTCGGAATTTGAAGATATTCATGGAGCCTCACAGAAAGGTGGTTCGAAATAGAGGAGAGAAAGTCAAAGCTCAAGAACACCCAAAATACAAAACCCCGTTCCCTGTAGAAAGGAGTGGGGTTCTGTTATTTTTCCTCAAGGTCCATCAAGGTGATTCTCTTAATCCTCCTCTGAACCTGGTTTGGCCGGTTGAAAACGGGCACAACTTACACCTAATCTGGTTTAAGATCAATCACTTTCGATAACTATTTCGAGTTCAGATCTGCGGATTCCGAGTTTCAGCCAATACTTTTCCGGAGCACTTCAGTCTCTATCCGGGATTCATTGTGGCACGATCGCAAATCACCTCGCGGCCGGGCTGGAGAATTGAGACCTGCCTCCTTATGTTCACAGCTCATGGACAGCCACAGGGTACCCGTCTTTTATATTAAGAGCCATGTCGTAGATCCGCCTGTGATGGGTGAAGAGGATGATCTGGTTCTTCGTCCCTAGCTCGGCCAGAACCTTTAATGTTGCCCGCGCCCGGTCATCATCGAAGTTGATCAGGACATCGTCGATGACGAAAGGCATGGACCCTCCAGAGCTCAGACGAGATTCCAGGGTGGCGATCCGGAGGGCCAGGTAGAGCTGATCCCGGCTTCCGGAGCTCATACCCTCCACCTTCACCCAGGTACCAGTTGGGCGTACTCCGACGAGGATGGGATGACCCTGATCGTCGGTATCGGTGCGAAGGCTTGAAAATGAACCCAGCGTCAGCTCGGCAAAATGTCGCGATGCGAGTTTGAGGACGGGATCCTGGTGCTCCGCCCTGTAACGCTCGATCACCTCTTGGAGGATCTTGGATGCGAATTTCAATCGGACATAGCGTTCCGTCAAACGCCGAATCCCGGCAAGCTGCTGCTGCAGTTCTTCAGCGAGATCTGCCGAGCGGTTGTTCCCATCCATGCGGGTCATCTCGTTCTTCTCCTTGCCTATGATCTCTGAGAGCCGCTGGATTTCAGGATCGAGGTTCGTCTGGATTTCTCGCTTGAGCTCCTCGATCCGGCTGGGCAGAGTGTCCGGATCCACACGGCCCGCCTGCTCGATCATATCAGGAAGCGGAATCCCTTCAGCGATATGCACCAGGGTCCCCTCGACCTCTGACAGGCCTTTCTCGAGCTCGCGGTACTCTCGTGAACGCCGTTCGGCGCCATCCAGTTCCCCCTCCTCCTTGCACCCTGATGCCTTCAGCAGATCTGCCATTCGCCTGCTGCAGACGGCAATGACCGTGTCGGCCTGGCGCATCTCCTCCCTGTGCGTTTCGATCGCCTCTTCGTAGCTCTCCATGAGCGCTCTGGTCTTCTGCGCCGTCCTGAGCCGCTCTTGCAGGGCAGTCACCGTCTGAGCGAGCTCAACCCCCTGAAGATCCGGTGCCGCTTCCAAGAGCAGTTTCTCAAGATCCGTCCTGTAGGCCTCTGCATCCTGGTCGATTCCCTGAATGCGCACGCGGAGCGTATCCGCCTCCTTCAGACCGTCAAAACAGGACTGAAGGGTCTCTATGAAATCGGTTGCCTCGACCGTGTTCCCCTTGGGATCCAGGCCGAGAGGAGCAACGGCAGCTTCCCAATCCTTTCGCCACTGATCGAGTTTGTTGATGGCAGCTCTTTGTTTTGCGCGCGAACTGTTCAAGTCTGATTCAAGATCCCGGATCTTCTCCTCCATCTTCTCGCGCCTGCCCTGTTCTTTCCGACTCGATTCGAGAAGCTCCTCCGCTTGAACCAGGACCGGACCGAGCTCCTCGCCTGGGAATTTGCGGGCCTGCTCTGATTGAACCATGGCTCCGATCAGCTTCTCCCGGATTTCCCGCAGACGTTTTTCCCTGGCCGCGATCTCGGCCAAAACGGCTTCTGCTTCCCCAAGCTGAGAGCGCACCTTTTCGAACCCCGTCAGCCAGCCCCTCATCTCCCTGGGTGTCAAGGGCGCTATCCCGCACGCCCCCCACTGCTCGCGCCACCTGTGCTCGACATCGGCAAGCTCAATGTCCAGACGGGCCGCCTCCTTCTTGAGTGCGGCTTCACGCTCCCCGAGCGATTCCATCCGTGCATTCAGGGACGCATGCTTCTGGATGCGGTCCGCCTCGCGGCGCATGCGGTCAGCAGTCTGGTCGGAGCGCTTGACCAAACCTTCGTAGACCTCGGGCAACGGGGATCCAGAGGTGAAAGCCATCGCCTCCGTCTCCACATTCTCCCCATTCAGCCACTTGCGGCGGATCAGCATCCACCCCGCGTCCCGTCTCTTCCGGTCACTGCTCAAATCCGCCTCAGTCGGCACCTGCCCTGCATGCTCGATCGCACTTATCTCTTCTGCTAGACGGCACCGCTCCTCTTCCAGCTTTGAGCGGTCCGACTGGATCTGTTCTCTTTTCTGAAGGAGGGCTCCAAACTCTCCCTCAAACCGCTCGACCGTTTCCGCCATGGGCACAGAAACATTGCCGGCCTCCTCAAGGGAGCCGCTCCACAGCCTCAGCCTCTTGAGAGTGGATCCGCACTGCTGCAACACCCGCTCACGCGTCTGCACTCTCTCCCGGATCTCCTTGTCCAGGTCGCCGGCCTTTCGGGCGGGTTGTATGGTCTGGAACAGATCACCGGTGTCAAACCGCGGGGGGAGGAGAGAGAGTTCCCGGCGGAGCCTCTCCAACCCCTTTTCCTGTCTCTGGCTGTCCTCGCCGGCCTGCTCGACCTGCTGCACCAGTGCCTCGAAGCGCGTCGAGAGGGTCTGAATCGTCTTCTTTTTGGAGAGTCCGGGACGAAGGGTCTCCACCCGTTCAAGCGGGAGGTCCGGGCGGATCTGCTTGAGCAGCTCAGCCGCGTTCTTCTTGTGGCTAACCCGCATCCCTTCGAGCTTGGGACGGTCCGCCATCGCTTTCTTGTACCCCCCAAGCCTCTGGTGCATCTCGTCAATCCGGTCGGCGCGGCTGAGGACGCCCAGGTCAAGCGAGAGGTCCGCCTTCTTTTTTTGGAGGTCCATGATCCTCTCGCCCCCCTTTTCCCGGCGGATCTCTGCCTCCCTCCTCTCCTCTTCCACCTTTCTGCGGGTACTCCCGAAATCTTCAGGTAGGACCTTGACCTCTCCCATGAGCTGAAGCTTTTCGAGGATGGTGCTGCGCTTCCCGAGCTGCGGGAGCGCCCTTCGGATCCGCTCGAGTCTCCTTTTCTCCCGGTCCATCTCAGCACGGAGCTTGTTCTTCTCCTGGAGCGCTCTTTCCGCTTGCTCGAGCGCGTTCCTGTGCTCCTTCCACTCCCTGCTCGTGAGGAAGCTTTGCCTGAGCTGAGTCTGAAGGGTGTGATATCGGGACAAGGCCTCATTGATAGCTCTGGTCGATCCTTTTGGCCTGAACAGATTGTCCGCCTCGCTTTCGAGGTCGTCGAGAAGTGAGTGCAGCGATGTGATCCCGGCACCGGCCGCGAAGAGGGCTTGACCCACATCGCCCTTCTGATTGAGGATCTCCTGCCCGCCCATGACGAGTGTTTCGTGGTCGATCCCGTACACGGTTTCGAAGACTCCTTGCTCGACTCCCTGGAGAAAGTGTCCGAGGAGAGCCCGGTCCAGCGGGTTGTCGTTCTCGTCGAAAAGGTCCCCCTTTCTTCGCTTGCGGCGAAAAAAGTTGAGAACAGTGCCGTCCTCCTCCCGGAGACAACCCCCAATGAGGAGCTGATCGTAGGGGTGGAGAAAACAGTCCTCCGTCCGGGTAGCGACCCCGAAGAGGAGCGCCTTGAGCGCCCGGAGTGCGCTGCTCTTCCCTGCCTCGTTGGGTCCGTAGACCACGTGAAGCCCCGGATGGACGGAGGTGAAATCCAGGACTCGTCCGGTAAAGGGGCCGTATGCCTGCAGGTCTAGACGCTCAATCTTCATGTCTCCCTCCCTGCCCTAGCATCCTTCCGACAAGAAACTCCTTCACGTCTTCGCACAGGCACCTCAGACCTTCCGAACCTGAAGGAAACAGCTCGGCATCCCCTGAAAGCTCAGGCGGGAGCTTGTTCCGAAGCTGCTCGAACTCGGGCATGAACGTGAGAAGGTCAAAGTTTCGCCCCTGCAGATCCCGAACTTCCTGCTCGATGGCAGATATTGGCGTATCATCCGGAAAACACTCTTCGGGATCCGTGCTTTTGCGGGTGTTCAGGATTACCTTCTCGAGCCACACATCGGAGAACCCTGCGACGATTTCTCTGAATTGCTCTATCAAAGAGTTAAACTTTTGATGAAGCAATGTGTGAATCGGTGTGCAGCCTTCCAAGATAAGCCGCACCGCGAGAGGGCGACCATCAGACTCCTTAAGGATGTCCTCGAATTGACCGCGTACGTGATCCAAAAGGGCATTGGTGGAGTCGCACCCGCCGACCTCCACTCGCAAGACGTGCCACCGGAGAACGTCAAGGTCGTGGTGCTCAACCTCTAGAATGCGCCCTCCGTCCACCGTAACCAGCGAGCACCCTTTCGGCCCGGTCTCGCGGACATGCCGACCCTGGATGTTCCCGGGAAAGACGATCCAGGGATCTCGGGAGAGCTCTTCTCGTTGATGCACGTGGCCGAGCGCCCAGTAGTCGTATCCTCTTGCGCAAAGTCCCTCGACCGTGCATGGTGCGTAGGGTTCGTGGCCTGGCCGACCGGTCACCGACGTGTGAAGGAGTCCGATGTTGAGGACGCCTCTCACGGCCGGTGGGTATGTGTGGGAAAGATCGTCCGTGACCGCCTGCGCCGAAAAGCTCTGGCCATGGACGGCGACCCCGATCTCTTCGAGGATACGGGTCTCCGGCTTTCGATGGGAGAATAGGGTCACATTGTCTGGAAGGACGAGAGCCCGGCTGATTTGGCTCGTCGCGTCGTGGTTGCCGGACACCATGAAAACCCTGATTCCGGCGGCATTCAGCCGTCCTAGACGGTTCAGGAAGTAAATGCCGGCATTGTGGTCTTTCCAGTCCACGTCGAAAACATCGCCGGCAAGAAGCACAAATGCGGCTTCCTTTTTGATCGCAAGGTCGACGAGATTGTCGAAGGCACGCCTGGCAGCGTTCCGGATTTGCTCAACCGGTGCGTCCCGGTAGCCCTCCAATCCGACCAGTGGGCTGTCCAGATGAAGGTCAGCCGCATGGATGAAACAAAACATCGTTATCCTCCTTTCGACCAAGCCTAAGGTCAAACAGATTACTCGGAAAACGGTGCTCACGCCCGCGTCCTACAGATGAACAAATTCGTTCAGGCACCCGATACGAAAAAAAATCAATTCATTCTAAGCGAATTTTTCGCAGATCTTCCTTTGAGACTTTCTGATTTTTCCTGCTGATCAAGGTGAAAAACAGATGTTTTCCTTCAAGATTCCAGCACCTGATTTGCACTCCCTGGGTGTTGAATTTGTCTCGGCCTATTCTCATCCGTCGTAGGCAAATTTGAGTAGGCCCTATTGAGCGGTAAAGGCTGAAAAGACTCTCATAGGCTTTTTGAGAGAAATCCATCTCATCTGAATTGACTGTCGCGATCACACCTACAAAAAAAGGAAATGGATTATTGCGGGCTGCCCTTTTTCGGAGGCCGCTCTCCACTGCTCTGCGGTAAGATCCGTCACGGAACTTCGGCACAATCTGCTTCAGATAAACTGACTGCCAGCGCCAAACAGCATCCCGGTGTGAAGAGTGAGGCAGTATTCCGGGATATCTCCCCTTTAGTGGGAGGTCAGGGTGCAAGTGATCCACGTGCTTGTCGAGAAATACCTCCTCAAGTTCTATGAGATGGCGCCAGCGAGAAAGGAGTGAGCCTCCGTCCCACACTTCCCTCACCTCCCCTTTGCAGTAGGGAAAGAAATCAGAAAAAGGATTCTGGAGACGCCGTGTGCGATTCTGCTTTGTCTTAATAATCAACAGCTCCCCTTGGCTGTCTACACCCCAAAGATCACCAGGGTAGATCTTGTTTCCGACAACGGGGGCGAACAGCCAATTCACGGTTCGCGGCCACCCCAGCAGGCGAGGGTAGGCCCAGAGCAGGAAGGAGGCGGATTCCTCAGAAGGAAGAATGTCACCATTGGGTCGATCAAGCCTGGGGATTGGAGAGGCACATTTGGCAGTTCGGGAGTGTAGATAAATCATCTTCCACCAGAAATATGAGTGCTGTTCAAAATAGCACCTGGGTTTAAGTCTGAGACACACACAATATTCTCATGGCTGGCGACTTACAGCCTCACTTTGCATGCGTCTTCTTCACTCTGCTGGAGAAAGTTTCTGTTTCCATTTCGACGTCAGCGTACACAGCCGAATGATCACTGAGCTTTGGGTTCTTTGCACAACGAAAATGGGTCGGGGAAAAATGCCGGGAGACGAATAGGTGGTCGTAGAACCGATTACGCCACGTGCTTGTGACTTCCATAGAGGCTGGAGCCACCAGTTCCCTGACGTGACGAAGACCATGCAAATTCGCGCCTTCAAAGATACGGCGAACAGCGGTGTCCCAAAGCTTGAGATCGTGTTCGCAACCCGATCTATCTCGGTAACGCCCCTCCCCTGCACCCCCGGAGTTTCGGCGTCCGAGTCGGACAGAGCCGTCGCGACCGATCAGTTGTCCCCAGGACACAAGGGGGATAATATGCTTCGGTTCGTTGAAGTCTCCCCCCACTATGCAGGCGCCATGGTCGCTTCTAATCAAAACCTTCGCGAGAGCCTCCAGGGAGTCGACCTTCTTCCAGCCGTTGTAAGACCCATTAGGGATATGCACGTTTATAACATCTATGTCCCCCCACTGGGTGTGCACTGTTGCACGGAGGGCAAGTTGAGGCCAAGGCATTCCAGGAGCCCAGCCACGCTCTACCGAAGACACAGGCCAGCGACTTGCCGTTATGTTACCGTACCGCTTGCTCTGGTCTGAATCCAAACCGCTGTAGCAATGATGCTCCAAGCCGATCCTTTGAAGCGCAGCGACAATTTCGTCAGCTATGCCACGCTTGATCTCCTGAAGCATGACGATGTCCGCATTGAATTTGCGGATCGCTTTGATGGATTCGGCCGAACTAAAGTTGATGTTCCACGTCAAAATTCGTATCTTTTGTCTCATAGGAAGCTCTCCTGCCGCTAATCAACAATGAAATTCAACATGATAGGAAAAAGCTACTATTTGCCCAACGAACTTGAAAGCAGATTTCTACTCCCCCGCTATCCATGAGAGCACCATTTCGACCTGCCTCCCATTTTCCGGCGAGGGCTCATCTCGATCATCGGTTTGTCTTCGAAGATTCTGTATGATTTTCAGAACTTCATGCGACTTATAGTGAGCGTGGCGAACTAGATAGCAGCCAACGACAGTACCTGTCCGTCCTCTTCCTCCCCAACAATGCACATAAACCGGCTTCTCTTCATTGATCCTTGCATCAATGCTGTCCAGGATCGCGACCATGTCTTCACTGGCGGGCACTCCTCCATCCCTGATGGGTTTCCTCTCGAAGGTGACATCCAGGCCCATAGAATCGGCGATCTTTTTCATCTGATTTTCGTAGGGCTTGAAGCGCTCCCGGTCCCAATTGAACTCGTCCGGCTCCATGAAGTTGATCACGTGCCGGATCCCGTGATCGAGAAGGCCTCGGCGCTTTCGATCAGCTTCCACCTTGTCAAGCGAACCCGGATAGCAGCCTGCAAGGAATTGCCCGGGCAGGACCCAGTAGGAACGGCGGAAAGGGACAGGGAGCATCGGCGAATTGGAGGTCACGGGGTCACCATCTCCTTCTTTGTCACCAGACGTTTTGCCAGATCTTTGAGGTAGTCTGTTTTTTCGATTCTCATGATCCACTCCGGAAGTATGGCCCCGATCCCGAGATAGGCGCCACTGATCGAGCCCGCGATGCTCGCTATTGAATCTGAGTCGCCATTTATATTCGCCCCACGAAGGGCGGCCCTCTTGTAGTCCTCGGGATAGCGGAGGAAACTGTAAAGGGCAAGGGCGACCGCCTCTTCGCCGACCCAGCCCTCACCCAGGTAATCAAGTGCCTTTTCTTCGTCCTCCCACTCGATGCACCGGGCGACCTTCTGGATGGCCTCATCGAACTCCCCGGAGATCCCGGATGTGAACTGGAGAAGCTCCGGGATCATTTTCTCGGGTTCGATCCCATCCAGAGCAAGTTTGACGAGATATGCGGCCCCGATGCAGGCTGCGTCCGCGGTGGGGTGCCCGTGGGTAGAGATACCGGTCGCATGGGCCACCTCCTTGAGCTTGGTCGGATCATGCTGATAAAGGTAGCCGATTGGGGCCGCCCTCATGGCGGATCCGCATCCTTTGGATCGCTCGATCCCGCTCTTTGTCCAAGTGGTGCCTTTCTCCATGTTCGCCACACCCTGAAGGCAGGTGCGCCCCGGCGCCCGGTTGTTCTCAGGAGAATGGAGCCATTTGATGAACTCTTCCCCCACTGCCTCCATGATCGAGTCGATGTCCTTTTCTCCTGCCCTGACCAGCGCCTCGGCAATGGCGATGCTCATTTGGGTGTCATCCGTGAAAAGGGCTGAATCAGGCAGGTCTAAGATGCCCTGAGGACCATAACGCCTCTTGATCTCTGGCAGTTTGATGAACTCCGTCGTCGCGCCGAGCGCATCCCCTATGGCCAAACCGAAGATGACTCCTTTTGCTTTATCGTTATCCATGAGGTCCTTTCTCAACGATAGCCTCTCGGTTTAGGTGGGAATATGAACTCGAAAAAATCCTTCTTGTTCTCTATGCCAAGCCTCGCTGTTACGAGAAAGACGAGATCCTCGGTTGTAATGCCGTATTTTCCCAAAGGGGTACATGCCCTCTGGAACTGGCTTCTGACCTGATCTCTCGCGGTTTTTACATACCTCCATGCCACCGAATTCCGGACAATTCTCATATCTTGAGCAAGTGCGAAGCGAACGATATCCATAGGTTCCGCATCAACCGGAATATCGAAAGGGACCTTATCCGGGCGTGTCACTTCGATGCGGTTATTCTTTATCTTCATTCCCCCCACTTCAATCGAGTAGTAATCAACAGAGATCGCGATCTCTTTTTGGGCAATGGCCGGTATGAGTTTTTCGATGATATTTTCCCAAAGATTATACGGCAGACTGACCGTTCCCCACTCCTCTACCTTGGCTGGGACCTCATCGCGAAATCCCGGATATGTTATAGAAATGTCTTCCGAGGCAGTAATGATGACATCCACGCTCTGTTGCATCTTCTTTGGCGGTTTCATTAATTTCATTCGCTTGCGGTGAGACAGGAGGTCCTTCTTACTTACGACGGCTTTCATTTTCTATCACCTCGAAAAGTTGTGGCCAGCTGAAGCCATTATCTCGTTTCCATGTGAAGAGCAGGATCAAAGACCCAAGACAATTTCCGAAATCATTTTTCAAAAAGAGATGGATAGGAGTCTCCTCAGCAGAAAGTGACAGTTGTTCATGCCGCCATCTTTATCGCCATGTCAAGGGCATTCTTGTTGATCTGGGCGCTCTCGCCGAACCAGAGGCTATTCAGGATATTTTCTTGGGTTTTGCCCCGGAAGTAGTTGAGGTACTCATTGACCGCATTGTAGGCACCCCAGTAATTCCTTCCTGCAGCCCGGCTCCCTCTTCCATCTTCAAAGAGCCGCAGCACAGCAGGGACGATCTTCTCCTGACTCTCCTGCCTCTCGCTTCTCGGCTTTTCCTTGAGGCCGAATACGATCCTTACATATCTCACCAGGTCGGAGCGGTTGATCTCTTTCCCTGCAAGCTGCTTGTATTGATCTACGGTCGCAGCAAACTCACTTTGAGCAAGGTTCACCGTCTCCCGGATGTCCTCCAGGTTCTGGAGTATCCGGGAAGTGTGTCTTACCCTGAGCAGTTTGCTCGCCTCGGACTCATGGGCAAGGCAGAGGGTGTTGTTGCAGACCACTCGGATGGGGGTGAATCCTACGCGAACCGCCAGGCTTCCATCGTGGGAATTGGAAAGAAGAACGTAATGCTCCATGAGGTCCCCCTTCCTGACCACCAGGGGATCTCTTCTGATCTTGGCAAGGACCCAGACCTTGGCTCCGCCTCTGAGGCTGCCGGCTGTCTCGATGGTAGCCTCCCCACTTTCCAGCAATGGCTGGAACCAGTTGAATGCTTTCAGGTTCTGAAGCGGCTCGTAGTCTTTGCCTACAACTCCCAGTACCGTGTTGTCCCTGCTGCGAAATGTCACAAAGTGGTCCAGAACATCAACATGTGTCCCCGTGTCATCCTTGGTAAATAAACGGCGGAGTTTCACTTCCCAGTCCAGCCCTGCTGCGACGATTGCCTCTTCAATGCTTAGCTTTTTTCCTTCAGGGACGGCAACGCCCAAGCCGTGCCACGGGGTCTTGCCCACATACACCATGCTCTCCACTTCATGCGCCATGGCCACCTCCTGACGGATTCAAAGGTTACTTGCTGGCGATCTGCCGTTCTCCGCAATCTTCACTGTCTGTATCTGGTTCTCCTGGAGAACCGGGAGATCCTTGAGCCTTGGGCCGTGTGGTGCATTCCGTTCGTTTTGGCAAAGACGGAAAGGTGCAATATCCGATCATCAAGGCATAAGGCAAAGCCGGTCACCTTGTCGGAAGAGAAGCGATAGTCGATCCCTCTCCCTACTGCAGGCCTGGTCTCGGGAACTGCCGTGAGGCTGTCTTTGAGAAATGCCATGACATCGCTCTTGTGCGACTTCCCTTCTTTTTCGGGATCATACCAGTCGATCGCATCCAGGGCGTAGCTCTCAACGAGCTTTCTGAAGACACTGGAGAAGGTCCCGGGCTTCCCGAAAGCGTCCATTCCCGCCACCTTCCCCCCGATCATGAACACCGCCCCCACCTGTGAGCTGATGAGGAGGAAGTCTTTCAGATAATCATCGAGGGACGGCCTGTCCTTCTTGTAGATTTCGGCCATGGCCATGCTCGGAGATCTTGCGCCTCTCCGAGCAGCTTTTTCCGAGATTTCATTCCAGATCGCGCCCTGGTCCGACCGGTGCCGGCCTGAGGTCCTCAAGGAGAAGTTGACCTGGTCAGCCTTCTTTGCGCGAAGTTCGGCAGACATGATCCGCTTCTCGCTGTAAAACTGGGCACTTTCGTAATTCCATCTCCCTGCCTCCACACAGCTGACTGGGATAATCACGACCGTTTCCCCTGGGATCAAGATGGTAGTGTTCACGATCCGATTCTGTTTGGCGCCGACCAACTCCTCCCCATCGAGGATGAGGACCATGCGTGGGGACTTGTTCACCACCTTGAGATCGGGAACAGCCCCCTCCTTACTCACCTCGACGATTTCGATCACCCCTTCGGAAAGGGCCTCATCGAGCAGGAGGTATTCTAGTTCCAATGTGTAGGCTGAAAGGAGTGGAGCCAATGTCAGGTTTTTGTGGGTCTGACTTCTTCCGATCTTCACTTCCCCGAGGTATTTTTCGAGCACCGTTCTCATGGTTTTTCGCCCCCATTTCCTTTTTAGGGGCATTCTACCGGCAAGCTTTGACAGATAAGGTCAAAGACAATGAAAAAAATCCAGGTATTTTGATGGAGCAAAGATTAAGTGCATAAAGAAGAAATTGGAAATTGCTAGGAGAAATGGTATAAAACGATCTGCCTTTTCACCATTCTTCGATCAAGAAGGGGGATTTCGGCATGGCACGAGGGGACCAACTCGGAAGGCAGTGGAAGATCATCCAGACGCTTCTTACCTCTTCGGGAAAATCGGCGGCGGAGCTGGCAGCGGAACTCGACATCCACCCGCGGACCGTGTATCGGGATCTTATGGCCCTCCAGACGGCCGGCTTCCCGATCTACACGGAGCGGACGGACGGGAAGAGCCTCTGGTCTCTCCTCGACACCATGAAGCACCACATCCCGGTCCCCTTCACCCTGCCCGAGCTCATGGCCCTCTACTTCGGGAGCACGATGCTCAAGGTCTTCAAGGGCACATTCTTCTATGACTCCCTGGAGACCCTCTCGCAGAAGATCAAGTCCACCCTCCCGCCCGAGTCCATCAAGTACCTCAAGAGCGTGGAACAGACCATGCAAATGGGGATCAGGCCCTACAAGGACTATGCAAAATTCAGGGGTATTCTCAAGCAGGTGAACGAGGCGGCAGCGGCCAGGAAGACGATCGAGATCGTTTACTACACCATGAGCCGCAAGAAGGAGACGAGGCGGAGCGTCGATCCATACCGGATCTGGTTCTTCAACGGCACATTCTACCTGATCGGGTTCTGCCACATGCGGAACGAGGTGAGGGTCTTTGCCCTCGACCGGATCAAGATGCTCCACCAGACCAGGAAGACCTTCGAGATGCCCGAGGACTTTGATGTGGAGGAATTCGTCCGCCCGAGCTTCGGCATCTACCAGGGCCCGTTGACGAAGGTGAAGATTCGGTTCTCGCAAGATGTGGCCGGATACGTCAAGGAAAGCATCTGGCATGAGAGCCAGAAGATCACGGACCAGAAGGACGGTTCCACTCTCTTCGAGGCGGAGGTGGCCGGCACCGACGAGATTCGCTTCTGGCTCATGAGCTGGGGCTCCAAGGCGGAGGTGCTGGAGCCTGCATCGCTCAGGGATGAGATCAGGGTGGAAGCTGAAGCGGTTATGAGTATGTACGAGAAGGACAGCATGCAGGAAACCGCCTTCTGAGACTTCGCATTCTTAAGGACTGGATAGCTATCATAACAGCTCACAATTGTCACCGGGAGCACTAATCCGGAGGGAGCTTTTGCCTCTAAGCGAACAAGAGAAGATGTCTGAAACTGAGGTCACTTTGCGTTTGGCCTTTTATCTTATAGAGCGGAAGTTGACGGCTTCAGATGTCAAAGTGGCGATTGACGGTGCTCAGGTCAAGACCAGCAACAATATACACTTCACAATAGCTGCGTTCATGCGCGACTTCGGATGGATAAAGCCGGTAATAGATGATCGTTGGCAAGGCACCTACGTCAGCTCTCGCCACCATCCGAAAATCTTCATCCACTCCACCCCCGGCTGCGGCGATTTAATGGCTGAGTTGATCGACGGCCGCACCCTGCGAGTCGAGTGCAAAAAGGGGCCGTTAGTCAGGTCAAAGAGTTCACAGGAGTACCCTCTGCTACGAGAGGCTTTAGGTCAACTCTTGACCTTAGAACGAGTCGGTGAGCAGGATTTGCTCGCAGTTGCCGTGCCCTGTTCCCCTAAGTTCAACGATTTGGCTCAGCGCTGGCGACAGGCCCCGCTTGTTAGTCGGTTCGGCATTTGCATTCTCACCGTCGGCCGTGACAATCTGGTCCGAGGACTGCCGGAGGTGACCGCTTCTAACGAACGGGTCAAGCAGATAATGAAATAAGGCAGTAGCCAAATGGTATAATCTGCGACGAATTCGCCCAATTTCACGTCATCCTCCGCTGGCCGGCATGAACGCGGGGTACTCTATGTCAGACAAACATGAAAATGAGTTTCTGCGGGTCTTGCGAAAAGCGGTAGCCAAGAACTGGTGTCTAAATCCCAACTGCACGACATGCGGAGCTATGGAATTTCGCTCAGCTCTGCGAGAGATTAGGGGGGACTTGGGTGGCCCCTTGGCAGATGCGCTCGCTGTTCTGGTGGATGCCGACGAGCTAATGTCGTTACCAGGGTGGGAGAGTGGACTTGAGATTGCAGTGCGCGATTTGCCTCTTCCCAGACAAGCGACTTCAGTGCTCGAATGCTGGCTATCAAGATCAGATCAAAACTTGCGCTTTTTTGATTTTGTACTTTATAGATTTGTACGATATCTGCCCGATGACCAACCCATAAAGACCAGGTATGTAAGTAAAGCGATCTCTCTTGCCAATGAAACACTTGATTTTTCCCTTGTCGAGTCCCTGATTTTGACTTTACGGCATGCAGCCCTTGCTCATAACGACCTAATAGCTATCGCCAAGGCGTTCGCAACGAAGTCTGCGCAGATGCGGAGGGTGTTGAGGAATGCATGCAACATTGAAGTGGAGTCGGCCTAGGCAGCAATTAAACCGCATCAAAGCGTCTATCCAAATCATTCTGACGTTTACCTCTTTTTCGTGATGACGAGACCACGTAAAAGTCGTTACGGGTGGTTTTAACTTGGGTGATGCGTTACCACAAATGATTGAAGCGCTCGGTCTGGAAGTCGCCGCAATCCGCAAGAAGGGCGGCGGCACGCAGGTCGAACTCCGCGGGGGCGAGCTCGTCGGCCAAGCCGAGAGTTCGTGGTTGTACCGGTTCATAGTGTCAGAGGATTTGAATCTTCGGGACGAAACGCCGGTGCGCGTCACGGCTGGTCAGGAGGACGTCTCCGGCGTGCTCGTATCTTTCCGCGATGGTGTTCTTCTTGTGGCTCTTGAAAAGGATTTAGCCCAAAAGATCCCTGCCGCGCGTCTTGTTGCGAACGACTCCTTCCTGATAGAGCGTCTCAAAGAGCGCTTGGAAAAGACCAGTAGCGGAGAGTTGCAATTCAACAGGCCTTCAGCAGATCGCGTGCTCGGTCTCTCATCAATCCGCACTGCGGATATTGAGCCTGATATAGCAGTCATGCAGGGGAATGGCGTGATGAACGACGATCAATTACTCGCAGTCCGCCGATCCCTTGGGAGCGATACTACCTATGTCTGGGGTCCGCCGGGCACCGGCAAGACCACTACGCTCGCGCGCATAGTAGAGGCTCACTATCGGGCCGGTCGTTCAGTACTGTTGGTGTCCAACACGAACATCGCTGTGGACACGGCACTGGAGCGGGTAGCTGAACGGTTGAAGGGGGACCCCGTATTTCACCAGGGGCTGGTGATCAGGCAGGGGCCGGTCTTGAAGGAAGAGCTTAGGCACCGCTTCGGACCTCAGATCATTCTGGAAGAGATTGTTGCAAGACTAGGTGAATCGCTGCGCTTGGAGAAAGAGCAGCAAGCACGGGGAGTGGCATCTCTTGAGGAGCAAGCAAGTTCACTGGTCGTTGCGTTGAAAAACCTGGAGCGAATTGCAGAAGCACGCCGCAATTGTGCAAATGCTGAAAGGACTTTGTCGGCGACACGCTCCAAAGCCATTGAGAGAGCACAGGAGGGAAAACAGCACCGCGCTCGTTCCGCCAACCTTCGCGCTGACCTGGATAAAGCCCGAAGCAAGGGTTTTGTACGCCGATTTTTTTCAGGGCTAAATCCTGAGCGCCTGGTGCGCGAGATTGCGGCTGAAGATCGCGCGGCACAGGCAAGCGAGGACGCAGCCAAAGCCATCGGAGGCGACATTACTAAGCTCGAGTCCAATGTCAGAGAAATGCGTAACGAGATCGACGCCCTTGTCCCAAAGACCCGAGACTGTCCACCGATTTCTGATGTTCAGTCGCGTCTTGGCTCCATTCGCTCCCGCCTCGGCCAGATCCGCGAGCGCCAAACTGCTATCGACCAAGAGCTTGCCGCCCTTGAACAGGAGGTGCTCGCACGCTGTCGTATCCTAGCGACGACTGTCTACCGCACCTACCTTGGCAAAGCCGCCCCACGTCAGTTCGATGTTGCGGTGATCGATGAAGCTTCCATGCTCATGCCCCCACTTGTGTACTACGCGGCCGGTTTGGCAACTCAGTCGGTAACGGTGGCTGGAGACTTTCGTCAGCTTCCTCCCATCGTAATGTCGGACGAGCAACTCGCCAGAGACTGGTTGAAATGCGACGTGTTCGAGAAGGCAGGCATTCCAGCGCGGCTCGCTCGTAGCGAGACGACTCCTCATCTTGTTGCGCTGGGCACACAGTACAGAATGCGCGAGCCGATCTGTGCTGTCATTAATCGTTTCTTCTATTCTGATCGACCGCTGCGCTCGCATTCGAGCGTCGCCCGCGGAGGAGGGAGTTTTCCCCTTGGCGCCTCGCCGCTTTTGTATGTGGACACCTCACCATTTCATCCCTGGACTTCGCTTCGGGTTGGCACCTACTCACGATACAACTTATTTCATGCTCTTCTGATCCGAAACATAATCCTTCACTTTGCTGAGACCGGTTTCCTGCCGAAAATGGGGGAGCCAAATGATGCTATCGGCGTTGTCGCACCATATGCTTCACAGGCACGTTTGATTCAGGCTCTCCTCGAGGATCGGCTCGGCGCGCGAGCAACTGGTCTTGCTGCCACTGTCCACCGATTCCAGGGCAACGAGAAAGCAGTAATGTTAATTGACCTCACCGATTCGTTGGGCGTCAGGTTAGGACGATTTCTACAGGCTGTCCGAGTAGAGGAGGATGGCGCTCGTCTTCTCAATGTTGCTGCGAGCCGTGCCCGCCATCAAGTTATTCTGCTGGCAAATTTCGAGTACCTGCGCGCCAAGGCCCAACCAGATACAATTGTACGCAAGTTCATTGATCACTTCGAAGAGCAGGGCGAGGCCTTGGATCTGGGGAAGCTCCTTCCTTTAGCTGAGCGCGATTGGGTGGATGGGCTCCACCGGGCACTGCCTGTCTCTTTCGATTTTCCCAATGGAGGGGCTGGCGCATTTACGGAAGGCACCTTTTACCCTGCTTTCCTCAAAGACATCGCTCGGGCCACCAAGTCCATTGTGATTTTTTCCCCTTTTGTAACAGAAGCGGGCACCCGCCGGTGGATGGACCCATTGCGCATAGCCTTGAGTCGGGGTGTGCGCGCTCGCATACTCACTCGCCCCCCCGAAGAGCCAGGTGGGGGAACAACCGAAGAGGTCCGCGAAATGGTGCTCGCGCTACGTAATACAGGCGTGGTAGTGGACCTTCGCGCGAGGATGCACGAGAAGATTGCAGTGCTCGATGGCTGCATTCTCTGGCACGGTTCACTCAACATCCTGTCCCACCGTGACACCCACGAGAGCATGTTACGAATCGAAAGTCCGGCAGCATGCAACCAGCTAGGACGTTTCTTAACAAGGCTTACCGGCCGCGGAGATGACGCTCCTATGCTGGATGCACGTGAGAATCCGGAGTGCCCGAAATGCGGGGCACCGACCGTCTGGAAAGTTGGTCCCTACGGGATCTATTTTGAATGCGAAAAACCCGATTGCGAAGGGAAGTTGGACGGACGCCGCGGCAGTCACACCATTAAGGGTACCGAACGAATAAGCAAACGCGTAGGATCTCGAGCCCAGCCTTCCAAAGCGAGTGCTGCCGGGAGCGGTAAACAATGCCCTAAACCAGGCTGTGGCGGCCTACTTAGGGAGCGCAATGGGCGTCACGGCCCTTTTCTTGGTTGCTCAAACTATCCTCGCTGCCGATACACCGAAAATCTTCGCTGAAGCCAAGCGGCGATTTTGAAGTAGACCCTCCTGCTCTTTTCTAACGCCTGTAGTCGACTAAGGGCCAACCAGTAGCTCCATATATTGAACACCCTCTGACCCTTGCTTCTGGATTGCTCAACTCAATCAATCACTGAGATTTCATTATCTTCGCATCGCCCTATCTGGAAACCCGGAGGAATCTTCTTTACCCCAGGCCAAGGTGCAACAATCTTTGTGGTGCGAGATCCCTGACATGGAGCATCCTCGCATCAGCTGCTGTTATTCAATTCTAAAAAAGGAGTGTTTTAAATAATCGCAAGGGGCTGGGGGCTTTTCATTCTGTAAAGAAATGATACTCGAGTTATCACCTGGGAAATTGTCGGCGTCGCAGTTCAAGATTACGTTCTTTGCCAATAACATTGCCCAATGGCACTCAAGAGTTTCAAAGACAAGTTGGAGGAGATTGGTAGGGAGGAGAAGAAAGCCGATAAGACCCCTGAAGGAGGGGCGCGTCATGCTCAACGCCGGAGTACCTGTCAGCGGCCCTCAAGGTAGCCGTGGCGAAGGAGCGGAGCACGGTACAGGACTTCGCAACCGACAGCCTGACCGATTACCTGAAAAAGAGGGGGGAGCTCTGATGCAGACTTTTGCCGAGATGTTGTAGCTTTCAAAGGTATGTTATCAAATAGATAGCGTCGCAAAGTTGTCGGTGATCTTGGGCATATGGTCCATGATACCGATCACCTTGGGATTCCCGCCTCGTCCGCGATGAAGTCCATGCCTAAACATTTCATTCCGAGTGAAAAATGCCATCTTGATGGCCCCCCGCTTTTTCTCCGGGGGTGGAAATACGGGTGGAAATCCTAATACTAAAAACCAAAAGGGGCTGCATTTATCATGCAACCCCTTGTTTTAACTGGCGGGGACGACGAGGCTCGAACTCGCGACCTCCGGCGTGACAGGCCGGCGTTCTAACCGAACTGAACTACGTCCCCGATCTCTATTGGCGCTTGGGAATTGATGGGTTTCGCTTCGCTCTACCCATCCTGCGCAGGTTTCGCCTTTCAGCTACCGACCACCAGTCGCTTTCGGGATACGGTGTCACTTCTGGTAGGCGGAACAGGATTTGAACCTGCGACCCCCGGCTTGTAAGGCCGATGCTCTCCCGCTGAGCTATCCGCCCGAAGTAAAACTTCTGTTTATCCTCAGTGCGGTTCCGAGTCAAGAAAATTAATGATTCCCTCTGGAAAATTCCACAGGGAATCATCTCATTTTCCGGTTCGAAGCAGCGCCGGGATTTGGCAAGCCACAGCTCAGTGAGCCGTGACCTCGTCCAGGACCGGCGCTTTCTCAGCCTCCTTGAAACCTTCTATGCAGAAAGGCTGAGTATCTTCTTCTCGAGCGAAGAGCTCTTCCCCATCCTTAAAGACGAGGGCCTGTTTCAGCACCTCATCCATATGGCTCACAAGCACCAGTTCCACCCTCTTGAGGATCCTCTGCGGGATCTCCTCGATGTCCTTCTTGTTGTCCATGGGGATGAGGACCTTGGTGACATGGCCCCGGTGTGCGGCCAGGATCTTCTCCTTCAGCCCACCGATCGGCAGCACCCTGCCGCGCAGCGTGATCTCGCCTGTCATGGCGATATTGCGATCGACCGGCTTTCGGGTCAATGCCGAGACAATCGAGGTGGCCAGGGCAATTCCGGCCGAAGGCCCGTCCTTGGGTATGGCCCCCTCGGGCACATGAATGTGTATGTCTATCTTTTCATAGAACTTGTCCGGGAGCCTCAACTGCCGCGCCCGGGTCCTCACATAACTGAGGGCCGCCTGCGCAGACTCCTGCATCACCTCGCCCAGTTTTCCGGTGAGCACGAGACTTCCTTTCCCGGGCATTATTGCCACTTCGGTCTGGAGGAGCTCTCCTCCCACGTCCGTCCAGGCCAGGCCGGTGGTCAACCCCACCTGATCGACCTCTTCGGTGCGTCCGAAGCGAAATTTGATGACGCCGAGATATTTATGAAGGGAGTTCGCGGTTATCCTGATTTTTGTATCCTTCCCGTGTGCCACGACCTCCTTTGCCACCTTCCGGCAGACATGGGAGATCTCGCGCTCGAGGTTGCGGACACCGGCCTCTCTTGTGTAGTTTCGGACGATCGCGAGAATGGTCTTATCCGAGAACTCCAGATCCACCCCTTCCAGGCCGTTCTGTTCGACTTGTTTTTTAACCAAAAATTGTTTGGCAATATTGAGCTTCTCCAGCTCCGTGTACCCGGGCAGCCGGATGATCTCCATCCTGTCCTGGAGCGGGAGCGGGATGTTATGCAGGGTATTGGCCGTGGTGATGAAGAGCACATCCGAAAGATCGTAGTCCAAATCCAGGTAGTGGTCGTTGAAGGCAAAATTCTGCTCCGGATCCAGCACCTCGAGGAGAGCCGCCGAAGGGTCGCCCCGAAAATCGGTGCTCATCTTGTCCACCTCGTCGAGGCAGAAAACCGGATTGCTGGACTTTGCCTTGCGGAGATACTGGATGATCTTCCCGGGCAGCGCGCCGATGTAAGTTCTCCTGTGGCCGCGGATCTCGGCCTCGTCCCTCACCCCGCCGAGCGACAAGCGGACGAAGTTGCGCCCCGTTGCCCTTGCCACGGACTTTGCAACGGATGTCTTGCCCACGCCCGGGGGCCCCACCAGGCAGAGGATGGGTCCTTTGATCTTCTTTGTAAGACTTTGAACGGCCAGGTATTCCAGGATCCGCTCTTTAGGCTTTTTCAGGCCGTAATGATCCTCGTCCAGGATCTTTTCCGCCTCTGTCACATCCATCCGGACCTTGGTCTTTTCCATCCATGGAAGGGCGAGGATCCAGTCGATGTAGTTGCGGACCACGGTCGCCTCGGCGGACATGGGCGACATCATCTTAAGTTTCTTGAACTCCTGCCAGACCCTGCTGTGCGCTTCCTTGCTCAGTCTCTTCCGTTTGATCTTCTTTTCGAGTTCAGCGAGCTCCGCCTTGAAATCGTCCTTTGCACCCATCTCCTTTTGAATGGCCCTCATCTGCTCATTCAGATAGTAGTCCTTCTGGGTTTTTTCCATCTGCTTCTTGACGCGTTTCTTGAGGCGGCTTTCGAGCTTCAGGATATTGATCTCGTTTCTCAGCTTGTCGAACAAAATCTCGAGCCGAAGGTTCAGGCTTTCCGTCTCCAGAATCTCCTGCTTGTCCTTCACCTTCATAATCAGGTGGGCCGCAATGGTATCGGCAAATCGGACAGGGTCCTCGATCCCGGAGATGGTCGCCACAAGATCTTTTCCGACCTTTTCATTCAGCTTGGCGTACTCGTCGAAGCTTTCATTGAGCGCCCGCATGAACGCCTTGGTCTCGTCATTGGTCGCCTCACCCTCCGGGATCCTTCGAACCCCTACCATGAAGAACTCATGGCCCGGGAGAAAGCTCATGACCTTGGCCCGCTGCTTTCCTTCGATCAGTGCCTTTACGGTGCCGTCGGGAAGCCGCAGCAATTGAAGCACCGCGCCCAGTGTGCCGGCCATGTAAATGTCTTTTTCGGCCGGCTGGTCCACTTTTGCGTCCTTCTGTGCGGACAGGAAGATTTCTTTTTCATGGGCCATCGCGTGCTCGAGGGCCTTGATGGATTTGTCGCGGCCCACGAAGAGAGGCACCACCATATTGGGGAATACCACTACATCTCGCAGGGGAAGAAGGGGATAGTGAGCATCTTCCTGAATGGGAAGATCAGACGATTTCTTTCTATTCAAATTGAACATACTATGCGTATCCTACCTGATTTTCGTAAAGTAGTAGAGGAGCTTCTCCTCGGCTTACAACCTCTTCGCCGACAACGCATTCGCGGATTCCGGTCATGCAGGGAAGATCGTACATGATGTCGAGCATGATGCTCTCCATGATCGCCCTGAGACCGCGTGCCCCTGATTTGCGTTTCAATGCATCCTTGGCAATTGCCAGGAGCGCGGCATCCGTGAATTTCAGCTCCACGTTCTCGATTTCGAAAAGCTTCTTGTACTGCTTGACCAGGGCGTTCTTCGGTTCGGTCAGGATCCGCACCAGCGCATCCAGACTCAGCTCATCCAAGGTGGCAAGGATGGGCAGTCTCCCGATGAACTCCGGAATGAGCCCGAACTTAATCAGATCCTCCGGCTGGACAAGAGGCATGATCATGTTGATATCGCTTGACTCCTTCCCCTGGATATCCGCTTCGAAGCCCATGATCTTGCTTCCGATGCGGGATCGAATGATCTTGTCCAGGCCGTTGAATGTGCCGCCGCAGATAAAAAGGATATTGTCGGTATTGACCTTTACAAAATCCTGCTGCGGGTGCTTCCGTCCCCCTTTCGGCGGGATGCTCGCCATGGTCCCTTCGATGATCTTTAAAAGGGCCTGCTGCACTCCCTCGCCGGAAACATCCCGGGTGATGGAAGGACTATCCGACTTGCGGGCGATCTTGTCAATTTCGTCGATGTAAACGATTCCCTTTGTTGCGGAATCGATGTCGTAATCCGCATTCTGCACCAGGCTGAGGATGATATTCTCCACATCCTCTCCGACATAGCCCGCCTCTGTCAGGGTGGTGGCGTCGGCGATGGTGAAAGGAACCTTCAAGATCTTTGCCAGACTCTGCGCGAGAAGGGTTTTCCCCGATCCGGTAGGACCGATCAACAGGATGTTGCTCTTCTGGATCTCCACCCCTTCCATATCGATCTTGCTGTTTATCCTCTTGTAATGATTATGGACCGCGACGGAGAGGATTTTCTTGGGTCTTTCCTGTTCGATCACATACTGGTCGAGAGTCTGCTTGATCTCAAAAGGTTTTGGGAGCCTCCCCCCTGCCCCATGCTCTGATTCCTGTGTATAGTCTTCTGCGATGATTTCATTGCACAACTGGATACACTCATCACAAATATATACAGAAGGGCCTGCAATAAGTTTTTTTACCTCATCCTGACTCTTGCCGCAGAAAGAGCACAGGAGCTCGTCGTTTGAATTGTCTTTTCTTTGCATACGCCCGTCTCTCCTATTTTCTTACTGTCTTTATGGGGATCTCCCGTTCCGTGATGATCCTGTCAACCAGCCCGTAATCGAGAGCTTCCTTGCTGTCCATGAAAAAGTCCCGCTCGGTGTCCTGACGGATCCTGTCCAGGGGTTGCCCCGTGTGCTTCGCAAGAATCTCATGGATAATTTTCTTGATTTTCATGATTTCTCTGGCCTGGATATCGATGTCCGTAGCCTGCCCCTGTGCTCCGCCCAAGGGCTGATGGATCATAATCCGCGAGTGCGGCAACGCAAACCGCTTTCCCTTGGACCCTGCCGCAAGCAGCAGGGCGCCCATGCTCGAGGCCTGTCCCATACAGATGGTGGCGATACCCGGCCTGATGTACTGCATGGTATCGTAAATGGCGAGTCCGGCAGTGACGGCACCGCCGGGGGAATTGATGTAGAGGTTAATGTCCTTGTCGGGATCTTCGGACTCCAGGAAGAGCATCTGAGCGATGATGGTGTTGGCCATTCCGTCATGGACCTGCTCTCCCACAAAGATGATCCGGTCCTTCAGGAGTCTGGAGTAGATATCATAAGCCCTTTCGCCGCGGCTCGATTGTTCAATCACCATAGGTATCAGCATGAGTTTTTCACCTTCTCTTCGTTGGTACCCGGCATGTTCTAGGCCTGCCGGTCCTGTTCAATGGGGGACGATCCTGAGGTCGCTTCTTCCTCGACCGGCATCTGAGCCGCTTCCGTTTCTCGAATAGTAGCACCTTTCACCAGAAAATTCAACGTCTTTTCCTCGAGGAGCCTCTGGCTGAGGGAATCAACCATCTGGTTTGCTTCATAATATTGTTTCACTACCGCAGGATCCTGATTCATGCCTTCGGCCATGCGCGCAATGGACTCATCGATCTCCGACTGTTCCGTGTGCAGCCCCTGCTGGCGTGCGATCTCGCTGAGCAGAAGCAGATCCTTCACTCTCTTTTCGGCCGCAGGTCTAAATTCTTCACGAAGTTTTTCCTGCTGGAGGCCGGATTTCTGGAGAGATGAACCCATCCGCATCAGGTTCTGGTTCAGTGTTTGAATTCCGTAGTTGATCTCTTCCTCTACAAGGCTTTCGGGAAGTTCGAAATCCACCTTGTCGGATATCTTCTTAAGGAGTCTTCTCTTGAGATCCCTGTCCGTCCTCTTTTCCTCTCTGGACTTCAACTCATCCCTGATCTTCTGCTTGAGCCCCTCCAGATTCTCGAAGTCCGCACCGAGGCTCTTTGCAAACTCGTCATTGAGCTCAGGGAGCTTCAATTCCTTGATCCCCAGCACCTGTATCTGAAAATCGACCTGTTTGCCTGCAAGCTTGCGGTTGGGGTGGTTTTCTTCGAACGCGACGCTCACCCGCACTGCGTCGCCTGCCTTGTGATCCAGAAGCGCCTTTTCGAACTCCGGATGGAATTCATTGCTCCCAACCTTGACAGGGTGGTTATCGCCCTTCAATTCTTCCAGGAGTTTGCCGTCCTGATAGGCCGCGTACTGCACAATGGCAAAATCCCCTTCCCTGATCGGACGATCCTCCTCAACTGCAACGAGTCTGCCATTTGCCTTTCGGATTTCCTCAAGCTGTTTTTCCACTTCCTCTTCTTTGACATGGACAATTTCCTTCTCTACATCGAGGCCCATATACTCTTTCAGCTCGAATTCAGGCTTCACTTCCAGAACAGCCGTGTATTTGAAAGGCTCTCCTGCCTTGAGCATATCATTTTCAACCATGGGCACGCTCAGCGGGAAGGTCTTGGTCTCGTCCATGGCCCTGGGGAGGGTTTCCTTCACCAGCTCCCGGGCCACTTCCTCGGAAACCTGAGGACCGTAAACCCTTTCCAGCACCTTCCTGGGTATCTTGCCCGGCCTAAATCCCGGCACCTTTGCGCTCTTTCCCAGGTTTCGGTACGTCTCCTCGATCTTCTTATCGACCTCTTCGGGCTCCAACTCCACCATGAGTTTCTTTTTCACAGGACTGATGACTTCCAAGGCACTCTTCATGTTTGATCCGGTCTCCGTTCCTAGATATAAGTCCGGACTTCAGAGCATTCTGAAGTCCGTCCATTCACTCAATGCTTTGCCGAGTAATTTAATACCCTTTCCCGTGTTTTCAAGCAATCCTTTTCGGTCGGGACTCCTCTTCCTCGATGCAACCCTTGCGATTCGTGGTTTTCCGGGTCCATGAGAGCGTGTTCTGCGGCAGCCGAGAGCTTTATTAAGGCGGGAGACAATGCCGGAATCGACGGAATGCAGGCGCAAGCCCTGCACGGTGGATCAGGATATCTCTCTGGTCCGCTCCTTCACCAGTTCTATGAACTCCTCCAGGTTTCTTTGACTCCCGAAAACATCCTGATACAGTCTTTCGCTCCAGATTGTCAGACCGACCCTGAAAATCTGATGGATCAACTCATCGGCGCTTTCAGTGCCCTGAAGCTGGACTACCTGGCAAAGGAGGTCATCCGGAACCTTTATCGGAAAAAGAGCCGTCTGGGACTCCCCGTCTTCCGCTTTCAGATATTCCTGTATGCTTTTTAAAATCCTCAGGTTTGAATACTTGATCCTGTACTCTTCCTCGTCCATTCCAAACACCTCATAAATGAGGATAGTGCAGGGTTAATAAATGTCAATGAAAAAGGCGGCTGATTCGGGACAGTTCAAATCAGAGGTATTGACAAAGCCAATCGAATTCGTCTAATTTGATCCTCTGCGGTTCATCCTCCTGTAAGAAAAATAGCGAATATGCCTATTTACGAGTATCAGTCATCCGGAGAATTTGGAAAGGGTTGTTCAAAATGCAGAAACCCTTTTGAGGTCCTGCAGTCCATTAGTGAGAAGTCTCTCACAAAGTGCCCTTCCTGCGGGGCGGCGATTAAAAAACTGATCTCCCGGTGCCGTTCGGCTGTAATCGAGAATTCGCCGGAGAGCGGGAGGGTGGAGCGCAAGATAAAGGAATACGAGAGCTCCGGGATGTGGAGCCACGCAGCGGAGCTCGCGGATACACATGCTGAAAAGATCAAGGACAAGAGTCTCAGGACCCGAGCCCTTGACAACTATAAGAAGGCGGGGTACGACGTCGATTCGCTCGCCAAACATGATGAAAAAAGTAACGAATGAAGGAGATCGCCTGTATGAAACGTAGACATGTTCCCTTTTTATGGCTCACCCTATGCCTCATGGTGTTGCTGACCCCTTCCCTTGCCACCCGGGCGCTCAGCGAGGAAAAGAAGAGGGATCTCCCGCAACGGGCGATCTCCATCGCGCCTGAATACACGGGCATTGTCGTCTCCAGAGGGGAAAGCGTCAGCATTGACCTGACTGTCGCCAATGGCGGAAGAGAGGACGAGTCGATCGAAGTGGCCGTTCCCACGGTTCCCCAGGGCTGGAACGCAAAGATCAAGACTTACAGCTTCGATGTGACCGGGGTGCACGTTGCCAGCGACAAGTCAAAGAGTCTCACATTGAAACTGGATCCCAAGGAAGATGTCGCCCCCGGCAAATACGTCTTCCCGATCACTGCGCAGACGATTGACGGGAAGTTGACCGCCTCCAGCCGCCTCACCGTCACGATGAAGGCAGGAGAGAAGGAAAAAGAGGACAAGGGAGTGAACATCACCACTTCCTACCCTGTTCTTCAAGGTCCGACCGATGCCAAATTCGAGTTCTCCATGGAAGTGGAGAACAAGACCGACAAGGAAGCCATCTTCAACCTCAATGCTCAGGGGCCCGAGAATTGGGAGATCAACTTCAAGCCCACCTATGAGGACAAGTATTTCTCCAGTCTTCGCATCAAGGCCGGCTCGAGCCAGAGCGTTGCGGTCGCCGTCAAGCCTTATCTCCTCTCCGAACCCGGGAAATATACCATCAAGGTCAAGGTGAATTCCGAGCTGGCCAGGAACGAGGCTGAACTGCAGGTCGTCCTCACGGGCACCTACAAGATCGATATGGGGACCCCCACCGGGCTGCTCTCTCTTAACGCGGTCAGGGGAAAGGAAGCCAATATCTCCTTTTACGTAAAAAATACCGGCTCGGCCCCCCAGAACAACGTGCGGTTTGTTTCCTTCAAACCGGAGAACTGGAAGGTGGAGTTCAAGCCGGAAAAACTGGACACCCTGCCTCCCGGCGAGCTGCAGCAGGTGGAACTCACCGTCACCCCCTCCGATCAGGCTCTGGTGGGAGACTATTCCGTTGCGGTTTCGGCGGAAGGCGAGAAGGCCACCAAAAACATGGAGCTCAGGGTCACGGTCAAGGCTTCCACGGCCTGGGGCTGGGTGGGGATCGGCATTATCGTGGTCGTTCTGGCCGGTCTTGTCGGACTGTTCATGAGCTTTGGAAGGCGTTAACAATGGACAACCACACGATCATCGATACACGGGATCTGACTAAGGTATACGAGCGGCAGACCGCGGTGGACCATATCTCCTTTCAAGTGAACGAAGGAGAGATCTTCGGGTTTCTGGGTCCCAACGGGGCGGGCAAGAGCACCACCTTGCTCATGCTTCTCGGGTTGAGCAGGCCGACTTCAGGCACTGCCAGCGTCTGCGGCATAGATCCCCTGCGAAGACCTACGGAGGTAAAGCGGGTTGTCGGCTACCTTCCCGAGAACGTGGGTTTCTACAACGACATGAACCCTGTGGATTCCCTCTGGTTCATCTCTGAATTGAATGCGATGAACGGTCGCCAGGCAAGGGAAAAGATCATGGAGGTCCTCGAGATCGTCGGCCTTCAAAACGACCTGAAGAAAAAGATCGGCAACTTTTCGCGGGGCATGAAGCAGCGCCTCGGCATTGCCGAAGTCCTGCTCAAAGACCCGAAGCTGCTCTTCCTGGATGAACCGACCCTCGGCCTGGACCCCGACGGCGCCATCCGGCTGATCGAGCTGGTCCAGTCGCTGAACCGAGACAAGAACATCACGGTGCTGGTCTCTTCCCACAACCTTTACCAGGTGCAGAAAATATCGCACAGGGTGGGCATCATGATCAAAGGGAAGATGGTGGCAGTAGATACCATCGACGCTCTTGCCAAGGAGAAGTTCGGATTCGGAGAAGACCGGTACTCGCTGGAAGAAATCTACATGAAGTATTTCCAAGAGGTTTAATCATGCACGGCTTAATGGCTGTATACCGAAAAGAATTGGCTGACCATTTCAGCAGCTATCGTTTCGTTCTCATCTTCGCCCTCATCGCCATGGTCAGTTTCATCACCAGCTACATGGCCGCCATGCACCTTCGGGAAGCCCTCGAGGGAGGGGCGAAGTCCCAGTTCGTGTTTCTGATGCTGTTCAATATCCCGGGAGCGCTCCTCTCCATGGTGCAGTTCGTCGCGTTCTTCGGTCCTCTGATAGGCATCATCCTCGGTTTCGACGCGATCAACCGTGAAAGGGCCCAGGGTACCCTGGTAAAGGTCCTGTCCCAGCCGATCTACCGGGACGCGGTGATCAACGGAAAATTCCTTGCAGGCGCCACCACGGTCACCATCATGATCGTCTCCATTGTCCTCGTGATATCGGGTTTGGGTCTCATCCTGCTCGGCATTGTCCCGGGTCTGGAGGAGATCTGGCGCTTGTTCATTTATGTGGTGATCAGCGTTTTTTACATCTGCTTCTGGCTTGGACTTTCCATCCTGTTTTCGATCCTCTTCAGGGGAATCGCGACCTCGGCCCTTGCCTCAGTCGCCTTGTGGATCTTCCTCTCCTTTCTCGTGTCCATGGGGGCCAGCGTGATTGCCGATATCAGGGCGCCGATTGACAAGAGGGAGAACACCTCCACCGAAGTTATCCTGAAGAATGCGCAAACCCGGGAGATCGTCACCATCTTTTCGCCGACGGAGCTCTATATGAGCGCATCCGGCACCATCATCGATCCCACGCGCAAGACCACCAAGAGCCTGGTTGCGATGGGGGCACTTGAGGAGCTTTCCTCTTCCCGTTTTCAAAATCCCCTCTCCCTGGGCCAGTCCATTCTTGTGGTCTATCCTCATATGGTTGCCCTTATTGCGATCAGTCTCATCTGTTTCGCAATTTCCTATACGGTGTTCATGGTGCAGGAGATAAGGACGTAGAAAAGAAAATGTCCAATGTCCAATGTAGAATGTCCAATGTCCAAGGGCTGGAGAGAACATCGAAGGGAAATGAGATCAGCCACAAAGGCGCTAAGACACAAAGAAGATAAAATGCTTTTCCTGGCGGCCTTGTGTCTTCGTGGCAGGATTCTCTTTTAGACACGGAGTAAGTAGATACTATGCGGGTCACTTGGAAGTCATTTGTGATAACCTCTTTTAAGAATTCCAATCAAAAAGGAGGCTCCA
>ENA-OSEO01001434-OSEO01001434.1-sediment-metagenome-genome-assembly--contig:-NODE-1434-length-43173-cov-11.841493_pt1 | contig 43173 bp, 56 predicted proteins | sample MGYA00237883_ERZ534232 | MGnify/ENA metagenome assembly ERZ534232 | reverse complement strand
AATGGGTGGCCGCCTTGCAATGGAATGGGTGGCCGGAATGGAATGGAATGAGTGGCCGCCTTGGACCGGAATACACACCGGCTGAAACGAGACGGTAATAGATCTGCCGGAGAGTCAACGGCCAGTAGTCCTCAAGAGCATTGACGGCCTGCATGACCTTTACCGCTCTCTCTTCCTGTAACTCCGTCCATGACCATTTCCGTCTTGTGGATCCAGTGACCATTGATGCTCTCTTCCCCCTGTTATCAGTCTGGTGTTCGTTCACGGGCAGGCTCCAGGGTGAACCGCTGCCCGTGAAAGATTGTCATGCCTTCGTTTTCTTCTTTCGTTCCTTGATCCACCTTCCCACCATTCCCACCGCAGACAACATATCGTCCTGGCTCTGTCGGTCCTTCCAGGGAAGGTACGCGATAAAGAAGACCACCTTGCCGTAAAGCTCATGGTCCGTCATTCCCTGAAAATCCTTAAACGTGTAGGTCTGGCCCCGAAAGTCAAACTTCACCTTCATCCCGGCCCCCTGTGGTTTCAGCTCATTCCGGGTAGCCTTCAGTGTGCCCTTATCCACGTTGCTTTTTTTCTCACCCATGGGACACCTCCTGCCCGGCCTGCTTCTTCTCGATTTCTGCCGTCAAATCCTTCAGTGCGCCCAGTGCGATACCGTGCCGCCCTTCAGTAAGAGCCTTGACCAGAAAGGGGAGAGAAGGGAAGTCTTTCAGGTCATTCTTTGCTTTCTCTACACTTCCCTCCTGCCCGGTCTCTTCCTTTTCTGTGGCATCCAGAAACATGTCGAGTGGCAGGTTGTCATCATACCAAGGATAACCCCTGCTCATACAATGGATGTCGATTCCTCCAAGCTTCGCTTTTGCCAGATCCCGAAGGATATCCAGTTTTTTCGATGCATCGGCAATCAGAATGCGGAAAATGGATCCCATACACTGCGGTTCTTCGGTCTCTTCCGTGATATTGAAGAGGTCTCCAATTGGCGAAAATACGTGAGCGTGAAAGTAGTCGAAAAGATCCACCGAATACGCTTCGTGCTTGTTGCCGTAACTGTCCGCGTAAACCAGATTACTCTTGTCACCCTTTACCAGCTTGAGTTCCACTTCTTTCTTCATGACTGCACCTCCTCGCTGGCTTCCTCTGTCTTGCTCGGCAGTCGGTTCGCTAATTCGTTCACCTCAACAGCGATATGTCCCAGGAGTTCAAAAGCCCCGTAGTAAAACGATGGAGTCAAATCCAGGATCTTGGAATCTGAAATCCTGTCGTTCATGGTCTCTATCTCTGCAATGGCTTTGAAGGCCTCTTCCATAAACCTGAGCTTTTCAAATACGACATTGGCGGAGTTGGCCGGACTTTTTTTCTCACTCATGACTGGCCCCCCTCCACCTTGGAAGTCTCCCCGGCCAAGGTCAAAGCGTCCTCGTTGACAAACTGTGCAATCATCTTGAAATGCGGAGACCGCTTCTTGTTCTTCAGAACCTTGAAAAAGGCATCCGTAAGCACAAGATCCTGTTCGTCCAGGTGCCCCGGGTAAGCAAGGGTCTCCACCTCCACACTCAGCCCCCCGGCAATCTTCTCCAGTTCATCAACGGTAAGGATGGTCATCTCTTCCCCTGTGGGTAAATGCGCTTTCTCCATGATCAACCCTCCTGTGCCTTTTCGCCGTTCCCCTTGTACTCGGCTATCGGCTTCATGCTCTCTGAAAGGATGTCTGTAACGATTTCCTTTCCTCTGAACCCCCGTTCGTCCATGCGCTTGATGAGTAGCCAGACCGATTTCCGGGTGTTTTCCATTTCCCTGTTGTCAGATCGCCCATGCCTCTCATCAAGTAACCGAACCTCCGAGGTGTTCATGATCTCATCAGTTGCGTCGGCATCCTTCACCAACTGCTCTCCGATCTGTGCGAGCAAGCCCTCATTGTCGTCGATCAGGTGCCATGCGTTTGAAATGAAGTTTCCGATGCTAGATACCCTTGCCATTGCAATGCGAATGTCGTTGTACTCGTTCACACTCAGCCAATACCCATCTTCCCTGTCCATCTCCTTTTCTACTGCTACCATGACATCCCTCCCCCAAAAGGAAAAGGCGCTTGGATTTCTCCCGGCACAGGTGCCGCCCGATCCTTTCGAAACCGGGAATCCAAGCGCTCTATTGTTTCCGTTTCCCATGACTGCCTGTTTTTGGAGGGTTGACTCTTACTGCTGCGCTACAAGCCTTCCGGCTACCGTCTCGGCTTCACCGGCCGGATCCTCATTCTCGGAACAAGGGAGAGCTGCTCCCCGCCGATGAACTTCTTCAGGTGTGCCTGATAGGTTGCGAAACGGGGTTGCACCTCTGCGCGTACAAGATTTCCATGGTACAGGTCCTTGTTGCAGGTTCCGCATATCAGCCATGTGTCATGAAGACCGTTCCAAGCTCTACTTGAGAAGTGGTCTACCTCGGGATTCTCCAGGGTGCCCATGCAGCAGGGGCACTTCCCGCCATAGACCGCCTTGACCATTGAATGATGGGTATTGATTACTCGAGGCTTCGGCTTCTGCCGCTTCTCCGTTCTCTCCTCAAGGGCATCCAATCTTTTACCTTGGGTCTGAAGCTCCAGGGCCAGCCGCTTCAGGTCAGCCGGTGAATCCTGAGAAGATTCCGCGCCTGTCCAAGGGCCATTCGGGAAGAGCGGGTTCTTCCTCAACTGCCTTGACCGGATTTCATGAACGTCTGCCATGTTCATTTCCCCGGAAGAAAGGAAGAGCGCGCCCTGAGATGTCTCCCCGGCATAGGCTACCGGCCTCACGGGTTCCCCCGGAAGGTGTCTCAGAACGCGCTCTTGTTGATGGATGCTTTCTCATGGGCCTATGGTTTGGAGACTCCTGCTTGATATCTTTAACATCGTGGATATCCTTTGTCAAAGGAAATATCTTTTGACTTCTTTGGACTCAAAAGAGCTTTTGACTCTCTTTTTCGGCTGGGGTATTGAAAATGAACAAAAAGACACAGATTGGTACAAAGGTGAAACCCGCATCCATCACATTCAAGACATCCCCGAAGATCAAAGACATCCTTGAGCAGCTTGCTAAAGAAGGCTTTCGAAGCCTGTCCAGTGAAATTGAGATGATCGTTATCAAGTACCTTGAGGAACAGGGTATTGAATGGCGCGAAGAGCCGGAGAAGAAGGGCAAGAAATAGAATCCTTCTGCATCTCTCAGGGGGACCTCATGCGAAAGGCGCTCTTCTTGTCTGCCCTTCTGGCTCTTGTCTTGTCTGCCTGCAGCCACTTTGACCAGGTGCAATATGATCCCAACCCCAACAGCCCAGACCCCAAGGCCACAATCGAACGCGTGCTCAAGGACCAGCCGCCGAGCTGGGGGGAAGTGCCGTATTCAGTAACGGTGATGGACAACCGGATAGAAGTGCGGCTCGTGCAGGAAAGCGGAATGCCGGGTTTCAGGTTCTCTTCCTCCGAATCGTCGAAGGTCCTGTACTTCAAGCACATTGGAAAAGCGGTCCTTCATCGGCACGGCTCCGGTGTCTGGTATGTGGAGATCATTGATCGTCTCGGCCAGTGGATGCACTCCGTGAACTGCTATGAAGAAGCCGATGCAAAAGCATTCATTGATGCTCTGATAATGATGAAGGGGCCACTAAACTGAATTGGTCCTCCCCATTTCTCTGAGACAAGTGGGGCTTTCTTCTTGCATTGAATTTTCATCTTTCAAGGAGAAGTTAGAAATGATTGGGCGCAAGAAAATTTTAAGAGAAATGATAACTGGAATATCTTGTTGTCTCCTCTTGGCAGGATGTGACATTCCCTCATTGAAAGAGCTACAAGAAGGCGTACAAAGCGTCAAAAAGCAAAATCAACAAATAGCGCAGCTTGAGGCAAAAGTCGCCGAACTTGAGCGGATAGTTAACAGCACACAACTGGACTACACTGGAATTTTGATCAGAGTTCATTCTCTCGAACAGGCAAAATACCAAAGCGCTGCCTTTGATCCAGCCGACACAACATTTCAAAGGATAGACACGGATCTCGGCTCATTCGCCGTGATGATCAGAGATGTCAAGCCCCTTGCCGATGGCTCCAGAATTAAGTGTTTGATTGGAAATTTGACATCAGCATCGGTTTCAGGGGTTTCAATAAAAACTAAATATGGCTCTCGCGGACCAGACAAAGTTGCGGGTTGGAGCGGATATCTTGAATGGCAGAAGTCTCTAAGAGAGAGAGAGTTCAAGCCTAATGACGCATTGCGCCCTGGCACCTGGAATACGATCTATCTCAATTTGCCCGGTTTAGCGCCTGAGAAACTTGGATATCTGGAGCTTTCAATGGGTGCAGAAACTCTCCTTTTGAGAGAAGACAAGAAATAGTCCGTTTCTAGCCGAGGCCGAAGGGGGAAAGGGATGATTGTGCTGAAATCCAAAACGTGGAGTCATTCACTTCGAGTGGGTGAGTGACGATGGGAAGAGCCACAGAGACCTACAATTTCCTGATCGCAAATCCTCATCTCCTGAAGGAATGGCATCCCACGAAGAATGGGGAACTGAAACCTCGAGACATTACCCCCATGTCTGAGAAAATGATTTGGTGGGTATGTGAGCAGGGGCATGAATGGAAAACGAGAGCCTACACCAGAACCCGTGGAAGCGGATGCCCCCTCTGTGCTGGAAAGAGAATAGATGAATTGCCTCTTCACGAATGGCTCTCAAAGAAAAGCAAGGTCGGTTTCGGTAAGGTGCTCCGAAAGATCCAAGATGCCCCTTCTGGCAATGTTCTGGTTGAGATGCCGCGTGAGGCATGGCATAACCTATCCATTCTGACCTTAGCTCCTGAAGATCTCGGGAGACTTATTCGTGAATACAGAAGAAGGCAGGGATTGACCCAGGCCCAATTTGCCAAACTGGTGGGGCATCATCGGAATTCAATAGGCAATATAGAGCAGGGGAAAGAGGATAGAATCACCTTCAACATTTACAGGGATATTGTATCAGTCATCCTGAAATGAGGTGCTTGCCATGATTGATCTGATGATCGAGGATCTTAACAGACTTGGAAGGAAAAGAGCATTGGTCCTGCTTGGCTGCATGGTGGTTTGTGGACTGATAGTAATTGCAGCCGTCTAAGGAAGGCAAGCCTCAGAGTGGCCTTGAGACATGGGCAACGACAAGGATCCGAAGAAACAAAAGTGGATCTGGATTCTCATCATTTCGGCAATCGTGCTGATGTGGATAGTCAAGCTGGTTTTCTTGGGGAGATCATGAAGGCTTTCGCAAGGTGGGCCGTTTTCTTAACCGCCTTACTTATTCCGGTGGTTGGCTATGCCGGCCAATTCAAGGTCACCAGAGTTTATGACGGAGACACGGTGAAGGCTGAAGGGCATGACATCGAAATCAATGTCCGTCTCGTGGGGATCGATGCTCCGGAAGCTTCCAGTGGGAAGCGAGAGCCCGGGCAGCCGTTCAGTCAGCAAGCGACGAAGCACTTAGCCGGGTTGGTCTTGAACAAGGTCGTTGACGTTAAGGGATACGGAACCGATCGATACGGCCGGATCTTGGCGATGGTCTCCCTAGCCGGCAAGAACATCAATCTGGAGATGGTGAAAGCCGGGTTCGCTGAAGTCTACCGGGGAAAGCCTCCCTATGGATTTGATCCTGAACCTTACCGGCAGGCTGAAGAGCAAGCTCAGCAGGCAGGGCGAGGGATGTGGTGCCAGGGAAGCAGGTACGTGAGCCCAAAGGAGTGGAGGAAGTGAAAACATGATCAGATTGGACAGAAGCACAATGGGCACTCGGCTGCCTAAAAAGTAGCACAAGATCTTGTACATACCCACTTTTTTCTATTTTCCCCTTGACAAAATGCCGATTAGTTTCCATAAAGGTGACATAGCGTCACCTTTCAAGGTGAGAATCTCGCTTGAATAAGAAGAACCCCACCTACGACCTGAAGTCGGTAAGAAAATTGATCGAAGCGCAGAAATTGGCCCCCGATTTGCGTGTAATCCAATCAGCAAACGGACTCGGGTTCTCATCTACGGAAGTTTATGACGAGATACTTGAATTGCGCTGGGGTAATTTCTACAAATCGATGACGCACAACTACAACCATAAAGTGTGGTTCGATGTTTACAAGAAAACAATAAAGAATATGCCAATATACATTAAGTTTAGGATTACTGATGATGGCTTATTTTTACTGTCTTCTTTTAAGTTAGATGAAGATAAAAAGAAATGAGGTGGAATATGCTCGGTTTACAAAAAGGGGCAGTTTGCCCTGAGTGCGAAAAGGGCCGTCTAGCAGAGGTAAGAAAAGACGTCAAATTCGAGTACAAAGGGAAATCGATAACCTTCCGAGATCAAGTGATCTTTTCGTGTGACATATGTGGTTTTGAGGGATTGACCGGAGAAGCCAATGAGAGGATAGAAGCCAAGTTAACCGACTTCCGTCGTGTGACTGATAACTTACTTACGTCCGACGAAATGAAATCAATAAGGCAGAAACTTGATCTTAACAAGAAAGAAATGGCCGAACTCCTTTCTGTAAATGACAAGACCGTTGGCAGGTATGAGAGTGGCAAGGTTACTCAAAGTGAGCAGGTGGACAAGCTTTACAGAATATTTCAAAACTTCCCATCCGTTGCGAGACATTTTGGTGGGTACATTAAATGTCGCTCAGTAATCGGGAGAGGCCAGCGCCAAAAGACTACCTATCATGTAAGTGCAAAAGTACGCCAAAGTCACGTAATTGAAAGGCAGCAACACCCGAGTGAAGAATGGGAAAATGAGTATGAAGAAGCCGCTTGAGTTGAAGCTGGAACGGACACGGCTCAATTCTCTAAATTTTCAATTCAAAGCCAAGCCCGGCCAGGCAAACCTCCCGGAAAAGGGCAGCTTAGTAGCAAATGTGGGCTGGAAGTCCAAGTATGACAAGACACAAAAACAACTGCACGTTATTCTGTTTGCTTCTGTGAATCAGGATGACGTGCCTTTTTCTTTAAATGCAGCATATGAAGGAATGTTTCATCTTAGCAAGAGCCCCAAGAAACAGGAACTTCAAAGGCTTCAAAACGTGAATTGCCCAGCTATTTTGTTTCCGTTTCTTAGAGAGTCTATAGCTGAGGTGACTCGCCGAGGTGATCTGGAGCCGGTATATTTACCCGTACTGAATTTCGTTCAAATGTGGCACAAAAAGAGAGCGGCTGAAGAACAAGGAGAAAAAGGTGAAAATAAAGACTCATGTTCAGAGCTAGGCAAGAAGGAATAAGTAATTTATTACTGACCTGAAACCACTTTCGGACGGGCTCCCTACCTGGTCCTCCCAGGGATGTCTCGGCGCTTCATGATGCCGCCTGCCCATACTTACGGCCTGTTCGGGTCGGTCGTTAGCTCACCGCGGATTCAGTTGTCAAAGAGCAGTATGCTTGGTATGAAATTAGGCACGCCAATGAGATAATTGAGAGGGGGGCGTAGCCTTCCCATCACTTCCAATGCCGCTGGCCAACGGCAGAAAGGAGGCGTCACATGAGTAAGCTCATTGCTTACTTAATGATGGGTAGGCGTTCATTTGGGGCAATCGTTGAAGCGGCTACCAAAGAGCGTTAACTCGAACTGACAACTTGAGAACCCTCTGAGGCGTCGTAACAACCATTTGTCACAAATGGCTCTCTTCGCGGGGAGTCACGTAGGAATGGCTTTGTCACCCATCTACTGCGTGGCGCCTCCCTCCCAGCTATCTACCTGAACGTACCTTTTAGGGGGGTCCCGCCATGAAACGAACGGTTATCGCCCTGTTCCTGGTTCTCATCCTCATCGGTTGCGCTTCTCGACAAAGAATCGACCACTACCCCAATCATCTCCTTGAAAGTCAGGTGTCCTCCCTGCTGGGCTCTGTCTTGACCACCAACGGCTATTCCAATACCGCCGTCAAATACTGCATCTGGGAGAACAAAGAGATAAACGCCTGTATGACGGTGGATAACGTCCTCATCATCACTACCGGGCTTCTGAATCAGACTGTTCTGAGAGACACTGAAGAAAGGAGAAATCTCCTTGTATCCGTCATTTCCCATGAGGTAGCGCATTTCAAACTTGGGCATGTCGAGAAGCAGATGAACGTCAACAATGCCACTGAATACGGTATCGGAAGCGTTCTCATGCTCGTTGATATCATTACCGGGATTCCCGTTTCTCTCGCCGGAAACCTCATCATGCCCACCATCACAAGCGCCTATAGTCGCTCCCAGGAGTTTGAGGCTGACAGCGAGGCGGTCAAACTCATGAGAACCATGGGAATCTATGACCCTAAGAGAGCCTACACCGACACGCTTCAGTGGTTCGCAGAGAAGCGGGGAGACAGCGACAAGTGGCGTCTGTGGAGCACTCACCCGCCCACTTCCGAGAGAATCGAAAATGTCAAAATCGCGGCTCCCTGATTTCCATTTGTAGGGGTTCATCCTTATCCTGCCTCCCCCGGGTACTCCCCTTCCGTGACCATTTCCCCGCGTTCCGGCCTGATCGTCGTTTCTCGTGCCTGAATCTTCGTCATAGAGTGCCTTTCACGTAAAGCGCTAAGTTGTGCCGTGCTCGGCTTCCTTCCCATCTTTGCCGGATTCTTCCCCATGCGGTACGGATGCACAGGACAGGTCATGGTTTCGCACTCCCGGACAAAGTTGACGCTCCCGCCCATGCACTGAAGGCAGAATGGACGAAAGACCTTAACCGGGATCCTCTTGCCCATGCGATAGGGGAAAAGGGGGCATGGCCCCGCATGGCAGGTGTCACCCTTGCAGTCCTGGACCTCGTTCCGGTTGAACTGATCCATACCCAAACACTGTTGACATTGCGCCCTGGCCGCTTGACGTGGTGTGAGCTTTCCCATGGTTCTCCTTTTCGGTTTTAAGGGTGTGCCGGCAGGATCCAGCTCGAACAGAAGGGGGCCTTCCTTCCGTCTTGCCTTATCCCCCCGGCACGCAGTTCATCCCCAAAGTTGTTTCATTGCCATCATCATTCCGATGTCGCTCAGGTTCTTTCCGAGAAGTTGCCCGGTCGAAGGCGTGTAGTTGACCGGAGGGGCCATTTGTGGAACATTGTAATTCCCGTAAGTCTGGAAGTACGCCCGGTTGATGTCGTCCTGAATGGCCCTCTCGTTCTGCGCTATCGGGGATGCCGCACCCCTTCCCTTGATTCCCCGGGAAGCCATCTCATCAGATATCCTTCTCCGTGCTGTCGGGGCAGAAGAAATCACCTGATTCTTGAGTTGGTTGAACCGGGTGTCCAGAACGCTCTGAGGAGGATTGAGCCCTCCCAGATAGTCCTGATAGGACTGCGCCTGAGCCTCGTTCAATCCCTTCATCATGTTCGATTCAGAGTTGGCACCCAGAACCTGAGAGCCAAGCCCTGCTATCATCCTGAGCGGTGTGCTCTTGTCCCAGAGGTCTTGCGCCTGGCTTCCGATTTGCTTCAACATGTCCCACCATGTAGGATTCATATTTTCCCCCCATATCGCCGTATTTATTCCTTGAGGAATGGAATCTCCAAGAACTGAGCCCATGCCTGATTGAGCATTTCCCCCCATTCCGGACAGTCCCGCTATGCCTCCTCCTGCCGCGCCCGCGCCTCCCACTGCACCCATCGTATTAATGCCAATCGGCATTGTGACCGGCACATTTCCGCCGATTGTGGGAAGTGCTCCTTCAAACAGTGAAGGGGCCACTGTACCCGCTGCCGGGGCCGCTACCGCTGGAGCCGCCGTTCCTGCCGCTGCCGGGGCTGCCGCCGCCGCCGCTTCTGAAGCACTAAGCGAACCCGCCCCCGCTCCTGCGCTTGCTCCCGCCCCTGCAGGTGCCGCCAGCATCCCGCCCATCCCGGCAGATGCGATCGAGAGAAGCGCCGCCAAGGGCTTGATGTTGAAATGCCTCTCCGTTTTCATATCCGTGATGTGCTTCGGTAAATACTTCAGGTCTCCCACGCTTGGGTCAAGTTTGTCGTAGAAATCCCCGGTGGAAAGCGGCATCCCACTCAGTCGATTGTCTCCTCCTCCAAGTCTAGTTCCCAGGAAAAGAGGATTTTTAGCGGGCTGCATGATATCCATCGGGTTGTCGGCACCCTTTTCGATAGGGGGTGTTGTGCCGCTCGTATAGGAAAGCTCTGGACGAGCAAACAAATTGGTATTGTTCTGGGACATCAGGCCACTAAGCCATGAGGAATCCATCATCATTGGCTGAGGATTATCCGGGTTCAACGCGGGTTTCGGAATGCCTTCCTGAGAGAGCGCAAAGTTTGTCATAGCCCGCTGATAGGGGTCGGTTATGTTTGAAGTGATGTACGGGTTTGGCTGTTGCCCCACACCTCCCCAGGCGTTAAAAGCATTGAGTGCTTCCATAGGGGTTTGCGGTTTCCCCCACTTATCGAGAAACCCCTGCTCCGCACCCCGGAGATTCGTTTTCTCTCCTGCCAACTGCTCAGGTGTAAGGTGTTCATAGTGGAAAATCGGAGTCTTTGTAACCTTTGTAAAAAAGCCCATTATGCGTCTCCTTCCTTGGCTGTGGGGCAACAAAAAAACGGCATGGTAAGAGGGTAGGCTCCTACCAGCCGTTCTTTGTTCTTGCGTCCCCGTCAGCTTGGCCGAGCTTTCAGGGAGCCCCGGTTAATGGTTTACGTTCTCAGCCCTTCAGCCGAAAGTCTCCGCTTCAAGCCATCGTCACCTGTTCACATAAGGGGCTTCCCCCATTGCTGCCGGAAGTGGAAGACTTCCGTCCCGCCCTGGCTTTCTCCATCATGTCAACGAACGGCTCCAGTTCCGGGATAGTTAGGGCTCTTTCAATCCATCTTCCCCCGCCTGTGCTGCCGGACCTATGGCCCTCCAGAATGAGCTTGACCACGAAATCCGATGAGCCTGCAAGCCAATGGCGGGCCTTCTCCTGTATCGTAAGCGACTGCCCGGGTTCCTCTGCCGGATCCCCGCCGAATTGCCGTTGAAAGGCAAGACAGGCATTCCTATGAAAGTCAATTATGCCTGCCGCCTCTTCATCCGAAAGACGTGCAAAGGAGAACACTCCGTTGTCTTTCGGGATTAACCGTCGTTCCAGGTCCTCAATCCGCTTTACTGATGTCGCGTTCATGTCGTAGACCCTCCTTGGACTCCTTCAGATATGTTTCCCCATACCAATGAACAATACGCGACGGCCCCAAGCCGACGAGCCCAAAATCTCACGGTCTCAAGCCAAGCCTGCCCGGGTTGCTCATCGTTAAGACCCCTGAGCCTTTCTCCGAACCTCTCCCGGGCCTCCTCCCAAACTCCCTTGGCTTGCTCGATCTGCTCATCTGTGACTCGAAGCAAAATTTCCGCTGGCTTCCCTTCCGCCTCTTCTATCAAGCCCTCCAATTTCTGAATCCTGCTTTCCGTTGACATATTAAAGCCCCCCCTTTCGATCCAAGATTGCCTTTTCGAGCTTTTCAATTCGCCCGATCAATTCAGATTCGTACAAAGACAGGACCTTACAACCCATGTCCACATATCGTTGTTGGATGCCAAGGGCCTCTTCTTCCCACTCGATCACCGTGTCACCGTCACCGAAGACTTCACCGTCTTTGCCTTGTGTAACAACTCCCGTTGTTGTGATAACCCTCCGTCCCTCTGGAAGATCCTCCTTCTTGACGGCCCCCTTGACTTTGATTCTCTGTGTTTCCTTCGCATCCATCCCTTTGAGGATCCTCAACTTGATCTTCTCGGGAGTGAGCCCAACCTCAGAAATCCATTGCTGAATCAGGGGCAATAGTTTCCGGTAGTTCTGAGAACCTATACTTTCGAAGCCTTCAGGTTTCTTGCATCGGTACCCGGCCAGTCTTGCGGCCTCGGTAGCATTGAAGGTCCGAAAGTACGCCTTCAGCCATGCTCTCCGCTTCAGGGTCAGTTTCGGTTTCTGGTTTTGGCCTTCTTTCATGTTGAGCCCTGTTCCCATTGCTTACGGGTTGTTTTACAACGTGCTTTTTGCCTGTTTTGCAGGCAGCCCTCAAACCTCAGTCGTTCTGGTTCTATCGATCCACTCATCCATGTCCCTGATGTCAAGCCATTGCTTCTTGCCCTGCCGGATTACTGGAAGCTGCCTGTCCCAAATGAGGCAACGGACCGAATATTCCGACCGGCCCAGGTAAACCCCGGCTTCCTTCAGGGTGAAAAGACGCTTCGGCACTGGATTGACAATCATGTGCGTCGATTTTTTCTTTATGGTTTCAGTTTGTTCCATCGGAATGTAACCGTTTTGTCACCGTCAAATGTCTTTCATCTTGGCCCATCGTTCCCGGTTTCATTTTCGGGGATAGGCTCCTTCTCCTGTCTCCGTTATGATGTTGTGCCGGTTGTCTTCCCTGAATCCAGGGTCCAGATATTTCGAATAAGCGTTTTGGTTGATCCTGGTTTGAAGAGTTCCGAAGTGGTGACTGACTCTCACAAGCCACGGATCCTCATCCAAGAGGAATTCAATCACGAGGTACTGTAAATCTTCCCAGGAGAGAGGAAGCGCGAGAAGCGCTTTAACCTGTGCGCCTGCCTTACCCCAATCTCCTATGAGAAATTCCCTGTCAAACGCTCGTTTGTACTTCTCAGAAAACCATGAGATGAAGACTCGGATTCGAGGGTCTTTCACCCTATCTTTTTTCTCTTCTTTTCTCTTTCTCGTGAGTTGTCCCCGTTTTCTCCCCGCTGATCTCCCCGCACCTCCTTCTAACTGCCTGAAATCAATGAAACTGATCTCCCCGTTGATCTCCCCGTTTTCTCCCCGCTCTAGAATGGCTAATTTCCCTGGCTGTTTCTGGACCTTAGAAGTGTCGCCCGGATACTTCATTTGGAGTCCTACGCGATCCAGAAACCGCGTTACGCGACATTGCCCCCAACCCCACAGCCGGGCATATCCAAGGACGGTTACAGGTCGGTCGTTGTTGTGATCAAGGGCTATAGAGAACATGGCCTCAAGCTCCGTGTATGCTCGATCATTCGGAAGCAGTTTCGCCGCTGCCTTCGGCAAAGGCACCCATGGCGGAATAACCCGGTTGTTATCCTGTTGTGATCCATCGTCCATCGTTCAAGCCCGTGAGTAGGTGCATACCAAGGGAGTGATCCTCACGGGCGGGGACCATCTTTTCACGTAGTGCCCAGCTACGCGCTCCCATGGTATGCAGGTTCATGTCTGTCATTGAAGAACATCCTTCCGCTGTCTTTTGGGCGGTTCCCACTTAACGGCATCCGCGCCGATCTTTAACGTCTGAGGCTCCAGGTCCAGTTTCCACATTGAACCCCTGCCGCCCTTTCTGTTCTTGAGGATCTTGCAGATAAGATCAAATTCAGACTCCGCGCACTCGATAGCCGGCCTTTTCCTTTCCACCTGGAAGAGCCCAAGAACAAAGTCCCCTGATTCCTCTATCGCCCCCGATCCTCTCCCCATGTCCAGCTTGATTTCAGTTTCCCCTTGTTCCGCCTTCCTGGAAGTCTGGGCGAGTACGATCACAGGGATATGGAGCAGTTTAGCCATGCCCTTGATGTCACGGGCCAGCTTGGAAACGATCTCATATTCCCCTTGCCCCTGGCCGTCCATCATGCCGAGATAGTCAATCCCTATGAGCCCGATCTTGACTTTATGTTCCTTCTCGATGAGGCGGGTATACTGCATGATCTCAGAGACTCCGACTTTCACGGGGACGGTATAGAGGCGGTCCATCTCCTTCAGGAATCTGGTCTCCAGGTCCTTCCGGTCCTCGACTGCATCCGGGTGGGTGTAGTAGTCCTCGATATCCCTTCCTGCCAATCCTTGAATCATCTGGTGAAAGCGTTCTGTGACTGACGGAATGGGCATTTCCAGGGAGAAGAAGACGGCCCCCCATGCGGAGTGTTGAACGTAATTCTTTTGGAGGTTTTGCAGCGTTGCCGTCTTGAAGGATCCCGCCCGGGCAATGAAGTACAGGACTTCTCCAGGGCCTACTCCCCGGATGCGCCGATCGATCTCATGGATGCCTGTGATGAAACGATTTTGCTTCAGGGTTTCGACATATCCCGCGTATTCCTTCAGCATCTTCTGTGCATCATAGACGTTGTGAATATCCACTCCGCGCCGCTGTCCAAAGCCGTCCCGGATGTCCAGCCGGTTCAACCCCTGCCGCAAGTATTCGGAAAGCTCTTCCGCTGTGGCGCCACCAGATTTGTGGATAAGGTTTTGTGAAATGGTGACGAGGTGTCTTTTGTGGGAAGCTTCCTTCACGAGCTCGATATGATGCCTGACTGCCGCGCTCGTGGAAATGTCATCCATCAGTTTTGAGAGATAATCCGCTCCCCCGATCTGTTCAAGAAGCCCCTTTCCTTTCAGTTCGCCCACGATAGCAATCAGGTCCCCGTCGCTCCCTGTGACAATGGGAAATAGGGTCTTGTGCGCTTCTCTGTAGAAGTCTGAAGCATCCAGGTTGCTCTTGACGAAAGACCGGCATCCGGGATTTATGAGCATGGCCCCGAAGACGGCCTCTTCTGCCCCGATGTCTTGAGGTGGGACCCTAAGCAGTTGTGAAGGGGAAACACTCTTCAAGCTCATGCTCGAACTCCTGAATTGCTTGGTTGATGTTTGCCCATAGGGAAGCGGAGACCCTGCCCCGATAGCCCCTGAAGCGTTCTATCTCCTGCCTTATGGTCCCGATCCTCCAAAGAACAAATCCCCTCTCCCGCACTGGCCGGACATCATGGCCGCGTTGTTCCCGAAGGAGGAGAGAGCGCTGGAATTCGGAATATGTGGCAAGGGGTTCGTTCTCGACACTTGACCAATTCATCAGAACAACTCCGCTTCCGGCATTCCAAGACGCTCTGAGATAGTCCTCTTCATCTCTCCCGGCATCTCCTCCCGCCCATTCATGAACTTGCTCAAACGGGAAGGATCGACCCTGATGTCAAGTGCAAGGTCGATCTGCCGGATATTCCTTCTCCATAGTTCTGTTTTCAGCCTGAGACATGGCAGTGCCCTGGTCATTGCGTCCCTCCTAAAAAATTGGTTGCTGGATTCAAGCAAACTCACCTATGGATTAGGGAAAATAAGGGGGGATCTTAAAAATGGAGACCGCTAGTCTCTGCCGGTAGGAATCGTTGAATAGTCTGGTTGGACGGATTTATCTTAACCGTCTTAATTGATCGTCTGCATTGGGGAGGCGTTTTCTAGTCTTCTTGTATTTGACTATCTCTATTCCGCTTAAATTAGACACGAGCAAATGCTGTTGCTTTGTGTCAAACTTTTCAAAATAGATGATTACTTGGGGACAGGCATACGTGGGCTTATTATGATTATCGCAGTGGCGATCCTGGCAGGTGGTGCACGGAAAATCACTATGATAACCAGCTTTCCGTGTTTTGTTGTTGATTAGTTTTAGGTCGTAGGTTTTTCCACAGATAAGTCTGCATGCTGCCCTGTACTGCTTCTTCACCTTCTCAATTGCCCTTCTCAACTCCTCGGGCGCTTGAGCATCTGGGTACAGATGTTTCGCTATTTGCTCATAGGTCCAGGGTTTTAATCGATCCTTCTCATCTATGAAAATCTTTCTATGGCAAAGGATATACCACTCGGGGCTACCGCATTTCAGGTCCCAGATTCTTAAGTACTCAACCCATTTATCCGTCCTCTTTCTCTCATTCTTGGGCAGTTTCGCTTCTGGTTTAAGGGGCTCAGTTAGACTTTTTAGAACTTCTATCTCTTCTTTCGAGTACAGACTTTGATCCCACTTCGTTTCTTTGCGTTGCGGTTGAATGTTTCTGTATCGTTGAACGGCCAATGTTACCGCTCTTTCAACTTGGAAAAGTATGTCATCCTTTGAGCATCTTAAATCAATTTTGAGAACCAATTCATGACTCTGTTGATGAGTTAATTCCCGATCTTTAACTCCTTGTGCCGGAATATAGGGGTGGGTTGGGAAGCCATCTCCCCAAATTTCCTGGCAGGTCTTCTCTAATTCAGTTTCATATAGGATCCACATTTCAGAATCATGCGTGATTCCTAATCTAGGAAATTTCTCTTGTAAGGCTCTGACGCGGGGGTTCCTGGAAATCATGTCATCTCTCAAGAGGCTTAGATAATCTAGCGTAAGAGAGATGCGCCTTTTTTCTTCTCTTGTTCTATTTTTCATGCCACCCCTCCACAAGGCTATGACTCCACTTTGAGGGTATGGGTGAAGGCCGGTAGTGGAGTTACCGGCCGTTCGGGAGCTACCCTATCACCCAAACTGGAAACCTTAAAAAAACAAAGGGCCTTCTCCCTCCCCAAGAGGGTCCGGCCCTTCCTCGATCTCTGTTCAATGTTCCCGTTCAAGGTGCTGCCATTATACGCCAGCCCCGGGATACCACAAGTTTCGAAATGGTTACAGATTTGGTTACAATCGGCTGAAATGGTGGAAGCGTCAGGGGGTGTTGTGGTTCGGGGATTCTCGCTAAACTTAGGGGATTTCAGAAGATTTCTGGTGCCGGAGGTCGGAATCGAACCGACACGAGCTTTTGGCTCACTGGATTTTGAGTCCAGCGCGTCTACCAGTTTCACCACTCCGGCACGTGAACTTTACGATTATAGGGAAAGCAGGGGTGCACTGTCAACACGATTGACAACCTCGGGATTGCCTGTTATCATTCCCTTTCATTCCGCGTGGGGCTGTAGCTCAGTTGGGAGAGCGCTTGAATGGCATTCAAGAGGTCGTCGGTTCGATCCCGTCCAGCTCCACCAGATGGCATGTATGAAGAGGGACGCATTACGCGTCCTGTTTTCGTTTGGTCTCTCACCTTTTCCCCCTCACCTATCCCTCTCCGCAACCTTGCTGAAGTCCCTTCCTGAAGCTCACATTGGAGACGCTTGAAAGGGTTCGATCGCGCATTGTGAACTGAAATATTCGCGACCATGTAACCTTCTTTATTTCTTAAGTTTTAACAGAGTGTGGTCGATAGGGTAATCAGCTGATTATTCAGCGAGATCTTACCACGAATGGAAATCCATGAAACCAGCGCTCACAAAGGAGTTGACCCCATCAACTCCTGGATCCAAATCTCCCGAGGGAATGGCTGAGGACTCCATCAGGAAAATGGCGGTCCTTTTTACGGATATCGTCGCTTCCTCCAGGTTTTTCCAAACCTTTGGGGACATGGCAGGAAGAAGGATGCTGAGAGACCACGAGGGAATGGCGACCCCCCCTATTCTGGAGCACGGAGGGGTGGTCGTGAAGATGCTCGGCGATTCGCTCATGGCCTATTTCTTCCATCCGTGGGAAGCCGTCAAGGCAGCCATCAAGATTCAAAAACGTTTGCAGCTTTATAACGGGAGAAGGAGCATCCAGGAACAGATCCATGTCAGAGTCGGTGTCCACTATGGTGACGGCATCCTCGAAGAAGAGGATATTTTCGGTGATGTAGTGAATATGGCCGCCAAATTCCTCCCTTTCATCCATGGGGATGAAATCGGGATATCCGGTGCAGTATTGGACCATATTCACACCATCCCGAATCTTCGTTTTGAGACCCTCGATATTCCGAACAAGGAAATCTTCCCGCAGGGATTTCATCTCTGCATCGTCAATGGCGATGAGGGCGTGGATCTTGAGCCGCTGATGAAGACGCTGGTTTTCCTGAGACCGGTCTTCGGCCTCGGGAAGGCGAGCTTCCGCAACTCCTGGGAAAGGCTCTTGAGTGAAAGAAGCGTTCTTTTCTCTCCGGGGATCGAGAAAGAGGCTGTTCTCCAGGACAGATCCCTGGCAATGATTGTGAAGGACCCGAATCTTTCCCTTTCCAAGGCGAAAGCGGTTATCGAATACCTGCGGTTGAATCTCGGCTTGGACGGAAAGCTCTACCTGCCTGTCCAGATCGTTATCGACATTGGTCCTTTCCTGAGAGCGGACAGGCTGGAGTTGGAGGACCTAAGGGTTTCCTGGGATGATATCGAGCCCGGGAGGATCTATGTCTCTGCCCCTGCGTATCACGTCATGAAAAGCCGCGGCGCATTTCATGGTATTGCCCTCTCTCAAGGAGAAGACCCACAACCGTTCTATCGGCTTTTCACCGGAGAAGACGAAAAGCGCAAAGAGTGCCTGTTCCTGTACCAGAATGCCATTGTTCAAGGGGATCTCTCGCCCTGCTTCTACTGCGGAGACAGAAGGCACACCGCTGCCAGATGCCCGTCCAAGAAGATGACGGAGACAACAAACGCCATCGGCAAAATAGGATATTTGCCTCTTGAAAAGGTGAACAGGCTCTTCTTCAGCTGTTTGAATGAGAACGTTTTTGAGAATGGACCCAATCCTGGAGACGGAGCGGACCTCAACAGCTCATCCTGCTGGGCCTACTACTCGTTTTTTGAACTCAGATCCGTTTACCAGTTGCGCCTTTTCAGGACCATCTGGAACTCCAGGGAAGAAGAGTGGAACAAAATAAAGGAGGGAAAAGGCGAAAAAAATCATGGGGGATTGATGTGGATAGCTCAGGACTGCATACGGGTATCCCATCTGGCGCAGGCTGAAACGATCCTGAAGGAATTTCTTGTCAAGGAGCCGGAAGATTACAAACCCCTCTGCGCCATGGGATTCCTGCACGTGGAAAAGGATGACCTCTCTCAAGCGAGATTCTATTTCAGAAAGGCGCTGGACCGATGCCAGACGACCCCCCAGAGGATCATGGTGACTTTCCTGCTCTCACGGGTTCACCAGCTAATGGGTGATTGGGCAAGGGCCGAGGATTTCATACGGAGAATTTTGCGGTACAACCCGCATTGCGCAGAGGCTGTATACGAAGATATCCTCCTGCAGTTTCGAAAAGGCAAGGAAGCCGTTGCGATTCACCAGCTCATGAAGCTGATCCGAAAGAACAGGGAATATCTCATTTACGCGCTCATTGATCCCGAACTGGCGAAATATAGAGAAATCATCCACCCCAAAATAAAAGCCCTCCTCCATGAAACACATGAGGATGCGACAAAGATTGCCGAAAAGGCACGAGGGGAGCTGGCGGATCTAAAAAGGTGGTTGGGGTACGAGGAAAGAGAAACACGGGCAGCGGAGGGGCTGCTCTCAAAGATAGAAGAACTCTCGCGGGCAAACAGCTATTTTTCGCAAACCGACATCCTGCACTATGGGACCAGCCTGGTCGGTATCGGCCGTTCCACACTGGAGGAGCGAAAGAGGAGAATCGGCAAGATCCTCAAGGAGCTTACAGATCGCCACGAGAGGTGTTTCCGCTACGTCAAGAGTTTCCCTTATCGGTTCCTTGTGGATTCCATTTCTCATGATCTTGCGCAGATGCATGCGCGACTATCGAGAAAATGGGGGGGAGAGGATTCCGGCGAACCGAGCAAGTTCAAGGACATGTTTCAGGAGACCGAGAGGCTTTCAAAAGAACTGGTTGAAATAGAAGGCAAGCTGCAGAGAGCGGAAGTCCTCCGTCGGCTGATCCTCTTCCTGACCAGGTTTCTCAAGAAGACACTTCTTTTCCAGTCGGCCAACCTGCTTGTCGCAATCATTCTCTTCCCGATCGTGACCTATTACCTGAATCTTCTTCTCCCAGGGTTGAATATCGCATCCCACAACATCTGGTTGTATCAGAAAAGCGTTCTCACACTGGGTTCCATTTCCGGGCTTTTGCTCGCTCTTTTTACGAGCGGCGCCGAGCCGCGTTCGAAACAGGTTCTCCAAAAATAGTGCTTCCGCTCGTCAATGGAAAAACCGGGCGAAATGGTGAACTCTGCTGCAGTCCCTGATTTCCTTGAAAAATTTATAAGAATCTCTCTTGACTCATGCATGCGGATTCACTATTATCCTGTTTCTGGGTGCGTATTCCCCGAGAGCAGTCTTGCCGGATAAAATCCAAAGATTCAAGTTTCTGGAGAGGACGTATGAACAAATCTCAACTCATAGAGGCGCTTGCAAAGGCAGAAAGTTTACCCCTGAAAAAGGCTGAAGAAATCGTCAACACGGTATTTGGGGACATGGAAAAGGCGCTGGCTGCGGGTGAGAGGGTGGAGATCCGAGGATTTGGCAGCTTCAAGATCAAGCACTACGACGGATACCAGGGCAGGAACCCCAAGACAGGGGAAGTAATCAATGTCGCTGCCAAAAGACTCCCCTTTTTCAAAGTCGGCAAGGAGCTCAAAGACAGGGTGGATATCTAAGGCTCGACGTCGCGTTCCTTTCGATTTCACCTCCGGATGTCACCCAATCTACACACCGCGTAGACCATATCGCCTTGGCTGTGCTAGACGGGGAGCTAGCGGTGCCTTGTAACCCGAAATCCGCTTATGCGGGGTCGAAAGTCCCCGTTGAGGATTTCAATCCGACGAGTATCCGAATCGCTTGGAGTCAAGAGGTGGACCCCACGTGACAGACGGTTATGAACCCCGTCAGGTCCGGAAGGAAGCAGCGGTAAATAATTTAGTCTGTGTCGTGGCGCTCTCTGCCTTTTCCCATCGAAGAGGACTTGTCGGGTGTTGGATTCGAACGGGGATGCACGGCCAAGGTTAAATCATTTATCATTTTTCATTGCGCATTGATCATCAGAAGAGCGAAAGCACGTGACAAAATGAGAAATGCCAATATCAGATGATAGATGATGAATGTTAAATGATAGATGTCCCCTCCTACGTCTTCCCTCTCATTTCAAATGATTCAACACTCGCCGGAAACGCACGGTTCCTCCGAAGTAGTCTACTTTCAGTTCAAGAATCTTTTGCGAGAGCAAGGCCTCATGCATGCAGTCTTCGGTCGCCATGGCGGAGCGAGCGATCCACCTTTTTCAAGCCTGAATACAAGCTACAGCACAGGAGATGACACCGACCGCGTTCGGAGAAATCTCTCGACCGTCATGAAGGTGATGGGAGGGGACAATCTCCTGTACATGAATCAGATTCACGGACGGGAGATTCTGGTTCTGCACGGGAGAGACCCCGCTCATTTCCAGCAAGGTGCACAGGCCGACGCCGCGATCACCGACAGGAAAAATCTCATCCTGATGGTCAAACAGGCCGATTGCCAGGGAATCCTCTTATATGACCCGACCACCCGCGTTATTGCCGCTGCTCATTGCGGCTGGAGGGGAAACGTCCTGAATATCCTTGGATCCGTGGTGGAACGGATGGTGCTGGAATTCGGATGCAGCAGAGCACGACTGATTGCTGCAATCGGTCCTTCACTGGGGCCGTGCTGTGCCGAATTCATCGGCTACCCGAAGATCTTTCCAAGGAGCTTCAGGTCTTCCATGGTTCGTGAAAACTACTTTGATCTGTGGCGGATCAGCAGGCTGCAGCTGTTGGAGGCGGGACTCGTTGCGGAGAACATCGAAGTTGCGGGAGTCTGCACGGCCTGCAGAACGGACCTGTTCTTCTCTTACAGGGCTGAGAAAACAACAGGCAGGTTTGCAACAGCGATCATGCTTACATGAACTTCAAAGATTTGGACAGGATGACAGGATCAACAGGATAGTTCTTATACTAGAGTCCAAGAGACGAACGTCCAATGTCGAACATCGAACGTCCAATGTCGAATGAAACGTCAGTGCCGAACGTCAACAAGTTCGCAGGATGGGTTTCCCTGGAGGATGGATGGTATTGACAGGATATTTTCCGGGCGTTGTGGGAAAGGTGATCGAACTCCATGCGACCTACTATCATGCGCATTGGGGTTTTGATGTCACCTTCGAAACGCAGGAGGGCCGGGAGCTGTGCGATTTCATCAGCCGCTTCAGAGAAGGAATCGATTTCTTCCGAGTGGCATTGGTGGATGGGGAATTCTCAGGAGCCGTCGCCATCGACGCAGGGCCTCACCCGGAACAAGGAGTCCGGCTCAGGTGGTTTATCGTCGATCCCCGATTTCAGGGAAAGGGAATCGGGCGCCGATTGCTGGAGGAAGCGATGAGCTTTTGCACGACCGCAGGGTACGGCCGGGTTTACCTGTGGACATTTCGAGGCCTGGAAGCCGCTCATCACCTCTATCAAATTGCGGGATTCCGCCTAGCCGAGGAGAGAGACGTCGCACAGTGGGGACAATCCATCCGGGAGCAGATGTTCGAGATGATCCATCAAGGCCGGGCCTCAGGTGATTATTGACAAACCATTCAAACAAGATATGATACGATCGATTCAATACATTATTGAAAAGGGGGGTATCGTATGCCGACATATGAATTCAAGTGCGAAAAGTGCAGCAAGAAATTCACCCTGATCATGCCGGTATCGGAATACGGCAAAAAGAGCTTCAGATGCCCCAAGTGCAAAAGCACAAAAGTTAAACAGCAGATCACCTCCTTTCAGGTGACCACGTCCAAGAAGAGTTGAGTCAAATGGAATGTCCACACTGTCAAATGGAAATCACCGGCAAGAGGTGTAATGCGTGCGGCGCGGATCTCCCCATGGATGCACGCTACTGCATGCAATGCGGCATCCTGCTTGATGAGGCGGATCCTGTTGAGACCACCGCTGACAGGGAAGAAGGATTGGACCTGGAGAACAGGGTTCTATGCCCTGACGGGACCTGCACCGGCATCATCATCAATGGCAAATGCAGCGAATGCGGTCGGCCATACCCGGGGGAGAGTCCCCAGGATCGGTAAAGGAGGCGAAGTTGTTCGAATTGAAGGTGGTCTCGCAATTTGCTGCAGCCCATCAACTGACCGGGATTGCCGGCCCCTGTGAGAGGCTCCACGGCCACAACTGGAAGGTCGAGGTCTTTGTACGGGGCGAAAAGGTGGCGAAAGACGGCCTGCTCATTGATTTTAAGATGCTGAAGCAGGCTACGGAAAAGGTTCTTCAGGAACTCGATCATCGATTCCTCAACGAGCTTCAGCCTTTCAAGGAAGAGAGCCCATCCTCTGAAAATATCGCCAAGTACATTTTCCAGTCTCTTGTGCGCGACCTGAACAATGAACGTGTAAGAGTCGACAAAGTGACCGCCTGGGAGTCTGATTCTGCCTGCGCAACATACATGACGGACTGATTCCCGGTACTCCGTTCGCATCATGAACATCGTCGCTTTCATACCTGCCCGGCTCAATTCTACTCGGTTCCCCGGGAAACCCCTGGCCCTGATCGCGGGAAAGCCCATGATCGAGCACACCTACTCGTGCACCCGGGCATGCCCGGAGGTCTCCGATGTTTTCGTTGCCACGGACGATCAGGGGATTCTTGAGCGGGTGCGGAGTTTCGGCGGAAAGGCGGTCTTGACTTCAGAGGTCCACCCCTCGGGAACGGACCGTATTGCCGAAGCCGCCATGAGTCTGGATCTGAAAAAAGATGATCTCATCATCAATGTACAGGGCGACCAGCCGTTGTTCAGTCCCGTTCTCATCACTCAAATGGTTCAGCCTCTTCTCAGAGACGGCGCAATACCCATGAGCACCCTGATCTGCCCTGTTTCCGACCCGCGCGAGGTGAAGGATCCCAATTGCGTGAAGGTGGTGACTGACAATCAGGACTTCGCCCTTTTTTTCTCCCGCGCAGTTGTTCCCTTTATCCGTGATGCCCGCCTGCACCGAACCTATTACAAGCATCTGGGGTTCTATTGTTACCGCATGGAATTTCTCACTGCCTTTGCCGCTCTCCCGGTGGGGACCCTGGAATCCGTTGAAAAGCTGGAGCAGTTGAGGGCACTGGAGAATGGATATCGCATAAAAGTCGTTGAAACCGACCTCGATTCGATCGAGGTGGATACACCCGCAGACATCAAAAGGGTCGAAGCGCTCATGGCCCGTTCTCCTCATCCCGGCCATGACCTTTATAAAGCATGATTCTCCGAGACAAAAGGGTCGGCTTCCATGAGCGCGAAACTGGTGCGCAGGGCTGCCGGAGTCTGGAAGCTGAAGCCCGCTTCTTTGGAAGCGCGAAACCTGGCCGATGTGGCGAGACTCTCCCTTCTCGAAGCTCAGATTCTGGTCAACAGGGGAATCAGAGACGACCAAAGCATCAAGACATTCCTTTCTCCCAGGCTCTCCTCTTTAATCGATCCTCTGATGCTCAAAGACATGGACCGGGCAATCGCCCTTGTCATGAAGAGCCTGGAAGAGCAGGAGCCCATTACAATCTATGGAGACTACGACGCAGACGGTCTGACGGCGACCGCCCTTCTTGTTCATCTTTTTACCCGCCTTGAAATCCCTGTTTCCTATTACATACCCAACCGACTGACCGAAGGATACGGGCTCAACCCTGCCGCCGCACGACAGTTGGCCGCCGGGAACCGGGGGCTCCTCATCACCGTGGACTGCGGCATTTCCAACCAGGAGGAAGTCAGGCTCCTGCAGCACCTGGGAATGAAGGTGATCGTCACCGATCACCACCAGGTTCCGGAAGGGTTCGATCCGAGTTGCCCTGTGGTGAACCCCCATCGGAGTGATTGCCCATTTCCCTTTAAGATGCTTTCCGGCGTGGGTCTTGCCTTTTTTCTGGCGGTGGCGCTCCGCTCCGCACTGAGAAGCAAAGGCTGGTTCAGGAGCAGGCCGGAACCGGATTTACGGGAATACCTGGATCTCGTCGCCCTCGGCACGGTGGCCGATATGGCGCCGCTTTTGGGCCAGAACAGGATCCTGGTGAAATCCGGGTTGGAGAGGATGGCGAAGTCGTCCTGGCCGGGGGTGAAGGCGCTAGGCGAAATTTCCGAGATCGGGCCGCGCGTCTCCATGAGTGCGGAAGATCTCTCCTTCAGACTCGCACCGAGGCTGAATGCCTGCGGAAGAATGGGAGATGCGGGAACAGGAATTCGCGCCCTCATATCGCTCGATCCGGCCGAGGCAAGAAATCTTTGCGGAAAACTGAATGAGTTCAACATCCGCAGACAGGGTATAGAGAAATCAATCCTGGCAGAGATCGAGGAAAGCATCCCTTCTTCGGTAGACCCGGAGCAGAGCAGGACACTCGTCTTCGCGGGGAAAGGCTGGCACAAAGGGGTGCTGGGGATCGTTGCCTCCAAGCTCGCTGAAACCTATTGCCGACCTGCCGTTGTGCTGGATATCGTGGACGGGATCGCAACGGGCTCTGCCCGGAGTATCCAGGGTTTTGACCTTTACCGTGCCATCGCAGGAGTCAAACCCCTCCTCAACAGATTCGGCGGCCACCCTTACGCAGCAGGGTTAAGCCTCGATGTCTCCCGCATACGAGAGTTTTCCAGGGCTTTTGAAGCAGCCGCCCGGGAACAGATCAAGCCTGCTGATCTCATTCCAGCTATCGATGTGGATGCCTGTGTTGATTTCGGGAATCTGGATCTGAAGGCGGTTGAGCGATTAAGGTCTTTCGGTCCCTTTGGGAGCGGCAACCCGGAACCCGTGTTCTGCACCACCGGCACTCAAATCCTTGGTGCCCGACAGGTAGGCGAGAAACACCTCAGGCTCAGGCTCAAAAAAGGGTCCATCGCAATGGAAGCGATAGGCTTCGGCATGGCCGGATGCATCCCTCCAGGGTGCAACGAGATCAACGTCGTCTTCACCCCGATCATCAGCCACTGGCAGGGTATCAAGAAGGTGGAGCTCAAGATATTGGATCTGGAGGAAACAGGAAAGGGATCGAAGCTCCGAATGGAAGAGCAAGCTCAGGCGGACCGCCTATGAAACGGAGTCTACAGAACATACCACGCCAGGGAAAAATAAGAGAGCAACGTGGAGATATCGACGCAGGCCAATGTCAACGGACCTGATGCTATCTTGGGGTCGAGTTTGAGGGCATGCAGAATGGAAGGGATGCTCAGCCCGAAAAAGCACGCCCAACAGAGGATCAGCAGGATGCTCACCCCTATGACCAGCGCCGCCGCTACGTTACCCCGCCAGAGCCAAGCGATCAGGCCGACAATGGCGCCGCATGATGAGCCCAACAGAATAGCCGTTACCGCCTCGCGTCGCAATGCCCGCAGATACCAGGAACGGGACGGCCGAATCGAACGCAGGGACTGGATTGCCAGGGTCATGGACTGGATGCTAACGCTTTCCCCCAGGCCCAGCAGCAGCGTCAAGAAAAAGGCGAGGATCAGGCTCTTGGCGAGTGTCATTTCAAATGAGGCCGCCAGCAGGGCGCAAAGTACACCGCTCCCAATGGTGGCCGCAAGCCAGGGGAATCGAAAACGGAAGGCCCTCACTGGAGAGGCATTTCGCACCTGCTCCACCTGAAAACCGATGGTCTCGAACACCTCGTCATATTTCTCCCTCCTGGCGACATCGAACACCTCATCGGTGAAGAGATCCACATCCACGAGGCCAACCATCCTATCCTGCTCATCCACCACGGGAAAGGCCAGGAACTTGTACGTGATGAAAAAGTCACAGGCTTCGAGGACGGTTGCCGATTGGGGGATCTTCACCACCCGTGTAATCATCAGGTCGGAAATCTTTCGATCCAGGGAGGCGGAGAGCAGCCGCCGCGTAGGCAGCACACCTTTCAGCCGATCATCATCATCCGTGATATAAAAATAGACGATCTTTTGCCCCAGGCGCTCGCGCCTGATATAGTCCAGGGATTCCTGAACCGTGAACTCGGGCCGCAATTTGATGAAATCGGTTCGCAAGACAGAGGTAATTGGTGATTTCAAGTGATTGTTTTCTTGGGTCATTGCTCGAATTGCCCTGCAATTCGGGATTGAAGATAATGATGGGCTATTTCTGGCTTTGCTTGCAACATAACACAAAATCCGGGCTTCTGCACGTGAGAAGTCTCGCCTTGTGAGAAGTCTCGCCTGGGTTTCATTGCATCGCGGAAAACCTGGTCCTGTGGGCCAGGTCAGAGACAATTGGCTTGGCCATAAAAAGGCCTGTTGGAATGGATGAAAAAACCTGAGATGCCGGTGCGTGCAACGGTCCCCATGACCACAAGATCCGCTCGCAATTCCACGGCCAGTGCAGCGATCAGTTTCTGTGCCGGTCCCTTGAGCAGGCGGAAGCGAGGGGAAATGAAATGGTAGGCATCTGTGCCGATCCGGTCGCGCAGCGTCTCGCCCAGCATGTGCAGCCCTTTCTGGTGGAGCATGTGCTCGTTTCAATGTAGGCGGCAATGCCTTCAGATGTGCGGTCGCCCCTTGAATCGTCTTAGCCTATCTGTGTATTATCCATGCAGTCGAGGAGAAGGTTTTTGCCGTGAGAAACCAGGAGACATGGAGGGATGCAATGGTCAATAGCAAAGAAAATCTTCTGGAGAATGCGCTTTCGGAACTGCGAAAGGTATCGGGGATCATCGGCTTGAGAGACGATTACCGCAAGATCCTGGAGAAGCCTGCACAGACACTGAGCACGAGTTTCCCGGTCAACATGGACGATGGGACCATCGAGGTTTTCGAAGGATACCGCGTGCAGCACAACGCGGCCCGGGGACCTTGTAAAGGCGGACTTCGCTTTTCTCCGGAGATCGACCTCGACGAGATCAAGGCACTGGCCATGCTGATGACCTGGAAAACGGCGGTCGTCAACATCCCGTATGGGGGCGCAAAGGGAGGCGTAGTTTGCGACCCGTGGAAGCTCAGCCAAGGCGAGTTGAACCGCATGACGAGGCGTTTCACCTACAGCATCATGAGTGTGATCGGACCGGATTCGGACATCCCGGCCCCTGACATGAACACGAACCCCACGGTGATGAGCTGGGTGATGGACACCTACTCCATGATCAAGGGCCGCACAACCCTGGGGGTGGTCACTGGAAAACCCCTCGAGCTGGGGGGAAGCCTCGGGAGAACCGAGGCCACGGGGAGGGGCGTCTATCTCACCATGGAGGAGGCCCTGAGACAAAAAGGGACGAGCTGCTGCAATCATGTGACCATCGCCCTGCAGGGGTTCGGCAATGTGGGGTCGAACTTTGCCAGGGCCGCTCATGAAAACGGGGGCAGGATCATTGCCGTTGCAGATGCCTATGGCGGAGTGTTCAATCCTTCAGGGCTGAATATTCCGAAGCTGGCAGAGTACGCGGCCCGGCACCCGCGACGTTCGGTTCAAGGTTACCCGGAGGGCGATTCGATCGGGAACAGGGAGCTTTTTGAATTGGAGGTCGATGTCCTTGCCCCATGCGCCATGGAGAACCAGATAACACTCGACAACGCGCCCGGCATCAGGGCTTCGCTCGTAGTAGAGGGGGCAAACGGCCCGACCACTCCCGCAGCCGACGATGTCCTGATGGACAAAGGGGTCACTGTGGTGCCGGACATTCTGGCCAATGCAGGGGGCGTGGTCGTCTCCTATTTTGAGTGGGTGCAGGGCGTGAGCTCATTTTTCTGGAGCGAAAAGCAGGTCACCGACGCCTTGCACGATATCCTCGTGAAGGCGTTTTCGGAGGTGAACAAGACCCGGGAGACCTATGGCCTCCAGAGTCTCAGGGTCGCGGCCATGGCCCTGGCGATCAACAGGGTGGCCCGCGCCATCGAATTGCGGGGCATTTTCCCGTGAAGACCTGCAAAGCACCATGAACTCCCGGGCTCGACTCGTCGACCATGGCTCGGGCGCAGAGAAGGAATTGACCCGGATGTTCCCCGAAGATGCGGATATTGCCCAGGGAACATGCTCGGGGTACAGAGTGGGCGATGTTTTCGAGTGGGTGGTACCCGCCGGCAGGAGGCGAATCAAGGTGAAGGAAATCCTCTATCATCCTGAGGCTGCAGGGGATTACTACCTGTAAGAGCAGGCGGGGAAGCCCCCCCCTGAAAGCAGGGGCATGGAGAAGCAGCGCGTGAAGACTGCCGAGAGTCGGAGCATGGGGCCGGGAGCGACGAGATGAGGGCTGAAGAGAGCAAACCAGTGGAACCGGATGGTGTCTTTTCAGGGTCGGATGTCAAGGCAAAGGAAGATCTGAAAAGGGTCACATATGACCTAGGGGAAAGGGTCAAGGAGCTCAATTGCCTCTATGCCATATCCGAGTTCTTCGAGAGGCCGAACATCTCGTTAGATGAGATCCTGCAGTCCACCGTCAACATCATCCCTTCCGCATGGCAGTACCCGGAGCTCGCCTGCGCGCGCATCGTCCTGGGCGGCCGGAAATACGAGTGCCCCCATTTCCGGGAGACCCCGTGGAAGCTTTGCACGGAGATCGCCGTGAGTCCTGAAGAACGCGGACTCCTGGAGATCTGCTACAAGGATAAGAGCGAAAAACCCGGGGAAGACCCTTTTCTGAAGGAAGAGGTACGGCTCGCCAAGGTGATTGCCGAGAAGCTCGGGAAGATCGTGTGGACCAAGCGCGCCGAGTCATCCCTCAGGGAGAGCGAGGAACGCTACCGTGCGCTGGCCGAGCATGTGACGGACGGTGTGGCCCTTCAGCAGGATGGAAGGGTCCTGTATTTTAACGCCGCCTTTGCGAACCTCTTCGGCCTGAGCACCGAAGGGGAGCAGCCGGGCATGTCGCTGGGCGAGCTGGTCTCGAGCGGTTCCGTCCATTGTGACGACACGCTCCTGGCGCCGGATGTGACTGAGCCGTCTCAGATAAACCGTTTCAGGACGAGATGCGTCGCCCCCGACGGCAGCGAGTCGTGGTTGGAGGGAGAGCACATCTTCGTCCAGCTCAAGGGCAGGTCAGCCGTCCTCTCCACCTTCAGGGACTGCACGGAAAGGGTGCGCCGCGAAACGGAGATGAAGGAAGAGGCCGAATCGCTCAGGCAGGAAAACATCCACCTGCGATCCTCCATGAAGGAGCGCTACAGGTTCAGAGACATCATCGGAAAGAGCCGCGTCATGCAGGAGGTGTACGAGTTGATCCTGAAGGCCGCCAGCTCCGACGCGAGCGTGGCCATATTCGGGGAGTCCGGCACGGGCAAGGAACTGGTGGCGAGGGCCATTCACGACCTGAGCGGCAGGCATGACAAGGAATTCGTGACCGTGAACTGCGGCGCCATCCCCGAGAACCTTCTCGAGAGCGAGTTCTTCGGCCACAGAAAAGGCGCTTTCACCGGCGCGTTTGCCAACAAACTCGGTTACCTGGATATCGCCGACCATGGAACGCTGTTCCTGGACGAGGTGGGGGAACTCACGCTGAGCATGCAGGTGAAGCTTCTGCGGGCGATCGATGGAGGGGATTACTACCCGGTAGGCATGAGCAGGCCGAAAAAATCCAATTTCAGGGTCATTGCGGCGACCAACAGGAATCTCTCCCGGTTGGTCACGGGAGGGACCATGCGGGAAGATTTCTTTTATCGAGTCCATGTAATCTCCATAACCATACCCCCCCTGAGGGAAAGAAGGGAAGACATCCCTACACTGGTCGATCACTTCATGAACATGTACCGGGGCGACGCAAAGGTCACGCGTCTACCGGCCAGGATCCTGGACGACATGTTCGGTTATGCCTGGCCCGGGAACGTTCGCGAGCTGCAGAACGTGATCCGCCGGTACCTGAGCGTCGGTCGATGGGATTTTCTGAGCAAGGGTCGGGTTCCTCGGGAAGCAGGCAATCTGGACGGCGGTTTGAAAGGGGAGCTCGAGGCCGTTGAGAAGAACGTTGTCCGGAGCGCGCTGGAACAGTCCAGCTGGAACAGAACGAAGGCGGCAAGGCTCCTCGGAATCTCCCGGCGGGCGCTTTCCAGGAAGATCGAAAAGCTGGAGCCGGTGTAGCCGCGCCCCAAGACAAGCAGCAAAGTCCTGCCGGCAGCCTTTATATCCTGACGGAAAACCTGGTCCTATGGGCCAGGTCAGAAATCATTGGCTCAGCCGAAAAACGGCCTCTTGGAATGTTGGAATCATGGAATCAATATTTGCGGTTTTTCCGCGCCACAGACTTCACCCCTCCGGGGTGTAATCAAAGCCGGCCCCTCTGGAACCGGATCTTTACTCCCGTCCAATCTGAAGTGGACACGCTGATTGCGGGCAACAGCGCCCATGTGGGCGAATTCGCCCTATATACGATCCCCTAAAATACAAAGCGTTTTCGGTAAACCCTGGCCCAATATGGGCGATTTCGCCCGTATCCTTCTTGGTTCCGCATCTCTCAATCCGAAGAATCATACGTTTTTTCATTGGCTTAGCTGGGTAGGAAGTCGGGCACGAATGTTGCTTTTGAGAAGAAGCAAGGGCAGGGAGCCGGTCTGCCTGAACCCAGGAAAGGAGCCACAGGGCGACTCATGAAAGTCCTTGTAGTGGAAAGCGATTCAGACTTGGCCGATACCATCCGGAAGATGCTCCATAACTGGGGCCATAAGGCACATACTTGTGGAAGCGGAAAAGACGCCCTGAAGACCTTCCTGAAAATTCACTGTGACCTGGTGCTCACGGAGACCCTCCTGCCCGACATGAAGGGAGAGGAACTCATCTCACGGCTCAGAACCTTTTCGCCGGACATATATATTGTGGCTATGACATGGAACAACTCCCGCGAATTGGAAGCACGGATCCGGGCGCAGGGGGTTCTCTACTACATGGTGAAGCCTTTTGAAACCGAGAGCCTCAGATCGTTGCTGGAGCATCTCTCAAGAAGGGACCTGAGGGCGACGAAAACGGTGGAGCCGCGAGAGGGTTCTTCAGCCGTTGTCGCGAGGAGGGGGGCAAACAGACGATTATGATGAAGGAGGCACTATTATGAATCATGATTATAGGCTGGGCAATGAGCACATGAGCAAGGGGATCTGTTCCGCTTGTGACGATTCGCTGATATGCCGTTTACTCACAAGAACGGATCTTCCCGTCTTCTTCTGTGAGGAGTACCGCTGTGAATCGAATCGGCAGAGGGAGATCCCGGAGGATTTTCGACTCCCGAACCATCACAATGCAAAGACACCCGAAGTCAGGCCGGAGAAGGCCGGAGACGCCTATATTGGCCTTTGCAGGACCTGTCTCAAACTCCCGACCTGCGCGTTCCTGAAGCCGGGAGGGGGGACATGGGATTGCGAGTCGTACGAATAGGAGCGACACCATTCTACTCTGAACGGGAAAGGCTTTGGTAAGGCTGAGCAGCAAGAGCGTTTAGGCAGGGAATCTGAGACGGAACAAGCAGCGGGTGCACGGGATGCAGGTACATACTCCTTTAGTGGCTGAGCACAACATCATCAGTCGGATGATGGAGGCAACCAAAAGATTGACCAGGCAGGTGCGCGAGTCCGGACAGGGATTTAATGGGCAGGACACTGTGATCGATTTCCTATGCATGTACGTCGATCGATGCCACCACGTGAAAGAAGAGGAAATCCTCTTTCATCATCTTGAGAAGAAGAAGATTCATGAAGGCGACCGGAAAACGATGGAGGAACTGATCCAGGAGCATGTGTTCATCATGAAGAGCACCGGCGAGATCATGTCCGTCCGATCTGAGGCAGGTTCGCGAGAAGATGGAGAAATCGTGGAACGGAGGCTGCGGATATTGAGTGATTACTACCTGGAGCATATTCGAAAGGAAAATGAGACCTTCTTCCCGAGGATATTGAAGTATTTTTCTTATTACGAGCAGAATGCAATCCTTCAGGAATTCTGGCGGTTCAACGAGAAGATCCCCTTGGAGAAGTACCATGCAGCCCTGCACAAAATGGAAACGCTCACCGGCATGGCGTCTTACCCGTCCATGAGATTGTTTCAATCGGTGTAGTCCGGAAAAGGGGCGCGGGATGGCCGCTAATTTCAGAATAGTCGTCAACCGCGCACGCGGTAACCTCCACCTGAGGCTCGCGGGGGACTTCGACGGCTCCTCGGCCTTGGATCTGATCAGGGTGCTAACGGAGGAGTGCGGGTCCGCCAATCGCGTGATCATCCATACCAACGGGCTCAGGGAGGTTCACCCTTTCGGGAAAGCGGTCTTTCAGCGGCAGTTACCCCCTGCAGGAAAGATAAACCCATCCATTGTTTTCATTGGAAAACACGCCGAAGACATTGCACCGCATTCGGAAGAGACTGCGTCTCGACAGGTCTCGATACACTGACCTGTTGAACCCGGAACCGTGCGAGACCGGGAATCGGGGAGGATTGTGATGAACTCCGACATGTTCGGGAACTTGATGGAATGGGGGAAGGTTCTCCAGATTTTGGAAGAGTTGAAGCAGTCAGGACGGCTCAACGAGCACCAGCCGGGACTCGTGAGGATCCTGAGATACAGGCACAACTGGAGACTGCGAGAGGCGGTTCTCGGATGTGTGGACGAGGTTTCCGGCCCCTGCGAAGAACTCGTGAAAGAGGTGCTCCATATCGCCATGGATGAAGGAACCTACCTCGAGGCGCGGATCCTTGCCATACAAGCCTTGTCGTGTCTGCTCGCCAACTTCAAGGGGTCCTGCGCCCGCGATGCGACAGAGATGAGGGGCTCGGTCGTTGAATGCATGGAGGCCATGCTGAATTCGCCTCAGCCTCTGATCAATCGAGCGGCCAGGGAATCCTGCGAGCGTTCGCGCGGAGGTCCCCACTTGTGCGCATGACGGGTGCCATCATGCAATGAGAGGGGTTTTCCGAGCTGGTACAAGGACCGTGCTGAAGGCCGTCCAGGCGCAGGTCATGAGGGCATCGAAAGCGCCGGAGGGATCATTCCTTTTCCTTGAAAATCTTTGCCGCCGCATCGATATCTTCAGGAGAAAACACGAAGAGCGATCTGTTCTGGTCCGGTACGGCCGACCCATAAACGTACTGGATATTGATTCCTTCCTCTCCAAACTTTCTCGCCATCTCCGACAGGGTGCCCGGTTTGTTCTCGATCTCGAGCGCCACCACCGGCATGATGTCGAAGAGGTATCCTTTCTTGGAGAGCAGATCGATCGCCTTGTCCGTGTGGTTCACGAGCAGCCGGATCAGGGCGTAATCGGCAGAGTCCTTCTGCATGGACCCGTATGAGGCGGCCGGCGCTATCCTCTTAAGCGACTTGCCTCTGGCTTTGAAGAGTTCCCTGACATAAGCCGAGGCGTCCTGAATGGTCATGGCATCAATGTTGATGCCTTCCGCCGCAAGAAGATCGGCGAGTCTGCCCAGCTGCCCGGGTGCATTCTCAAGGAAAAGCTGTATTTCCGCTCTTACCATATCCGCTCCGCGAAACCGTTATCAGGTAATCGTTAACTCTTCTGTGACTACTAACGGACCGGCTCCTTCATATTATACCCCTTGAAGAACTTCAGGAAATCGGACTCTGTCGAGAGGATCAGGGAGCTGTCCCCCCCCATGGTCTCCCTGTATGTTTCCAGGGTTTGGACAAAAGAGTAGAACTCCGGATCCTTGCCAAAGGCCTCCGCGTAAATGCGGGTAGCCTCTCCGTCCGACTTTCCTTTGATCTCCTGGGCCTTCATGTACGCTTCCGAGGTAATCTTCTTCAGATCCCTTTCCATTTCTCCTTCGATCTTGCGGGCCTCTCCCTGGCCTTCGGATCGGAATTTTTCGGCAATCTGTTTACGTTCGGCGATCATACGGCCGAAAACGGATTTCTGGACCTCTTCAACATAATTCAGAAGCTTGAACTTCACATCCACCAACTCGATCCCGAATGGGACCAGCTTGGGCTGGGCCTGTTCAAGGATGCGTTTGGTGATCGTGCTCCTCCCCATGGTCACCTCTCCGAGAGGGCTGGTATCTTTGACCTGGTCAAGGCCCACCTCAAAGGTATCCAACTCCCGATTGGTCTTCCTGACCGTTTCGATCAGAGGGTAGGATGTGACGAAGTTGCGCACCGCCGAATCGATGATGTCGTCCAGTCGTGTCAATGCCCCTGGCATGTTGTTGACAGTCTGGAAAAATTTCAAAGGATCCACGATCTTCCATCGTGCGAACGTATCCACCCATATGAAGGTTTTGTCCAGGGTGGGAATCTGGCCGGGATCCGCATCCCATTCCAGAAGGTTTTTCGGAAAATAGTTCGCCTGCTGGATGAAGGGAATCTTGAAATAGAGGCCCGGCTCACTTTTCGGTTCCCCGAGTGCCCTCCCGAACTGCGTGAGCACGACCTGCTCGGTTTCGTCAATGACATAAGCCGACGTGAAAAGAATGATCAGCAGGACAGCGACAGGAAAAAGGATTGCTTTCGATTTCATTGCTCTCCTCCTTTCTCTGTCTTGCCAAGATTCAGCAGGGGTAAGAAATTCTTCTGGTTGGAGTCGACAATGTACTTGTTCCCGAGCTTGGGAAATATGTCCCTGATGGCTTCCAAATAGAGTCGCCTCCGTGTCACATCCTCGGACTTCACATAAGCCTGGTAGAGGGAAAGAAATCTCGATGCATCCCCCTTCGCCCTGTTCACCCGATCAAGTGCGTATCCTTCCGCCTCCCTTATCGTCTTCTCGGCATCGCCTCTTGCCTGGGGGACCGCTTTGTTGTATGCCTCTCTCGCCTGATAAATCATTTTCTCCTTTTCCTGAACGGCCTGGTTGACTTCGTTGAAGGAAGGCTGCACAGGTTCAGGCACATTGGTTCTCTTCATCTCTATTGTTGTCACACTGATGCCCGTTTCCGCCTCGTCCAATTCTTTCTGCAACAGTTCCTGCGCCTGCACGGCGATTTCCTCTCTCTTGCTGATGACCTCGTTGATGCTCCGGTCTCCAACAACAAGACGCATGGTCGCCTCGGTAAGGTCACGCAAGGTGTTCCTCACGTTCCTCACCTTGAAAAGGTACAGGTATGGATCCTTAATCCGGTACTGAACGATCCACGGCACCACGGCCACGTTCAGATCGCCCGTGAGCATGAGCGACTCGCTGAGATATGCCTCCCCTCCGGCGTATCGGCTTCTCACATCCGCCCTAGCGGTGCGCAGACCGAACTCTTCCTTGTAGACGTACCTGACCTTGACCTTGGACAGCTTTTCGATGCCCGCCGGAAGTTTGAAGTTGAGTCCCGGACCGGCGATCCTCGAATATTTCCCGAACCGCTGGATGACACCGACCTCATCGACTGCAACCGTGTACACGGTGGAAGTTGCCAAGTAGATAACTACCAGGCCTATGACAATGAAGGAGAAGCCGGGCAATTTGAATCGACTTCCCTTGAACCTGTCAAGGACCTGCCCTACCTGAGGGGGCGTTTTTGGACCTGTTGTCTTTCTTTGCTGCTGTAATTTTTCCCAATCCCATGCCATTGGATTTCCTCTATTCTTATTGAGCTATTTTCTGCTACAATACAGACAACTCGTTGTTCCGTCAATGATTAAAGGATGCCGAAAGGACAAGAGATTAGCCACAAAGGCACTAAGACACAAAGATGACAGGTTTCCTGGTGGCTTCGTGGCAAAGTGCATATGGACGAGAACAAAAAGGGCCTCACATCCCTGAAAGATATTATCGCATCCCTGATGACCGACTCCGGTCTTTCCATCAATCCTGAAGATGGTCTGATCTGGCGCGTATGGGATGATACGGTCGGACCAGTGGTTGCAAGAAACGCCCACCCTCTCTGGATCAGAAAAGGACGTTTAAGGGTCAGGGTTTCTGAGCCCATCTGGCTCCAGGAACTCGGTCTGGCGGAGAAAGCGATCAGGGATAAACTGAATGAAAAACTTGGCCGCCCTACGGTCGAGAAGATCGAGTTCCGCCTCAGCTCAGGATAGGGAGATCTTTTGGATCAAGGAGCGGCGGCAAGACCTTTATCCCCCGTCTTCCTCCGGCAGTCCCTTCCACCAGGACAAGCTTTGACTCGGATTCTCCGCTCGGGTGGATGAACCTGATTCGCTTGGGCTCCACCCCGTGACTCCTCATCCTGGCCATCATGTCCACTACTCGCACGGCAGGATAGATGAGGGCCATTCTTCCGCCGATCTTCAGAATGCGCTTCGAGGTTTTCAGGATATCATCCAACCCCAAAAGGATTTCATGCCTGGCGATCGCCTTTTGTGGATTTGGATTTATCCGCCCCGTAGCGAACTGGCGATAAGGGGGATTGCATACCACCACATCGGTCGAAAGAGGGGAAAGGGGAGCGTTCCTTACATCCGCAACGACCACGCTCATCTTGCCGGCCACTCCGTTCAAAGAGGCATTTCTGAATGCCTGGCCTGCCAGATCCGACTGGATCTCCAAGCCGAGAGCATGGGATAGAGGCCTCGTCAGGAGAAGGAGGAGAGGTATGATTCCGCATCCGGTCCCGAGGTCCACGACCATGTCCCCCACCTTTGTGGTGACAAATTGAGCGAGAAGCACCGCATCGATCGAGAAGCGGTAACCGCGTCTGGGCTGAATCAGCCTGAGACGCCCGTGCATGAACTCATCGATCGATTCATCCGGGCTCAGAGGGATATCAGAAAGTCTGGAAGTGTTCATGGTATCGGTTTCTGAACTAACAGAACCTTGCATCAAGTCAAGCAAATTCAAACGAGCGGCGAGCCTCTTCTTAAGAACTCTTGCCCTGTAAATTTATGGTATAAGAAACGGCAACGCAGAACCCTATGAAGGAACAGTCCGGCAAGAGAACCGCAGAGGGCATTCAAGTTGAACACTTATACAAAACCATCTGAAGCAGGAAACCGGTACCCAGCCGGCGGACCCGATCTGGTCATCGAAGGAGGCATCGCACTCACCATGGTGCATGAAGCGGCCCCTCTCGAAAACGGACGGATCATCGTCAGGGGAGATCGCATCCTCGAAATTCAATCCGGGCCGAAGAAGGGTGATCTCCCTTCTCACGCGGAAATTCTCGATGCAGGAGAGGGTATCATCATGCCGGGGCTTGTGAATGCACATACGCACGCCGCAATGACCCTTTTCAGGGGGTTCGCCGACGACCTCCCATTGAGCACTTGGCTTCACCAAAACATTTTTCCCGCAGAAGCAAAGCACCTCAATGAAGAAACAGTGTATTGGGGGGCGCTCCTTGCTTGTCTGGAGATGATCGCTTCCGGCACGACTACCTTTTCCGACGGCTACTTCTTTCAGGACGCCACGATCCGTGCGGCGCACCAGGCAGGTCTTCGGGCCGTCGTCGCCCAGGGTGTGATAGATTTTCCAGCACCGGGTGTGCCGGACCCAAAAGAAAACCTTTTGAACGGCAGGAGATTCCTGGAGAGGTGGATTGATTTTTCAGATCTCATTACCCCCGGTCTTTTCTGCCACAGTCCCGTCACCTGTTCGGACGACACCCTGGTGCAGGCAATGGAGATCTCACGAAGTTTTTCGGTTCCTCTTCAGACTCACCTTTCCGAGACCACTGAGGAAGTGGCTGCCGTTGTTCGGAAGACCGGGGTTCGGCCTGTGCGCCACCTGGACAGATTGGGCCTGCTCTGCGAGGGGCTCATATGTGCCCATGCCATTCATTTGGATGATGAAGAAATAACACTCCTGGCGGAAAGGGGTGTGAAGATTGTCCACGTGCCTGAGAGCAACATGAAGCTGAGTTCCGGGGTGGCCAGGGTGCCGGATATGGTGGCCAAGGGTCTTACCATAGCGTTGGGCACGGACGGATGCGGTTCGAACAACGATCTGGATCTTTTCAAGGAAATGGACAGCGCAGCCAAGCTGAGCAAGGTGTTCGAAATGAACCCGGTCACCCTGAGCGCGGCCTCCGTGCTGCAAATGGCAACCAGCCTCGGGGCCAAGGTTCTGGGAATGGAAAAGAGGATCGGCACCCTCGAACCGGGAAAGAAGGCGGACATCATTGTTGTAGATCTCCGCAGTCCCCATCTCGTCCCTTTGTACAATCCCTTCTCAAGCCTTGTCTATTCGGCCATGGGCGCGGATGTGAGACACGTGATTGTGAACGGCAGGGTGCTTTTCAAGGAGAGGCGATTCATGACAGTGGACGCGGGCGTAGTGATGGACAAAGTCAAAGCGATATGCCGAAAGATGGCGATCTAGCGCCAACTTGCAGAAGTATCCGCTATGTCATTTCGACCGAAGAGAGAAATCCTATTTCGTGACATCAAAGATTTCTCAGTCACTTCGTTCCTTCGAAATGACACTATTACATGTGTAGTTAGCTCCGGGAAATAAAAGGTTGATGAGGTTATGGTTTGGCAACAGCTGAGAAGAGCATAATCCAAGAGATCAGAATTTTCGCAAAACGGTCCCTTTCCCAGGCCCCTTCGAGCCATGACTGGGATCACACCCTGCGGGTATTCACGCTATGCATGCACATCGGTCCCATGGAAGGCGCGGACCCTTTTGTACTGCAGATCGCCTCGTATCTCCACGATGTAGGTCGTCCTTTTCAGGACTCCTCCAAGGGACTCGTCTGTCATGCAGAAAGGGGTGCAGCCATTGCGTCCGAGCTCCTCGGCGACTTTCCCCTGGGCCCGGAGACAAGGTTGAACATCATCCACTGCATTCATTCCCATCGGTTCAGAGGGAACAGCCGCCCTGAAACCCTTGAGGCAAAGGTCCTCTTCGACGCCGATAAGCTGGACTCCATAGGCGCCGTGGGGATCGGCAGAGCATTTCTGTTTGCGGGCGAGGTGGGCGCGAGGCTCCATAACCCGGAGATCACGATCGAGGAAACCCGGCCATACACCAGGGAGGATACGGGGTACAGGGAATTCAAGCTGAAGCTCTGCAGAGTCAGGGATCGGATGCTCACATCAGAGGGTCGCCGCATGGCTGAAAAGCGGCACGTGTTCATGGAATCTTTTTTCGAAAGGTTTCTGCAGGAGGTTGCGGGGAAGATCTAGCGGACGTCCAGCATCGAACATCCAATGTAGAATGAAAGTCAACTGACCAGTGACAACGGACAAATGTCAAACCTGCAACGTCGCCACATCGAATGTTGACAATCTCGTAAAAAGTCGAAAATGTTCTTTTTCCGTCATCCCGGTGAAAACCGGGATCCAGTGATTTCAAGAACTTCTGGATGCCGGTCGAAGATCCCGTGTTCAGCGGGGATCAAGTCCGGCATGACGAGTTCAGGACTTTTTACGGCAGCATCAATGTTCGATGCTGATTCTCACGCAGTTTCTGATCCGCGATCGGGCTACTGATTTCCGTTTCCCGACCCCATCATATTCCCACGGACCCTCCGGTTGATCGCCTCCGCCGCCTTCTTGGTCTCAGAGATCAGGGTTTTCATTTTTTCCCCGTCCAGGCTCGCCTTGAAACCCACGGCCCAGAGCGCGCCCATCATATCGCTCTCCTCCAGAATCGGAGAGGCTACCGCCCGAACCCCTGCAATATATTCCTCGTCGTCTGTGGCGTATCCCCTCTTCCGCACGGATCGGATCTCCTCAAAATACGTTTCCGGATTGGAGATCGTGTTGGCCGTGTAACGGGTCAGACCTTTTTCCCTTACCAGCCTGATTGCCTGATCCTCATCCATTCGGGAAAGCAGTACCTTCCCCACCGCCCCTGCGATCAGAGGAATGGTCGCTCCTATAGGCGCGGTGATCTTCAGCTCGCTCTTCGATTCCACCACATCCAGGATGGTCACATGCTCCCCGTTCAACAATCCCATGAAAACGGAAGTCCCGGTTTTTTCCATGAGGTTCTCCATGGCCGGTCTTGAAAGCGATTTGAGATCGACTTGGGAATAGGCTACCCTTCCCAGTTCGAAAAGAGTGAATCCGAGGGTGTAGCGCTTTGTAACCGGATTTCGCATTACCGCGCCGGTTTCTTCCAGGGCGGAGGTCATCCCATGGACCGTGCTCTTCGCCATCTCCAGGCTTCTGGCCAGTTCACTAATGCCCATCCCATCCCTGGATCTGGAAATCATTCTCAGAATCTCAAAGGCCCTTTTCACGGATGGTGCAAAATACCCTTTTGCCATTGTTCACCATGTTGAACTGTTTTCTTGTATCTACTGGTTTCCACTCGTACTGTCAATACATTCCCTGTAGGAATCAGGGATGCAGCACTGTATAATCTTCTGCGTAAGTCTTGTTTTATGTGACTTTGCGAGGAGAAGATTCACTGACAACAAAACCAGAGCAGCGAGTTCATTATGATGAACCTACCCTGCTTGTCATGCTGAGAAAGTGGGATTAGCGCCCTCGTTGTTCAGCATGATGAACCCATAGACACTGTTCAGGGGATGTCCTCCCTTTTGCCTCAAAGCCCGTGTAGCTGGTTGATTTTTATTATTATGTCATTTTTGACCAATCTGAATTTCTCTTGACAAAAGACCTCGCTTTGCTATCATCCAAACAGTTGTTCACAATGATGAACTATTCGTTACGCTTCCGTCTAAAAAGAGGAGGATTATTATGGCGCTCGATGAAAGAGAAAAATCCACTGCCGAAAGCCTCCGGGCCACCCGAACGCTCGGGAAATTCAGGTGCCCCAACCCCACCTGTATGGAGCGGCTCGAGCCCAAGAAGGGCGACAACACCATAAAATGCCCCAGTTGCGGATGCGAATTCCGTGTGGCATGGGTCAAAGACGGGTTCCCCCGTATCCGAGGACCGGTGTGGGATGTAAACAGAAAGATCGCCCAGGAAGTTTTTGACAAAAAGATGATGGAGAAGGGGAAGGAGGTAAAGTGATATGCCTTTGAACAGAAAGATCGCCTACATCGATCTCACGACCGGGAGCATCGAGACAAAGCCGATTCCGCTCGAGGTGCGAAAGAAATTCCTGGGGGGCAGGGGCCTGGATGCCTACCTGCTCTACAATCATTGCAAGAAGGGGTGCGATCCATTGAGCCCGGACAACCCCCTCATCGTGAGCGGCGGCGTTCTTTGCGCCACGCTCGCATCCGCAACATCCAGGTGTCATGTGATGGCAAAGTCCCCGCTGACCGGCCTCCTGGGGAGCTGCAACATGGGCGGCTTCTTCACCCCGGAGATGGCCTGGGCCGGGTTCCATCACCTGGTCATCAAGGGGAAGGCGAAACACCCCGTATACATCTACATCCATAACGGCGAGATCGAAATCCGGGATGCGCGCGGCATCTGGGGCCTGCCGGTGCCGGATTCCCAGTGGGCCATCCGCGACGACCTCGGGGACCAGGAAGTCAAATCCATGGTGTGCGGGCCTGCCGGGGAAAACCTGGTGCGGTACGCGAACGTGATGACCGGCATCAAGAACGCCGGCGGAAGGACGGGCATGGGATGCGTCATGGGGTCCAAGAACCTCAAGGCCGTTGCGGCGAGAGGCACCATGGACATCAAGATCGCGCACCCCAAAGAGGCGCTGGAGTTCAACAAGCGCTTCATCGAGCAGATCACCAGCGCCAAGGTGAACCAGACCCAGGGCGCCATTGGCACCCCCTTCATCTGGGGCGCCACGAACTCCTGGGGCGGGGTCCGGACCAGGAACTTCCAATACAACCAGTGCGAGTACTCGGACGACATCGAGCCCGAGCATCTGGATGAGATCGCGGAAGAGACCATGGGCCCCTACCACATGACCGGCTGCTTCGGCTGCCAGGTGCACTGCCGGGCCCAGTACAAGATCCCGGGAAACAGCAAGTGGGCCGGCCGATACGACGAAGGCCCAGAGTACACTTCCCAGGGCGCCTTCTGCGGAGAGACCGACACCCCGAGGGCGGAAACCCTCCTCATTGCGAACCATCTCGTAGACCAGTACGGGGTGGACAACCTGGAAATCGGGAGCCTCATCTCCTGGGCCATGGAGCTCTACGAGGTCGGCATCCTGACGAACAAGGAAACCGACGGCCTGGAGCTGCGCTTCGGAAACGACGAGGCGGTCATCGAGATGATCGAGCGCATCAGCTTCCGGAAGGGATGGCTTGGAAACGTTCTGGCCGACGGCGGCATTCCCGCCTCCAAGAAGATCGGCAAGGACTCCTTCAAGTACCTGATCCAGGTGAAGGGCATGAGCAACCTGCACTCCGACGAGAGAGCGACGCCGGCGCTTGCCCTGAACATTACGCTCTCATCCCGCGGCTCGGACCACCTCCGAAGCAGGCCTGCCATCGACCTCTATCACCTCCCGCAGGAAGTGTTGAGGAAGATCTACAGCAGCCCGATTCCCTACGACGGCCCCCTCAGCAGCGAGCAAACCGAGTACATCGGCAAGCCCTGGCAGGTCTTCTGGCACGAGAACTGTTACATGGGTGTGGACTGCCTCGGCATCTGCAAGTATCACACGACCTTCCTGGGCGCCACCCTCCCGAACTTCGAGGACTGGTCCAAGGTGCTCTACTACAACACGGGTATCCAGCTCACACCAAAGGAGATCTGGGAAGTCGCGGAACGTTGCAACAACATGGAGCGGCTGTTCAACCTGAGGGAAGGTTTGACCAAGGACGATCCGGAAAAAGGCGACGTACTTAACAATCGTTACCACACCGAACCTACCCGGCGTGGGGCTCCTGATGCGATCGGCCGTGTCATAGAAAAGGATAAATGGCTGAAGATGCGCCAGGAGTGCTACGACCACAAGGGCTGGGACGAGAACGGCATCCCCAAACCGGAAACTCTGAAACGGCTCGGCATCGAC
>ENA-OSEO01001432-OSEO01001432.1-sediment-metagenome-genome-assembly--contig:-NODE-1432-length-43184-cov-15.456074_pt1 | contig 43184 bp, 36 predicted proteins | sample MGYA00237883_ERZ534232 | MGnify/ENA metagenome assembly ERZ534232 | reverse complement strand
CTCATGCTGTAGTCTACACAGACGAATGTTTTGCGGGGGAATTTCAGGGCGAGCTGATGCAACTTCTCCGAGAAGGCGAAGCCGACGCCGATGATCAGATCCGCATCGGAAGCCGCGGCCGCATCGACGGCATGGTCGCGCTCCAGCCTCCGCTCCTGATCCACGTAAACGGCCTCGACCCCCAGTTCGGCAACCGCTTTTTCGAGGCCTCTGTGGGCGGCGTCGTTGAATCCTCCATCGCCTCTTCCACCGATATCGAAGACGAGCACGACCTTCAAAGGGGTCGGGTTCTGGGCGGACGAATTCCCCGCCGGAACAAGAAGGACCAACGAGACAAACAGCAAAGAATAGACCACGTGTTTCACTTTCATCTCCTGCCTCCAAAAGGGTCGTTCGAGGACTCCCTTCTTCTCTTGTCACACCGGGGGCCCGGCGGCATAGGGGGAAAAACCTCATTTCCGGATGGATCCGCGCTGAAACGAGACCCATCTTCCCGCCCTCAGAAGGGGAAAGACGGCGCCTTTGCATGGGGCATTCGGCAAGGAAACAAGGCCGCCCCGCATATTCGGACCGTCACGGAAAAATGGTAAGGGTTTTTTCGGAATGTATAACCCTGTAACAGAAGGAAATCAAACCATCTGTGAAGAAAATGGGTCGGACGCACCTTGAAAAATTCGAGGAAAACGAGTAATGATTACCTCTAACGGCTCATCTGACGGGTATCTCGGCAGGCGCCATTTGCCGAAAAGATTTCAGATCCTCCACTCCCGACTCCAGTCTGGCAAACACGATTTTCCTGCGCCCTTCGCCCGGCAGATTCCGCGATCCAAGCGATGAGAGGGCAAAGCTCCGGAGAAGTGTCACGGAATAAGGCGATCATGTCTTTTTGACCCAATAGATGGGAGAGAGGAGGTGATTGTTGTGATGCGGACAGTCATGTCCCGATACGGTTTAGGCGTTCTGTTCTGTGTGCTCTTCTTTTCCGGCTGCAGGGGGGCCCCGGTCGCCGGACCGGCGGAGGGTTCTTCCGGGGTGGCGGTTGGAGGCGCCGATCTCGGGCCGCAATCCAACAGCGCAAAAGGGGAGCAGCGGGTGCTCATGCTGGCGGTCCGCTTCAAAGATGTGGCGCCCGAATGCAATTTAAATCATATCAAGGAAAGGGCCACCAACCGACTGAACGATTATGTAAAGGCCCAATCCTACGGACAGGCTTGGATTAAACCTCATTTCGAGGGATGGATTCCCCTGCCCGACGACCTTTCGGAATACCGCGTGAGTCCGGATAACTTTCAGGTGGATCGGGGCAGGGTCAGAAAATTGATCGAAGATGCCATGACGGCGGTCGAAGCACGGATCGATTTCTCACAATACGATCATATGCTCGTCATTCCCGGGGCCTTCACCCTGCCCGGCAAGGGCTACGGCATGATCTGCTACTGCGCCAACCCCGGGATGTTGACCGGCGTGAGGAGAAATACCGCATTCGTGACGCTCCGGGCCCAGGGCGGGGCGACCTTTTCGGGAGGGGTGTTCGTCGCCGCTGAAAACGCCCATCTGGGGATGTTCGCCCATGATCTCTTTCATGCCTTGGGAGGTGTGCAGCACGGCAAGCGGCTGGTGCCTTGACTGTATGATTTCGAGCGTCAGGCTGACGCTTCGATGCGCCATCGCTGGGAAGAATGCACCATCTACATGGGAGGATGGGATGTGATGTCGGCGCATTTCGTCGACCGGAAGGGGCCTCCGCCGGGGCTGTCTTCCTTTACAAAGATCAGACTGGGCTGGATATCGTCCGAACAGGTCGTTCGCGTAAACCCGGGGGAGACTCAGAGAGTCGTATTGGCGCCTCTTGCCGGGAAAGGAGGGATCCTGGCTGTCAAGGTGCCCCTTGAGGGGGGTCGATATTATCTGGTGGAAAACCGGCAGCCCATCCATTATGACAAGGTGCTGCCCGATTGCGGAATGCTGGTCATACAGGTCGACCCTGATGCCGAGGAGGGGAGCGGAACGGCGAAGATCATGGATGCGGATCCGTCCACACCTTATTTGCAGCATGCCACCTACAGGCCCGAGTTGAAAAACAGAAGCGCCTTCATCGACAAAACCCATGGCGTGGCCATTGTGGCCCTTGGATATGAGGGGAAAAACCTGTCCGTCTTGATAACGTCTCCTGAGAAGATAGGCATGAATTGAACGGAGGGCCCCGTCCTGTCCACGATGAGCGGACAACCGGTTCGATCACCCATCGGAACGGCCGCCATTGGAAGGTGGGGCAGATCCGCCCCTGCCCTGGGCGATGTCCATCAGGTGTCGGACTTTGTCGCCCCAGTATTTGGCAGCCTTCTGGACCATTCCGAGGGAGGTGAATCTTTCCGTAAAGGCCGCAGAGCGGCAGTCCTGCGCTGCGCCAATGACCTGGTTGCTGACCGAATCGAGGGCCAATACCTCGATGGATATCTCGCCCGCGCCACTCCAGACACCCGTGGCTCCTCTCCTTATGAGACTCACGCCCATCCCTGCAGGAATGACCGTGGTGACGGCGCTTAGAGCGGGCTTGCTCTTCTCGAGGTTCGTTATGGCGATTTTGAGCCGGATGACGTCGGGGGCGGGTTCGGCTGCAATCGGGTACCCTTTTTGAAGTGCATGGACGATCTCCTTGTTGAAGATGTCCGTCAGGTCCTTCATCTCCACCGCATCGATACCGAAATCCTCCGATTTTTCAGAATAATAGAAGACTACGCTGTCCATCATGATCCGCGTGTATTTATGGAAGTCCGTACCCGGTTTGAACCAGCGCATCCTGGCCCCGCCCGGCGGACCGGGCGTCAGGTGCCGATAATACTCTCCTAGGAAACCCATGCGGGAGGCGCCGGGTACCCCTTCCGGCTGGGTGTTTTCGAAGCGGTTTCCTGCACACCCCGCCACACAGGCGATGACGAAGACAAATCCGAGAAACGCCTTCATCTGGGCACTCCTTCGATTGGTCGCAGCCGTCGGCCGCTGACAAGATTCCATCCCCGCTCTCATTCGAATCCCTTGAAAAAACGGTTCCAGGTGACGCGGCGCACACCCGCGTGCATCGAGCGAGGGGCCTCCCTATCTCTCATTTCGTGATGGTCTTTTGCCAATCTCGGGCCTCATCCGCAAGCGAGCTTGCGCAGAGACCGACAGGCCGCCTGCTTGCAAGGATTTGTTTATTCTGATATCTGCGAACCGGGACCCTCCGCGAAGCGGCGGGACTGGGCACGCGAAGCGTGTGAAGAACCATTTCTCATTTGCGGCCTGGAAACCGGGCTGTATCGGATCGACAGTTCCGGGCGGACATGCAGCAGAACATCAGCATTTTCTTATACCACAAATCGAGGGGGAAACCATGTTTTCATGCTGATTTTTCATTCAAAATGAAACAACTGTATTCCTCGGGCGCCAAGGCGTAAAATATCATTGTTTGAAATGGGACAAATGCCTTTCCAAATCGAAAAACGGTAGTCACGAACTCATATAGGAGAAACCATGACCTACGATTCAGAGGCGCTGCGTTATCATCAGGAACCGAGACCCGGGAAGATCGAGGTCATCCCGAGCAAACCGTGCCTGACCCAGACGGATTTGAGCCTGGCCTATACGCCCGGGGTCGCCGCGCCGTGTCTGCGCATCGAGCAGGATCCGGACGCGTCCTTTAACTATACCACCCGGGGGAATCTGGTGGCGGTCATTACCAACGGGACGGCGGTTCTGGGCCTGGGGAATATCGGACCGCTGGCCGGCAAGCCTGTGATGGAAGGAAAGGGGGTCTTGTTCAAACGGTTTGCCGACCTGGATGTCTTCGATATCGAGGTGGACACGCGTGATCCCGATGAGTTCATCCGCACGGTCAAGCTGCTCGAGCCGACCTTTGGGGGGATCAATCTGGAAGACATTCGGGCACCGGATTGCTTCTACATCGAGGAGCGGCTGACCGAGATGATGTCCATCCCGGTCTTCCATGACGACCAGCACGGAACCGCCATTATTTCCGGGGCGGCCTTGCTCAATGCGTGTGAGCTTGCCGGCCATCCTCTGGAAGAAATCCGGATCGTCGTCAACGGCGCCGGCGCCGCAGGAATCGCCTGCGCCAGGATGTATGTGGAACTGGGGGCCAGGAGAGAAAACATCCTGCTGGTCGATTCCAAAGGCGTCATCTACAAAGGCCGGGAGGAGGGGATGAACCCTTACAAGGAAGCCTTTGCAGGCGAGACGCCGCTCCGGACCTTGCAGCAAGCTGTCAAAGAGGCTCACGTCCTGGTCGGGGTCTCGACCGAGGGAGCCTTCGACGCAGACCTCCTGGCGGGCATGGCGAAAGATCCGATCATCTTTGCCCTGGCGAACCCGGAGCCGGAGATCGGCTACTATGAAGCGAAGGCCGCCCGTCCGGATGCGATCGTCGCGACGGGCCGGTCCGACTATCCGAATCAGGTCAACAATGTGCTGTGTTTTCCCTTTCTGTTCCGCGGCGCCCTAGATGTGCGCGCGACTACGATCAACGCGTCGATGAAGGTCGCGGCTGTTCACGCCCTGGCTGGGCTGGCCCGTGAAGACGTGCCGGATTCCGTCATTCGAGCCTACGGAGGGCGCCCGATTCACTTTGGGCCGGATTACCTCATTCCGAAGCCTCTGGACCTGCGCGTGCTTCTTACGGTGGCTCCGGCCGTGGCGAAGGCCGCCGTCGAAAGCGGTGCCGCCCGGATCAGCCTGCCCGCAGAGCCTGCTTATGTCCAGATCCTAGAATCGCGCCTGGGCGCCGAGCGCGAGATCCTCCACAAGGTGGCCGTTCAGGCCCAGCAGGACCCCCGGCGGATCGTCCTCCCGGAGGGGGATAACCCAGTCATCCTGCGGGCCGCGCACGAGGTTGCCCGCGAGGGCATTGCGCGGCCGCTGCTCCTCGGGAACGAGGAAAAGATCCGATCATTGGCCCGCGAACTACAGGTCTCGCTGGAGGGGGTGGAGATCCTGGACAACTTCAAAAGCCCGCTCTACGACCGGTTCGTCGAGGTGCTTTTCGAAAAACGGGCCCGAAAAGGGTGGTCCCTGGAGGAGACCCGCCGACAACTGCGGAGCCGTTACGTCTTCGGCGCAGCGATGGTGCTGGAGGGTTACGTCGACGGACAGGTCCACGGCATCGGACGCTCTTATCCGGATGCGATCCGCCCGGTTCTGCAAGTGATTCCGAGGCGGTCCGGCATATCCAAGGTTTCGGGCAGCTATCTCCTCATCCTTAAAGGGCGGACGCTGCTTCTTGCCGATACGACCGTGAATTTTCACCCCTCCGCGGAGGACCTCGCGGAGATTGCCCTTCTCGCTTCAGAGCAGGCGGTCTTCTTCGACATCAACCCGCGGATCGCCATGGTCTCCTTTTCCAACTTCGGCAGTACCCGGCATCCGGATGCCATGGTCGTCGAAGAGGCCGTGAAGCTCTGTCGGCGTAAGAAGCCGGGTATGGTGATAGACGGTGAGATGCAGGTGGACACCGCCCTTTCGGAGGAGATCGTCAAACGGCTCTACCCGTTCTGCCGTCTCGGAGGGCCGGCCAACGTGCTCATTTTTCCCAATCTGGACGCGGGGAACGCGGCCTTCAAGCTGCTCGAATACGCAGGCGGGGCGAAGGCCGTGGGCCCGCTGCTGATGGGGCTCAGCAGGCCCTTCAACGTCCTTCAGCGGAGCAGCGACATGGAAAATGTCGTGCATGTCATCGCCATCACGGTCGCACAGGCGCAGGAATTGAAGGAGCGGGAAGAAAGGGGATGATCCGGAGCTGGACGAATGCACGGTCCGCAGCGGTCAGCGGGTCGGGGGGCTTGACATGAAAGGCCAGTCTTTTTAGACTGCCAAGCTTGAAAACGATGTCCGGTCAAACCGATCCACATCAACAGATTGTAATCATCGAGCTTTGGGCGGCCGCGATTCCATCCGGCGGCCCGGGCGTTTTTTTGAAAGGGAGGGGGATATCGATGAAGATCTGGAAGCGGCTCTGTATCATCATAGGACTGATCACCTCGTTCGCCGGCGGATGCAGCACACCGGTCCTGAAGCAGGACATTCCGGTTTCGACCAACCCCATGGGGGCGAAGATGTATGCCGATGGGCAATACGTTGGAACAACCCCGGGCACGGTTTCGCTCGAGCGGACCCGCAGCCATATCCTCACCCTGCAAAAAGAGAACTACCGCCAGGAGGATGTGGTGATCCAAAAATTATACCAGAAAGACAGGGCCTACCTGAAAGCGATTCAATCAGGTGTTCATTCCGGGCTCTTTTTCAAGGATCCCGCCATGGGCGTCGGGAGCAGTATGAGTTCCCTCGATGCGCAGGAGAAGACAGGCGAGGCCTATGTATTGACCCCGTCCGCTGTAAAGGTGACCTTGACACCTGTAGGGAGCGCGGGCGGGGCGGCTTCTCTGGAACAGGCGGTTGACACCCCGGCAAACGGCGTCCCCGCGGAGCAGGCGGCCGGCACCGACGAGGCGGGCCAGATGAGCCATAAGGAACTGGTGCGCGAAGTGGTCAAGATCGGTGCTGATGCGGCTTTGAGCCAGGCAAATCCACTCGAAAAAAAGGTGAAGACCTCTTCGTCGTCGAAGGAGTACGTCACCGCAGACGGAACCAGGGTCAAGAAGGAATCGAGCGCGTCGGTCGGTGTAGGCGTCAACCCGGCTGGTCTGGTCAACGCCATCGATGCCCTGTTCAAATAGCCATCCTGCGGGGGCAATTCGGCGGTGGTATTCCGCAGGGGTCGATCGAGGGCGCGGGCGACTCGTGAAGTCCCCTCCAGAAGGAAGCAGAAACCGGTTTCTTTATATCAGCGCTGTGAGTCCGCATCATGCGGACAAGGTGAAAAGGAGCTTCGGATGAAAAAGGGTCCATGGGTCATTTTGTGGGGCGTTCTGTTCTTTTTCTCAGGGGCGGCGACTGCCGCCGTAGGTATTTCGGACATCGATCGGGTCAGTGTGTCGATGTCCAGAAGCGAGGTGCGCTCCATCCTGGGGGAACCCGATGAAATCTCGCAGATGGGAGAGCTGAAGATCGAACTGTACCATGTCACCGGTGCAAGTCCCTTGGTGAGCGCCGGCTATATTTATGAAGATGAAGCGATGCTTGGTGGGCACGCCTTCGTTTTCCATGGGGAGTTGAAGGATCAGTCGGCGGGCCTGCTGAAGGAGGCTGGTTTTACACTTCTGGATCCTGAAGGGGACCTTGGTCATTTGGAGGGTAAAGACGACGATACGGGTCGCCCGGTGGTCATTACGATCGATGTGAATGAAGGCCTGACGACCATCATGGCCTTCGAAAAAGGGTTTTACGAGCGAAAGGTGGATCGGTAGCCGTCGCGGCGGAAGTCCTCATCTGTTATATGCGCAGGGCGGGATAAACATGGGCTGCGTCCGGCGCGCCATCTGGATGCGGGTTAGTCCGATTCCAGGCAACGCCATGCTGTGCGTGGAGGGAAAGGCCTTTCTCTGAATGACGGGTGCGCAAAGGTCCTTGGCGTTTGAAAGCGGATGTTTCCGGTCATATCGGCCCAAAAGACCATTTCCGGATTGGAAACTGAGTTCTACCGCGAAATCATTTTCGGATGGATACTAATCTCGGATGACGGGTCGGTATGACCCGGTTTTTACGTGTCGATTCTAAACAGTTCTTCGTAAATGAATGCGAGTGGGGTTTTTGGTCCATGATTGTCAGAAATCTGGAACACGAAGAAGTTGTGCGGAGCCTGTACAGGGCGCATGGAGGCGCGAGCGCCGTGATGCTGCTGACCAGCCAGGTTCTCGAGGGAATGCTTTTTTTTGCGCATGCCGTTCTGAAACCGGGGAAAGAGATCGAGGCCCATGTGGACCCCTATGAGGAGATCTATTATATCCTTGAAGGTGAGGGGTACATGATGGTTGGAGACGAAGGGAGAGCGGTCAAGACGGGCGATGCCATATGGCTTCCTTACGGGGTTCCGCACAGTCTGAAGAACACGGGAGACAAGGATTGTGCGATCCTGGTCTCCGCCGCGATGCCCCGATAATTTTGACAGACCGTTGAGAAACGTCCGGCCGCCATGCTGTGCGCCCCCCAGGCTGCGGCACTGCACCCGTATACCCACCCCGGCCGGGGGATCTTGTTCGCCTTGCACCCGGACACTTTTTTTCAGATTGCGACCGCTGGGTTTTTCAACTCGCTGTCGACCCGCTCGCCGAGTTTAAAAGCGCAGGAAGAGGAGAGACGTGCCTGCTTGCGGCTGGCGTGGTTTTCTTCTTTCGGTGCGTTTTCCGGAGGTCGAAGATATTTTTCACCTTATTTTTGATTTCCTCCGGGCTCAGAGAGCCGTACCTATAATGGGCGACGTCCAAGAGCGGATTTTCCGGTATGCCGGAATGGTTTACGCACAACAGGAGAGGGGGTGTACTACCCTTTTTGAGGACTGACGCGAAAAGTTCGATGCCGATGCGTCCTGCCAATGCCGCGTTCATGATGAGCAGGTCGGCCGATTTCGTTTCGAGCAACTCGGAGAGTTGTTCGAGATTCCCGCAACTGGTCACGTTATACCCTTCTTCGAAAAGCTTTTCCGAAAACAGGATACGCATGGATGCATCACTGTGAGCGACAAGAATGCTGTACATGGAATGTCCTCATTTTTCTCCGCGCTTTTCTTGGATAATTGCCCGTGCCCCGTTTCGCCTGAACCCTGACGTCAAGGACCCCAAAGGACGATGGAGATATCCCGCGGCAGGGATTCAGGGAGATGCAACCCTCTCACCCTGAAAACGCTCGCATGTTTTTTCTACGTTGTCCATCAGGGGATGAACTCATTTTGACGGGAGAAAAGCGGAAAGGCAGGAGTTTTTCCCGTATCAGAAACAAGGGGAAAGACAAGTGCCAGGCGGGGTGTCATTCTTTCCATAGATCGACGTCGATCAGTCCGATCTTTGCCGCATAGCGAACCAGTTCGAGAGTGCTTTTGACCTCGAGTTTGCTCATGATATTGGACCGGTGATTTTCAACGGTTTTCGGGCTGATGAAAAGCTTTTCAGCGATTTGTTTCGCCGGCAATCCCTGGGCCAACAAACGCAGCACCTCCTGCTCACGGGGACTGAGCTTTTTGTATGCGGCGTTGGTGATCTTCGCTTCTTTGGCGGGGAATCCGATCATTGTCTCCACCACCTGCTGGGACAGGGAACTGTCGAGGAAGTACTGATCGTTCGAAACAGCTTCGAGGGCCTGGACCAGCCTTTCGGATGCGGATTCTTTGACGACGTAGCCAGTGGCCCCAGCCTTGAAAGCCTCGGCGATATGCTGGACTTTTGAATGCATGCTGACAACGAGCACGCGGGCTTCCGGGAGAAAACTCCTGATATCGCGCACCAGGTCAATACCGCTTTGATCCGGCAGGGATATGTCCACCAGAAGGAGGTCAGGCTTGAGTTCTCTGGCCAACTGCTTCGCCCCTCGACCGTCCCCTGCTTCTCCCACGACTTCGAAGCTCTTGTCCCGCCCTATGATGGATTTCAGCCCTTCACGGAAAAGGGGATGATCATCAACGATCAAGATGCGTTTTCTTTTCACTGGCACGGTCAGGCCCCTTTTTATATGGGATTTCGATTACAATCTTTGTACCTTTCCCCGGCTTCGATTTGATTTCCATTTTTCCCTGGAGCAACTTGGCCCTCTCCTCCATGCTGCGCAGTCCCATTCGTTTTTCATTCTTCATGTCCGCCAGGCGCTGCTTTACATCAAACCCTTTTCCATCGTCCTCTATGCGCAAAAGGATGTTTGGGAAGGAAGCAAGCAACCTGATGAAGACATTTTCAGCCTCGGCATGTTTTCGAACGTTGTTCAGGCCCTCTTGAATCAGCCGGTAAATGTTGATCTCAGTATCTGTGTCCAGCGCCAGATCATCCATTCCGGCCGCACTGAAATCTACATCCAGGCCCGTTTTCTTGGAGAAATCGTCGCAGAACTGGAAGATGGTTTTCGGGAGGCCCAACTGGTCCAGACTGGGAGGGCGCAAATCATACGACAGGTCACGAACACTATGTATAGCGGTTTGGAGGATGCTAGACAATTCGGCGATTCGGTGCTGAGTCACCTGAGAAACAATGGGCTGGTTGTCCAAGAGGGTGTCCAAACCGATCTTCAATGTTGATAGATCCTGGCCGATGCGGTCGTGCAATTCGCTTGAAATCATTTTACGTTCATTTTCGTGTGCTCTCATTAATTCTTGACTGAGAAGGTTGATTTGCTCCTCCGCATTCTTCCGAACGGTTATATCCAAAACGGCTCTAATGATACCCTTATTGATATCATGTGGTTCAAGAGGACTCGCGTAAATATAACAATCAATCAAACTGCCATCTTTTCTAAGTAATTGCGTCTCAATCTGTGCAATGCCAGACTGATTAATTGCTTCATTCAGATAATTTTCAGCACGTTCATACTCAGTGCGATCTGTATATAGTATGATAGTATTCTGTCCGATCAATGTATGGAACTCATAGCTCAATATTTTGTAGATAGCTTCATTCGCCCAAGTGATTTTATTGTCTTGAATCAAAAAGATGCCAACAGGAGAGGCGGCAAGTATCGCATTAAGCATGCCTTGCGCTCTTTTCAGTTCATCAATGTTGCGCATTAAGCCTGTAATCTTGATAGGCGCATTGTTTGCATCGCGCAGCAATTTGGCTGTAATTAAAAAGAAAGCTGATATATTATTTTTGTCTTTCAGGTTTACTTCATAGTCTATTACTTTTCCGTATTTTAAAATTGTATTTAAAAGATCATTTCTTTTATTTGGATCTACATAGAAATCATATAAACATCTTCCAATCAATGCTTCTCTTTTGTAGTTAGAAATATTTTCAATGGATGGGCTGAGTTCGAGAATGGTTCCATCCATGGCCGCCTCATAATAAACATCCTGTAGGTTCTCAAAAATACTGCGATATCTTCGTTCACTCGTTTGAAGGGCCTTCTCGCTGATTTTCCGGTCGGTTATCTCCATGACGGCCATCAGGAAAAGATCCGTCCGACTCTTCCGGGAGGGAAGGCACTGGCCTTGGGCGAGAACGAAGATCTGATTTCCGTTTCTCATTTGCAGCGCCAGCTCGCATGGTGTTTTACTTTGGTTTTCAACGATATCTTGTAGATGATCAAGAAACCGCGAGGTGTGTTCCGGAGCCACAAAGCGGCTGAAAACCTGGTTCTTTACTTCGCCTCTCTCAGAACCGAGCAGCCTGGCTCCGGCCCTGTTGACCTGCAGGATTCGTCGCTGCCGGTCTAAAATGAAGAATCCCGTTGGAGCATAGTCGAAGACGTCAAACCAGGTTTGGTTTGATTTGGCAAGCTCTCGTTTCGTCTTTAGCAGTTCTTCGTGCTGAATGTTTAAGGCCACCCGACAGATTTGAACATCACGGACCAGCCGAAGCACATCCTGCCGATCTTCGGGAAAAGTGACCAGGTTGCTTTCCAGGACTTGATGCTTCAAAAGACCTTCTGCCTTTTGAAGTAATTCCTGTAATGAACCGATGCCGGTTGGTTGCTGCCCGTTTTGCCTATGGTCTTTATCCATCTCTGGTTTCTCTCTTGACAGGCCGCCGAAAGACGCCCATCTGCAGTGTCATGCCAGCCCGCCGCCAGTGAGAGGCCGACGGTGGTGCGCCTTACTCCACGAGAGGCTGCCGTCTTTCCATCGGGGTATTTTGCCTTATGAGTATCCATCCGGAAATGCTTTTCTCGGTAGAACCCGGTTTCCAATCCGGAAATGAGGATTTTTCTTTACACCCTTCGGGTGCTCAGTCCCACCGCGTTGCGGCGGGTCCCGGGTTAGACAATATCGAGAAAATCAACAGTTTGCGCAGAGGCGACCTGCAAGTCGCCGAACAAGCAAACGTGCAGATTGACGCCGAGATTGGCCAAAGAGACCATTTCCGGATGGAAAGCGATTAGCAGAATCGCTGCCTCTTTTGAATCCTGGTTTTGGGACCTAAAGGACCGAAAAAGGCCGATTGTCCTTTTGTGATTCAAGCGTAAAATCAGTAAATTATCCATGTTCTTGAAGCCGTGAATTTTATTGTCTTTCCGCTGCTGATTCTGTGAAAAGGATTTTCTCCCATTATAGCCGGGAAGGTGTCCCGAACTTTCACCCGGAATTTCAATGGCTGGTTTTTTCAAGTCTTGCACCTATTAGGAAATTTTTTCAACCATTACGATCGACTACACTTTTTTCCGGCTCGGTGCAATTCGGGAGATCTTCGGGAGCGCTCTCGTCTGGAATTCAGGGGGGGGATTTTTGTGCTTAGACCGGGGATTATCTCCAGGAAAATGAGGTGTTGTGCCCATGGACACGGCTCGAAAGGATTGCGATAGTATCCCTCACGGATGCGGGGTCCTCTGCAGAAACACCCGAAGGACAAGCTGAGGGAAGATGCCTTGATGCGAACGCTGCAAGTTCACGTGGAACGTTGCGCACAGGCAGGCGGGGGGAAATTCCGCAGGATCGGCGGGACGCTCCCGATGCGCGTTTTTCTGCGGCCGATCGGGAAACGGTTTTTTCCGTGGCGAGGATTTCGAGGGGATCAAGGAGGGCGGCATCGGATTTTGTGATGTGGAATTCGATCGATAACGGGCCTGGACGAAATCGATGTGCATGAGTTTGACCGCTGAAAAGGAAAGAAGACTCATGAGTGACAGGTACAAAATCCGCGCTGGAAATGAAAGGGATGAAGCGATTATCAGAGGGATAATACATTCAGTTCAGAGACAGGAGGGGAAGCCTGAGTGTTTCGATAGACAAGGGGCCTATTGTGAAGAGAAAGACTGCGTTTGGCGTCCATACTGTCAACGGGCGCGCGGTTGACGATCTCGAATAGCTCTCTTGTTTGAAATTGTACTGTTTTGAATGTGAAAATAAAAAAAAAATATTTGGAAGGCACCACATAGTAAATGGTGAATATTTGATGCAGCAGCTTTGCAATCATTATAATTACGGTTTCATATTTATTGGTATATATCGTAAGCATGGATAGCTTTATATTACATATATATAATTATAAATAAATGACTTGTTTCCATTGGAATTTAATAGCGGCGTGAGTGGATCGTTAAAATATAATAATAGTGAAATGATTTAGATTTTAATATAATCATTATACTCGCGGCAATTTTTGCGACGGGGGTGACGCTATGGATGCTGTGCTTGTAAAACGTAATCCAACACACAAGAAAGGTGAGCGAAATCTTTTTTGCCCTTATTACAACCGTTGCCTTGATGAGGCTGTGGCGCGTTCTTGGAATACCTGGAACTGCACTAAATGTCCTTATTCGTCGACACAACCCAAAATTACAGACGATGCTGTTTATACCGACGGCGCGGTGGTTTATTGCTCAGTTTCCCCGAGAATCGATCGCATGCTTCGCAATGATACCTTTTAGACGCAGGCTGTTTTTTAGTACAGCTGAAGAGCTTGATGTTTGTTTTCGAACGAAAAAGCTTTGCTGAAAAGGAGGTGGCGATGTCGCCGTGAAAGACCTCCTAATATCCATCCGGAAATGATAACAGCTTCCATCCGGAAATGGTCTTTTTGGCCAATCTCGGCGTCAATCTGCACGTTTGCTTGTGCGGCGACCTGCAGGTCGCCTCCGCGCAAACGCTTGATTTCCTTGATATTGGCTAAAAATCCTCATTTCCGGATTGGAAACTGAGTTCTACCGTGGAATCATTTCCGGATGATCTAACTACGCACCAAAAATCCCCTGTGCACACACCATCTTTCAACGGGCTGTGCACAGGGGATTTTTCCATGCGCTGTCAGGAGGGGATGGGCTTGACAGACAGGCGAAAGGTATGTGATTATCATATATGATCACATGCGTTTCAAATATGAAATTACTTTGAAAAGATCGCTGGCGGTCCGAATGCTGCGAAAGGGCGCTTCATGGGGGAAAATCAGAGAGGAGCACCGGCGCTTTCAAGGGGTTTGAAGATCCTCGAGGTCCTGGCGGCCGCGGATGGAGAACTCAGCTTCTCCTCTCTGAAAGAGACCTCTCAGGTCCCCGGACCTTCCTTGTGGAGGCTGCTGCATGTCCTGCGCGACACGGGGTATGTCCTCTACGATCCAAAAAATCACACCTACCGTCTGGGCTACAAGTTTCTTTATATGAGGAACCTGCTTCTGGACCGGATCGGTTTCCGTTCCGAAGCGAGGCATTATCTCAGAAAGCTCGTGGATCTGACCGGCGAAACGGCGGAGTTTTCTGGCCGCGTGAAGGATGAACTCGTGCTGCTCGATCAGGATGAGAGCCCTCAGGCCGTGCGGCTTTTTTCTCGGATCGGGAGCACCTACCCCTATTTCCACGCCACTGCGCCGGGGAAGGTGTACCTCGCCTATATGCCGGAGGGTCGATTGGAGAGCGTGATCGAACGGATAGGCCTGCCCGCCATTACCGAATACACCGTGACGGACTTCGGTGTGCTCAAGCAGCAGCTTGCAAAGGTCAGGGCGGAAGGATATGCCGTCGACCATCAGGAAATGCGCCTGGGCGTTTTCCGTATCGCGTCACCGGTCTTCGGCGCCGACGGGAAGGTTGTTGCCTGTCTGGGTGTTGCGGGGCCTTCCTTCAGGCTGGACGACGAAAGGGAGAACTTCATCGGCGGGGCCGTCAAGCACGTCGCCGAGGAGTTGAGCAGGGAGGTGAGTCAGAGATGAGCCGCATCACGGAAGAACAGAGGATCTTGGTCGGCAGTGTCAAGCGGATGGCGGAGGAGAAGATCGCCCCCCTGGCGGCCGAGATCGACCGGAAGGGGGAGTTCAACCGGGAGGTCGCTTCCTTGCTCTGGGATCTCGGACTGCTCCAGATCATGCTGCCTGAGGAATACGGAGGTTGGCCCATCAACCCCTGCCACACGCTCTGTCTGAGCGTCGAAGAGATCGCTAAGGTGTGCGCTTCATCAGCCCTGAATCTGATCATTCAGGCCGTCGGGAGTTTTCCTCTCATCCGCGCCGGCAGCAATGAGCAGAAAGACCGATATTTTCCGATGATCTCGAAGGACAGACATCTGATGGGATATCTGGTGACGGAGCCGGGGGCGGGTTCGGATGTGGCGGCTGTTTCAACGAAAGCTCAAAAGGCGGACGGCATTTACGTGATTTCCGGGCGCAAGACTTTCGCCACCAACGGCGGGGTTGCAGGCCTTTACTCCGTGCTGGCGCGGACGGGGGCTGGCGGGCTCTCATTTTTCATTGTCGAAAGAAAAACGGCGGGCGTCGTCATTGGAAAATTCGAGGACAAGTGTGGTTTTAGGGGAAGCAACACGGCCGAGGTGATCCTCGATGAAGTCCGGGTCCCGGAGGGAAACCTCCTGGGCAAACCAGGCGACGGGTTCAAAATCGCCATGGCCGATTTCGACATGTCACGCCCCACCGTAGCGGCCCTCGCACTGGGCCTGGCCCGGGGCGCCCTCGCGTTTGCAACGGAATACGCGACGAAACGGTTCACCTTCGGCCAACCCCTGATCCAGCATCAGGCGATCCAGTTCATCCTTGCGGATTCTCTCACTCTCATCGAGGCGGGAAGAGGCTTGATGGAAAAGGCGGCCCTCAACTTCGACGAGGGCCGGCAGAATACGAGTTTGGCTTCTATGGCCAAGTATTTTTGCAGCGACGCGGCTATGAAGATTACCGAGGACATGGTGCAGGTCCTGGGGGGATACGGGTACATCAAGGATTACCCCGTCGAGCGGATGTTCCGGGATGCCAAGTTGACCCAGATCTTCGAGGGGTCCAACCAGATCCAGAGGATGATCATCGGACGGGAGATCATGAAAAAGGCATCCCCCGGGCTGTGACGCCGGTCCTGAAATAGTCTCCATCCGGAAATGGCCTTTTTGCCCGATCTTGGCGTTAATCCGCGCGATTGCTCGTGCGGTGACCTGCAGGGCATCTTTGTGCTCCTGATGGATTTTCTTGGTACGGGCTGAACCGGGACTCGTTGCGAAATGGTGGAGTTGAGCGTCCGAACCTCTTTTATCCCGACCCTCGGGGGCGGCCGCGGCTGGTAGCTTGTTTGTGTTTGAAGGATTCCTTATCCTTTCCATGGAGCGGGGTCCGAAAATGATCGAGGGAGGTGCCACGCAATGGATTTTTCTTTGAGCAGGGAACAGAAGGATATCAAGCGGGCGGCGGCGGAGTTTGCACGAGGTGAATTCAAACCGGATCTCGCTGAAGAGTGCGAGTTCAATCACCGTTTTCCGAGGGAGCTCTATGAGAAGGCGGGGGGGCTCGGCTTCATCGGGATCGATTATTCCGAAGAGATCGGGGGTGGCGGCATGGGGGTCATGGAAAATGTCCTCGTCATCGAGGAGTTCTGCAAGGCGGATTCGGGTCTCGGAATGGCCATCCATCTGGCGTACCTTCCGGCCAAGATCGTGCGGATCTTCGGGACGCCGGAGCAAAAGCAGAAATTCCTGACGCCTTTGACCGAGGGGAAGTGGGTGTCCGCCGTTTCCTTCACCGAGCCGAACCACGGAAGCGACTTGAGGAGCATGGAGACCACGCTGACCGAAACCGTCGACGGATTTGTCTTGAACGGTGTGAAAGTCTTTACGACCAACGCGGCCTATGCCGATTTTTTCATCGTGCTGGCACAGGAAGACGCCGAGGCGCCTCCCGGAAAAGGGATGTCGACGATCCTTGTCCAACGCGATCCCGCCACATGGCTCGAGGGCCGGATGGAGATCAACGAGATCCCCCACAAGATGGGGCTGCGGACGACCTCGAGCGGCGAGGTGGTTTTTTACAACCTGAAGGTCCCGAAGGAAAACATCCTGGGGGAAAGGGGCCGCGGCCTTTTGAATATCCTCGATTTCCTGGATGAAAGCCGGATCGAAATCGGGGCCCAGGCCTTGGGCAACTCGGAGGGCGCGTTTCTGAAGGCGCTCAAGCACGCGAGGGAAAGGCGGCAGTTCGAAAAGCCCATCATCGACTTCCAGGCGATCGGGCACAAACTGGGCAGGTTGTGGAGCCAGATCCAGTCCATGAAATGGATGACCTACTATGCGGCCTGGCTGTGCGACAACCGAACGGAGCAGACGGCCGCCGCTATTCCGCTGTTCACGTCCATGGTGAAGCATCACGTCCCGGAGACGGCCAAACAGGTGATCGACGAGACGATCACCGTTTTCGGGGGATACGGCTATTTTCTGGAGCAGGAGGTCGAGCGGAGGTATCGCGACAACCGGATCGTGGAGATCTACGAGGGGACGGTGGAGGTCCAGCTCAACAACATGGTCCGGATCCTCAAGAAGCTGAATCTGGATTTTATCCGCATGAACCTGATTTGAGACCCTGGAGGCGGGTTGTGGCGGACCGAAAGGCATACAGCGTCAGGGAGAGCCCGCGGGCAAGACGCGTCAGGCTCGAGCTGTCCCTGCGCGAAGGGCTTGTAGTGGTTGTGCCCAGGGGCTTCGATCGGGCACGGATCCCTGCTATCCTCGAGGAGAAGGAGGGCTGGCTGGCGCGGGCGCAGTCGCGCCTCGCTCGGCAGGGTGCCTTTGGGGCGGCGGGTGCCAGGGCTGGAGTGCCGGATCGAATCGTCCTGCAGGCGATCGACGCCGAATTGAGGGTCGGATTTCTGCCTTCCCGTTCAGCGGGGATCCGGATCGTCGAAGTGGATGAGCGCGAACTCATGGTTTGCGGAGGGACGGGCGAGACGGCTGCCGCCCAGGCCGCGTTGCGTGCATGGGTCACCCAGAAGGCCAAGGGGGTTCTGCCCCAGTGGCTGAACGCGCTTGCCCGCCAGAGAGGGTTCCGGTTTGGGCAGGCGGCGGTCAGGTGCCAGAAAACCCGCTGGGGGAGCTGCTCCAGCAGGAAGACCATCAGCCTCAACTGCAAGCTCCTGTTTCTGCCTCGCGAGTGGGTCGACCATGTGATGCTGCACGAACTCTGTCATACGATCCACATGAACCATTCGAGGGAGTTCTGGAATTTACTGGAAAGGCATGATCCGGAATGCAAAGCGAGGGACGCCGCCTTGCAGAGCGCCTGGAGACGCGTGCCTGGATGGTTTTGACAGGGGATGCAAAAAGGGGGCTCGACATCTCACGCTCCCGCTATTAGGATAAGAGCCTTGGAGGCGGCGGGGACGGCCTGTTTCCTCCGTGTTTCGGCCGTGCCTTCGCCCTCCGCTCGAAGGAGGATGATATGCCTGGCAAGCGGGTCTTTGCCCCGGGTGAATGGGTCGCGACTTTCCGAGGCGAGCCCGGAAGGATCTTGGGTCCGGAGGGGTATCGTGCTGCTGTGCAATGCCTGCGGGAGGGGAAGCGCCCTGGAAGGTATTTCGCCCCCGGATGCTGCGCCGATCCCGATTACATCAGCCGGATCCCGGTGGTTTTCCCGGATGGAACCTACGATGTTCTCCGCTCGTTGAACCTGCGCCGGGGGGCGCAACCGGATCCCGCGCAGAAGCAGGAGGTGCTGGATATCCTGAGCCGCATCGGGGCGTCGCGAGGTGACGAGGATCCTGTAAAAGAGGAGGAGGTTTGAGGTGGAAGAATGCATCTTCTGTAAGATCGTCCGCGGGGAGATTCCCTGTTTCAAGATCTTTGAAGACGAGAGGGTTCTGGCTTTCGCCGACATCAACCCGATCACGGCCGGACACACCCTGGTCATCCCAAAAAAACACGCTGAAAACCTGTGGGAAATCCCCCCCGAAGATCTCTCCGCGGTCCAGTTGGCGGGGAAGCGGATCGCCGATGCCTTGAAGCAGGTGCTCGCGCCGGTCGGGATCGCGTGCCTGCAGTTGAACGGACGCGGCGTGAACCAGGTGGTGATGCACTACCACCTGCACCTGATCCCGCGCTCGGGGCAGGAGTCGCCGTTGCCGGTATCGAGCTGGGAACTCAAGACGGGGGACATGGGGGCGATCGGCCGGCTCAGTGAGCGCATCGCGGCCGCTGTCGCATGAACGGGACGCGGACTACTCCATCAGCTCCATATTCCAATAGAGATAATCGCGCCAGGAGGTCGGCACGTCGTTGATGCCGACGGTGATCTTCAAGACGGGGAGCCACTTGGGGCGCGAGGGTTTCTGGATCAGCCGCATGCCGGCCTCCTGCGGCGTACGTCCGCCTTTTCGGCGGTTGCACTCGACGCAGCAACTGACGATGTTTCCCCATTCCGTCCTGCCGCCTCGTGAGCGCGGAATGACATGGTCGTAGGTCAACTCTTCGGGCGCAAAGGATTCACCGCAGTATTGACAGGTGTATTTGTCCCGGGCATAGATGTTCTGGCGGGAGAATTTGACCGGTTTCAGAGGGCGTCTGACAAGCCTCAGGAGCCTCACGACGGCAGGGAGCTTGATCTGGAAGCTGACCGAGCGGATCTCACGGCCATACTCCTCCAGGACCTCCACCTTCCCGAGCGAAAGCAACGTCACCGCCTTTCGCCAGTTGATGATCTTGAGAGGTTCATAGGTGATGTTCAGCAGCAGGACCCTATCCATAACACCTTCACCTGTATGGAGGTTTGGGATCGGGATGAACAACCGCAAAACAGAAGCATAATAACTCAAGTATCTGGAATAATCAAGTAAAAAGTAGATTTGCATCCGGTTGGGAAGGTGTTGCGCCTTCGCAGCGGTGCCGGCGATTGAAAGGTGGGACGCCTTGGCGGTTCTTTACGGGATCCTGACGGTTTTCGTTCTCTATCTTTGCATCAGTCTTCTCCTGACCTATGTGGTCCACCGCGTCCCCCGTCATCCAGTCCGCGATCTGCCCGACTGGGGAGAGGTCGAGGATGTGCGCATCTCCGCGGCCGACGGGGGTTATCTGGAGGTCTGGCGGGTCGAGCCCGAGGGCGGGGTGGCGGCCTCGCGCGGGATCGTCCTCCTCGCCCACGGGTGGAGCCGCAACCGCGACCGGATGGTCGGGCGGGCCCGAATCTTCGGAAACCTGGGATTTACAACCGTCCTGCACAGCGCGCGGGATCATGGCGGTTCGAGTCCCTATCCCTTCATGAATGCCTTCCGCTTCGCAGAGGACATCGAAACGGTCATGCGCTGGATCGGGCGGCCGCTTCTCCTTTACGGGCACTCAGCCGGGGCAGCCGGGGCGATCATTGCGGCGGGGCGAAACCCGGAGAGGGTGAGGCTCCTGTTTTTGGAAGGGTGTTACGCCCGGACACGCGAGGCCTTGCTGCGGCTTTACCGGAACTTCAACTGGTTCTTCGGGCTGGTGTTTGCTCCGGCCGTGGTGGCATGGATGGATCTCTTCTACCGTTTCCGCATGGATCGGGTCAGCCCCGTGCGGATCGCCCCTTTGCTCCACTGCCCTGTTCTCCTGATTCACGGCGAAAAGGACCAGCATTTTCCACTCCAGCACGCGTGGAACCTGAGGGACGCTTTTCCGGCGGGAAAGGCCGAGCTTTTTGTGGCGCAGGGCAGCGATCATAGCAGCGCCAGCCTGGATCCGGGGTACCCCGAGGCCATCAAGGCCTTCGTTGAACGCCACCTCGGAGCGGCTGCGGGCGGCGGGGGATCCCGTGATGCCGCGTGATCCGGGCAGCCCGCATCCGCTTCTGATCGCGCATGCGGACCTTTTCACCTCCGAGCGGTTCCACGGCCGGGTCCTGGATGTGGCCTGCGGTGACGGACGGAACGGGATCTTCCTCGCAAGACTCGGGGTGCAGGTGACCCTCTGCGACGTCTCGAAGGGGATGCTCGAGAAGGCGCGCCGATCGGCTGCGGAGGCTGGGGTCGACGTGGAGTTCTGGGAGGTCGATCTCGAGAAGGCCGGGGAAAACCCTCTGGATGGGCAGCATTACGGCGGGATCCTCGTGTTTCGCTACTTGCACAGGCCGTTGATTCCATGCCTCCGCAAATCGCTTCTGGAAGGTGGGATTCTGATCTATTCCACGTTCACCACGGCGCAGCGGCTGCTGGGGCGTCCGCGCAATCCGGACCACCTCCTGAACCCCGGTGAGTTGCTTGGATGGTTCGAGGACTGGGAGGTGATCCATTCCTGGGAGGGCATCAGACCGGACCCTGATCGCGCAATGGCCGAGATCATCTGCCGCAAGAGGACCATCGACGCTCCCTGAAGGGACCCTCGACCCGATAGAGGGTTCTTCCGACAAGAACGACACCCTGAATGAAAGGATGACCGATGAACGTACTGGGTATCTACGGCAGCCCCCGCAAGGGCGGGAACACCGACCGCCTTCTGGACAGCGTCCTCGAGGGCGCGCAGGCGGCCGGTGCCGAGGTGAAGCGCATTTATGTCCGCAAATTGAAGATGTCCGGGTGCATCGAGTGCGGAGGGTGCGACAAGACCGGCGAATGCGTCGTCAAGGACGACATGCAGGAGGTCTACCCGATGCTGGCCGAGGCCTCGGTGATCTTTCTGGCCTCGCCGATCTTTTTCTACGGTATTACGGCCCAGGCCAAGGCCCTGGTGGACCGTTCCCAGGCGATGTGGGCGCGCCGCATGCTGCTCAAGACGCGCGAGGAGCGGAAACGCTACGACGGCGGCACGGGGTACCTGGTTGCTGCAGGCGCCACCAAAGGAAAAACGCTTTTTGACGGGGCCCGCATGGAGGCACGCTACTTTTTCGACGCCTTGGACATGCACTGCGGGGAGGGCTTTTTCGCCAGGGGCCTCGAAAAACGGTCGGATTTGGATAAACATCCCGAGCTGCTCGAAGACGCATTCCGGTTCGGCCGGGAAGCGGTCGAGGCGGAGCGGACGGGCGGATCACCCGCGGCGGCGGGTTGATCCCGATTGCATGATGGCCAGGAGATTGCCTTTGATTTTTTCGAGGCCGGCGCGTGCGAAGGCGCTCGTTCCGAATCGGGCCGCGAAGGCCTCCGTGTCCATGGCCAGGATGTCCGCTGCGCCGGGGAGGCACGGATCCTCGGTTCCCGGGGGCGGATTGAAGGGACAGACCTCCTGGCACACATCGCAGCCGAAAAAGCAGTCCCTGGCCGCCTCAGCGGCATTGGCTCCCAGGGGGTCGCGACTCTCGATGGTGCGGTAGGAAAGACAGAGGCTCGCATCGAAGAGGCGGGGCCCTGAGAGGGCGCCGGATGGGCAGGCCTCTACGCAACGGTTGCACGATCCGCACTGGTCCTTTGGCGGGGTGCTGAGGGTCGGTGTCAAAGGGATGGTGGTGAGGATTTCGAGCAGAAAGACGTAGGATCCGTATCCGGGGACGATCAGGAGGTTGTTCTTGCCGATGAAGCCGACGCCCGCCCGCAAAGCGAAGCTCCGTTCCAGAATGGGTGCGGAATCTATGCAGATCCTGTTTCTGCTCCGAGGATCCCAGCTGCGAAGGAGATCCAAGAGGGGACGGGCGTGTTTTCTGAGGCGGTTATGATAATCGGGAAGGCGCGGTTCGGTGAAACGAGCGGCCTCGAAACCGTCCGGTGTGGCTGGCTTGCGGGGTGAGTAGGGATAGGCCAGCGAGATGACGGTCCGGCATCCTTCGAGAAGTGCAGCAGGGTGACGGCGCAGCTCGGCGTGCTTCGCCATCCAATGCATGCCGGCATGGCGGTCCGCAGCGATCCACTCCAAAAAGGTATCGAGATACAGAGGCGCTTCCGCCGGCGAGAACCCCACGCCCAAAAAGCCGCGTTCCTTCGCTTTCCGTTCGAAAACGGCCCTGTCGGGTGGATTCGTGCTCGGCGAGCCTTCTCGCATCATGCGGATGTAAACGATCTCAGCGTGTTGAAAAACCTGCGGGACATAGCATAGGTCGACGAGGGGGCAGGTCCGGCTGCAGGGCCTGCGACCCATCGTCCGTTCGAAGACTGCGCCTTACAGATCGTAGGGCGTCAGGCTCTCGAAGCCGTCTTCCGTGACGACGACCGTCTGCTCGAACTGGGCCGAGAGCGAATGGTCACGTGTGACCGCGGTCCAATTGTCGTCCAGCACCTCGAGTTCCTTTCTCCCGAGATTGATCATCGGCTCCACGGTGAAGACCATACCCGGAATCAACACGATGCCCTCGCCTTTGCGTCCGTAATGGGGGATTTGCGGGGGTTCGTGGAATTCGAAGCCCACCCCGTGCCCGACGAATTCCCGGACCACGGAGCATCCCTGCGACTCGGCATATTGCTGAATCGCCCAGCCGATGTCACCGACCGTTTTTCCCGGTGCTACGGCGTCCAGCCCGAGTTTCAGACACTGTCTGGCGGTTTCGACGATCTTACGGGCATCGGGGCCGGGGGTCCCGACGTAGAAGGTCTTGCTGGTGTCGGCATAATAGCCGTTCAGGATCGGCGTCACGTCGACGTTGACGATGTCGCCGTCCTCCAGCGCCTGACTGCCGGGGATGCCGTGGCAGATGACCTCGTTGACCGATGTGCAGACGCTTTTCGGGAACCCGCGGTAATGGAGAGGGGCGGGTACGGCGCCCTGTGCGATCGTAAACTCGTGTACGATGGTGTTGATCTCATCGGTGGTCATGCCGATCTTGAGCTGCGATTCCACCAGGTCAAGGGTGGCGATCGCCACCTTCCCGGCGCGCCGGATCCCCTCGATGTCGATCGGTTCCTTGATCCGGATGTGATGGCGACTCCAATAGAGGTCCTTTTGACCACGCTGCCCGGCTTGTTCGCGCGGGAGGCAGCATTTCTTGTACTTGAGGCCGCTGCCGCAGGGGCAAGGATCGTTGCGGCCGACCTTGACGATCTTGTTTTTCATGCCGTGTCTCGATTTCTGCTCAGATTCAAAGCTGTCTGGTTCTTCCGGAGATGCCGGCTGGTGGTGTATCTCACCGGAAAAACCCTTGTCGTTGAGATGGGTCCGGACATCCGATATCCAGGAACCGCTCTTCGCTTCGATAGGACGGGGACTTCATCGATCGGCCGGTGCCAGAAGCGTCCGAACGGAAGCGGCGCCGGATGCTGCGGCACAGCGAGGCCATCCGGATGAAGGCCTCTCAGCCTCGATTGCGCCGCGAAAAACGGCTTCAAGGTGCACGCTGCGCCGCAGGGTTGCACCCTTTTTCGACCGCTGCAATCAGGGCTTCCAATTCGCCGGGATTCAGTTTATGGAGATAGATGAGGGGATCATCGACCGAAAGCCGCTGGTGCAGGAGGTCGATAAGACGCTGCTTTTCCGCTTCTTCAACGGCGGGTACCGGGTTTGGGGAGCCCTCGAGGCGCTCAGTCAGATCCTGGTTTTCCTCGGTGCAGTTTGCCAGATTTTCCATGAAGAGGTTGTTGACGTCCTCCAAGGCGGCGACGGTTTTTCGAAGGGTTTGGATCTCCTGCCGCAGCGCTGCACAGGGGTCCGGGGGGTCTTGGGGATCCTCCCCCCACACAGCCTGGGAGAGGAGAAAAACCGGTATCCATGCAGTCAACAACCCCAAAGAGTAGGGCATCGCAAAGAATCGCATCTTTCTATTCAGGCCTCCGAGCCAGGATAGATCCCTGGCTGCGCAATACGGTCACCATAGCAGATGATCGTATTGAAATCAACGCCGGTTTGAAGGATCGAGAGCGGCTGCACGGATGCGGAGTTCTGCGGCGGATGGTGCCGCCTGACTATGCCAGGCAGCCGGCGGATGCCCGGAGACCGCAGGTTGCGCCGCCGTAAAGCATGCCGGTTTGGCGGATCAGCCGGGATGGGAGGGCGCCTTTCCCCACGGGGCGAATTTCACCAGCAGCAGCATCCCGGGGATGGCGAGGAGCGTGCAGACGATGAAGAAGCTCTCCCAGCCGAAAGCCTCGGCCATAAATCCCGTGGGGGCCGATGCCATGACGCGGGGAATGCCCATGAGGCTGCTCAGGAGGGCGTACTGGGTGGCTGTAAACCGGCGGTTGGTGATGCTGGCCATGAAGGCGGCATAGGCGGCGGTTCCCATTCCGCCTGAGAGATTCTCGAAGGCGATGACGCCTGAAAGGGCAGGGATGCTGGGCCCGATGCGCGCGAGGGCCGCGAACCCGGCGGTCGAAACGGCTTGGAGGACCCCGAAGACCCAAAGGGCGCGGTTTATCCCGAGGCGGAGCATGACGATGCCTCCCAGGAGCGCCCCCCCGATCGTTGCCCAGAAGCCGAAAAGCTTTACGACGGTGCCGATCTCGGTCTTGGTGAAGCCCAGGTCCAGGTAGAAGGGGGTTGTCATGGCGCTGGCCATCGTGTCGCCGATTTTGTAAAGAAGGATGAAAGCCAGTATCCACAAGGCCTGCGGGCGTCTGAAGTAATCCGTCAGCGGTTCCACAACCGCGTCACGCAGCGTGCGCGGCGTCCCCTCCAGGACCCGCGGTTCGCGGGCGCAGAGGGTCGTCAGGATCCCTGGAAGCATGCATGCGGCCATGATCAGGTAGACGGCCGTAAAAGAGAGGTGATCCGCGAGGATCAGGCCGCCGCCGGAGGCGAGGAGCATGCCGACCCGATATCCGTTGATGTAGAGAGAAGACCCGAGCCCGAGCTCCTCGTCCGAGAGATCCTCGCGCCGGTAGGCATCGATCACGATATCCTGGGAGGCGCTGAAAAAGGTCACCAGGAATGCGGCGAAGGCGACCATCCAGGGCATTTCAACTGGATCGGTAAAGCCGAGCCCCGCAATGGCGGCGGCCAGGGCGATCTGCGCGATCATGAGCCAGCCGCGCCGGCGGCCCAGGAACGGAGGCGTGAAGCGATCGAGGATCGGCGCCCACAGGAATTTGACCGTATACGGGATGCCGACCAGGGCCATGAGGCCGATGACCGAGAGATCGACCCCTTCCTCTTTCATCCATGCCTGGAGGACGGTGATGGTGAGGAGCAGGGGCAGGCCGCTCGAAAAGCCCATGATCAGGGCCACGAGCATGCGTCCGCTGAAAAGCGTGCGAAGGGTTGCAGGCATCGACCGGGTTCGATCTCCTCGGTTCACGTAGACAAGCGGCGGCCGGAAAAAGGGGCCGGACTGCGCCGCGCCGCTTTTGGAAGCCACCCTGCCACAAAAGCCGGCGTTTTGGAAGGGAATAGCGCGGGCTTTTTCGCCGGGGCGCGAACGAGCGCCCGTTTGAGGGCAGCGTCATGGAGGACATTCGCACCAAGCCGTTTCTGGATCCGGAAGACGTCCTGTCGCTCGGCTTCATCCGAAACCCGCCGGTCTACGTTTTCAGACGGTACCCCAGGGCCGGGCTGCGCTCCCATATTCTGGCGGTGCTCGATCCGGTGGATGTCCGGCGCGAGAGGGAGGGGCTTGTGCAGGACGGCGTGAGGGTTTTTCCCAAGGCGAAGCCCCTGAAGATCCTGCGGATATTCAGGACCCGGTTTCCCGGGCTCCGGGAGGCCGAAGAAGAGATTGCGGGCGTGAAGCAGGTGATCCGGTTCCTGGGTCCGGAGTGTCTGGCCCTTTCGGAAGAATTCCTGGTCAGTTGCCGCTTCGAAGGCACTCCGGAGATTCTGCTGTGCGGCCTGCAGGAGTATGTGGAAGGAGCGGTGCTCGACCCCTGGGCCGAACTCTCCGATCAACGGTTGCAGAACCTTGTGCGGCTGATCACGCGTGAGACCGAGCGGACGGATGGGGTCCCGGTAGAAGGCATTCAGGTCGAGGCCGTAAAAGAAAAGGCGCGGATCTTCGTCGCAAGGACCAGGCGGCTTGCCGCCGAGGCCGCCCTGTTCCCCGATCTGTCGGGTGTGGGCAATCTGCTCGTCGACAGGTCAGGCGCGGTCCGCCTGGTGGATATCAACAACATCTCGAGGCGCCCCCCTGAGGGGGTGGTGCCCCTGGATGACCAGGGTTATCCCGTCTGGGACAAGTCGATCGAGGCCCTCTTCAGGATTGAGCAGTGGGCTGCCGGCCGGGCGCCCTCGATGGACGCGGAGCCGTATCTTTACCTGGCCGATCCGGATCGCCGACGGAGAGTCCATGAGCTCGAAAGACGCTTCACCGAGGGGCGGGACGGGGGTTTGTCGACCTATGGGCACGCCGGCCTTCCGGTCACCGTCCCTTGAACTGGGGTTTGCGCTTCTCGAGGAAGGCGCTCAGACCTTCATGCAGGTCTTCGGATCGGTAAAGATCGGCGTACAGGGAGGCGGCGAAGGCATCGGTTTCGGCGCGCGTGAGATCGAAGGCGCGGTTGAGGATAGTCTTGGCCGCGCTGACGGCCAGGGCAGCGGGGGAAACGGCGTCAGCCAGTTCGAATGCTCGCTGCAGGAGATGGTCCCGGGGGATGATTTCACTGACAAGCCCTGCTTCGAGGGACTCCCGCGCATCCAGGAGCCGGCCGGTATAGACCATTTCTTTGGCCTTGGCAGGGCCCACCAGGCGAGGCAGGCGGAAAAGGGCCCCGTAGGCCGGGATGAGCCCCAGACGAAGTTCCGGTTGACCGAAACGGGCCTCCGGTGCACAGATCCGCATATCGCATGCCAGGGCGAGTTCACATCCCCCGCCGAGGGCCCAGCCGTTGACGGCCGCAATGATGGGAACGCGCATTTCTTCCATAAAGGCGAAGAGCGCGCAGCCCTCTTCTGCTGCGGCCTGCGCATCCGCAGGGGTGTAGCTCTGCATGGCGGCGATGTCGGCGCCTGCCGCAAAGGCCTCGCCGGCGCCGGTGACGACGACTGCACGGATTTGCCGGCTAGCCTCGATACGCTCCAGTTGCTCCCGAAGTTCGGCGCGCAGTCGGGCATTCAGTGCATTGCGCTTGTCCGGACGGTTCAGGGTGAGGACCGCGGTCTGCGCGCGAATTTCCATCATAACAGTGGGCATGGGTCTTCCTCGATACCGGGGTCAGCCGGCGGGTCTAGGGTGTTTGGAGGGTTTTCGCCGATCCCCTTCGGCATATTACCCCTCGACGCCCGCGCCTGCAAGCCCGGGGGCGGAGAACCCGCCTCGGTTCCATCCGGAAAGGAGGATCCCATACGGCCGGGTTTTTCCATCCGGACCAGGAAATCTCCCGTCGAGCTTCGGTGATGCAGTACAAGTGGATCTATGCTATCATCAATGACATCGATGTGATCATGACGCTTAAATTCCACTCAAACCAAGGAGGGTCATCATGAGCTACACGAAAGAGGATCTCAAACAAAAGCTTTTGCAGATGTATCCCGAGATCGCCAAATACGGCCTATCCATGGATCTCGTAATGGACGAGGGCAAAGACGCCTGGGTGGTGACTTTTCAGAAGGGGCCTCATCAGCGGCATGCCTTCCTGAACCGGAAGGATGCCGATTCGTGCATGGAGGGAAACGTCTGCATCTACCTTGGTGTGTTGATCGGTCAGTACGTACGGGATCTGGAAGAGGAAATGGGCGGCCGGTGAGCGGCGGGGTCGTCTGCCCTCCGCACACCGCGGTGTTTCGCTTTCAGGCGGAGGGAGCGGGGTGCTGATCGGCCGCCGGTTGGTCGAAAAAGAACTCGTGACGGCCGGCTCCCACGAGCGTTTGAATCTCCCCCAGGAGTTCGGGGCAGGGCTGAACCCGGAAGCGCTCGTGGGCGGCGATCCGTATCTCGCCGCCCTCTGGCGAGGTGACCGCGAAGAGCAGGCGGCAGCTCCCGGGGTAGCGGAAAACGATGTTGCGCAAGTCCTCGATCAACGGGCGGCTGATCTCCTTTTCGGCCAGACGGATGGCCATAGCCTTGACGCACCGCTGCCGGGCGGCGCTGAGGGCCTCGATCTCCTGAGCGATGATCTTTGTGGAGCTTTCGCCGATCTCCACCGGTCCGCAGACCAGGATGGGATCGTCCCCTTTCAAGAGGGCGCTGCAGCGGGCGAAGGGCTCCGGGAAGAGCACGACCTCCATGGAGCCGGTCAGATCTTCGAGTTGGAAGACAGCCATCCTGTCGCCTTTCTTGGTGCGTTTCAACTTGAGCTCCCCGACGACGCCGGCGATTTTGACCAGGGATTTATCTTCCTTCGTTGAAAGCCCCTGCACGGTGCAGTCGGCGACCCTGCCCGCCACCTGTTGAAAGCGGTCCAGGGGATGGCCGGTGATATAGAATCCGAGGGCTTCCTTTTCGCGGGCCAGTCTCTCTTTTTCGGGCCATTCGTCGATCTCGGGAAGCTCCACGAGGCTCGACGGACCGCCGTTCTGTGTCTCGATGGCAGCGAAGATGCTGAGCTGGTTCGGATCGCTGTGTTTGCCGCAGCGCTTGAGGACATCCTCGAGCCCCGCGAAAAGCCTCGAACGGAACTGGCCGGTAAAGTCGAACGCCCCGCATTGAATCAAGCATTCGATTACCCGCTTCGAGACTTTGCTGCTTTCCACGCGGCGGCAGAAGTCGAAAAGATCGGCGAAGGGGCCGCTGTTCCTCCTTTCTTCGATGACGACCTCGATCGCCTTGAGGCCCACATTCTTGACCGCTGCGAGACCGAAGCGGATTTTACCGTCGATCACCGAAAAATCCGCCTGGCTCTCATTGATATCGGGGGGCAGGATCCGGATCCCCATCTCGCGGCACTCGGCGATGTTCTTGATGGTCTTGTCCTGGTTCCCCATGTCCTGGGTCAGAAGGGCGGCCATGAACTCCACCGGAAAATGCGCCTTCAGGTAGGCCGTCTGGTAGGCGATCAGGGCGTAGGCGGCTGAGTGGGATTTGTTGAAGCCGTAGCCGCCGAACTTCTCGATCAGATTGAAGAGGTTTTCTGCCTTGGCCGGATCCACCCCGTTCTTGGCTGCGCCTTCGGTAAAGCGGTTCTGGTGCTGCGCCATGACCTCGACCTTTTTCTTGCCGATGGCCTTGCGCAGTTCATCCGCCTCGGCGAGGCTGTAGTCGGCGAGCACCTGGGCGATCTTCATCACCTGTTCCTGATACAGGATCACCCCGTAGGTCTCCTTCAGGATCGGCTCGAGCTGAGGAAGCGGGTATCGGATCCTGGTGTGGCCGTGCTTCCCGTTGATGAAATCCTCGACCATGTTGCTTCCCAATGGCCCCGGCCGATAGAGGGCCACCAGGGCCACCATGTCCTCGAAAACGCCGGGTTTGAGGCGCCGCAGCAGCTCCTTCATCCCGGAGCTTTCCAGCTGGAAGACCCCCGTCGTCTTCCCCTCGCAGCAGAGCTGATAACTCGCCGGGTCGTCCAGGGGGATCTTTTCCAGATCCAGCTCTCTGCCGGTGGTTTGCTGGATCAGATCCAGGGCCTGCCGGATCACGGTCAAGGTCTTCAGACCCAGAAAATCGAACTTGATCAGCCCGAGCTGCTCGATCCGGTCCATGGTAAACTGGGTCATGATTTCGTCCCGCGCCCCTTTGAAAAGCGGCAGGTACTCGACGAGGGGCCGGTCGGAGATCACGACACCGGAGGCGTGCGTCGAGGCGTGGCGGGAGAGTCCTTCGAGCGAACGGGAGATGGTCAGGAGCTTGCGGACAGCAGGGTCGCTCTGCTCCAGTTTACGAAGCTCGGGCTCTTCCGCAAGGGCCTGTTCGAGCGTTACGCGCGGGCCTTCCGGCACGAGCTTGGCGATGCGGTCGACGTCTTTGAGGGGGATGTTGAGGCTGCGCCCGACGTCGCGGATTGCCGCGCGGGCCTTCATGGTCCCGAAGGTAATGATCTGTCCGACGCTGTCCCGGCCGTACTTTTCGGTGACGTACTGAATGACCTCTTCACGGCCGTTGATGCAGAAATCGATGTCGATATCAGGCATGCTGATGCGCTGCGGATTGAGAAAGCGCTCGAAGAGCAGGCCGTAGCGGATCGGGTCGATATTCGTGATCCGCAGGCAGTAGGCGGCCAGAGACCCGGCGGCCGATCCACGGCCGGGACCGACCGGGATCTGCTTCCTGCGGGCATATTCGATGAAATCGGCGACGATCAGGAAATAGCCGGAAAAACCCATCTTCTTGATGACGCCGAGTTCATAGTCGAGCCTTTCGCGGTAGGTTCCGATCAGGTCGGCGGAAGGGGCGCGGCCTTCGGCTTCGAACTCCTCGAAGCGGGACTCCAGACCCTTTTCGGCGTCTTCGGTCAATCGCTCTTCGAGGCTTTGTCCTTCGGGGAGGTGAAAGACAGGGTACTTGTAGCGGCCAAGCTCCAGCTCGAAGTTGCAGCGCTCGGCGATCCCGGCAGTGTGGGCCAGGGCGTCCTCGAAGTCCGGCAGATCCGCGGCCATTTCCTCCTGGGATTTGAAGTAGAACTCGTCGGAGGGGAAGCGCATGCGCTTTTCATCCTCGAGCGTTTTGCCGGTCTGGATGCACAGGAGCACGTCATGGGCCTCGGCATCGGCCCGGTTGAGGTAGTGGCAATCGTTCGTCGCCGCCAGAGGCAGGGACAGGCCGCCGGAGAGCTCTCTGAGGGCGCGGTTCAAGGCGATCTGTTCGGGCATGCGATTCGCCTGGACCTCCAGGAAAAACCGGTCGTGATCGAAGATCGCCGCCAATTCCAATGCCTTTTCACGGGCCGCCTCCATCCTGCCCTGCTGGATGAGGTGGGGAACGACGCCTTTGAGGCACGCCGACAGGGCGATGAGCCCCTTATTATGCTCCTTCAGGAGCGCCATATCCACGCGGGGGTGGTAGTAAAAGCCTTCGAGGTGGCCGAGTGTCACCAGGCGGCACAGGTTGCGATACCCTTCCAGATTCATGACGAGCAAGATCAGGTGGTACGCGTTCGGGCTGCCATCCGGGGCCGGAGAGCGGTCGCGCCGGTCGCCCGGGGCGAGGTAGACCTCGCATCCGATAATGGGCTTGATGCCGGCTTTGGCTGCCTGCTGTGAGAACTGGACGGTTCCGAACATGTTCCCGTGATCGGTCACCGCTACAGCGTTCATCCCGAGCGTCGAAGCCTTGTCGAGCATCTGTCCAATCCGGATGGCCCCGTCGAGCAGGCTGAATTCGGTGTGTACATGGAGATGGACGAAGGGGTTTGGGGCTGTCACGATTCCTCCGAATGGATACCACAATGACCGCGATGCGATTGTTCGTGCCGGTCCTTCTGCGCCCTGGGCTGCAACTTTTGTCGTCCGGCGGTACCCAGGGAGCGGGGTCTGCGGGTCATGGGCAGGTCTCCGTCCCCTGAGAGAAGGACTTTACGATCCGGCTTCAAGAGCGGCTTTTATGGCCTTCGCGGCCGTTTTATGATACGGTATAGATGTGCCTTCAGCAAGGCCCTTTTCAAATCGATCCGCTTCCTTTGATAATGACGACTCCGCAGGCGAAGCCGGCTGCCGCAGGGCTCTGTCGTCCTTTCTTCATCCGCAGGTACTGTGCATCGTGCCCTGTTTTGGTATCTTTCGGCGCTGCCGAATCCCGGTCCCGGTTCGTTGTCCATCTCGGCTCGGTTGCCTGGATGCCGGGGGTTTCGGCTCCGGAAAGGATGGTTTTTGCGCCTATCAGGTGCCTGTTCGATTGAATCCCTGCGGGGCGGGCCATGGATGTGTGGCAGGCTGCACCTGATCGGCCGCAACGATTCCAGGGCGGGTTTCGCTTCCTTGGCCGTTGGCCGCCTGAGCGCGCTCAGGCAGCATCCTTGGGTACGGCCGCGATTTGGCTGTGGTCGAGGAGGCAGGCCTTTGTGCAAAAATGGTCGGACAAGGCCTTCCGCCGGCTGATATGCTTGTTTAAAAGCGGATTTTAGAGGGGCGTATAATGAAGCATCATGAGCGACTTCAGAAGGACATAGCCCGTTTGAAGGAAAAACTCGTTCAGGCCAACAGCGAGATCAGGCAGCTCAGAAAGTCCCTCGATGCGGCAAACGGTCTTCTGGAGGCTGTCCCTGTCGCCGTTGCAGTGGTGCAAGACGGGAAGATCGTTATAAACAACAAGGCGGCGGAGGTAGGTCTCGGCGTGGACTCTGGCCAGCTTCAGGGCCTGTCCTTCATGGACTTCGTGCATCCGGACTGCGCGAAGGAAGTCAGCGCCATCCACCACAAGCGATCGATAGGCAAGGTGGCGCCGGACCGCTATCGTGCCGATCTGGTCGACAAGAATGGCCGGCGCGTCTTGTGCGAGGTCTTCGTGCGGAAGATCCTTCACATGGGGCGGCGGGCCTTTCTTCTGGGCGTCATCGAGTGCGGGGAACGGGCCTTGAGTGAAGCCGAGCTTCTGCGCGCTGAGAGGGTTGGAGGGGCCCTGGATCTCGCCAGGGTGGTGACGTCTGAAGCGGGTCCGCTTGTGGAGATGCTTCTCGATGAAATAGGCCAAGCTTCCGGGGGCGGCGCACAGTCCGACCGCTCACAGGGTTCTGCCCCGGAGCCCCTGAGGCGGGGAGTGCAGGTCCTGCGACAGGTCGAGAAGTTTTCTCGCGCTGCGGCGGTCGGCGGAGAGAAGCATCCTCGGGCCTTGAAGAATCTGGTCCAGGAGGCACTTGAAGAGGCGTGTATCGACTGGCGCCGGCGCACCGGCTCCGAAAACGGGGGGCCGAAGATCCAAACGCATCTGCGGACGGATGTCCATGTGCAGGGGAATGGGGCGCATCTGAAAGAGGCCTTCGCCGCGGTCATCGAAAACGCCCTCGAAGCGGTGGGTAAAAGTGGAGAAGTTCATGTTTCCATGGAGGAGAATCTTGGTCATGCCTGGGTCTATGTACTGGACAACGGGCCGGGGATGAGCGAAACGGTGAGGCAGAGGGTTTTCGAGCCCTTTTTTACGACGAGGGATGGCGGCCGCCTCGGTATGGGCCTTCCGTTGGCCTCCAACGTGTTCAATCGATACGGGGGGGCCATTGAACTGGTCAGCCCGCCCGGCGGGGGAACCCAGGTCGTGATGCAGCTGCCCGCAGTGGCCGCACCCAGGACGCTGGGGGCCCGCGCATGCTCCAGCAGGCTGAAAGGGCAGGAGGTGCTGGTGTGCTCGGACGACGCGATGATCAGACGCCTTCTCTGTGAGGTTTTGAATGACAAGGGATGCCGGGTGACGGAGGCCTCCCGTCTTCAACAGGTGCTGAGGGCGCCCCGAAGGGGGCGCTACGACATGCTGGTGATGGATGCAGACAATAAGGAATGGGACCCTGCGATCCTTCTGCCCAGGCTTCGTAAAAAGAACCTCGGGACGTTGCTGGTGGTGCTCAAGACGAAGGGCCGTCAGCCGGGACAGGCACGGATGAAGGAGTTGGGAGCGGATTTGATTGCCTTCAAACCGCTGCATCTGGACGGGCTGATGCGTGCCATCAGCACGTCGCTGGGCCGGGAGGACAAGCAGCTTTGACCGGCATGTCTGCAGATCGAAAGGGTGCCCCGCTCGCTGAGAGAATGCGTCCCGCCGCTTTGGAGGAGATGGTGGGGCAGGGGCATCTCCTGGGCCCGGACAGGCCTCTGGCAAGGGCTCTGGAATCCGGGCGCATGAGTTCGGTCATCCTCTGGGGGCCCCCCGGTAGCGGCAAGACGACGCTCGCGAGACTCATGGAGCGGTACAGCCGATTGCCATTCCGTTCTTTTTCGGCGGTCACTTCCGGCGTCAAGGAACTGCGTGAGGTCGTCGAGGCAGCTCAGAAGGAAAAGGAGCGCAGCGGCAGGGCTACGCTTCTCTTTGTGGACGAGATCCACCGCTTGAACAAGGCTCAGCAGGACGCCTTTCTCCCCCACCTGGAAAACGGCCTGATCGTCCTGGTCGGGGCGACGACCGAGAATCCTTCTTTCGAAGTGATCGCCCCGCTTCTTTCAAGGGCGCGGGTGATGACGCTGAAGCCCTTGTCGGATCAGGATATCCGGAGACTCTTGGAACGTGCGCTGGCAGATGGGGAGAAGGGGCTCGGGGAAATGGGGTTGCAATTGACCCCGGAGGCGCTCGATTTTCTGGTGAGTCTTTCGCAGGGCGATGCCCGTGTGGCCCTGAACGATCTCGAGGCGGCCGCCGATTACCACCTGGCCGGTCCTGAACCTGATAAGCCCCTGGGGACCGAGGAATTGGAACAGGCCCTCAGCCGGAAGGCGTTGGCATACGACAAGGCCGGGGAGGAGCACTACAACCTGATCTCCGCTTTTCACAAGAGTCTGAGGGGAGGGGATGCCCAGGCGGCGGTCTATTGGCTGTACCGGATGCTTGAAGCGGGCGAGGACGCCCTGTTCATCGCCCGCCGCATGATCCGCTTCGCATCGGAGGACGTCGGGCTCGCTGACCCGCAGGCTCTGCCGGCCGCATTGGCTGCGTTCGAGGCGTGGGAGAAGGTCGGCCCGCCCGAGGCGCGGCTGGCGCTGATGCAGGCCGCCGTCTATCTGGCTGCAGCGCCGAAGAGCAATGCCCTCTATATGGCCGAGAAGCGGGTTCGTGCTGCGATCGAGCAGCATGGAGCGCTTTCGGTTCCCCTGCATATCCGCAACGCCCCGACCCGTCTGATGAAGGAACTCGGCTACGGGAAGGGCTACCTGTATCCCCACGACTACCCCGGTGCCCTGGTCGCCCAGACCTATCTGCCGGACAAGCTCATGGAGGCGGTCTTTTACACCCCTGCGCAGCGGGGGTTCGAACGGGAGGTCGACCGGCGCCTCGCTTCCTTCAAAAGACTCCTCAAGAAGAAGGAGGAGGCGTGAGGCCGTGCCTGTCGCCAGGGGGGGCGGGGTTCCCTTCTGCCGGGGTGCTGCCGCGTCTGAGACGAAGCCTGCTGGCGTGGTACCGGGCCAACGGGCGCGACCTGCCTTGGAGGCACACGAAGGATCCCTACCGCATCTGGCTCTCGGAGATCATGCTGCAGCAGACCCAGGTCCACACGGTAATCCCCTATTACCAAAAATTCATCGAGCGGTTTCCCGACTGCCGGGCCTTGGCGAAGGCCCCCCGGGATGCGGTCCTCAAGGCGTGGGAGAATCTAGGCTACTACTCCCGCGCCCGCGCACTGCACGAGGCTGCGAATCGCATCTGCCAAATGTACGACGGGAGATTGCCCGAGGACAGGGCGGCCCTGATGGCCCTTCCGGGTATCGGCCCCTATACGGCCGGTGCGATCCTGAGCATCGCTTTCGGACAGCCGGTTCCGGCGATCGACGGCAATGTGCGGCGCATCCTGTGCCGGCTTGGGTGCATCAGACAGCCGCCGGGACAACGAGAGGCGCGGAAGGCCATCGAATCGGCGGCGGCAGCCTTGGTGCCAACGGGGGACCCCGGTGCCTTCAATCAGGCCCTGATGGACCTCGGCGCGGCCGTCTGCACCCCCAGGCGTCCGGAATGCGCTTTCTGCCCCGTCGAAGAGCATTGTCTTGCACGGCGAGAGGGCCTGGAGGCGGATCTACCGACTGCGGCGAGGGTTCGCAGGACCCCGGTCCGCAAGATGGCCTTGGGGATGGTCAGCAATGCCGAGGGCGCCCTCCTGATGTTGAAGCGCCCCGGGAAAGGATTGCTGGGCGGTTTGTGGCGCTTCCCAGGATGGGAGGCTGCGCCGGGCGAATCCGACAGGGAGGCGCTTCGGCGGGGGATGAAGGCGGATCTTGGCCTGGCTGTGCCGGAGGCGGAATTTTTCGGGGAGGTCTCCCATGCCTATACCCATTTCAGCTTGAAAGTCCGCCTCTTCAGGTGGATGTGGGATCCGTCCCAGGGAATGCCGGGTGACGGGATCGAGTGGCGTTGGGCGGCAGGGGCCGGGCTGGCGGAACTCCCGGTCTCGAAACTGGAAAGGAAGATCCTGGCCGAGGCTTTCCCTTGGGGCGCTGAACAGCGCCTTGAATAAGCCGCTGTTCAGCGGTCTGGGAAAAACATCCAGAGGCTGGGCCTGCAGAGCTCCACAGCGTTGCCTGTCGAGAATGTGATTGACAAAAGCCGAAGGATGTGAAATCTCCCTGAGCGGTCGCAGGGAATCCTGGTTCCGGGAGGCTATTCACTGGCTGCGCCTCGGGCTCGACAACCGTGCTCGAGCGGAAAGGGATCGGACGAAGGGAGAGGAGCATCCCTGGACCTCTGCGAGGAATCTCTGCCGAAGGGGTTTGTGTTCGACCGGCCTGCCGGTTTGAGCTGAGCGGGCCGGTGTTTCCTTTTTGGGATGCATGCGTCGAGAGGATTTGAATCATGGGGAAACGAATAGATGTGTCTCAGGTGATCGTGGGTGTCAGAGGAGGGGGCGACATTGCCTCTGGCGTGGCGTACCGTCTTCATCAGTGCGGCTTCAAAATTTTCGTGACGGAGATTGGGCAGCCGTTGACGGTCAGGCGTACAGTTTCCTTTTCCGAGGCTGTATACGACGGCAGGACGGTGGTCGAAGGGATCGAGGCCGTCCGAGTGGAGGACCCCGATGCGGCGCCAAGCCTTTGGCGGGAGCGTAGGCTGCCTGTGTACGTGGACCCCGCTTTCGAGATGGGCGGCCGCTTGAAGCCCGATGTCATGGTGGATGCCATTCTGGCTAAAAAGAACACGGGGAGCAGCCTGTCGATGGCTCCCCTCTGCATCGCCCTGGGCCCTGGATTCGAGGCAGGGAAGGATGCCCACTACGTTATCGAGACGAACCGTGGACATTTTCTGGGCCGTGTCATCACCGCCGGGGGGGCGCAGGCTGATACAGGCGTTCCGGGGGCGGTCGAGGGGGTGACGCGGGACCGGGTCCTGCGGGCGCCGAAGGACGGGATATGGAAGGCCGAAAGCGAGATTGGCCGCATGGTCGACTCGGGGGAGCGCATAGGCGAGGTTGATGGTGTACCCGTTCCCGCCTTGGTCAAGGGCGTCTTGCGGGGGATGATTCATGACGGGATCCCTGTGAAGGATGGGATGAAGATCGGCGACATCGACCCTCGAGGCCATGTCGAACACTGCTTCACCATATCCGAAAAGGCCCTGGCTGTCGGCGGCGGTGTGCTGGAGGCGATCCTCAGGGTTTTCGCCGCTTGAGAGGGTCCAGTCAGGGCTGTCCATACATCCTTCGGGTGCTCAGTCGCACCGGTTCGCGGCGGGTCCCGGTTTCTTCACACACTTCGCGTGTTCCGTCCCGCCCCTGTGGAGCGGGTCCGCATGTGGCCAAAATCGATGAAATCGAGCTCTTGCGTGGAGGCGACCTGGTGGTTGTCGCACAAGCAAACGTGCAGATTGACGCCGGGATTGGCCAAAAAGACCATTCCCGGTTGGAAATGAGTCTCAGAGCACAATACGGTGCTTGACAAGCCATAAATGGTGGTTAGCTTCTTCGCGGGAATTTTGCAGGTGGCGTCGAATTCCTTTTCCGTCTAAAAGGGCCCAGGTGTTTCAGTGGGTTTCAATCCAGCAGGAAGGCGGCTCAGCCTTCAGAACTTTTTACCTGAGGAGGTTTTTTGCGCATGAAGATCAGACCGTTGAATGATCGCGTGGTGGTGCTTCGCATCGAAGAAGAGGAGAAGACACCGGGCGGCCTCATTATCCCGGACACGGCCAAAGAGAAGCCCCAGGAGGGCCGGGTGATCGCGGTCGGCGTTGGGAAACTGAACGACAAAGCCGAGAGGATCCCGATGGAGGTCAAGGAAAACGACCGTGTCTTGTTCAGCAAGTATGCGGGCAATGAGATCAAGATCGATGGTGTGGAACATTTGATCATGCGTGAGGATGACATTTTGGCGATTGTGGAAGCGTGAGGAGGAATGGAGCAATGGCCGGTAAAGATATCAAATACAGTGCAGTTGCCAGGGAGAAGATCCTGAAGGGCGTCGACACCCTCGCCAATGCGGTAAAGGTTACATTGGGTCCGAAGGGGAGGAATGTGCTGATCGAGAAGTCCTGGGGCGCTCCGAAGATCACCAAGGACGGTGTGACGGTTGCAAAGGAGATCGATCTCGAAGACAAGTTCGAAAACATGGGCGCTCAGATGGTCAGGGAGGTCGCCTCGAAGACCTCGGACGTTGCCGGGGACGGAACAACCACGGCCACGATCCTCGCCCAGGCCATCTTTCGTGAAGGGTCCAAACTGGTGGCGGCAGGCGCCAACCCCATGGCGGTCAAGCGCGGGATCGACAGGGCTGTGGAGCTGGTGGTGGCGGAGTTGAAAAAGATCTCCAATCCCACGAAAGAGAAGAAGGAAATCGCGCAGGTCGGAACGATCTCCGCCAATAATGACAAGACTATTGGAAACATCATTTCCGAGGCCATGGAGAAGGTCGGTAAAGAAGGGGTGATTACGGTCGAAGAGGCCAAGAGCATGGAAACCACCCTGGAGATCGTCGAGGGGATGCAGTTCGACCGTGGATATGTCAGCCCCTATTTTGTGACCGATCCTGAGAAAATGGAGGTCCATCTCGATGAGCCCTTCATCCTGCTCAGCGAGAAAAAGATCAGCAGTATGAAGGATCTGGTTCCGATCCTGGAGCAGATCGCCCGGATGAACAAACCCCTGTTGATCCTTGCGGAGGATGTGGAGGGTGAAGCCCTTGCGACTCTGGTGGTCAACAAGCTGCGCGGGACCCTGCAGTGCGCGGCCGTAAAGGCCCCCGGCTTCGGAGACCGCCGCAAAGCCATGCTGCAGGATATCGCGATTCTGACCGGTGGTCAGGTCATCAGCGAGGACCTCGGCATCAAACTCGAAAACATCACGGTCCAGGATCTGGGCACGGCCAAGCGGATCTCGGTGAACAAAGACAACACCACCATCGTCGACGGCGGCGGAAGCCGTGAAGCGCTGGATGGACGGGTCAAGCAGATTCGGGCTCAGATCGACGAGACCACGAGCGATTATGACCGGGAAAAGCTTCAGGAGCGCCTCGCCAAGCTGATCGGCGGCGTGGCGGTTATCAGCGTGGGGGCTGCGACCGAGACCGAGATGAAGGAACGCAAGGATCGTGTCGAAGACGCATTGAACGCCACCCGCGCGGCGGTCGAAGAAGGCATCGTTCCCGGGGGCGGCGTGGCCTTCGCTCGGGTGGTCAAAGCGCTGGAAGATGCGCATTTTGAAGACGATGAAGAGCTGGGCTTGGATCTTGTCAAGCGCGCGCTTGAAGAGCCGGTGCGGCAGATCGCAAACAACGCGGGCTTCGAAGGGTCGGTCGTGATTCAAAAGGTGCTTGAAGGAAGCGGCGCCTATGGGTTCAATGCCGATACGGGCGTTTACGAGGATCTGATTGGGGCCGGTGTCATCGATCCCACTAAAGTCACTCGTTTTGCATTGCAGAATGCTGCTTCAGTGGCAGGCTTGCTCATGACCACGGAGGCTATGGTTGCTGAAAAACCGGCCAAGAAAAAACCGGCGGCCCCGTCCATGCCCCCGGATGATGATATGTACTGATAAGTGAATCCCCCTCCGGAAAAATAGTCCGGCAGCCTCTGTTCCGGAATAATCGGGGCTCCCGAGTTGCAGACAAGAGCCGCACGGTTTTAAAACCGTGCGGCTCTTCGATTATGGCACCCTGAAACGATGCCGGCCTATGGGTTGACCATGTGGATGGTGCGCTGAGGAAAGGGAATTTCAATGTCGTTTTGATCGAATGCCTTCTTGACGGCATGGGTGAAATCGAATTTTACATCCCAATAGTCGGCCTTCTTGACCCATGGACGTACAAAGAGGTTCACGCTGGAATCGGCCAGCTCCGCGACTACGATCTGCAGCTCGGGCTCAGGCAGGATCCGGGGGTCTTTCTTGATGAGGTCCTGAAGCACCTCGATGGCCTTTTCAATGGAGGATCCATAACCGATGCCGACGACCATATCTAGGCGGCGTATATCGTATGCCGAAAAGTTTTTGATGGTATCGGCGAAGATCTTGCTGTTGGGGACGATGATTTTGATGTTGTCGGGAGTCACGAGCGTGGTGGTGAATAGATGGATCTCCTTTACACTGCCGCTTACTCCGGCGGCATCGATGTAGTCGTCGGTCTTGAATGGGCGTAGGACCAGCAAAAGAAAACCGGCCGCGAAGTTCGCAAGGGAGCCTTGCAGCGCAAGGCCGACGGCCAGGCCTGCGGCGCCCAGGACGGCGATGAATGAGGTGGTCTGAACGCCGAATTTGGCGAGGGCGGCCAATACGGCAAAAACGAGGACCAACGCATACGCCAGACCGGCGACAAACGAGATCACCGAGGCATCGGTGTTGGACTTGCGAAGGACTCTGGTGACGATCCTTCGGGCGATTCCGGCGCCGATCTTACCGAGGATCAGAATGATAAGGGCGCCGATTACATTGATGCCGTAAGTGGTTAGATAATGCATGACAACTTGAAGAGAATCCTGCATGGACGACTCCTTTCCAGCCCGAATGGTTCAGGCTTGAGGCAGGTTGAAAGAGCGGCAGACTGCCGGGTTCTTCCTTTACCCTGCAGCCGCTTCGGGGCCGGGTCGATCGGCCGGACTTGGCAAATCATTTGGTTACCTACGGAAACGGGCTTCTTGCCTTATCTCTACTAGGTCGACCTGCGCGTTTGCTTGCGCGGCGGCCACCAGATCGCCTCCGCGCACCCGATGGATTTCCTTGATCTTGGCCAAATCGGGACCCTCCCCGCAGGGGTGGGACCGAGCACACGAAGGGTGTGAAGAAACCGGGACCCGCCGCGCAGCGGTGGGACTGAGCACCCGAAGGGTGTAAAGAAAAGTGCTGATGTCCGGCCCGAAAACGATTTCGTTCTCGAAGCCTTATTTCCGCATGGACACTCGTTGAAGTAACGGGGAAATGCAGCCAGGATGCCGGCGTCGAAACAGGCCGGTTTGAGTGACAGGGAGATCAAATAGAAACAACCAGCCGATCCGAACGGAAACCCCTTCGCTGAAGGGGTCGCCGTTCGGATCTTTGCTGGTTCAGGTTTAGTTTAAGCTGAGGACGATCTAGAAGACAGGCGACAACTCGACGCGCCGATTCTTTGCCCTGCCGGCCGGATTATCCTTGCCGTCGATCTTGTTCGGGGCGATCGGCTTGGACTCGCCGTAGGCCTTGGTGGTCAGACGACCCGAAACAATGCCGGCCTTCTCGAGGTATTTCTTGACGGAGTTGGCTCGTCTCTGGGAGAGGCCCATGTTGTACTGGTCGGTGCCGATGCTGTCCGTATGTCCGTCCAGCTGGATCATGACGTTGGGATTGAGTTTGAGGACGCGTACGACATCGTCGAGGACACCCTGGTACTGAGGCTTGACGGTGTCTTTGTCGAAGTCGAAGAGGACGTTCGGAATGACCCAGCAGCCTCTCTCATCCACCTTGGCCCCCTTGGGGGTGCCCGGGCACTGATCGATATCGTCGGGCACGCCGTCGCCGTCGCTGTCAAGTTTTCCAACAGCCTTCGGTTTTGCGGCAGCCTTGGTCAGGAAGACCTTTTCGACGAAGGCAGCCATCTCGGCGCCGCCCATGATGTCCTTGGCGTTGGTCGCAAATCCGCAATTCCCGGCCTTAGCGACTTCGTCGAGGACGGCCTTGCCGGTCTTGCTGTCGCCGATCTGAACCGTGTAGATGCAGAGCCCGGGGAATTCCTTCTTGAGGGCTCCGGCCGCAGGAACGGCCTTGTCAGTGGCTTCGCCGTCGCTGAAGATGATCATGGCGGTTGGGCCCTGCATGGCCTTCAACTCAGCAGCGGAGGCCTCCATCGCCTGGCCGAGCGGAGTGTTGCCGCCGGTGCAGGTGATCTTGGCGATCGCTTTGGCCATGTCGGCGCTCACGTAAGGGGCCGGTCCGTAGATGACGGAGGTCGGGTCCCCGGGGATGCAGCTGCCCTGCCCGAAGGTGCGCAGCGCGCCGTTGAGCTTGATGGCGGGGATCGTCTGGTTCATGCGGTTCACCACTTCCCGCGCGAGATCCAGCTTCTTGTGCCCCTGGCACTTGTCCGACATGGAGGTGGAGCCGTCAAAGACCACGATGAAATTGTCAACGCTTTGGGTGTAATCCCCCGATTTGACTTTGGGGTTCAGATCATACGCCTGGAAAGGCGCCAGGGGTTGGGGCGCTGTTGCACACCCAACAAAGAAAGCCCCTACCGCAATCAAAAGAAACGCCATGAAAAAAGATCTACGCATCACCACTACCTCCTGAAAAATGTTTTTGGTCCAAAAGCTTAAACCCAAACCTCTGCTGCAGATCCGTTCAGGTACAACCGGACTCTTGTGAAAAAAACGGCCATCCTTGTTGCGAATAGGCCTTAGGGCTCTCCAACGCTGCATGCTTCCAGGCACAGAGCCAAATCGGCATTAAAGGCCAAACTATAGCAAAGTTGATCTTCAGTCAAGCGGAATGTGAGAGAATGTTTGCCTTTCCTCTTGAGAATTCATACTATTTTGACGGAAAAGCCCATTTGGGTGGCTGGGTTGAACAGGGCTTCGCAGAGGAGCGCAGGGCACAGGGAGAGTCGTGTCCGTCACAAGATGGAGAATAGCCAGTTTCCATCCGGAAATGATTTCGCGGTAGAACTCAGTTTCCAATCCGGAAATGAGGATTTTTGGCCAATATCAAGG